>Ga0157376_10003278_pt1 | contig 11138 bp, 7 predicted proteins | sample M45metaG_FD_121801 | JGI IMG/M metagenome (GOLD analysis project Ga0157376, IMG submission 121801) | Miscanthus rhizosphere microbial communities from Kellogg Biological Station, Michigan, USA - M4-5 metaG | ecosystem: Host-associated > Plants > Roots > Rhizosphere > Soil | place: USA: Michigan... | reverse complement strand
CGGGAGGTCCGATTTATTTAGATCGCCATATGCGCTGGGCAAAGGCAAAATAATATCTTTCCCGAAAGGGAAGTCGATTGGTGCGGTTACCTGCCATTTTCTTAGATACCGGGTATCATTGGCCGTAATGTCAATGCCGGGACCGGTGGAAAGTCCTTCGGTAGAACCGGGATTGATTTTGAAATTGGAATAAATTACATTCCCGCTGAGCGAAATTCCTCCTGAGGAAATACGACCCTCCAATTCCGGAATCTGCAGTGCCGGGCGGGTCATGTCATTTACATAAGCCAGCATCTGCTTACCGGAGATCACCAGCTTCACATGATTTAATCCAGGCTGTTTGATATCCGCACCGGATTGATACGCATCCGAAAGATCCCACATACTGGTCCCGTTAATAATTGCCGCATACTGTAATGTTGTTCTCGCCAGTGCATTTACTTTTCCAAATGAACGTAAATAGAAATTCTCACCGTTTTTTTTATCTGCTGACATCCTGAAATTAATTCCCGGAAATCCTATCCCGGTTAATTCCACATCGTATTCTATTGTGCCATTAGTAAAAACCTGGTTTTTCAGAAATATCTGGTAACCCCCGTTTTTTTTTGGCTTTGCTGTTGATGTGTTCCCCTGTTTGATGAATTGTACCGCTGAAGTATCATAATCCCAGTACTTTGACTCCATCGGAAAAGAAACTGTCTGCGCCATTAACTGAAAAGAAGCCAGGCATACAAAAATTAAAAATTTAAATTTCATTGGTAAATATTGTGGTTGAGCAAAGGATTGCCAGCTGGTTATTTTCAACCATCATACCATAAGTCCAGTGTATTGATAGATAGCAGGTAAGCAGAAAAATTATCCGGTGATACTGTGCGCAAATGAACAGTTGGCGATAAAAGCGGGCATTCTTTATAAATCTTTCCAAACCTGTTTCGCAAAAATTTCCAGTGAAGGATCCCGGGCACCCATCAGCAACAACACACAGTTTCCGGTAAAATGTGAACGGACGGATTCCAGTAAATTATTCCGGTCATCTACGAAATAAGCCGGCTTACCCAGTAATTTTAAATCGTTGATCAGATCTGCCGCAGAAATATCTTTTTCAGTTGTCCCTCCCGCATAAAAAATTTCGCTCATCCAGATTTCATCTGCAGGCCGCAGTGCCCTCCCGATTTCATCTACAAAATCATGACGCAGGAAGCGCGTGGGTCCGTATCCATGAGGCTGGAACCAGGCGATAACTTTCGGCGCGATATCCTGGCAGGCTTTCATAGAGACCGCGCATTTGACCGGATTGTGAGCATAGTCATCAATTAGCCAGACACCATGTTTTCTTCCCAATACCTGGTGCCGGCGGTATATCCCTTCGTATGATTCCAGTGCCGCGGCACAAGTGGCGAGGCTAACTCCGAGCTGACTGGCAACAGCCGAAGCTGCCAGAGCATTTTCCATATTGTGCCGGCCAACAGTATTCAGGGTGAAATCAACATCATTAATTTTAAATGAAATTGCTAATCCCTGTTGTCTGAAACCACTGGCCTGGTAGCCCGCGGGGCAGGCGGGATCTGAAGAAAAATCCTGTGCCATATTCAGGGATAATTTTCTGGCTCCCGGATGTTCGCGATTGACCACGAAAAGACTTTTCGTATTCTTTCTGAATTCTGTAAATATTTCCAACAGTGCGTCCATTTCTTTGTGGTCCTTATCCACATTCAACAGCACACCCACTTCCGGTTTATATTGTACAATGGACCCGTCGCTCTCATCGGCTTCAATCACCAGCCAATCTCCCTTGCCCGCTTTTGCGTTACCTATCCGTCCTTCTTTCATAATACTTACCAATCCTGCTCCGCTGATAATGCCCGGTTCCTTTCCCGCATATTGCAGGATATCGAAAAGCATAGCGCAGGTAGTACTCTTACCACTTGTGCCGCCGATGGCTATTGTTTTTTTGCTGGCTGCGATGAGTGCCAGTAATTCCGATCGTTTGATGATCGGGATGTTTAGTTGCTTTGCTTTTTGTACTTCAGGTACAGACTCTTCTACTGCAGTGGAAACTGCCACCAGGTCAATTTGCGGACTGATTCCTTCACCGTTCTGGGAAAAACATTGAATTCCCAGGGCTTCTAATTTTTCACGGGTATCGTTGAAAACCCCGGGTGAGAAATACCGGTCGGAACCGGATACCTGTTTACCATTGCCGGCAAGCCATTGTGCAATGGCACTCATACCGGCACCTGCTATCCCAATAAAAAAAACATTTTTGAAATCTGAGAGGCCAGATACCATGATCCGTTATTTATTGCAAATAAACAGATTTATCTGCGCAGTTATTGTATATCAACTGATCCGCAGTCGTCAGACGAAGTACGTGATGGCAATAGCCAGGCGAACGGCTTCTCCGATTGAAGAATTGCCGGGTTTGGAAGCATCGATGGGTATCTGCAGCTTGTCACCGCCGGTTTGGATAGTCCCCCAGGTTAATCCGTATACAAAATCAGGAAAACTAAAACTATAAACCCGCAGATGGATCTCTGAAATTTGGGCATCCCTGGGTAACCAGATATCGGCATGCCAGTCATGACCAGCCGAAAACAGCATGTCCATGTCAGTGTTATATTCATGTTTTTCCATAGGGCCTGTTTTTATTGAAGCTGAGCAACGGTAATCGGTGGCGCATATGCAAAATAGAATTCATGGGACGGTTTTAACATCACCGTACACGCTTTTGACAGTTCCTGAACGACATGATTAAAGGTCCCCGGGCTATCCAACATTGCAATCGAAATTATAATGGTCGGAATTTTCTTTTCCAATGAATAAACAGCGCGTGAAAAGTCCGACAGGTAACAGCTATTCGTGGCGTGATATGATCCCGTCACTTCTATATGCAAAATACCCGGCATGGCAATGTCAATGTGTTTATGGCCGTCAAAGTAAGCCAGGACGACCGGATAGTTTTTTGCCTTTAGGGCCAGGTAAAGATCAACTGCCTGGGCAGTTGCACCGGATTCTCCGATCAGGCACTGGTCTTTCATGCAGAGGGAATGACCATACAGTCTTTGCGAAAATTCATGCACGCCCCAGGATATGGGCTGACGGCATTCGAGACAACGAGGTATTGTTTTCATAAGGCGGTTTTCAGCTTCTGAAATTGCAAAAAATACCCCCCTTAAAGAAAACTCTTCGATGAATGAATGGATTCAGACGATGAAGCGACCAAAATATCAGTTTAAAAAAACCCGGAATCCGGCATCTGGCGGGAATAAGGAACGGATTCCATGAGCTATTTGAATACCTTTAGTCCGGGGTCAAAAACTAAGGGCTACCGGTATAAAAATTAACCTGTACTGGTACGGATTTTGATCTTTTAGTCACCACATCTGCATTTTACCTTTAAAACCCCTGCATCAAAGAACCTGTAAAATCTGTAGCCATCAAACAAACAAGCGTCCTAGGCACCAATATCTCAGCAGCAGAAAGCAGACAGCAATACAGGGAAAAGATTGCCCGTATTACCCTGGATTCCATGGTTCAATTTGTCGGATTACTGGATGCCCAGGGCACAGTACTTGAGATCAATCAGGTTGCGTTGAGCGCAGTCGGAATCCATTTGACGGATGTGGAAGGAAAGCCCTTCTGGGACAGTTTCTGGTGGCAGGTATCAGACGAAATCAATAATGTTTTACGGGATTCGATCAGACGTGCGGGAGAAGGCGAGTTCGTTCGATGGGATACACCGATCTACGGAAGAGCAGGCGGTAAGGAAACGATAATCATCGACGCTTCCCTCAGTCCCGTTTTTGATGAGGATGGTAAAGTGGTATTTATCTGTGCCGAGGGCCGCGATATTACGGAGAAAAAGGCACAGGAAAGGGAGATTGCCGAGAAGAATGCAGAACTACAGCGTTTGTTCGCCCGTATCAGTGAACTGGATGAAATAAAAACACAATTCTTCGCTAATGTCAGCCACGAATTGCGCACACCACTTGCCCTTATCCTGGGTCCTGCGGAGAGATTATTGGAAGAAGGGACAGCAATGGATCGTGCAGCCCAAAAGGAAGCCGCAAAAGTGATTCAGCGGAATGCAAAAACCCTGTTGAAGCATGTAAATGATCTGCTGGATATTTCGAAACTCGAAGCAGGAAAGCTCAAAATCGAACCCGAAGAAACAGATATCAGTGAATTAGTCCGGTTTATTGCCTCCCATTTTGACGTGCTGGCGGCAGAAAGAAAGATTGACTTCCAGGTGATTGCTAAACATTCTTTTGTTATCCTTATTGATCCTTCCAAACTTCAGCGTGTTTTAATGAACCTGCTTTCAAATGCCTTTAAGTTTGTTCCGACTGGCGGAAAGGTCAGGGTGGGATTAAGGGTAACTGAAAAATCAACAGAGTTGACCATTGAGGATTCCGGCCCAGGTGTCAAACCGGAACTCCGTGAGGCGATATTTGAACGGTTCAGGCAGGGCGATGGCGGTGCGGATCGACAATTTTCCGGCACAGGCCTTGGTTTGGCCATAGCGCGTGATTTTGTTCGAATGCATAACGGTACAATCAGTGTAACGGATTCTGAATTAGGTGGCGCCTTCTTCCAGGTTAGAATACCGGTTATTGATTTGCCGGAAAAGAATGGCGATATTCCACAAAAAAAACCCCTTTCCGTTCCAGATCTCAATACTTTAGAAGGCCTGATCGAAGAACTTCGGTTGCCGATGAATCCGCAACATGTTACTGAAAAAAGTCGACCAGCATTTTCCTTAAGACCCAGGGTATTGGTTGTAGAAGACAATCCTGATATGAACCGGTTTATTGTTCAAAGTTTATCCTCCGAATACGAAGTTATCACGGCTTTCGATGGCAAACAGGGACTTGAAAAAGCACTTTCTGAGACACCTAAACTCATTGTCTCCGATCTGATGATGCCCGGCTTCAGCGGTGAACAGATGATTGGAGAAATTCGCCGATATCCGCAACTACGTGAAATACCTATTCTTTTGTTATCAGCGAAAGCTGACGAAGAATTGAAAATCCGCCTGTTGGAGGAAAGCGTTCAGGATTTTGTCACCAAACCGTTTAGTGAAAAAGACCTGCTTGCCCGGGTAAGAAATCTGATTGCTGTTGAACAGTCGCGAGACGAGCTGCGAGAAGCAGAAAGAATAAAAAGGGAGATAGTAGAAGAATCTAATCGTGATCTGCAAGCCCGTTTCCAACAGCTTAGTGGTCTTTTTGAACAGACACCCAGTTTTATGACAGTCCTGCGTGGTCCCGAACATATTTTTGAGATTGCAAACGCAGCCTTTTATAAACTAATCGGCTATCGCGAAATAATCGGCAAGAATATGCAGGAAGCAATACCTGAAGCGTCGGGCCAGGGTTTCTTAACCCTGCTCGATGGTGTATATAAAACAGGGAAAACCTATACAGGTACCGGTGTGCCATTATCCCTCCAGCGAACAGGTAAGGATTCGCTTGAACAGCGTTATGTTGATTTTGTTTATCAGCCGCTATGGGATAATGACCGGCAGGTGGTTGGTATTTTTGTAGAAGGTCATGACGTAACTGAACATAAAAAAGCTGAGGAGCTGTTGCAAACCGCTAACAAACGAAAGGACGAATTTCTAGCGACCCTGGCCCATGAACTGCGTAATCCACTCGCCCCGATCAAGCATGCAGCAATGATCGGTGGTTCAGGAAATGCAACAGAGTCCGAACTCAAATGGGCACATGAAGTAATCGAACGACAGGCCAGACATATGGGTCTTCTGCTCGACGACCTGCTGGATATTTCGCGGTTTAACAGCGGTAAACTGGAGCTGCGTAAAGAACGTTTTGCAGTGAACCAGGCACTGATGGCTGTTGTAAAAACCGTCAAACCCTTGTTTGAAGCAAGAGGGCACAAGTTATCCATTGACGTGCCGGAGCCCACGCCGTATATTGACGCGGACCCGGTTCGTATAGAACAAATTTTTTCCAACCTTCTGACGAATGCAGCCAAATATACTGACCGGGGCGGAACGATTAAAGTTCAGGCGTCCGTTCAAAATAATTCAGTCGTGGTTCGGGTGGTGGATAATGGTATCGGCATATCCGCCGAGCTTCTGCCACACTTATTTGAACTTTTTTCCCAAGACCATGCTGTTATCGAAAGATCAGAAGGCGGGCTCGGAATCGGTTTATCCCTCGTACGAGGCTTGGTACGAATGCATGGCGGAACCATCGAAGCACGAAGTGAAGGTAAAGGCAGGGGCAGTGAATTTATCGTACGACTTCCTCTGAGTCCGGCAATAATTATGAACAGGGATGAGCCCAACCCACCACCGGTCCGAAATCAATCCATGCGCGTGCTGGTAGTGGATGACAATCACGATGGAGCGGATTTATGTTCCCTCCTGTTTAAGCGTCTGGGCCATGAAGTCCGGACGGCCTATTCAGGTCCGGATGCCCTGGAGATAGCTTCTTCATTTACCCCTCAACTTGTGTTGCTGGATATCGGCATGCCCGGGATGAACGGGTATGAAGTTGCCCGTGAATTGCGTAATGTTAAATCAACGGACAGATGTGTTTTGATAGCCGTTACCGGCTGGGGACAGGAAGATGATAAAATAAAGGCTAAAGACGCTGGCTTCGATCATCATCTCACTAAACCTTTTGACTTTAATCAGCTGAAAGCACTGATTGCAGAATATCAGAATTAGCAACCCGGGCCTGGCACGCTATTTTAGACAGTGTAGTTGAATACTCCGGTGCGGGAATGCGCAACTTTATGATATGATGAAAACAAAAAAAACGATATTGGTTATAGATGATGAGCTTGATCTCTGTGCGCTCATTAAGATAGTGCTAACCAAAGAAAACTATTTCGTGGAATGTGCCGGAAGTCTGGCCGAGGCAGGATCCAAACTAAAAAACAAACCCGACATTGTCCTCCTGGATAATAATCTGCCGGATGGTCGCGGAATCGACTATATCCAAATGCATCCCATTGAATTCATGGAAAGTTATGTGGTTATGATGACTGCTGATCCGACCAGAGGGGTGGAAACAGAGGCAAAAAAAGAAGGCATCCCAATATTCCTTCACAAACCTTTTTCAATAGAAAAGATAAAAGACATTATCCACAAGGCAGCCTGATGATTTGTTCAGGGATTATTTTTTTTTAAGTTATAAGGAATATATCCTTCCCATTCCCAGGGGACAACGACTCCGTTAATTGTTTCAACGAGTTCCTTGAAGACGCCTTCACCGTTTGAAGAGTTACACATGATCACCAGCGCGCGTCCCGTAGACGGTATCCCCATTGAATAATGCACCCACCCATCGTCGTGACCCTCCTTAAAAAAAGCAGTACCGGAAGAGGTATCAAAAAGACCCCAGCCCAGACCATAAGAAAGGTGAATGCGGTCGTTAGCTGAACTGGTGTCGGTAGAGAGTGAAGGAAACTGATGGGCGGAGTGTATGAATATCTGTGGACTCAACATTTCATGAAAAGTTTTAGCAGACAGGCTCCAACCCTGGTTTACAGCAGCCATAAAGCGCGTATAGTCTGCAATGGTTGTTTCCATAGACCCCGCGGCATTGGCCGTTGACCGCTTTTTTTTCCGGATTGAATCGCCTTTTTCGTCATAACCGTTTGCATAATCATTTTCGAATGCGGAGTGCCAGATATAACCTGTTCTGGTCATCCCGAGCGGCAGGAAGATTTTTTCGGTCGCCATCGTCTCCAGATCCTTCCCTGTTATGTTTTCAACTACTACCTGCAGGAGGTAAATCCCTTCACCGGAATATGCATAGCGTGAACCCGGCTGAAAAAATATTTCGAGTTTATTATTATTGCGGGGGTTAAAGTAACGCCAGTTCGGAAAGCCGGTGGTATGGGAAAGACAATGTCGCGCAGTGATTTGCTGCCACCGGTTATCTCCTGCGAGGTCTTTGTAGTTCTGGAATTCAGGAAGTGGTTTCGGAAGATAGCTAGCAAGCGGCGTATCCAAATTTATTTTGCCTTCATCCACCAACTGCATAACGAGATATGCGAATACAGCTTTTGATAGGGATGCGGCGTAAAAGCAGGTTCCGGTATCATTGAGCATCCGACCCTCCTTATTCCGGAAGCCATAGGCTTTAATTGAGACCGGCTTATTGTTTTCTATGATACCCAGGCAAAGGCCCGTCAGTTTTGCTTCACGCATCAGCCGGATGACTATGCTGTCCTCCTGGGCATCAGCGGGCCTGGAAATAAAAAGGGCAAAAAATAAAAAAAAAGTTACTGGTTTCATGATTGCATTTAAAGGTGGCTAACTGTCAAATATATCCAATAAGACCTCACCTCGTCACTGATAAAACCCACCTGTGCTGCTTTTAAAATTGAACAGGTACTGGCCGGAACCGGACAGATTCTGGTCATAGTATAATTATAAATCATTGATTGCGAGTACGCTGTCAAATTGGTATGTCATTAGTGTTCCACTATCCAAACTGAACCCCATGCTCAGAAATTACTTCAAAACAGCCTGGCGCAATCTTGTCAGAACCCCTGGTTACAGTGCATTGAATATTCTGGGTCTCGCCACAGGTATGGCTGTTGCCCTCCTGATCGGACTCTGGGTTTATGAACAATACAGTTTTGACAAATTCCTCCCAGATAACAACAGACTCTACCGGGTACAGCGGAATTTTTACAGCAACGGGGATACGCTTACATTCCGAACCACCTCTCTGAAACTTGCCGATGCACTTCGGGCTGAAATTCCTGAAATACAGTTTGTAGCGGAAAGCGACTGGATGGGTGCGCACGGACTACAGGTAGGTGATAAAAAATTATACATCCTCGGCGGGCAATCGGGCAGTGACTTTTTAAAAATGTTTCAATTCCCCTTACTCTATGGTAATATGAATACCGCATTGAAGGAACCCAATTCGATCGTACTAACTGAATCAACTGCCAAAGCCCTGTTTGGAAATAAAAACGCGATGAATCAAATTGTCAGGTATGACAATGCACATGATCTGAAAGTTACCGGAATACTGAAGGACCTGCCGGCTAATTCTTCCTTTGAATTTAATTTCCTGGTGCCGTTTAGTTTTTTGGAGAATAACCGCTCCTATGTTAAAAATGCAAGGACAGGATCTTTCGGCAATAATATGTTTCAGATTTTCGTCAAATTAAAACCGGGTATTCCTTATGCGCAGGTGGCACCCAAAATCAGGAACATCGAACATACTGAGAAGGGAAATACGAATGCCATGTACTCTTATGTAACTTTTCAGCCGCTGGGGAACTGGCACCTGTACTCAAATTACATAAATGGGCAGGACAAGGCCGGTTTCCTGGAATATGTGAACATTTTCCTGCTGATCGGGTCGCTCGTATTACTAATAGCCTGCATTAATTTCATCAATCTTACAACCGCGCGTTCTGAAAAAAGAGCCCGCGAAGTCGGCGTGCGAAAAGCCATAGGTTCGCAAAGAAAGGATCTGATCATCCAATTTCTTTCCGAATCATTACTCCTAACCTTATTTGCTTTTATAATCTGTTTGTTGTTTGTTCAACTCGCCCTGCCCGCTTTCAATCTGCTTACAAACAGCAAAATTTCCATCCCATTTTCCAATCCCGTTTTCTGGACAGCGATGCTTTCGGCTGTTTTCCTGACAGCATTAATAGCTGGCAGTCGCCCTGCATTTTATCTTTCTTCCTTCGATCCGGTTAAAGTGTTGAAAGGCGGACAGCTGTCAGGCAAATCTGCGTCCATGCCGAGGAAGATCCTTGTTGCCGTCCAGTTCAGCTGCTCCGTAGCTTTGATCATTAGCACAGTCATTATCTATCAACAGATCCAATATGCGAAAGACAGGCCCACCGGCTATGATCTGAGCCGCCTGCTGATGACTGATATGAATGGCGATCTGGGGAAAAACTTTACAGCGCTGAAAAATGAGTTGATACAAAATGGTATTGCAAGTTCTGTCAGTTCGGCTTCCTCTCCGGCGACAAATGTAGACTGGCATTCAGATCTGGATTTCTGGCCTGGAAAAAATGCCGGTGAAACAGTCGAAATGGGAACTGTAATCATATCGGAAGATTATTTCAAAACTCTTGGAATGAGCATGACCGAAGGCAGAAATTTTACCAATGCACTTGACTCGACCAGCGTCATTTTCAATGAAGCGGCCATTAAAAGGTTACGGTTGAAGAATCCGGTTAGCCAATCTGTCAAATGGGGAGGTCAGTCGTTTAAAATTTCGGGGGTGGTAAAAGATGCTCTGATGGTATCACCATATTCTCCTGCCGATCCCACCATGTTTTATATCAGTCCGGATAATCAACACACACTGCTCTATCGGATTTCACCTAAAATTAAAACGCAGGAAGCACTGCAAAAGCTAACTACCATTTTTAACAAATATAATCCGGGCTTCCCGTACGCTTATCGTTTTGCCGATGAAGACTATGCAGAAAAATTCAGACTGGAAATGCTGATCGGAAAACTGGCGGGCCTCTTCGCTATGCTCGCCGTTTTTATCTCCTGCCTCGGATTGTTTGGCCTAGCAGCTTATACTGCAGAACAACGCACCAAGGAAATCGGAATCCGGAAGGTATTGGGTGCATCGGTATCCCAGGTATGGCTCCTCCTTTCCAAAGATTTTATATTGCTGGTGGGCATCAGCTGTCTGGTGGCATCTCCCCTGGCCTTTTACTTTTTAAAGAACTGGCTGTTGAAATATGATTACCGGATTCAGATCGGCCCGGGTGTATTTTTAATATCGGCGGGAATTGCACTCTGTATTACATTACTGACGATCAGTTTCCAGGCCATAAAGGCCGCAGTGGCGAATCCTGTGTCGAGTTTAAGATCAGAATAGATGACGGATGACGGTTAGCGGTTGGCTGTTTAAAATAAGTGTATGATTAAATATTTTTTCAAACTTACTTTTCGCAATCTCTGGAAAAACAAAACATATAGTTTTCTCAACATCTTTGGACTTGCCATCGGCATTGCCTGTGCGGGTTTGATTTTTTTATGGGTGGAAGACGAAATAAATTTTGACAGTTCCCATTTAAAGAAAGACAGGTTATATTTTGCCCGCGTAAATGCAGGTCTCGATGCGCGTGTATTTACCCACTGGTCAACGCCGGGTGTAATG
>Ga0157376_10003276_pt1 | contig 11140 bp, 12 predicted proteins | sample M45metaG_FD_121801 | JGI IMG/M metagenome (GOLD analysis project Ga0157376, IMG submission 121801) | Miscanthus rhizosphere microbial communities from Kellogg Biological Station, Michigan, USA - M4-5 metaG | ecosystem: Host-associated > Plants > Roots > Rhizosphere > Soil | place: USA: Michigan... | reverse complement strand
GCTGCTCGGTCTGGGCACGGCAATGGTGTATCCCACTTTGCTGGCCGCGATCGGCGACGTTGCGCACCCTGCATGGCGGGCATCTGCTGTCGGCGTCTATCGGCTCTGGCGCGATCTCGGTTATGCGATCGGCGCCTTGATCGCCGGAATCACGGCCGATCGGTTTGGGTTGTCAGCCGCCGTTTGGCTGGTCGCCGCCATCACGTTCCTGTCCGGAGCGCTGGCCGCCGCGCGAATGGACGAAACAATGAAACTCAAAGGGGTGTGATGGACCTGCCAATCTATCTGGACTTCAACGCGACGACACCGGTCGCGGACGAAGTGATCGAAGCCGTGCAGCCGTTCCTGTTCGCGGTATTCGGCAATCCATCCTCATCGCACCGCTACGGCCGGATCGCGGCTGAGGGTCTCGCGCAGGCGCGACACCAGGTCGCGCAATTGATCGGTGCGAACGACGACGAAATCATCTTCACGGCCAACGCGACCGAAGCGAACAACCTCGCACTGCTTGGAGTGACCTCTGCCTTATCTGCGCAGGGTTCAGCCCGACGGCAGGTTGTGGTCAGTGCCGTCGAGCATCCCGCCGTGATGGAACCTGCCAAGCACCTGAAGACGCAAGGCTGGGCTCTCGAGGTGTTGCCTGTCGATGCGATGGGACAGGTTTCCGAGGAGCTTGCGAAACGAGTCGTGGGTCCAGCCACCGCGATCGTCTCGGTGATGCACGCGAACAATGAGATCGGAACCGTACAGCCCGTCAGAGCAATTGCCGCAATCGCGAGCGACGCGGGTGCCCTGATGCACACGGATGCTTCGCAGTCGCTCGGCAAGATTTCAGTGAACGTCGATGACTTGGGCGTGGATCTTCTGACGATCGCAGGGCACAAGCTCTACGCGCCCAAAGGTGTTGGCGCGCTCTACGTGCGCCGCGGCACGCCGATCACGAGCATCAGCTTCGGTGCAACACAGGAGCGTGGGCTGCGTCCCGGCACCGAGAATGTCGCGCTCGCCGTCGGACTCGGCGCCGCGGCCGATCTGGCGCGGCGTACTTTGGAAAAGACCGGCGAGGTCATGCAGCGCCGCCGCGACAACTTGCATGAGCAGCTCGCAGAGTTGGTGCCGGGACTGCGGCTGAACGGACATCCAACCGACAGATTGCCCAATACCTTGAACGTCTCGTTCCCGCGCGTGGATGGCGCACGCCTGCTTGCAGCGTGTTCCGAAGTGGCAGCGTCGACCGGATCGGCCTGCCATTCGGGAACTGAAGAGGTCAGCGGTGTGCTGGCCTCCATGGGCATTCCTTACGAGCACGCGCGCGGTGCGGTGCGATTGTCGGTGGGGCGCTCGACGACGGAGCAAGAAGTGGAAAAGGCTGCCGTCGCGTTGGCGAGCGCATGGCGCAGGCTCGTCAGCCGGTGAGTCGCAAATACGCCGATGTAGTATCCAGCGACACAAGCGCCTGATTCGCCGTGACATCCACCGATCGTCTTGAAGTTCTGAAGTCCGCTGCCGGCTTCGCGACACTGGACGAGCCCGTGCTTGTCGGACTCGCCGCGCGCGTCACACCGAGATCATTTGCCGCGGGCGCGACCGTCTTTGCCGAGGGAGACGAGTGCCGCCACCTGTATGTGCTGGTGTCCGGTCGGGTCAAGTTCACCCGCGTGGCGCTGGATGGCCGCGAGCAGATCCAGAAGATCTTCGAGCGCCCGGGCGACATGTTCTGCCTGGCCTCGGCCTTCACGGCTGGCATGCATATCGTGACGGGAACCGCGGCGGCTTCCAGCAAGCTGATCCCGATTCCAATGAGCGACGTGCGTGCATTGGCCGAGCAGCATCCGAAACTCGGGATGAGTTTGATGCGCGCTGCGGGTGAGCATCTGCACCATCTGGTCGAGCTCGCCGACGACCTGGCCCTCAAGAGCGCGACCAGCCGCCTTGCCAAGTACCTGCACGACGCCGTGTCGGCGCTACCCCAAAACGGCGAAGCGCCCACCAGCCTTCGCCGCACGCATTTCCGCGAGGACGAACTTGCGGCAATGCTCGGCACGGTTCGCGTGAACGTCTCGCGCAGTTTCGCGAATCTGGCGCGCGCTGGTGCGATCACGCTGCGGCGCGACGTGATCCTCGTGAACGACCGCCACGCATTGAAGCGAATAGCACAAGGCCATCCACTGCCGACGAAACATTTGTGACGGACAGCGGCATCGTGTCGGCGGTACACCGCAGGCATGGCAATCGAAACATTTCTCATCGAACATGAGGCCGTCCTGCGCCTCGGCTCATTCATTGGCGCACTCGCGGTCCTGGCGGCATGGGAGGTGTTCGCACCGCAAAGGCCCTTGCGGCGGCCGCGGTCGGCAAGGTGGGCCTACGCAGCCGCGCTGACGATCCTGAACCTCGTGCTCGTGCGCGTCCTCTTTCCGACCGCTGCGGTCGTGGTCGCGTCGACCGTCGAGCAGCGCGGCTCCGGATTGATGCAGCACTGGAGCCTGCCGTATTGGATCGGCGTGTCGATCGGGGTGATCGCGTTTGATCTCGCGATCTATCTGATGCACCTCGCATTCCACACCGCCCCGGGGTTGTGGCGCATCCACAAGCTCCATCACGAGGACCGTGATGTCGATGTCGCCACCGCAGTCCGGTTCCACCCGGGCCAGGCGGTGCTTTCGACACTGGTGAAATTCGCCGTCATTGCACTTCTCGGAACGCCGGTGTTGGCCGTCGTCATCTTCGAGACCGCGTTCCATGCGCTGCTGCTGTTCAATCATGCGAACGTGCGCATCCCGCCCAAGGTGGATCGCGTGCTTCGCTGGTTCGTCATCACGCCGGCCATGCACTGCGTCCACCACTCGGTGAAGAGGGAAGAGGCCGACAGCAATTTCGGGTTCGCGCTGCCATGGTGGGACAGGCTGCTGGGTACGTATCGGGCCGCGCCTGCGAAAGGTGTGACCTCGGTCATTTTCGGGGTGATTCCTCCGCAGTTGGACGAGGTGAATCATGTCGAAGGCCTCATGCACACGAAGCGCGGAGTCAGCGCGGGAGCGCTTCCGGCTCGAGACAGGGGGCCTACTGACATGAGGCGAGCCAGCTGACGCATCTGCGCGAGTTTTGCGCGACTCTTGCCAGCGCCTATAGGCACTTCCCAGCACTTCAACGATAGGTGGACGCCCGTAAGTCGTTGATTTCACTGACCCCTGTTTAACTATTGCAGCCTACGAACCAAGGGGTCGTGGGTTCGAATCCTGCCAGCCGCACCAGAATTTCGGTTCTAGAACAACGGGTTAGATGCTTCAGCGTCTAGCCCGTTTTTCTTTGTGGGGGACTTTTGCGCGACTTCACTTTTCACACCGGCCTTTCAGCCGTTGACGACCCGCAAAAGGGTCGTTCGATCTCGCGTGTGGCTCACGCTGTTGGCCGCTTCCACCAGCCTGGCGACAGTAGCCGTCGCATAGTGCTGCGGGATGCCTTCGGATCACGCAAGCCAGCGCGCAAGCGTTGCCACGGTTGCGGTCGAGAACGGCTAGTGCGGTTGGCGATGTTGACGATCAAACTGCCCCGCGCGGATGGCGACCAGTTCCAGGCCCGCGGCCGCTGTAACAATGAAGGGACTTTAGTTGGCTGGGCTTCTTGCGCTTTCGGCCGGGAACCTCCGATGCCTGGCGCCTATGTGCTGGGACTCACGCCGCTCTACAGGGCGAGTCCGTCGAGCGAGGTGATGCCGGGGACGCGGGTTGCTGTCATGGATGTACGGCGCCAAGACGCAGCGTTCGGTGCAATGGTCTGCCTGCCCGCATAGGCGGCGGGCACGCAGCTTTCGGCCCTGAGCGGCCATTCGCCAACGCCCGCTATCCGGCGGCGAAACTTGAGTCGGTTTTCATCGTTCTGTTGTCGGTGCGAATGCGCGTGCTCAGATGTTTCGGCGCACCAGCATGCTGCGGATCTTGCCGATCGCCATCGCCGGGTTCAGGCCCTTGGGGCAGACGTCCGTACAGTTCATGATCGTGCGGCAGCGGAACAACCGATAGGGGTCCTCGAGATTGTCGAGCCGTTCGGCCGTGGCCTGGTCGCGGCTGTCCGCGAGGAAGCGGTAAGCCTGCAGCAGGCCCGCGGGCCCGACGAACTTGTCGGGGTTCCACCAGAAACTGGGACAGCTGGATGTACAGCAGGCGCACAGGATGCATTCGTACAAGCCGTTCAGCTCGTCGCGCTCCTCGGGCGACTGCAGGCGTTCGCGCTCCGGCGGCACGCTCTCATCGATGACGTAGGGTTTGATCGAGTGGTATTGCTTGAAGAAGCCCGTCATGTCCACGATCAGGTCGCGGATCACCGGCAGTCCGGGCAGTGGCTTCAGCACGATCGGGTCCTGCAGGGCGCGCATATTCGTGATGCAGGCCAGGCCGTTCTTGCGACTGATGTTCATGGCGTCGGAGCCGCAGACGCCCTCGCGGCAGGAGCGCCGGAACGACAGCGTCGGGTCCTGCGCCTTGAGCTTCATCAGCGCGTCGAGCAACATGCGCTCATGGCCATCGAGCTCGATGTCGACCTCCTGCATGTGCGGCCGGGCGTCCTTGTCGGGGTCGTACCGGTAGATGTGAAAGGTGCGACGCATCCGCCGCATTATGGAAGGCGGTCGCTTGCCCGGCTGTAGGAGAACACCGTGACGGCCGCGCGCCCGGCGAACGTCAAGCGGTTTCGACCACGATCACCTCGGGGTCGTCCGCATGCTCGATCAGAAGGCGCCGCACGCGCTCCTGCCACAGCGCGCCGAACTGCGCGGCCTCATCGGGCGTCGCCGCGCCGGCCAGGCAGCGCGGCAGCAATTCGCGCATCCGCGGATCGCCCGGAATCAGCTCCGTGCGGACCGTAACCGACACTGCCGCGCCACTGTCCACGCGCGTCACGCGCAACTGGCCGGGCCCTGCCACGCCGAACGCGAGGAGGTCGCGGCGGTCGAAGCGCGGGCCGATCCCGTGGAAGCCGCCTTCGCCCGCTGCGCCGGTGATCATGCCGGCCACGCCGCCGATGACACCGCTCACGCCTTCGTGCGCAGGCTGCGGCAACGCGACGCGCAGGCCGCCGCGCTCGGGCAGCGCATCCCGATAAAGCGCCATCAGCGCGGCACGGGTCATCATGAACGCGGACGCGACCGCCGGACACGAGTGGCCCGCGAGCTTGACGACGTCGGCGTACGCGTATTCGACGATGCCGCCCTGCGCGGCGCCGAGGAAATCGGCCAGCGGATCGCGCACCGTGATGCGCGGCGCATGCGCGAAGAAATCGGGGAAGCGGTTGGCGGTCATGCCGCGGCGGCCGGAGTCGGTCGTACGAGTTCTTGCGCCAGCCGCGACAAGTCCACGAGTTCCTGCGCAAGCGCGAAAAGGCTGCGCTCCTCGAATTGCACATGCTCGCGCATCGCGTCGCCCCACAACGGCAATGCCTCGAGGTCGCCGGCGCGCAGCAGGTCGGCATAGGTGCGCAATTGCTCGTGCTGCTGTAACGCATACGCGCAGGCGCTCCCGGCACCGGCCTGGATCATTGCCGGCAGGAGCACCAGCTCCTCGATCTCGATGTGGGCCTGCATTTGCTGCGACCAGCCGCGCAGTACCTGCCTGCGCACAGCCGCGCGGTCTGTCCCGGTACAGGCGCGCTTTGCCAATACCAGCGCCTCGTGGTGTTCGCGTGACAGCGGCATGAGTTCGGGTGCGCGTTTCATCCGGCGATCCTCCTTGGCGACCGGCGGCCGACAGCCGGTTTCGCGGCGTGGATCGGTATGAAGGTCGCGGTCGTCTTGGGAGTGCGGCGCGGTGGGCCGACAATGTCGGCCAATGTGGCGCCGTCCAGCTCTCGCAGGTACGCCTTGAGTGCTTTGCCCATCAGGCCCTTGAGCCGGCAAGACGCCGAGATCGCGCAGGTGTTCGTGGCCTCGTCGAAACATTCGACAATACGAAAATCGGTCTCCGCCCCGCGCACGACGTCGCCGATGCGGACCTGCGATGGCGGCTTCACGAGCCGCACGCCCCCGCTGCGCCCGCGGGTGGTCTCGACCAGGCCCTGCCGCGCCAGGTCGCTGACGATCTTCATCAGGTTGTTCTTCGAGATTTCGTGCGCCTGCGCCATCTCGGCGATCGTGATCAGGCGGCCGGGGTTGGACGCGCAGTACATCAGCACGCGCAACGTGTGGTCGGTGTATTCGGCAAGGCGCATGAAAGATCTCCGAAGTTGCGCAATCGCTGTTGCGCGAGGCGCAGCGTTGATTTAAGATGCATTCTACATGAATGTTAAAGCGAATGCGCGGCTGCTCCCGAAGCCGTCGCCCGCTCTCCTGCCGTGACCCAACCCTCCATCGCCATCCGCGCCGCCTCCGTGGCGGCATCCGAAAAACCCAGGGGCTTGCCGCTGCTGCGGCTGGGTTTTAGGCCCTTCTACCTGCTCGCGGCGCTGTTCGCGGCGACAGCTATTCCGCTTTGGGCGGCCATCGTGCTCGGGCGCGTGAGCGTCGGGCTGGCCGTGCCGCCGCTGCTGTGGCACGCGCATGAAATGCTGTACGGCTTCGCGGTGGCCGTCGTGATCGGCTTTCTCATGACGGCGGGCAAGGCGTGGACCGGCTTGCCGACGCCACGCGGCCCCGCGCTCGGCGCGCTCGCGGCGCTGTGGATCGCCGCCCGCCTGTCCGCGCTGGGGGCGCCGTATGCGGTGTACGCACTGCTGGACGTCGCGCTGCTGCCGCTCGTGGCGGGGATTTTCGCGCGCGTTCTGCTGCGCGCGGGCAACCGCCGCAACCTGCCGCTCGCCGGTGTGCTGGGCGGCCTCGCGGCGGCGAACATCATCTTCCATCTCGCCGTGCTGGGCATCGTCGACGTGCCTCCCGTACGCGCGCTCTATGCGGCGCTGGCGTTCATTGTCGTGATCGAATGCGTCATCGCCGGCCGGGTGATTCCCGCGTTCACCGCGAGTGCGACGCCGGGCCTGGTCATCACCGCACAGCCCCGGCTCGGCGCCGCGGCCTTGGCGACGACCGCGGTCGGCCTCGCGCTGTGGGTGTTCGCCGCCCCGGCGCCGGTCACGGCCGCCGCGCTGATTGCTGCGGCGGGCTTGCAAGTGCTGCGCCAATGGCACTGGCGCCCGTTCGTCACGCGCAGCCGGCCGATCCTGTGGATCCTGCACCTGTCCCACGCCTGGCTGCCGGTCGGCTTCGTCCTGCTCGCCTGTGCCCAACTGGGCAAGGTGCCGGTGTCGGCTGGTATTCACGCACTGGCCGTAGGCGCGACCGGCGGGCTCATCATCGGCATGCTCACGCGCACGGCGCGCGGCCATACCGGACGGCCGCTGCAGGCTTCGCGCCTGGAGGTGGTGGCGTACCTTCTGGTGTTCGCAGCCGCGATCAGCCGCGTCGTCATGCCACTGGTGGCGCCGCAATGGTTCCAGCACTTCGTGGCGGGCGCGGCGGTGGCCTGGAGCGCCGCGTTCCTCATCTATCTCTTCATCTACACGCCATGGCTCACCAGCACGAGGCTCGACGGCAAGGATGGCTGACATCATGGCGAGCCAACAGGCGATTCACGACTGGGACCCGCGCGCGCCCGAGGTGCTGGCGGACCAGGTCGCGGCGTACGACGGCCTTCGCCGGCGCTGCCCGGTGGCGCATAGCGATTACCTGCAGTGGTCCGTTCTGCGCCATGCGGGCGCGGTTCGCGTGCTGCACGATCCCGAAACCTTCAGCAATGGCACCTCGACGCACCTGAACGTGCCCAACGGGATGGACCCGCCGCAGCACCGCGCCTATCGCAAGCTCATCGACCCGTACTTCACGTCGCAAGCGCTTGCCGCGTTCGAGCCCGAATGCCGCCGGATCGCGCGCGACCTGATCGATCGGCTGCCCGCGCAGGGCGACGTGGAATGGATGGACGCGTTCGCCCGCGACTGCGCGCTGCAACTGTTGTGCGCGTTCATGGGATGGCCGGCCGCACTGCACGGCCCGTTGCGTGAATGGGTCCGCAAGAACCACGCGGCAACGCTGGCGCAGGACCGCGCCGCGCTGGCCGCCATCGCCTTCGAATTCGACGGCCACATCCGGGCCCAGCTCGCGGTTCGAAGAGCGGCCGGCTGGTCCGGCGACGACGTCACCGCGCGCCTGCTGCAGGAGCGCATCGGCGGCGAGCGGCTGCCGGACGCCCAGATCGTGAGCATCGTGCGCAACTGGACTGTCGGCGAGCTCTCCACCATGGCCGCCTGTTTCGGCATCCTGGCGGAATATCTCGCTTCACATCCCGCGCTGCAGCAGTCACTGCGCGCCGACCCGGCAGGGCTGCCCGCGGCGATCGACGAAATCCTGCGCATCGATCCGCCGCTGATCGCCAACCGGCGCGTCGTGCGCAAGCCCGTGGAAATCGGCGGCACACGACTCGAGCCCGGCGAGCGGCTGTCCATCCTGTGGGCCTCGGCGAATCGCGACGAGGCCGTGTTCGGCGATCCGGACGAATTCCGGCCCGCGCGCAACGCGCCCCTGAACCTGCTGTACGGCGCGGGAATCCACGTGTGCCCCGGCGCGCCGCTGGCGCGCATGCAACTTCACATCGTGATGGAGGAGTTGCTCGCGCAGCTGAGCTCGATCGAGCGCGTGCCCGGCCGGGTGTCCGTCAGGGCCCGCTATCCCACCGGCGGTTTCTCTTCGCTGCCGTTGCGCATCGTTCGCGCGTGATCGGTGCTGCCATCAGAGGCCCAGCGACAGCAGCGCGACATCCGACATGCGCGAGCGATCCCACGGCGGATCGAAGACAAGGTCGACCGTGACTTCGCCCACGCCGCCCAGCGCGAGCACCTTCTCGGCCACCTCGTTGCCGAGCGCCTCGCCCATGCCGCAGCCGGGCGCGGTGAGCGTGAGCTGGATCGTGACCTTCGTGCGCCCGTTCTCCATTGGCGCCAGGTCGCAGCCGTAGATCAGCCCGAGCTCCACGATGTCGACCGGGATCTCCGGGTCATAGCAGGTCTTCAGCACCTCGTGCACTTGCGCCGCCAGGTCGGCGGGTTCGCCGTCGTTGGCCGCGGCCTGCGTGGGCACCGGCTTGCCGATCGCGTCGGCGTCGACGCCTTTCAGCCGCACCAGTTGCCCATCGACGTGCAGCGTGAAATTGGAGCCGAGCGCCTGCGTGATCTCGGCGAGCGTGCCCGTTTCCAGTTCGATCGGTGTGCCTTGCGGGATCAATTCCGCCCGCACGGGCCGCCGCACGATCACCGATTCGCGCTGGCGCCTCACGACGAAGCCTCCGTGTGCGCTTCGGCTGTTTCGGCGTGCTCGCCGATCGCATGCATCAGCGCGTGCCAGCCCAGGAGCGCGCACTTGATGCGGCTCGGGTAGCGGCGCACTCCGGCAAGGCTGACCAGCTTGCCCAGGTCTGCGTCCCCGGGTTCGGCCTTTCCGGTGAGCACGGCGCGAAAGCGCTGCTGCAACGCGCGCGCGGCTTCCACGTCGCGCCCGAGCACGGCGTCGGTCATCATCGAAGCCGAGGCGATGCAGATCGCGCAGCCCTGGCCTTCGAAGGCGATGTCGGCGACACGGCCGTCTTCCAGCCGCAACTGCACCTGCACGTCGTCGCCGCATTGGGGGTTGCGCCCACGCGCTTCGTGGGTGCGCGCGGGCAGCGTGCCGAAGTGGCGGGGCGCGCGCTTGTGCTCGACCACCATCTCCTGGTACAGCTGTTCGGCGGCCGTGCTCATCGCAGCACCTCCAGGGCTCGCGCGACGCCGTCCACCAGCCGCTCCACGTCGTCGTGGGTGTTGTAGATCGCGAACGAGGCGCGCGTCGTGGGGCCCAGGCCCAGGTGTTCCAGCAGCGGCTGCGCGCAGTGGTGGCCGGTGCGCACCGCGATGCCGCGCTCGTCCAGCAGCGTGCCCAGGTCGTGCGGATGCGCGCCGTCGGCTACGAAGGAGACGATCGCGGACTGCTCCGCGTGCGGTGCGATCACCGTCACGCCGCCCAGCGCGGACAGCCCGGCCACGGCGTGGGCACGCAGCGCACGCAGGTGCAGGTCGATGGCGCCGCGGCCGATGGCGTCGATGAAGGCCGCGGCGGCCGCCATGCCCACCGCGCCGGCAACATCCGGCGTGCCGCCTTCGAGGCGCGCGGGCAACCCGGCGAACTCCGCCTCCTGCTCGGTCACCCAGGTCACCATGTCGCCGCCCAGGCGCAGCGGCGTGAGCCGCTCCAGCGACCGGCGCTGTCCGGCGAGCGCGCCGATGCCCATCGGGCCGTACATCTTGTGGCCCGAGAACGCCATGAAGTCGCAGTGCAGCGTGGAGAGGCGCGGCATCTCGTGCGAGGTGGCCTGCGCCGCGTCGAGCACCGTGAGTGCGCCCGCTTCGCGGGCCAGCGCCAGCAGGTCTTCATACGGCGGCCGCTCGCCGGTCGCGTTCGCACAGGCCGTGACCGCGAACACCATGGTGTGCGGCGTGAGCAGCCGCGCCAGGTCGTCGGGGTGCAAGCGCCCTTGCGCGTCGGGCCGCAGGATGCGCAGCGTTGCGCCGCTGCGCCGTGCCGCCTGCTGCCAGGGAACCAGGTTCGCGTGGTGCTCGAGGCCGCTGACGACGATCTCGCTGCCGGGCTGCAGGTACGCGCGGCCGGTGCCGCCGTCGGAAAGCCCGTGCGCGACGAGGTTGAGCGATTCGGTCGTGCCGGAGGTGAAGACGAGTTCGTGCGAAGGGCCGGCGCCGACGAAGCGCTTCAGGCCTTCGCGCGCCTGTTCGAAGGCGTCGGTGGCGCGCTGGCTCAAGGTGTGCACGCCGCGGTGGATGTTGGCGCGGCTCGTGGTCTCGAACTCGCGCATGGCGTCGAGCACGGCGAGGGGCATGTGCGTGGTGGCCGCGTTGTCCAGGTAGGCAAGCGGCGCGCCATTGATCTTCTGCGCGAGGCCCGGGAACGTCCCGGGCAGCGTCGGGTTGTGCAACAGGTCACCCATGTCGGAGCTCCTTGCGGCCTGCGGCCAGGTGGTCGGCGATCGCGCGCGACAGCCGCGCGGCGAGGTCCGATGTTTCCCGCGCACCGGCACCGCCCAGTACGCGCGCGAATACGGCGGTGGCCATGCCCTCGACGATCATCGCCTTGGCAGTGACTTCGTCGATACCGCGCTGGCGCGCATGGAACAGCGCG
>Ga0157376_10003274_pt1 | contig 11142 bp, 10 predicted proteins | sample M45metaG_FD_121801 | JGI IMG/M metagenome (GOLD analysis project Ga0157376, IMG submission 121801) | Miscanthus rhizosphere microbial communities from Kellogg Biological Station, Michigan, USA - M4-5 metaG | ecosystem: Host-associated > Plants > Roots > Rhizosphere > Soil | place: USA: Michigan... | reverse complement strand
GGGCGCGCTCATCGGCAGCGTGATCGTCGGGCTCATCGACAACTTCGGCAAGGCGCTCGTCCCCGAGCTGTCGTACTTCACGCTCTTTGCCCCGATGGTGATCATGCTCGCCGTGAAGCCCACTGGTCTCTATGGCAGGGCCTAGGGCCGCGCGGGCGCGGGCCCTTCCAGTTCTGATTGCTCTCGCGATCCTGCTGCTCGCCGCACCGATCGTCGTCAGCTCCTACTGGGTAGGACTGCTGACGCAGATGGTCATCTTTTCCATCCTGGCGATGAGCCTCGACATTCTGCTCGGATACACCGGGCTGCCGTCGCTCGGGCACGCGGGCGTGTTCGGCGTGGCGGCCTACGCGGTGGCGGTGTTGTCGACGACGTACCACGCGGGGTTCTGGGCGTGCGTGGCCGGTGGAATTCTCGGCGGGATGGCGCTCAGCGCCTGCCTGGGCCTGCTCGTGTCGCACGTCCGCAACACGTACTTCCTGATGATCACGCTCGCGCTGGGCATGGTGCTGTGGGGCGTGAGCTATCGCTGGATTCCGGTCACGGGCGGGGACAACGGCATCTCGGGGATTCCGCGGCTCGAGGCGCACGCGGGCCTCCCCGTATCCGGCGCGATCCCGTTTTACTACGTCGCGCTCCTGGTGTTCGCCGTGTCCGCCGGCCTGATGGCGCTCATCGTGCGCTCGCCGTTTGGATTCACGCTGCGCGGCATCCGGGAGAACGAGCCGCGCATGAAAAGCCTGGGGTTCAACACCTGGCTGCACTGCTACCTGGGTTACGTGATCGCCGGACTGTTTGCCAGCGTTGCGGGCGTGGTGTGGGCGTACTACAACGGCTTCGTGAGCCCGACCTACCTGGATCTCACGGCGTCCTCGGAGCTGTTCCTGATGGTCACGCTCGGCGGCCCCGGCACGCTCATCGGTCCCGCGATCGGCGCCGCCGCGCTCGTGCTGCTCAAGAACGTCATCAGCACGTACACGCAGCGCTGGCTGCTCATCCTCGGCACGGTCTACATCGCCACGATTCTCGCCGCGCCGCAGGGACTGTGGAATCTACGGACCAAAAAGCCGTAGCGGCCGGCTTCAGCCGGCCGTCACGTCCGCCTGAAGGCGGACGCTACGTCTGACCGTGTGACTCATTTCGCCGGAACTGGAGTAGCGACGGGCTTGCCGGATTCGACGACGTAGTTGGCGAGGACGCGGGCGGTGGACGAGCCCTTGTTCGTCGCGTTGTGCACCTGGCCGTTCGGAATGAAGAAGGTCTGGCCGGCCGTCAGCGTCACCGGCGGCTTGCCGTCCTGCTCGAGCAGGATCGAACCCTCGAGGATGTAGCCGATTTCCTCGCCGGGGTGCGTGTGGGCGCCGACGGTGCCGCCGGGTTGGAATTCCGCGATGGCGGTGACGGCCTCGCGTCCGGCCACCGAGAGCTTCTGCTGTTGCAGAACCGTGCGTTTGAACCCGGGCTGCTGCGCGACGAGCCCCGCGGAGACGGCGGCGAGGGCGAGCGCGGTGAACATCGCGATGGTCGTTGTTTTCAGGGCTTTCAAGGCATCCTCCTTGGCGTGGTGCGGGAGGCATTGTAACGTCGTTCGGCCGCGCAGGCATCTTCCATGTCAGAATCTGCGCGTCACGAGAAGTGAAGGCGCACTATGAAACGGACCCTGGCGCTGCTGGCGGCGGTTGTTCTCACCGGAGCGGACGGCATCGGCGCCGCGCAGGGGCCCGGCCGCGGACCGGCCGCGCCGCCCCGGCCTGACAATCCTCAGTCGCTCATGCACGTCGACGCCGCCAGGACGCTCGCCGGCAGCGATACGTGGCTGCAGGCGCCGTTCACCTTCTACTGTGTCGCGGGCAACGCGCGGGGGAACAGCCCGGCCGCGCCGGAGCTCGAGCCCGTCAAGCTGTTCGACAACGTCTACGCCGTCGGCAACTCCGAGGCGACGGTGTACGCGATCGTCACGCCGCAGGGGATCATCCTCATCGACTCCGGCTACGCCGACCGCGTGGAAACCGTCGTCGTCGCGGGGCTGAAGGCCGTGGGGCTCGACCCGGCAAACGTGAAGTACGTGCTGCTCGGGCACGGCCACGCGGACCACTTCGGCGGCGCGCGGTACTTTCAGGAGCACTACGGCGCGAAAGTCGGTTCGGCGGCGGCCGATTGGGATCTGATCAACCCGCCGAGTCCGCCGGCGAACCAGCCGGCCAACGCGCCGCGCGGGCCGAATCGCGATCTCGTGCTCGCCGAAGGGCAGCCCGTGACGCTCGGCGGCACGACCATCACGCTCGTCGCCATCCCGGGGCACACGCCGGGCTCTCTGGCGTTCATCTTCCCGGTGAAGGAAGGACAGCGGACGTACACCGCCGGGTTGTTCGGGGGCACGATCCTGACGGCCGACCGGATCACGACACCGGGCCTGAAACAGTACGTGCAGTCGATCGACCACTACCTGGACATCGCGAAGAAGATGAAGGTGGACGTCGAGCTGCAGAACCATCCGCTCTTCGACGGCATGGCCGACAAGCTCGCGCGCCTGCGAGCGCGGAAGGCCGGCGACCCCAACCCCTTCATCGTCGCCACGGACCGCTACGCTAAATTCTGGTCGGTCATCTCGGAATGCATCCAGGCAGAGATCGCGCGCCGCGGCAACGAATGAACAGGCGCCTGCTGTCCCTGCTGGCGCTGTGCCTTGCGGCCGGCGCCGCGCTCACCGCCGGTCAACCGGCCTCCCAGGCGCCGATCAAAGTCGGATTCCTGGGCCCCCTCTCGGGGCCCTACGTCCAGAACGGGCGCGACATCCTGAACGGGTTCCTGCTCGCGCTCGACGAGATGGGGCATCGCGCGGGCGGACGGCCCATCGAGCTGATCGTCGAAGACGACGAGGCGATTCCGGCAGTCGGACTGACCAAGGCGCGGAAGCTCATCGAGCGCGATCACGTCCAGTTGATGACGGGCGCGCTCCTGTCGTCCACCGGCTACGCGCTGGCGCCGTACATCGACTCCATGAAGGTGCCGATGATTTATCCGGTGGTGTCCGCCGACGACCTGACGCAGCGGCGTCCAGGCAAATGGATTATCCGGACGGGCTGGACCGGGAGCCAGCCCAATCACGCTTTCGGCGAGTATACGTATCGCACGCTCAAACGGCGCAAGGTCGCGACGATCGCGCTCGACTACGCGTTCGGATGGGAGTCGGTCGGCGGTTTTGAGCGGACGTTCGTGGCGGAAGGCGGCACGATCGCGCAGAAGATCTGGGTGCCGGTCTCGGTCCACGACTTCGCTCCTTACCTGGCGCAGATCTCGAGGGACGTGGACGCCGTGTACGCGCTCGTGCTCGGCCGGGCCGCCCTGCAGTTCATGCGGCAGTACCAGGAGTTCGGCCTGAAGCAGCGCGTGCTGCTCATCGGCGGCGGCACGACGACCGACGAGCACGTGCTCCCGTTCATGGGGGATGAGGCGCTTGGCGTGATCACCGCCCTCCACTACAGCGCCGCGCTCGAAACGCCCGCGAATCTGGCGTTCGTCTCCGCGTATCGCGCGCGCTACAACAAGATCCCGAGCTACTACTCCGAAAGCATGTACAGCGGCGCCAGGTGGTTCGCCGCCGCGGCCGACGCGGTTCACGGCAACGTGGAGGACTCGGAAGCGTTCCTCCGCGCGCTGCGCAGCGTGAGCGTGCCGGACCTGCCGCGCGGACCGGTGCGGCTCGACGAATACGGGAGCCCGATCGAGAACATCTACATCCGCAAGGTCGAGCGCGTGAACGGCGCGCTGCAGAACACGGTCATCGACACGCTTCCGGCCGTCTCGCAGTTCTGGACGTTCGACCCCGCCGAGTATCTGAAGCAGCCGCTCTATGCCCGGCGATAGGAGCGCCGGCCTCGAGCTCCGGAACCTGTCGCGCGCGTTCGGCGGCCTGAAGGCGGTCAACGGCGTGAGCCTGTCGGTGCAGCCGGGCGAACGGCGAGCGCTGATCGGGCCGAACGGCGCGGGCAAGACCACGCTGTTCAACCTGATCAGCGGGGAGATTCGCCCGACGGAAGGATCCATCGCGTTTCAGGGAGCGGACATAACGGCGCTGCCGCCGCATCAGCGCGCGGCCCGGGGCATCGCGCGCACCTTTCAGATCACGCGCCTCTTCGCGTCGCTGACGGTGTTCGAGAACATGCTGCTCGGCTGCGAGGCGCTCGACCCGCGCAAGTTCACGCTGCACCGGCCGCTTTCCTCGTTCAACGACCTGACCGAACGCGCCGGCGCGCTGCTCGAGGCATTCGGGCTCTGGCCGTCGAGGACGGAGGCCGCCGGCAACCTGTCCTACGGCAACCAGCGCATGCTCGAGGTCGCGTTGTCCATGGCGGGCCGGCCGGCGCTCCTCCTGCTCGACGAGCCGATGGCCGGTCTCTCGGCGGCCGAACGGTCGCTGATGCTCCGGCACCTCGATCGGCTCGATCGCGCCATCGCCGTGCTGATGATCGAGCACGACATGGACGTCGCGTTCGGGTTTGCGGAGACGGTCACCGTCCTCGACCAGGGCCGCGTCCTGTTCGAAGGATCGCGAGACGAGGTCAGCGCGAACCCCGCCGTGCAGCGAATCTACCTCGGCGTGCAGGAAGCATGACGCTCCAGACGACCATGCTGCAGCTGGCCGACGTGCACACCTACTACGGCGACAGCCACGTGTTGCAGGGCGTGACGTTCGACGTGGCCAAGGGCAGCGTGACCGCCGTGCTCGGCCGCAACGGCGTCGGCAAGACGACGATGTGCCGGACTGTCGTGGGGTTTACGCCGGCGCGGGCCGGCCGCGTGCTGTTTGGCGGCGCCGACATCACGAAGATGCCGTCGCACAGGATCCACGGCATGCATCTCGGCCTCGTGCCGCAGGGACGTCGGGTGTTCCCCTCGTTGACCGTGCACGAGCACCTCGCGATTGCCAGCTCGACGCCGTCCAGTATCAGCCGTGTGTACGCGCTGTTTCCACGTCTCGAGGAGCGCCGGCATCATCGGGGCAATGAGTTGAGCGGCGGCGAGCAGCAGATGCTCGCGATTGGTCGCGCGCTGGTGGCCAGCCCGGTGCTCGTGGTCATGGACGAGCCGACGGAGGGCCTCTCGATCGCGTCGATCGCGATCGTCGCGGACGCGATTCGCCGCCTGAGAGACGAGGGCACGACGGTCCTGCTGGCCGAGCAGAACGCCGCGTTTGCCGTCCGGCTGGCCGATCGCGTCCACGTGATGAGCCAGGGGCGTATCGTCCACTCGTCGGAAGCGGCCGCGCTGTGGGAGAACGAGGAAATCAAGACGCAGTATCTCGGCGTGCCGTCGCACGTGCCCTGATCTCTGTGGCAAGATTAGAGCGTTTTTCAGAATGACGTAGCGGCCGGCTTCAGCCGGCCGGCGGACGTCCGCCTGAAGGCGGACGCTACGGCAGACGACGCGAAGAGGGTTACGACATGAAGGTCGGTTCAGTGCGTGCATCGGTCGGCGTCGTGGTTTCGGCGTTCGTCTGGTTGACGGCGGTGCTCGCGGCCGGCGGACAGGCACCGCCGGAGCGGCAGCCGCTCGCCGAAGAGGTGTTCAAGAACATCCGCGTGCTGCGAGGGCTTCCCGTTGACGAGTTCATGGGCACCATGGGCGTCTTCTCGGCCGCGCTCGGCATGTCGTGCGAGGACTGCCATTCCGCGTCCGACACCACATGGGACAACTACGCCCTCGACACGAGCCCCAGGAAAGTCACGGCGCGGCGGATGGTGCAGATGATGGCGTCCATCAACCAGACCAGCTTCGGCGGCCGCCAGGTGGTGACGTGCTACACGTGCCATCGAGGCAGCGGCCGGCCCAGGGTCACGCCCAGCCTGACGGCCTTGTACGGCGCCTCGACGCTCGAAGACCAGGACGACATCGTTCGCACCGCGAGAACGGGACCGACGGCCGATCAGATCCTCGACAAATACATTCAGGCCATCGGCGGCGCGCAGCGCCTGGCCGGCATGACCAGCGTCGTGGCGAAGGGCACGAGCGCCGGCTACGGCCCGGAAGGCACGCGTCCGATCGAGATCGTCGCGAAGGCGCCCGGGCAGCGGGCCACGACCATTCACACGCTCGACGGCGACAACACCACGGTGTACGACGGCCGGTCCGGCTGGATCTCGGCGCCGCACAAGCCGGTCGCCGTGCTCGGGCTGACGGGGAGCGAACTGGACGGGTTGCGGCTCGAAGCGGAGCTGTCGTTTCCGGGCCGCATCAAGGAGACGCTCGGCCAGTGGCGCGCGGGCCTGCCGGCCGAGGTCGACGACAAGGCTGTCCTGGTGGTGCAGGGCTCGCGGCCGAACGGCGCGCTGGGCACGTTCTACTTCGACAGCGAGACCGGCCTGCTCACGCGGCTGGTCCGCTACGCCAACTCCAAGGTCGGCCGGCTGCCCACGCAGATCGACTACTCGGACTACCGCGACGTGGCCGGCATCAAGATGCCGTTCAAGATCAAGGTGACGTGGCTCGACGGCCTCGAAAGCATCGAGCTCACCGACGTGCAGCTGAATGTTCCCGTTGATGCGGGTAAGTTCGGCAAGCCCGCCCCGCCCTCGAAGTAATTACGTAGAACGCAGAGCACGCGGAGGGCGCAGAGACGAGAGATTTGTAAAGCGTAACCTCTGCGATCTCCGCGATCTCTGTGTTCAACGTTCGTGATCGTTATCGCGTCGTATCAGGCAACGTCTGTGCGATGGCGAGCGACGCCCAGCTGGTGCCGGCGGCCGAGATCCACTGATGGCGGCCGAACGGGAACCCGCTCTCGAAGTACACCTGCACGGGGAACGAGTGGGTCTTCACGAGCCACGCGCCGTCCTGGTACTGGCTGCCGAGCAGGTACGCGACGCCTTTGCGATACGCCGGATCGCTCACCGGCACGCCGGCGACGTGCAGGGCGTATAACGACAGGCCGGTCGCGTAGGCATCCGGCTCCGTTCGTGAAAACTGCGACCACCCGCCGTTCGCCTCCTGCCGCGCCCGAATCGCCGTGATCGCCTCCGCGATGCGCGGCTGCGGCGCGCCGGTCCAGACGAGACCCATCAGCCGCATGCCGCGCTCCTCGGCTGATTTCGGATCGGCGGCCAACAGCCATTGCTTCGCCCGGCTCAGGCTGTCGGCCATGTCGTGCTGGCGGCCGGGGAGGGGATACGCGGCCAATCCGCCGGCGGCCATCGCCGTGTGGCTGATGATGCTGTATTCGAGCGGTGGCCGATTGAGGCCGTTCCCGAGCCAGCTGCCGTCCGGCATCTGCCGCGCCATGACCCAGTGCGTCATGATCGCGGTCACCGTATCGAGCGGATGCCCGGCGGCCGCGAGGCCGAGCTGTGTGTAGCCGACCATCAACGCTTCGCCGCCGACAGCCGGATCGCCGGACATCACGCGCGCCGTCATTCGCTTGAAGAAGCCGATCTGGTCGTCGAGATTCTTGCGGTCGAGCGCTTCGTTCACCGCGACGCCCTTCCGTCGAGCGGCGGCGGCGGCCATCGACGGCAGGCCGTTGTGGTGACACGAAATGCAGGAGGTCTTGTCGCGGAACGCCGACGCCGCGGGCAGCAACTGCGCCACGCTCCTCGTCAGCGAGACTTTCGGGTCGGCAATGCCGCCCGGCGCCGGCGGAGCGATGGCGTCGCGCCGGGGGCCGCTGCCTCGCATCGCCCCGTGCTGCTCGAGAACCTCGATTTTCGCGCGGTCGCCCTTGTAGGTGGCCCAGTCAAGCGGGGTTTCGCCCTCCGCCATCCTGGCGTTCGGATCGGCGCCGTGTTCGAGCAGCAGGCGGACCGTGTCAGCGCCTTCCGCTTCAGACGACACGGCATTCATGAGCGCCGTCCGTCTGTACCGGGCGACGCCGTCCGCGTTGACGTCGGCGCCGAGATCGATCCACCGGGCAACGAGCGCGGCGGGCTGCCAGGTCGCGGCCGCTTCCAGCAGGCCGTCCACTGGCGCCGCGGCCTTCGACATCAGGTAGTCGGTCGTCGGCCGATCCCAGCGCGCGAAGGCGGCGCGCCGCTCCTGCGAGGCGAGCGCGGCCGGGTCGAGCCCGCGGTCCACGAGGAACCGGACGACGTCGATGTCGGCCGATCGCACGGCGAGCGACAACGCCGTCGCGCCGCCCCGATCCTGGGCGCGCAGGTCGGCCCCGCGTTCGAGCAGCAGGCGCAGGAGCGCGGAGGTGCGCGGATACGACGCGGCGACCAGAAACACCGTGCGTTCGGTCTCGGTTTTCGCGTTCACGGCGGCGCCGTGATCGAGCAGCGCGCGGACTTTCTGGACGTCGGGCACGGCCCAGATGAGCGCGGTCGTTCCTCCCGGACCTTTGGCGTTCGGATCGGCGTGATGCGAAAGCAGGACCTGCACGACGCGCGCGTCGCCGAACAGCGCCGCCGACATCACGGCCGGTATGCCGTCGGCGTCCACGGCGTTCGCGTCCGCGCCGCCTTTGAGCGCTCGCTCGACCTCGCCGGGAGCGCCTCGCCGAATGGCCGCGAACAGCGCGTCCGACGGCGGCGGGGTCTGCGCGGACACGCCCGCGACCAGCAGCGCCGCCCACAGCAGGCGATGGAACGTCATGCCGGAATCTTAGCGCCGGCCGGGCCTCCAGGCCACGAAATCCTGAGGCGGGCTCAGGGCAGGCCTGGCCTGAGCTTGTCGAAGGCCAAGGTCTGCTAGGATTGCTCGCGATGAAGCCTGCGTTCAGAAGCGGCCTGGCTGTCGCGGCGGCGTGCGCGTGCCTCGCCGTGTGTCCGGCGGATATTTTCAACGCGCGCGCGGCGGCGCAGCAGGGGGGACAAGACCTGGAAGTCCTCGAGCTTCGCCCGAACTTCTTCATGATCGCCGGGGCCGGCGGCAACATCGGCGTGCAGGTCGGCGAGGACGGCGTGATCGTCGTGGACGCGGGCCAGGCCGCCAGGGCCGACGCCGTCGTCGCCGCGATCAAGCGGATCACGCCGCGGCCGATCCGCTACATCATCGACACGAACGCCGACCCGGATCACGTCGGCGGCAACGAGACGCTGTCGAAGGCGGGACAGACGCTGTTCACCAACCCGGGCTCGATCGGGATCACGGGCGACTTTCTCGGCGGCGTCGCGTCGATTCTGGCGGCGCAGAAAGTGCTCGAGCGGATGACGGCGCCGACCGGCCGCGCCGCGCCGTACCCGATCGGCGCCACGCCGACCGAGACGTACGATTTCGCGCGCAAATATATGTACCTGAACGGCGAGGGGATCGAGATCCTCCATCAGCCGGCCGCGCACAGCGACGGCGACTCGATGGTGTTCTTCCGCCGATCGGACGTCGTGGTGGCCGGCGACGTGCTCGACACGACGCGGTTCCCCGTGATCGACGTCGCGAAGGGCGGCTCCGTCAGCGGTCTGATCGCGGCGCTGAACCGGCTGGTCGACCTCGCGATCCCGTCGGTGCCGATCGTCTCGCGCGAGGCCGGGACGCTCGTGATCGCGGGCCACGGGCGCATCTGCGACCAGACCGACGTGGCCGAGTACCGCGACATGGTGACGATTGTCCGCGACCGGGTCCGGGACGCGCGGAAGGCTGGGATGACCCTCGCGCAAGTGAAGGCGAGCGCGCCGACGCGCGGGTACACGAAGCGGTACGGTTCGGATTCGGGCTCGTGGACGACCGATAACTTCGTCGAGGCCGTCTATCAGAGCCTCTCGCAGGAGAAGCCGTGAATCGGCGCCACTTCTTCCCTCTGTACCTGATATCCGTGGCGGCATCGCTGGCTGTCCTGCTCGCGGGCGCGCGCGTCCGCGCGCAGAATCCCGGCGCGCAGCCGCCGGCTCCGACCCCGAGGGCCTCGGCCCCGATCGATGTCACCGGCTACTGGGTGTCGGTCGTGAACGAGGACTGGCGCTTCCGCATGGTCACGCCGGCCAAAGGCGACTACAAGGGCGTCCCGATCACGCGTGAGGCGCTGCAGATCGTGAACGCCTGGAATCCCGCCGCCGATGAGGCCGCCGGCAACCAATGCAAGTCGTACGGCGCGCCCGCGATCATGCGGGTGCCCGGGCGGATTCACATCACGTGGCAGGACGACAACACGCTGAAGCTCGAGACCGACGCCGGCATGCAGACGCGCCTGTTTCAGTTCGGTGCGCCGGCTGCGCCTCCGGCGCAGCCAACGTGGCAGGGCCAGTCGCTTGCGCGCTGGGAGCGGCCGGGCCGGGGCAATCCGGCGGTCAAAGCGGGATCGCTCGCGGTGACGACCACGAACATGAAGGCGGGTTACCTGCGGAAGAACGGCGTACCTTACAGTGATGCGGCGCGTGTCACGGAATACTTCGATCTGTCCCCGATGCCGGGCAACGCTCAGCTGATCGTCGTCACGACGATCGTGGACGACCCGCGCTATCTCACGCAGCAATTCGTCGTCAGCTCACAATTCAAGAAGGAAGCGGACGGTTCCAAATGGGATCCCACACCGTGCTCGGCCACATGGTAAGGAAACGCCCGGCTCGAATCGCCTTCGTCCTGCTCGTGCTGCTCTGGGCGCCGCTGGCCCGCAGCGCCTTCGCGCAGGCCGAGCTGTCCGGGTCGTGGAACCCGCGCAACACCGAAGACGTCTCGCGGGATTCGTACCCGGTGGACTACCTGGGCCTGCCGCTCAACACCGAAGGACGCACGAAGGCGCTGAGCTACAACGAAGGGCAGCTCGCGATGGTCGAGCGCCAGTGCGAAGGCTGGCCCGCCGTGTATTTCGTCCAGGGACCGTTCGGCCTGAAGATCTGGGCCGACACCGATCCGGTCAAGGGCTCCATGGTTTCGTTGACCATCGGCGCGTGGGAAGACCGCGCGCCCATCACGATCTGGATGGACGGCCGGCCGCACCCGTCGAAGTACGCCGAGCACACGCGCGGCGGCTTCACGACCGGCCGCTGGGATGGCGACACGCTCGTCGCCGAGACCACGCACATGAAGGCGGGCTTTCTGCGCAAGAACGGCCCGCCGATGAGCGACCAGGCGACCATGACGTCGCGGTTCTGGCGGCACGGGGACATTCTCACCGTGCTTGCTGTGGTCGATGATCCGATCTACCTCGCCGAACCGCACATCGTGACGAAGAGTTTCGGTCTCTCCACGACGCCGATGCTTCCCGTCGGTCCGCCG
>Ga0157376_10003273_pt1 | contig 11142 bp, 5 predicted proteins | sample M45metaG_FD_121801 | JGI IMG/M metagenome (GOLD analysis project Ga0157376, IMG submission 121801) | Miscanthus rhizosphere microbial communities from Kellogg Biological Station, Michigan, USA - M4-5 metaG | ecosystem: Host-associated > Plants > Roots > Rhizosphere > Soil | place: USA: Michigan... | reverse complement strand
GAACAAAAGATTGACGAGTGGCTGGCAAGCTCCGGTTCCGAGTCGCTATGAATGTGCTGGGGGCGTCCTTCCATATGAATTGTGTGTTCTCAGCATGAATTGTGTGTTCTCAGCGGCACGCAAGTGTGCATGTTGACGGCGAATCGCAGGCAGGGCGGTCTGTGAGGATGTCGCAACCGCTTCCCGTCATCAGGCTGCCTAGGGTCGCAAGTTCCATCAACTACTACGCCAATCTAATGGCTGAAGGACCCAGGGCCATTAATTGACTGGAGAGTCGGCACTCCCGTTCTGCAAATGCCATAGAGACGCATATAGCCCGCCTTTGCGGATCAGCTCGTCATGCGTGCCTCGTTCGCAAATCCGCCCACTCTCGAGAACGATGATCTCGTCTGCCCGACGTATGGTAGAAAGGCGATGTGCCACGACGATCATCGTCCGTCCTTTCGCAGCCCTGCGAACCGAACTCTGCACCATTCCTTCGGTCTCGTAGTCAAGGTGTGAAGTTGCTTCGTCGAGGGCGAGGACCGGAGCGTTCTTCAAGAGGGCCCGTGCAATCGCAACCCGCTGGCGCTGCCCTCCGGACAGACGCTTTCCTCGTTCTCCGACATCTGAATCGATCCCCTGAGGAAGGTCGGACAAAAAGCTGCTCGCACCCGAACTGTCGAGAGCGGCTTCCAATTGCACGGGTGAGGACGTAGGTAATCCGTAAAGGACGTTCTCCTTCACGCTGCCTTCGAACAGATAAACGTCCTGGCCAACAACTCCGATGGTTCTTCGGAGATCCTGGAGGTTCAGTTCCCGAATGTCCTGGCCGTTCAGCAGAATGTTGCCGTCTTGCACGTCATAGTGCCGCAACAACAGCCGTACGAGCGTACTTTTACCCGACCCGGTAGGTCCAACAATAGCGAGCATTTGTCCCGGCTTCACTTTGAACGAGACATCTTTCAGAATATTAACGCCCGGATCGTAGCCAAAGGTGATTCGGTCGAATTCGATCTCGCAATCCGTAGTGCCCGCAGGGAGCCGCAGCGGGCCACTCACGATTTGAGGTTGCGTCTCCATGATTCGCAGGATGTTTTCGCAAGCGCGGACCGCAGAGTGGTACTGACGAAGCACACTCTGGAGCCTGGCCAACGAACTCATCAGATTCGGAAACCAATAAAGAACGTGAAGGGTTCTGTTGGGAAGTACTTCTCCCGAGAGAACGAGCGAGCCGGCGAATCCAATAGCGATGGAGAAGCCCGCACCGAAAATCCCCTGAATAGCCTGGTACTGAATGGAGGATGCTGACTCGGCGCTCACTGCTGTCTCATCCGCAGCCTTTCCGTCTGCTGCCAGTCGTCGAGCCTCACTCTCTTCGGCCGTGAAATTCTTGACGTCGATGATTCCGGCGAGGCTGTTTCCGAGACGCTGGCTATAGGTCTTTGCGTTGCTACTGGCGGCAGCCATCCTTTTAGTAACGAGCGGTCCAATGCCCCGCGCCGCGAGTATGACAAACGGGATAGGAATGAGAGAGAGTCCAAACAGACTAGGCGCAATCCAGAGCAACATTCCACCTGCCCAGCTAATGCTGATGACTGCCTCGACCAATTCATCTCCGACGGTCTCGACAAAGCGTCCGACGGTGCCTATATCCCCGACGACCAGGTTCATGAGACGCCCGGTACCTTCGCGATCGAAGAATGCAACGTCCAAATGCTGAAGATGGCTGAGAAGCGGCGCACGGATTGCTTCTTCTGTACTCCGCGCCAGCTTGGCCCATGCAACCGTAGAGAAATGATCGACAACACTCGAAGCGGCAACGAGGATCACGAGTCCGAATGTCATCGTCCCGATGCCCGATCCTGCCGCTGCTGTAACACCTGCAGAACTCAACGCAACGTTGATAGTAGAAATCAACAGCACACGGCGCGCTACGGTTATAACTTGACCGATGATTGACAGTATTCCGGCAATACCAGCCTGCCGGCGTAACTGAGGCGATGAGTTGAGGACGTGGAGAAGTGCATTCCTGCTCGATTTTGATCGCGACTCTAGTGACCCTTGAGAGAGGATTGCATGCAGATGGATCCGAATGAGTCCGCCGCAAGAAAGTTGACTGCCGACTTCAAAACGGATCAGAACTCTGCCTGTGCTCGGATTGACGCGGACCGAGATAACACCTTTTTCTGAGAGGAGCTCCTTCTCTAGCGCCTCTGCTATGCCGCTCTTCCACACTAATCCCTCAACTTCCCAACGCTCGCGCCCGGGGATTGACGACCGAAGCTGTATCTGGGAACTGGACGAAATCAAACGTGATCGCTCCTAATAACCGGTTTGGGCCCTTACAGGTGTTCTTACCGATTATCCGTGCGCAATCTATTGATTTGCTGAAGGATTCAATCGGACTCTCCTTTGCGGCCAAAAGCATGAATGGCCGTCATGAGTATGACGAAAGCGCGTTCTCTAAGTAGAGACACGCCGCCCTCATACTCTGACAGGAAATGTCGAACGAGAATAGGAAGAGGAATTTGGAGATTCAGGCGCCAGACGTATCTGACGCCACGCACCGCTATTTGCCTATAAACTGCTGATGCAGGTGCTTGCCGGAAACTGATCTAGAGAATGAATCGGCCGCGACATATGCCCATCCCACGGGACCGAGTAGAGCTCGTGCAACAAATGCAGCAACGACGTGAGTAGCACCATCTTTTACATTGCCATCCAATAGCAAGCTGGCGCCGGGCACAACCAATGCTTCGCCAGCTACTTTGACACCATTAAGTACAGGTGAGCTGCTCATGGTCGGGGTCTCGGTTTCCATATTGGTTTCTCCTTGTTGAGTTTGAACGATGTCCATCATGGGCGGTTTGGGCACCCTAGTATTCGTCTGTGGAGCGCCTGTTGTCTCAGGTGCTCGAGATCTGGCCGTGCGCTGCGGCGTCTTTCGCGTCCTCGGAGGATCAGCACTTCGGGGCCTGTCAATCATTACTTTCCACCTTTCCCGGAAGTTAGCATGCATTTATAAGATATTGCAAGTAGTTTTAATAATTTATTCGCTTTTCAGACGCCTGGCAGTCAGCCATGATGTTATCAAAGTAATGTAACTCGCCTCTAACTCCTCATAACTTTGCGAACAACCTTTTTCGCTCGCGATATTTCTCCAGAATTCGGAGTACTCTCGGGAGAGTGTTTGAACCGATCCTGTTGAGCACGCCTATGATAGGTTCAGGATCAACAAGCCATGTTGGCATGACGGGGAGATGCGTGGTCATTATTCTGATAGGTCCCATGAAGGTTGGAAAGAGTACAGTCGCCCGTTTGCTTGCGGAAAGGCTTGGGATCGAGAGAAATGGGCTTGATAAGTGCCGTTGGAAGTACTTTGCGGAGATTGGATACGACGAGAGTTACGCACGCCACCTATCTGAAACTGAAGGATTACAGAGCACCTTGAATTATTGGAAACCGTTCGAGGTCCATGCTGTGGAGCGACACCTTGCGGACGCTCACGACTGTGTGATCGATTTCGGAGCAGGATACTCCGTACAGGAGGATCCCATCCTGCGCGACCGGATACGGCGCGCATTGGCTCCGTATCCTCAAATCGTACTCCTCCAGCCAAGTCCCGATCCCGCGGAGGCCATTGCTTTTCTAGCGCAACGAGTCAGCAATCAATTGCAGAGCGTGAATGATTACTACATAAGGCATCCTGCAAACTATGAACTGGCCCGTTCAATCATCTATACGATGGGCAAGACTCCACAACAGACTTGCGAAGAGGTGTTATCAACTCTTGGGCTACATCCCTGAGACAGTCCGGTGTAAAGGCCTGATGAGCCCTTACGGCAATGACCAGAGTGAACCGCCCAGATAGCAGGAAGTTTCAGGACATCGAAGGTCTTGCCTGAAGGCGCCCCAACCCCTGAAGTGATTCCAAGGCTATCTCGGCAGTAAGGCGCACCGGGCAACGATTGAGAATGAGATCGCCTACAAGGTGCACGGCACCCTTTCGTTGCGTGAAATCGCCCTGGGTCATATCGCTGGACTTGGAATCAAGTTTCGCTTTGAGTTCTGTGCCACCACGCGTATCCGTGAACTTAAGGTTGACGTATCCGGCCCGGATGCTGTCGAGAAGTTGCTCCACGGAACCGACTGTCGCACAAACCGGATGATCACCCTGCGAGAGGTAACTGACGAGATCATCGCGCGTATCCTTCTCGCGGACCTCCCGTGGAACGACCGGTTCTCCAGCGCTTTCGGCGAGAGATTGCATTTTCTGTCGGAGGCTCAGGGGGCGCATGTCGGTCCAAACCTCTTCGATGTACTTCAAGCATTCGACCTTCGTTCCGCCCTTGCCAACCTCTTCCCAACCCGGCGGGCAGTCGCGTCCTTCGGGCCAGATTGAATACTGTTCTTCTTGATTTCTAACTACCCTATAGGAAGTGCTGTCCTCGAGTTCTTGCTCTGCCATCGGCGTATTACTCCTTCGTGGATTGGTCGGTATCAAAAGGAAATGCGTTTTACTAAACCGCGAGTCAGCACGGATTGTAACATGAGTTTTTCTTAGCTTTGATAAGGTGGATCCTATTTGCTGATGGCCAGATATTCAGGGGTTATAGCGCAGTGAGATGGCCTCAAGATATGCCCTACGCGTGCTCGATAACCACAGCAAACATTTCTATCTTTACGAGATACCGGCGCATGCTTTACGATTTGTTTCGGAATTTGGTATCTCTAAGAATTGCGAATTGGCATCATCTCCATCGTTGAGATGGTTAGTTCAGGCAAGAATTAAGACCCCGGTTACTCAACCGAAGCGAAAAGCGAGAACATGAAAAAACCCTCATACCTGCTCGGCCTAGCATCAGGAGTTATCTTGTTGTACAACTGGAAATTCCTTGTAAAGGAAGGCGTCAAGATTGGCGTGAAAGTGGGGCGTGAGGTGAAAAAAGTGTCGGCAAAAACTCTAGAAGACCTCGAAGACGCAACGGCAGAAGCGATGCAGGATCTTGAAGACCAGGAACAGGCCAAGCGCGCAAATGAACATCAAGGGCCGGCGACCGCCGAGAAGCAAAGCGTCACCGCCTAGAACTGGCCCTCACGGGGCCGAAAGTTTCTCAAATTTCTAAACGAGATCGAATCTGTTCTTTTCGGTTCTTTCCCGCGTTCTGCGCATTCAAGAACAGCCTAACTAACTTTCCCTCAGCCCGGCCCTTTGGCTTGGGATCTCAGGCTCAAGCACGACACCCTGTTTTGTGCTCATTACGCGGGAAACCACGGAATGATTGAAGCACGGATTCGTGCGATGAGGATTGTCTCGTCAGACACGATCCTGCCAGCGGATACATAGCTCTCTGAACAGCCGACGTGAATCACCCGCCGAGATTAATCTGGACGGTTTAAAGTGCCCGCCGTAGCTGACGGCAACGGCAGGCGTCTTTCAAATTCACAGCTAGTTAGCTTACAAGTTAGAGACGTTTCTTCCATAGTTACCAAGGTATGTCTACCTAAGATATAGGCCGATGTTAGAGCTCTCGTCTATCCCGTAGACCGGCCATGTTACTATTTCGAAATCTTCCCGTAACCATGTATTAACAAAAGGAGAGCCGGAGCTGATGAAAGAGCGATCAGTGCAAACAGCGCACTCCCTATTGGATCAGACACTCGCTGAATACACGATCGTTAATGTTTTGCGCAGGAGAGCACTGAACGAAGGAGCCACCAGAGCATATACATTTCTGCCCGATGGCGAGGCGCAGGAAATAACGATAGATTACCGGGAACTGGATTTCCGAGCGCGGTCTATCGCGAGCTTGCTCCAGAAACTTGGCGCCTCCGAGGGCGATCGTGTGCTTCTGCTCTATCCGCAGGGGATCGACTATGTTGCCGCGTTTCTCGGATGCCTTTATGCGGGAGTTGTAGCTGTTCCGGCTTACCCCCCGCGCCGAAATGCCTCGCTGGGCCGCATTCAGGCGATCCTGGCCGATTCCGGCGCGACCGTAGCGCTGACCACGACCAAAATCGTGACGCTTGTTGAAACGCGGATGCAGGAAGAAGCCTGGCTGAATGGGCTGCGATGGCACTCAACCGATGATCTCGACTCGTTGAGCGCTAGTGAATGGCAACCACCTGCTCTGAATGAGAACACACTCGCCTTTTTGCAATACACATCGGGTTCTACCTCAACACCAAAGGGTGTGATGGTGAACCACGGTAACCTGCTGCTCACGTTGCAGGACATGGATCTCGGCTGGAGTCACACGCCTGAGAGCGTCATCGTGACCTGGTTACCGATGTTCCATGACATGGGGCTTATTTACGGAATATTGCAACCCCTATATAGTGGCATTCCCTGCGTCTTCATGCCACCGGCTGCATTCCTGCAGAGTCCTATCCGCTGGCTGCGCACCATTTCGCGTTTCAGGGCCACACATAGTGGCGCACCCAATTTTGCGTACGAACTGTGCTTAAACAAGATCTCCGCAGAGCAACGGGCGAGCCTGGACCTTAGCAGTTGGCGAATGGCGCTGAATGCCGCGGAACCGGTACGCGCTTCGACGCTCCGCCGTTTCAGCGAGGTGTTTGCGCCCTGCGGTTTTGATGCGTCTGCGTTCTCGCCAGGATATGGCTTGGCCGAGTGCACGCTAAAGGCGACGGCCGTGCGCACCTCTGATGCTCCAACAGTTGTTCGCGTCCGCGCCGAAGCCTTGGAACACGACCGCGTGGAACTGGCGAACGCGGACGTTGAAACCCGCGAGTTGGTTTGTTGCGGAAACTCGGAGATCGGAACTCAGATTGTCATCGTCAAACCGGGTTCGCACAAGCGCTGCGCAGAGAATGAAGTGGGGGAAATCTGGCTCTCAGGGCCAGTTGTCACGCAAGGTTACTGGAACCGTCCGGAGGATAGCGCCTCAACGTTCGAAGCCTATCTTGCTGATACGGGCGAGGGCCCCTTCATGCGGACCGGAGATACAGGCTTTCTGTATGACGGGGAACTGTGCATTACTGGCCGCCTCAAAGATCTGATCATCATCCGCGGTGTTAACCACTACCCTCAAGATATTGAGCTGACCGTGCAACAGTGTCACCCCGGATTAGCTCCCGATTGCGGAGCTGTGTTTTCAGTGGAGGCGGGAGGTGAGGCACGCCTCGTGGTGGTGCAGGAGCTTGAACGAAGGTCGAGACGACGCATTGATGAAGCGAGCGTGATTCAAGATATACGCCACGCTATTGCCGAGCAACACGAGTTAAAGGCATACGCCGTTGTCCTCATCAAACCCACAACGCTTCCCAAGACATCGAGTGGCAAGATCAGACGGAATGACTGCCGGACGAAGTTTCTTTCCGGCGAACTGGATGTGATTGCCGAATGGCTTGATGGAGCGGAAGTGATTTCCTCCAAATCGACGACCAAGCCGGTCCCGGAGGCTCCGGAACACGCCAAGAGTGAAATAGCAGAGGAGGCCATTCAAGCATGGCTGATACGCAACCTGTCGCGCCGCTCGAATATTCCGGCTGCTGAAATCGATGTTCAGGAACCATTCACGCGTTATGGACTGGACTCCATGGGGGCGGTGGAGCTTTCCGCTGAACTTGAAAACTGGCTCGGGCGACGCGTGGATCCCACGGTGGCGTATGACTATCCATCGATAGCGAGCCTGGCGAAGCATCTGGCAGGAGAACGCGATTATCACCTGCACGTTGCGGTTGAAGATAGTCAATCCAATGCCATCGCCGTGATTGGACTTGGCTGCAGGTTTCCTCAAGCGGAAAGCCCCGATGCATTCTGGTCTCTTCTCCACAACGGCGTGGACGCGATCTCGGAGGTGCCCCAATCACGGTGGAATGGCGACGGCCCACGGTGGGGCGGCTTTCTCGACCACATCGACAAGTTTGATTCGCAGTTCTTTGGCATTTCGCCGCGCGAGGCAGAGCAAATGGATCCTCAGCAGAGGCTCCTGCTTGAGGTGTGCTGGGAGGCCATGGAGCAAACCGGCAAAGCACCGGAACAGCTTATAGGCACACGCTCTGGCGTCTTCGTTGGAATCAGCAGCAACGAATACAGCCGCATAGCCCATGACGGCGGGCTGGATCCATATTCTGCAACGGGCAATGCAGGAAGTATTGCTGCCAATCGTATCTCGTACCAATTCGATTTCCGCGGACCCAGCTGGGCTGTCGATACCGCCTGCTCCTCATCTTTGGTCGCGATACACCAAGCGGTGCAGAGCCTTCGACGCAATGAATGCGATCTGGCTTTCGCTGGGGGAGTGAGCCTGATCCTCACGCCCGACTGGACTATCGCTTTTCAGAAGGCAGGCATGCTTTCTCCGGACGGTCGCTGCAAGACATTTGATTCAAAGGCTGACGGGTACGTTCGGGGTGAGGGCTGCGGAATTATTCTGCTCAAGCGACTGACCGATGCCTTGCGCGATGGCGACGCGATCCAGGCAGTGATTCGAGGCTCGAGCGTCAACCAGGATGGCCGCAGCAATGGCCTGACCGCGCCGAATGGCCCATCGCAGCGTGAAGTCATCCGGGCCGCCCTGAAGGATGCGGCGGTCAATCCCGAAGACATCACCTACATCGAAGCACATGGCACAGGAACCTCACTCGGCGATCCCATCGAACTGAACGCTCTCAAAGAAGTGCTGGCGCAGAGACCCCCACTGGACCAGACGTGCTGGATCGGATCGGTGAAGACTAACTGCGGACATCTCGAGGCGGCGGCGGGAATCTGCGGGGTGATCAAGGTAATTCTCGCGCTGAAGCACGAGGAGATCCCTCCTCACCTCCATCTGAACAGCCTGAATCCCCTGATCTCGCTCGAGGGAACGGCCTTGGCGATCCCGACCGCTCCTCAACCCTGGCGTAAGGGCATGCACCGTCGCATCGCAGGAGTAAGTTCGTTCGGCTTTGGCGGGACCAATGCGCACGTGATCCTCGAAGAACCACCTGCTGTGAATAGCAAACCAAGCGCCACGCCGGTGAATCTGGACCGGACGAAACACCTGTTTGCGCTGTCGGCCAAAAACGAGTCGGCACTGCAGGATTTGACCCGTCGCTATGTAGAGCGGCTCAGTAGGTCACTGCGGGAGGTTCCGGTTGAAGATGTGTGTTTTTCAGTAAATACCGGGCGTTCTCATTTCAAGAGCCGCCTGGCAGTTATCGCGGACTCAACGCCAGCGCTCGCGGATAAATTGCATCTGCTGGCGGAGAATCCCAAAAGCTTCTCAGTTGCCCGTGAGCGTCCAAAGTCAGCCTTTCTGTTTACCGGTCAGGGATCGCAATACGCCAAAATGGGCCGACAGCTTTACGAGACTCAGCCCAGGTTCCGGCAGACCCTCGAAGCGTGCGATCAAATTCTGCGACCGTTTCTCTCCCAGCCTCTGCTCCCAACCTTGTATTCCGACGACGAGGCCTTACTTCAGCGTTTCTTCGATGATGGAGCATGCGTACAGACGGCCCTGTTTTCCCTTGAATACGCCTTGTACACCCTCTGGAGTTCGTGGGGTTTTAAACCGGACGCGGTGATGGGCCATAGCCTGGGTGAATACGTAGCGGCATGTGTGGCCGGATGCTTCAGCCTGGAGGACGGCCTTCGCCTGGTAGCCGAGCGCGGACGCCTCATGCAGGAGACCGTAACCGGCTATAAGGGCGCGCCACCTGCGTGCGGAGAAATGATCGCGGTATTCGCAGATCCGGCGCGGCTCGCTGGAATCGTCGCAGCGTCGCAGGGCAAGGTGGTCATTGCTGCACTCAATAGCCCTGAGAGCGTGGTCCTTTCCGGAGCGCAGGAAGACATGGCAAAGGCAGCCGCGGCATGCGAAGCAGACGGTTTGACGTTTGAACGGCTCCATGTCGGACAGGCGTTTCACTCGCCGCTGATCGAACCCATCCTCGATGAGCTCGAAGAAGCTGCAAAACGAGTGAATTTCAAAACGCCCTCTATTCCGCTGGTCTCGAACCTCACCGGCGACATGTACCCCAGCGGCCAATCGCCCGATGCTGGGTATTGGAGACGCCACGCGCGTGAGGCGGTGCGTTTTCAGCATGGGATTGAGACGCTGCTGAACGCCGGGATGGAAGTATTCATCGAAGTGGGTCCGCGGCCGGTCCTGACCAGCCACGGCAAGCGCTGCAAGGGCGGGTCACCAGCGATCTGGCTTCCATCGCTGGCCCCGGGGAAAAACGATTGGGATGTACTTCTTGGCAGCGTGGCCGCGGCCTATCAACTTGGTATTGATATCGATTGGAATGGTTTCGATCGTGATTATCCTCGCAACCGCGTATCGCTTCCTACTTATCCATTCCAACGCAAACGCCATTGGGTCGGGGACGCACCCGAGGCAGAAAAGAAGATGCAAGACCGCCATATAACAATACAGAATTCCCTTTTGTCGCTGGTTGCGGGCGTTCTCCACATCCCAACCAAGGATGTGGATGCCCATACCCCGTTCCTTGACATGGGCGCCGATTCCATCGCCTTCCTCGACGCTGTGCGGCGGATCCAGCAAACTTTCGGTGTCAAGATCCCGATCCGCAGCTTCTTCGAAGACCTAACCAACATCGAGTTGCTGACAAGGCACATCGATCAGCATGCGACAGCCAATTGGACTTCATCCGCTCCGCCAGCCAAGAGCCTGACCGCTGAATCTGCGCAGCCACAGCCAGAGATCACGAAGGAAAACAGGACGAGCGAGCCGACAACGGCGAACCCAACTTCTGCCGTCGAACAGATCGTGTTGCGGCAACTGGACTTGATGAACAGCCAGTTGGCTCTTCTACGCGGGCAGCCGGTTACGGAGAATCATGCCGCAGAACGCACCGTGGCGAAAACCGAAACAAGCTTAAGCTCTACTCCTCTCTCAGCGAAAGCTCCGGCGCAAGAATCCCAATTCACGAGCGAGGAAATTGCTGAACGAAGGGTTTTGAGTACCGGACAGCAACGCTACCTCGACTATTTCGCCTCCCGCTACGCTGCGCGGACGCAGCGATCGAAGCAGGCCGCGCAAAGTTCCCGGCGTGTGTTCGCGGACCTCAGATCGGTGATGGCGCTGCGTCCTGAGATCAAGGAGATATCGTACCCCATCATCGCCGAGCGCTCGCTGGGTTCACACTTTTGGGATGTGGATGGGAATGAGTATATCGACATCGCGATGG
>Ga0157376_10003269_pt1 | contig 11147 bp, 6 predicted proteins | sample M45metaG_FD_121801 | JGI IMG/M metagenome (GOLD analysis project Ga0157376, IMG submission 121801) | Miscanthus rhizosphere microbial communities from Kellogg Biological Station, Michigan, USA - M4-5 metaG | ecosystem: Host-associated > Plants > Roots > Rhizosphere > Soil | place: USA: Michigan... | reverse complement strand
GCAACCCACGACAGCTTTTTCACAATATATAAAAGATGGAATTTTAGTTGCAAATAGTTCTTTCTCGGATCGTGATGCAGTCAGAACGATACAGAATGCCCGGATTGGAATGGATTACCAGTTAAATACGTCTTCAATTATCGGTGTTCTGGTAAGCGGATATATCAGCCGCTGGACAATGGTTGCCAGGAACGGGGCAACTGTCAGCCATAATAATTTACCTGACACTACCATAAAATCTGTAGATGATCCTGAAGTGAATCTTTGGCAGAATTTGTCAGCGAACCTTAATTTCCAACATACATTCAGACCAGGTAAAGTACTTTATTTCGATGCTAATTATATTTACTATAAAGACAATAATCCGAACAATTATTCAACCGATTATTATAATAGTTCAAAAGATTTTATATTTCACCAGGATATGATCGGAGAGAAAACTACGCCCATTCATATCAGTGTTTTTTCTTCTGACTACCATACGACCCTGGGTAAAAAGATAACCCTGGAAGCAGGTCTAAAATTATCCTTGTCTGATTTCACCAATGATGTAGCCGTGAAATATTTAACCGGTGGAGTATATATTCCTGATACCGGACTTTCAGCAAACTACTTATTGAAGGAAAATATAGGTGCCGCCTATTCTTCATTCACTTTTAACCTGAGTTCAAAAACTACTCTGACTGCGGGACTTAGGTATGAATACACGGTATCAGATTTAGGAACAGTAAAGATTTCCAATATAGTCAACCGGAAATACGGGGAATTATTTCCGACATTCTATATATCCAGGAAAATAAATGAAACGAATAATATCAACTTTTCTTACAGCCGGCGCATAACCCGTCCGGCCTTTAATGATTTGGCACCTTTTACAATATTTTTTGATCCTAAAACATATTATTCGGGAAACCCTGCACTGGTGCCGGCGATCGCCAATGCATTGCAACTGGGGTATAATTTAAAAAATTATAATTTCACTTTAATTTACACGCACGAAGTGAATACAATTGACAATTTTTATTTTCAAACGCGTACAATCGATACCATTAACAATATCGTTTATCTTTCATCAAGAAATTTTAAATATCAGCAATATCTGACAGTCGCTTTTTCGATTCCCTTCAATGTGAATAAATGGTGGAGTATGCAAAATAATTTAATCGGGAACTGGCGGCAGGTAAGTACGGCTTATGATCAAATACCGGTTTTGCTTGAAAATTTTGACTTTACTATCAATACGATACAACACTTTAACCTGCCGAGTGATTTTTCCATTGAATTAACCGGTATGTATTCTTCTTCCGCTTATGTGGGCACTGCAAAAAGGAAACCCCTGTATCAGCTGGGTGGTGGAGTGCAGAAAAAAATCGGAAAGGGAAAAGATGTTTTGCGGTTTGCAGCAAACGACGTATTCAATTCCGGTAGCAATTACCGGTTTGTCGAAAATTTGCCATTCTCCAGTGCGATCGTGGGCCGGGATTTTAATTTCAGGCTTGTTTCCTACAAGCTTACATATACACACAGTTTCGGAAACAAGGCGCTAAAGGCCAAAAGAGAAAGAACAACCGGCGCAGAGGAAGAATCAAACAGGGTTAAAAATTAAAGCCGTCAGGACGCCTATGAAAGTATGGGAGTGTGAGTTTTATTTTAAAATGTTTTTTTAAGTAAAGAAAAGGCTGCGCTGATCTCCAGAGGAACCTGGATTTAATAAATGCTGGTCGGGGGTGCCGGGATTTGGAGAAGTTGTTTGATATACAATAATTTGTGGGGAATGGTCCCGATGTATTCCAATCCTGTACTTTTGTCTATTCATTCTCATTTTGATTTCATTATTTTTTTAACCTTAAAAAGTATGTTGTATGAGAAAATATCTTCTTTGTATCAGCACAGTCCTGCTGATGTCTTCCTTTGTTAACGCACAAGTAAAAGATTATAAAGTTGTATTTGATATGTCCAGCAGGGATACGATCAATCAGCAGGCCATTGTCCGTGAAATAGGACTTATTACCGGGGCCAGCCCGGATGCAAAACTTGAAGTTGTAATTTATGGTCAGGGTTTGGATCTTGCCGTAAAAGATCGTTCCACCCAGCAGGCTGCAGTTCAGAAATTGATTGCCGATAAAAAAGCCTCTTTTAAAGTGTGCGCCATGACCTTGAAACGGAATAATATTGACCCATCCCAGCTGGTGCCGGGTGTGGAAGTCGTGCCTGATGGAATTTACGAAATCATTTCAAAGCAACAGGAAGGCTGGGGTTATATAAAAGTGGCGCACTAGATAAATATAACGGTTAAATAGCTAACTTTCATTGGTTTTCCGAACGTCACTTAAACCATATGAAATGAAAGCAGCCAAACTTTTTGTCCTGGTCCAGATCTTCTTTAGTTTTATGGTGCAGGCACAGCAGAAACAATTTAAAGCGCTTATTGTAACCACTACCCGGGGATGGCACCACGAATCGCTGCATGCGGGAGTACTGGCTATTCAGGAATTAGGCAAAAGAAACTTTTTTGACGCCGTTCTGTATGAAGATCCCAAAGGATTTACAGATAAATATTTGTCGCAGTTTCAGGTAGTTATTTTTCTAAATACTACTGGTGATATTTTTGATACAGCCCAGCAGAAAGTAATGGAGCGCTTTATTCAATCAGGGAAAGGATTTGTAGGAATTCATAGTGCATCGGATACGGAGTATGACTGGGACTGGTATACCAAACTGGTTGGAAGAATGTTCCATATCCACCCGGTAATTCAAACGGCCAGGTTAACTGTTCTGGATCCGGGTTTTCCGGGTCTCCAGGGATTTACCGGTAATAAGCTCTGGACGGATGAATGGTATGAGTTCGGGGAGGAAAAAATAACAGGCCTGAATTATATCATGGCAGTAGATGAAACCAGCTACAATCCTGTTGTGCAATGGGGAGATAAGAAAGGTGCCGGGATGGGCAAGATGCATCCTGTTGCCTGGTATCACAACTATGATGGTGGCCGCTCTTTCTATACTGCTCTTGGTCATATGCCCGATATTTTCTCTGATCCATCTTTCCTGAATTTTTTATATGCCGGCATTTTCTGGGCCGCAACCGGAAAAAAATGATATCCTGATAAAATGCAGGAAATCCGACGCTTTTTCAAGATTGGCGGTTTTTACTAATCATAAAGACAGCAAATAAGCATTAATTGTATTAGAGTAGTGGTATCTTCTGAGCGCTTTGTTTCCTTTCCATTCAGCCCTACTTCTTTAATCTTTAAAACAGCCATCATGAAAAAGTCCACGAGACTCATTTCCGCTTTTAGTTATTGCCTTACAATTCTCATGCTCATTTTAGGATTCCAGGCAAGTGTTCATGCCCAGGAGGGAGCGATCACTACTTACCAGTTCCGGCATGTCCCGGGTGATAAGATTGATGAATTCATCAAAAGAGAAACTACTTACTGGAGTAAAGTGGCCCAAAAAGCAGTCGACAACAAGACCATGTCTTTCTGGGCTCTGTTAGAAAAAGTCGGCGGGTATGATCTGCCGAATTCGTCAAACTACTTGTTCATAAACACCTTCCCGGATATTAATAAAGCCGATGGAGTATTCAGCGATGTGGAATCCGCGGCGGGGGTTAAGATTGCAGATATGGAAACCAATTCCTTTACTACCGTTACCAGCGAGTTTTTTTTACATGACCGCGAATGGGTGCAGGCTGCCAAAGCTGTACCATCAAAGGATTTTAATTATGTGGTGATGAATTATCAGAACACCGACTATCCGGACAGCCTGATCAATCTGGAAAAAAAATATTGGGAACCCTTTATTAAGGCGGCCATGGACAAGGGGCAAACCCCCCAGCTTGGTTGGGGAAATTCCATAGTACTGGCACCCAGAGGTGAAAATATCAAAGTCACTACCGTTTCCTTCGACCTTTTCAAAACTTTGGGAGATGCATTGATGCCTAAATGGGATCCGAAACTTGTTTTTCCAGCGAAGTTATTTCCCATGCTTAGCAAATTACAAATGAACAGACCCGGAATATCGGTTTACCGGGTAGTAAAAGTTGTAACGACTCCCTGAGGTCACTCATCCGGATTTATTTTCCCGAAATAAGTTTATTACCTCCTGGAATTTCCGGGAGGTTTTTTTATTTGACGAAGTGGAAGGTCAGCCCATGGATTAGTTTATAAAATGTATATTCATAATCATGGACTATACCGCACACTCAGAGATCGGTAAAATAAAATCGGTATTTATCAAGCCTGTAAATCAGGCATTCATTGGTGATTCCCATATTAACCAAAACTGGAAAGAGTTAAATTATCTCAGCAGACCAGATTTCAATGAGGCATTCAATGAGTATGAAAATTTTCAATCTGTTATAAAAGGCCAGGGCGCGGATATTTTCCTGCTGCCGGAAGATGAAACTGTAAATATGGACTCTATTTATTGCCGTGATGCTTCGATTGCAACTAACAGGGGAATGATCATCTGTAATATGGGAAAGGCGGGGAGGATGAATGAACCCGCGGCTGAAAAAAGAGCATTTGAAGCAGCGGGAATTCCGGTACTGGCCAGTATTACAGCCCCGGGTACTGTGGAAGGCGGCGATGTGGCCTGGCTGGATGAAAATACACTGGCCGTGGGTCATGCTTACCGGACAAATGAAGAAGGTATCAGACAACTGACAAACTTACTGGAACCCTTGCAGGTGGAAGTAATTACAGTTCCTCTGCCACATTATAAGGGACCGTCTGATGTTTTTCACCTGATGTCTATATTGAGTCCGGTCGATACACAACTGGCGGTTGTATATTCTCCTTTAATGCCAATCCCATTCCGAAACCTTCTGCTGAACCGCGGTTATCGGCTGGTAGAAGTTCCGGAGGAAGAATTCGAAACGATGGGATGTAATGTGCTGGCACTTGCTCCCGGGGAATGTCTGATGGTTGAAGGAAATCCGGGGACGAAGAATTTATTGGAAAAAGCCGGCTGTAAAGTGACTGTATATAAGGGTGAAGAGATAAGTATCAAGGGTGGCGGAGGCCCTACCTGTCTTACAAGACCCATTTACAGGTACAAATAGAAAATCCTATGGGCTGCTAATCCATGGCCGCCGTACAATACCTCTGGCAAGTTTTACCGGATCACCAATTTATTATAAGCCAGCGCAACGGGTCCAACGATAATCCAGCTACGTTGAAATTAATATTTAGTTTATACTAATATAACGACTTCATATAGATGAAATATGATATTTGTGTAATTAGCTGTTTAAACATGAAATTTGACGGATAAAGTTAAAATTCATAGTTTTAGCGAAAATGAGGATTGATTGCTGATTCTCAAAAAGGTCTGGACAATGTGATCTAGGTTTTTAGCAAATATTCCGGATCCGCTTCCCCGTAAAATTTATCCCGGTTGTTCTGTATTACCCTCTTATAATCCTCTAAATAAGACAGGTATAGTTGACCGTCACAAAAGAGGATTCTGTAACGATATTGCCAGCTGTATAAAAATTAGTCCGACCCTGACATAGTTTTCTGCCCCTAACCATTATAGTTTATGAACCAGACTGGCTTTGCTGTACGTAATTTTTTACGAACTCTTTCGCTTTTAATTATTGGATTATTTCCATGGCTGCTTAATGCGCAGCAAACAAGAATATCAGATTTTGTTTTGTTTGGAGGTAGCGGAAACTGTCCCGCCTGTGCCGTTAATGTCGGTACATCATCCACGGTTACCGGTGGCTCAGTGGGAAGTTATAAACTGGTACAGACTACGGGCAAAGTTTCTGTGACCAGCAATATATTTAGTGGCGGAATAGTTAACCTTGCCAATGGAAATACGATAGGAGGTAGAATAACAGCAGCCAATAATCCGGTTTCAGCCGGAACCATATTAAATGTGGGTAGTAGTGCACAATTGAACGGTAACATCGACGTCCAGGGTAATATTGTAGTCAGTGGCGGAACGGTTACCGGCAAAGTTACTCATCCTGCCGGGACTACATATACAGGACCCAAGCCTGGTCAGGGTAATATAACTGGAACGCCGAGTCTGCCAGGACTTCCTCAATTACCTGGAATTACAAAATTTCCTGACACCGGTACCCTGAATATTAGTTCAACAAAAACCATCACACCGGGTTCCTATAATAATATAATTCTTACTGGAAATCAAACCATAACTTTTTCCGGTCCCGGAGTTTACGTATTCAACTCTATAAAGAATTCCGGATCAACGAATACTTTTGTATTTGATTTCAAAAATAAAGCGGGCGATTTCAAGATTTACGTTCACGGTGATGTGGATTTGAACAAGTCAGATGTAGATACCCTAAACGGGGGCGGAGCTTCCCGAATATATTCGGAAACTCATGGAACGGGATCGACCTGTCCAACCGGACCCTATTCCTGGAATATTGCTAACGGTTCATCCGGAAATTCAACTTCCAAATGGATTGGAACAGTCTGGGCTCCCTATGGAGGTATTAATGTCGGTTCCGGTTCCGGATCAAGTACCCTTACCGGAGCTCTGTATAGTGCAACACAGGTTAATATTCAGTCCAATGTTGCCATCCGGTATGCCCCCTATATTTTATGCAGCACGCCCAATGTGAATGCGGGGACAGATAAACAATTAGGTTGTTCAATTCCAACTGTACAATTGAGTGGTTCGTCTTCAACAACCGGGGCACAATACAGCTGGTCAGCATTAAATGGAGGTACCATTGTCAGTGGTGGCAACACAGCCGTACCGGTTGTTTCCACAGCAGGTACTTATGTATTCACAGTTACCAATCCCAACGGAGGATGTCAGGCTACAGACACTGCGAAGGTTAGTTATATCTCCTGCATTTTACCATATTATCCTCCACCTGCCGGGGGCAAATCCTTTAGTCTGATAGGATCTGAGTTAAGTTCCTTATATGAGAATTTTGGCACGGTAACAGACTCTGCAAAAGCTATTTTTATTATTAACCAGTCTACAGTTCAGATTGAAGTGATCGCCAGGATCGGGCAATACCAGAATCTGCTGAATTTATTACAGACACCAGCTTACGGGATTTCCAATCTGATCAATAACGGCCCGAATACCCTGATCATTACAGGCACATATCCCATTGCCAATCTTAGGAAACTGGACAGCTTACCAAACCTTATTGATTATTGCAGACCAATGTTCCCACCACTGAGTAATGCCAGTATACTTCCTATACAGGGCGATACAGTGATGCGTACAAATAATGTTCGGCAGGGATATAATATCGGGGGGAAGGGTATTAAAGTAGGCGTTATTTCTAACAGCTATAATACACTGACCGGAACTGCTGCGCAGGCTGATATGGCAAATGGAATCCTCCCGGGAGCGCTAAATAATCCTGATAGCAACACAGTTCCTGTAAAGGTATTGGGCGAATATCCATATGGGAAGGCTTCTGATGAAGGACGTGCCATGCTGCAGGTTGTTCATGGAATTGCACCAAGAGCATTGCTTGATTTTAGAACTGGATTCATCAGTGCCGGAGATTTTGCACAAGGTATCCTGCAACTTCAACAGGATTCCTGCAATGTGATCGTCGATGATGTGATATATATAACCGAACCATTTTTCCAGGACGGCGTGGTTGCACAGGCAGCGAATTTTGTGAACAGCAAAGGGGTTTCATATTTTTCTGCAGCAGGTAATAACGGAGCATCTTCCTACGGAAGTGTTTTTAATCCCGTTCCTGCACCTGCTGGCATAATAGGTTCAGCCCACAATTTTGGCGGAAGTATCTACCAAAACGTTTCACTTACTCCCGGTACTTATACTATTGTTCTTCAATGGCAGGATTCCATTTATTCTCTTGGCCAGACAACCACCGGGACCGTCAATGACCTCGATATATATTTAACGGATACAGCCGGTCATACTTTATTTGGTTTCAATAGAAATAATATTGGAGGAGATCCCCTGGAAGTAATGCCATTTACGGTGACAGCGAATTCTACCACAAATATTATGATAGTCCGTGCCGCCGGTACGAGCAATGTTCCCTTCAAGTATGTGGTGTTTCGGGGAAACCTGACAATTAATAATTTTAATGCGGGGTCTTCAACCATTGTAGGACATTCCAATGCCGACGGGGTGATGTCTGTTGGGGCTGCCCGGTATACAAAAACACCCGCATATGGAGTGAGTCCATTTCAGATGGAAACTTTTTCATCTTATGGCGGAACACCCGTAAATGGAGTAATCAGAAATAAACCCGATTTTGTGGCTCCTGACGGTGTAAGTACAACAGTGAATTTTGGTTCTATCAATATAACCGGATCACCCTTCCCAAGTTTTTTTGGTACATCCTGCGCGGCGCCACAGGCTGCCGGAGTTGCTGCTCTGTTACTGGAAGGGAAATTGAAATATGCCAATCAGAAACTCAGCCCGGCACAAATGAAGGCATTATTACAGATCACGGCATTTCAAAATGGGTCTGCCGGATATAATAATCACACGGGATATGGTTTGATCCAGGCGGATTCTGCGATGAAAACATTTGCCTTACCGGTTCCCCTCATTACTAAACTGATTTTACAGGATACTTCCATTCGACCCGGAACGCAACCCACACAAGTCACGGTTCAGGGGAATTTCCTGAATTCAAATTCCGTTGTAACATTCCGTGGCCAACCCGTTCCAACAACACTGATCAGTTCAACACAAGCTTCGGCAACCATACCTGCATTTACGGGCAATCCCGCCATACAGGTATTCACCAGATCGATTTCACCCAATGGTAATGATGGGGGTTATTCAGATACCTTGTTCTTCTTTTCTCCAGTTAAAAAGACAATAACCGTTAAAGCCGATAATAAGACCAAGCGTTACGGCGAAAAACTACCGCGTTTCACGGCTACCGTCCTCATTGATAATGTACCTGTTCAAAATTCTGGTGTAACACTCGCCCAATTACGGCTGGACAGTCTGGACTATATCACACCCGCAACATCGACGGCTAATGTTGGCGTCTATTTTATCAGGCCCACCATTCACAGGCCGTTTAATCCTGGCAATACTACCGACATTGGATTAATTGAAACTTACAATTATGTTATCAGTGACGGACTTCTCTCAGTAGACAGGATGCCACTCCTGATAACACCAAAGGATACTACCCTTGTATATGGCGATCGCATCGCTAATTTTGCCTTTAATTATTCTTACCCGGATTCAAATATAGCCCCTTCCGAAAAACCTGCTTTTCTGGATTCCATTCGGATAATACATCAGGTCAATCGTGTGGATACGGTTATCGCGCTTGTAAATAATAAGATCATAGAACGGGGGGAAACGCTAACAGATGCGGATCTCATTCAACTCAGTGTAATGGCAAGCAATAAGATTATTGAGCGGAATAAAATCATTGAAAGGGGAAATCCTCTACTGAGTAATAAAATCATTGAAAGGGGACTGGTCATTCAGGACACTACCTGGGTCGTCAGCGTGCCGGCGCAAACGATTATTAATTTCGAAACAAATCCATCGAGTGCCAGCCTTATCAGCGGAACAGCCATGTTGAGTGGATTATCCATTTTGAATGGGACGGCGCAAGTCAATAATAAGATTATTGAACGGGGTTTGACTGTTTTGAACGGTACCAATGTCACGGATACGAGTAACAGTAAACTCGGGGTGATTCTCGACTCGGCAGATGCTTTGCCGAACTCCGTGTTGTCGCCTCTTAAGGCAATCAGTCTGATAACCGGGCTGAATGCAGGTGTTAACACAATCGTTCCGGCAGCCATGCTGTCCGACAATTTTACTATCACTTACGGTCTGGGACATATGACAATCAAACCCGCGACCATTACCATTAAAACACGGGACACCACTACGTATTATGGTGTTAGTCCGACATTCAAGGATTCTATAGGTGGGTTCCAGTATAATGATTCATCAGGTAATGTCTTTACCTCTCTTGCAAATCATTCCTTGACAGATACGGCGGGAAAGCCGGTTACCAATGTGACTGCAGCCGGAAAATATAAAATAGTTCCAGGCGGAGCTGTGTTAATCACTCCTTCCAATTATATTTTGAATTATGTAAGTGGTAATCTGGTAGTCGGAAAAGCCATACTGAAAGCATATGCCCGGGATACGACAAGAAATTATGGAACTGCCAACCCTGTTTTTTCGATCAGGTATTCAGGATTCATCAATGGGGATAGTCCTTCTTCCATAATTCCCCCCGTTGCAGCCACGAGCGCTACGACGACTTCGAATGTCGGAACATATCCGATTGTGCTAACCGGCGGAACGTCTGTTAATTACAAGATTGTGGATAGTAATGGTACGATGACGATCATTAAGGCAGGTCTCACGGCAACGACTGATAATAAAACCAAAGTTTATGGAGATCCCAATCCGGTATTGACGATATCATATAGCGGATTCATGAATGGAGACGGGCCGTCAAAAATTACACCCCCGGTAGCAAGCACTACTGCTGTAAACCTTTCTCCCGTTGGTAACTACCCGGTAGTTCTAACCGGTGGGAACGCAATAAACTATACGATACAAAAAATTGCGGGCGTTTTGAACATTACACCAGCGGTTCTTAATGTAAAAGCCGACGATAAAGGGATAGAAGATGATGAAGATCTTCCTGTCTTTACATCTACCATCACGGGCTTCAAGACGGGTGAAACCTGCACGATTATTTCCGGGCCTTATTATACCGTCAGTCCCGTTTACACAAAGGAACAACCCGGAATATATACGATAACTCCATACGGTTTGAAGTTGAGCGTTTCAAATAATTACGCCATCGTATTCCAGACAGGAACATTGTATGTGAACAACGACAACGGTAAAAATGTCGTACCCAAACTGGATTGCGTGGAAATTTTGACCAATGATATCTCCGGATTCAAATATGCAGCCCGCTTTACCTATAATAACCCGAACGCGACGGTCGTATATGTTCCGCCTGGTGCCGACAATATATTAAGTACCACCGGGCATTACAGCGGACAGTTACCATCAGTATTCCTGCCTGGCAGCGGTCAGTTCAGGATATATTTTGACGGGTCGAAAATGACCTGGACCTTAACCACGTATAATGGAAACCATAAATCATCTGTCGCTGCAGTGGCCAGTTCCAGCTCTTCCAAATGCAGTTC
>Ga0157376_10003268_pt1 | contig 11150 bp, 10 predicted proteins | sample M45metaG_FD_121801 | JGI IMG/M metagenome (GOLD analysis project Ga0157376, IMG submission 121801) | Miscanthus rhizosphere microbial communities from Kellogg Biological Station, Michigan, USA - M4-5 metaG | ecosystem: Host-associated > Plants > Roots > Rhizosphere > Soil | place: USA: Michigan... | reverse complement strand
CGTCTCCGGTGGCATGTTGCTGTGGCCCGCCATCCAGGGGGCCGGCGCGGGCGGGCTGTCGACGGCCAATGCAGTCCAACTCATCAACCGCGAGCGCGCCATGGTGGTTGACGTCTGCGAGACCGAGGAATTCGCGGCCGGTCATGTCGGCGGCGCGCGCAACGTGCCGCTGGGGCAACTGGAGCAGCGCCTGCCCGAGGTGGTGAAGAACAAGACGGTGCCGCTGATCCTGGTCTGCGCCAGCGGGGCCCGCGCCAATCGTGCGCTGGGCGTGGCGAAGAAACTGGGTTACGACAAGGCCCAAGTGCTGGCCGGCGGGCTGAAAGCCTGGAAAGACGCTAATCTCCCCGTAGAGAAAGCCTGAAAACATTCTGTCATTGCGGGCTTGACCCGCAATCCAGTCCCCCGTTTCCTATGCAACCCGTCAAGATGTACACCACGGCCGTTTGCCCTTATTGCATCCGCGCCAAGCAAATCCTCAAAGCCAAGGGCGTCGACAACATCGACGAAGTCCGTGTCGACATGCAGCCGCAAGAGCGCATGAAGATGATGGAGATCACCGGCCGGCGCACCGTGCCGCAGATTTTCATTGGCGACACCCACGTGGGCGGCTGCGACGACCTGATGGCCCTGGACAGCCGGGGCGGCCTCGTTCCGCTGCTGAACGGCGGCTGAGCCCGGGCATCTCGCGGCCTGAGATAATCCGCAGTTCACCCGAATCCGGCTCGCGAAGGCGTCCGGCGGGCCTTCCTAGACACCCGAAAGAGCAACCATGGCCGACCAGCAAGACCCCGTGTTCCAGATCCAGCGCGTTTACCTGAAGGAAGCGTCGCTCGAGCAGCCCAATTCCCCCGCCATCCTGCTGGAGCAGGAGCAGCCGTCCGTCGACATCCAGCTGGGCGTCGAAGCCGGCCAGGCCGCCGACGGCGTGTACGAAATCTGCGTGACGGCCACGGTGACGACCAAGATCAAGGACAAAGTGGTGTTCCTGGTCGAGGCCAAGCAGGCCGGCATCTTCGAGATCCGCAACCTTCCCCCCGAGCAGATGAACCCGATCATGGGCATCGCCTGCCCGCAGATCGTGTACCCGTACCTGCGCGCCACCGTCGCGGACATCGTGACGCGCGCCGGTTTCCCGCCGGTGCACCTGGCCGAGATCAATTTCCAGGCCATGTACGAGCAGCAGCAACAGGCCGCGCAGCAGCAGGCGGAAGAGCCCTCGCGCATCATCACGACGGCTTGACGCCCACGCAGGCGCGCGATCGCGTCGCCTGCCTGCGTCGATGCGCGCCATGAAGATCATCGTTTTCGGAGCAGGCGCCTGGGGCACCGCCCTGGCCGTCAGTGCCTGTGCGCGCCACGACGTGACGCTGTGGGCGCGCGACGCGGCGCAAGCAGGGGAACTGCACGCCGCGCGCGAGAACCGGCGCTATCTTGCGGGCGTCGCCCTGCCGTCCGCATTGCGCTTCGCGAGCGGCGCGCCGTCCTCGATGGCCGGCTTGGCGGCGGCCAACGACCTCTCGATCATCGCCACGCCGATGGCCGGCTTGCGCCAGGCGCTCTCGGCGCTGGCCGCCCATGGGGGACCGGTCGCCTGGCTTTGCAAGGGCTTCGAGGCGCCGCAGCCGGGCGGCTGGGGTTTGCTGGGCCACGAGGTCAAGGCTGAAGTCGCGCCGTCGCTGGCGGCCGGCGTGCTGAGCGGCCCCAGCTTCGCGCTGGAAGTGGCACAAGGCCGCCCCACGGCGCTGGTCGCCGCCAGCAACCGTGCCGACGTGCGCGACGCGCTGGTGGCGGCTTTCCACGGCAACAATTTGCGGGTCTATGCCAACGACGACGTGCCGGGTGTCGAAGTCGGCGGCGCGGTGAAGAACGTGCTGGCGATCGCCACCGGCCTCGGCGATGGGTTGGGGCTCGGATTGAACGCGCGGGCCGCGCTTGTCACCCGGGGCCTGGCGGAGATGACGCGGCTGGGCCTGGCGCTGGGCGCACGGGTGGACACCTTCATGGGCTTGTCGGGGCTGGGCGACCTGGTCTTGACCGCCACCGGCGATCTGAGCCGCAACCGCCAGGTCGGCCTGCTGCTGGCCCAGGGCCGCTCGCTGCAACAGGCCGTGGACTCGCTCGGGCACGTCGCCGAGGGCGTCTACTGCGCCCGCACCGTGGCGCAGCGCGCCGCGCACCTGGGCATCGATATGCCGATCTCGCGCGCCGTCGTGGACTTGTTGGACGGCACGCTGCAGCCGCGCGAAGCGGTGATCGAGCTGATGGGCCGGCCGACGACGAAGGAGGCATGACATTCTCGCGATGCAGTGCCTGCACCTGCAAGATAATCACCGCTGTCCCGCAGATCGCAATGCCGCTGGACCAACGCTTTTCGCAACGCTTCACATGACAACATCCTTGTTCCCGAATTGGGCTTCGATTCGGACACGATTCCTTCTGCCTTTCATGCTGTTAGGTGTGCTTTCCGTGGCCTGCGCGCAGGAACCGGTGCGCATCGTCGTGCCCGCGCCGCCCGGCGGTAATCTCGACATGACCGCCAGAGCGGTTGCGCAGCGCCTTGCGACGTTGACCGGGGAGCCGTACGTCGTCGAAAACCGTCCCGGTGCCAACACGGCCATCGGCACCGAATACGTCGCCCATGCGCCCGCCGACGGTCGCACGATGTTGATGACCGGCGGTTCGATCGTGCTGACTCCCTGGCTCCAGCCGGTGGGTTATACGCCCGATGAGCTGCGCCCAGTCGTTCAGGTCACGGTGGGTCACTACGCCCTCGTTGCATCTTCGGAATCGAAAATCGTGACGGCCGAAGACCTCATCGCCAAAGCGAAGGGGCGCAGCCAGGGATTGACCTGCGCCGCTCCGCCCGGGCCCATGTGGATCGCATGCGAACAAGCCAAGTCGAGGCTGGACGGGAAAGTGACGGTCATTCCTTATCCCGGTATCGGCCCCGCGATGACCGCCATTGCGGGCGGGCATGTCGACTTCGCCTTTCTGAACGCGGAAGCCGTCGAGCCCATGATCAAGGCGGGGCGGCTTCGTGTGCTGGCGACGTCCAAAGGGGGCGCCCAGCCGCGGCTGCCCCGGATCGTCGAGGTGTGGCCCGGCTTCCTCCTGGAAGGTTATGCGGGACTGTTCGTTCCTGCTCGCACGCCGGCGGAAAAGGTGGCGCAGATCAATCGCGAAGTCAACCAGATACTGAACGACGCCCAATTTGCCGCCTATATGCGCGACAGCCAGCAGGAGGTGGCGGGCGGGTCGCCCGAAAATTTCGCCGCTTCCGTCGATCGCGACTTCCGGCGGTATGGCGATCTGGTTCACAAACTCAACATCGAAGCGCGCTAGATGTTCGCTTTCCGCCATATCGATCAGCATTTCGGATCCACGTTCCGGCGCGCCATGAACGTGCGTAGCGGTCTTTGTGCTCTTGTCCTGTCGGTGGCCGCGCTGAGCGTCCCAGCCGGGGCCGGCGAAGTGGTGCATATCGTCGTTCCTGCGCCGCCTGGCGGCGACCTCGACGTGACCGCGCGCGCCCTCGGTCAGCGATTGGGGGAATTGACGGGCGATTCGTACGTCGTCGAAAACCGGCCCGGTGCCAACACCGCCATCGGAACGGAGTACGTTGTCCGCGCGGCGGCCGACGGGAACGTGTGGCTGTACAACGGTGCGGCAATGGTCGTCTACCCGTGGCTTCAGAAGATGTCTTTCTCGCCGCTCGAAGACTTGCGTCCGGTCGTGCAGATTTCCAGGACGCGCTACGTGCTCGTGGTCGCGCCGGAGTCTGCCATCGGATCGGCGCGAGATTTGGTGAAATACGCAGCCCAGCTCCCGCAAGGCCTCAATTGCGCGGCGGCCCCGGGGCCGATGGGCATGGCCTGCGATCAACTGGCGGCTCTGACAGGCCGCAAGGTCACATCCGTTCCTTTTGGCGGCATTGCCCCGGCGGTGCAAGCCCTCATGGGCGGCCACGTGGATCTGATGTTCGTCAGTGTGGCCGCCGTGGAACCGTTGATCCGGACCGCAAAGCTGCGGGTGATTGCCGCCTCATCATCCGCAGCGGGCGGCAACGTTCCGCTCATCGGCGAGTTGTGGCCCGGCTTCGTGCTCGAGGGGTTCACGGGATTGCTGGTGCCGGCAAAGACGGCGCCGGAAAAAATCTCGCAGATCAATGCCCAGGTGAATCGGGTGCTGCGGGAACCCCAGTTCAGCGCGGCGTTGCGGGATGCCGGGCAAGAAGAGGTCGGCGGAACCGCCGAACAGTATTCCCATCAGCTCAACTCCACGTACCGGCGTTACGGCGAACTCGTCCGTAATTTGGGACTGGACACGCGCCCGCCGAATTAGTCCGGCACATCGATCCGGCCGAGCGCGCTTTCGATCTCGTCCGGGCTGGTGGGCCGCACGAGCCTTGCCGACTCCGTTCCGTTTCGCAGGAATACGAGCGTGGGCCAGAGTTTGACCGCGAACGAACGCCCGAGCTTGCGCCCGGGGCCATCCTCGACCTTGACGTGGCGAACGCAGGGATGCGCGGCGAGCGCCTGCGCGATCAATGGCTGGGCGGCGCGGCAATAACCGCACCAGGAGGTGCCGAACTCGAGCAACGTTGGGCCGGCCAAACTTTCGAGTTGCGCCCTCGTCGATTCCAATGGCAAGACGGATTCCATCGAAGGAATTCTCGCCCGTTTTTTTCCGCCACGCTGTAACGCCGTGCCGATGAGCCTTTGCGAAGCGCGATGCCAGGGCGTGGATAATGTGCGCGGAAAACCCTGGCTTGGCGCCCTCCCTATTTCCCCATGAACGTTATTGAAGTCATCGCACGGCGTGCCGTGCTGCGACCGGACGACCCGGCGCTGATTATTGAAGACCGGCGCATGTCCTATTCGGACCTGATGCTCAACGTGGCCAAGGTGGCTACCGGAATGCGGGCCGCGGGCGTCGGCCGCCACGACGTAGTGGCCATCCTCGCACCGGGACTCTTGGGTCAGATCATCGGCTCCCTGGCCGTCGCGCATCTGGGGGCAGTCTCGGTCGCGCTCATCGCCGAAGGAGGCAAGGGAGTGGCATTGGCCGCGGCCGCCGCGCTGTGCGACGTGAAGTACGTGGTGCACAACATGCCGGACGAATTTCACATTGACGCGCCCAGCATCCAGGCGTACTTGAAGCTGCAATCCCTGCTGTCGGGTACCTATGAGGAGTTGGTGCCCATGGTTCCGACCGAGCCGGAGGACATGTTCCGTATCGCGATGTCTTCCGGGACCACAGGCCGGCCCAAGGCCGTGCGGTACACGCACGGACGCGTGATCCTGCGGGCGCAACTCACGATCGGCCTTTATCCGAGCGGTCCCGGCGACCGCACCCTTGTGTGCCTGGGGGCCGGCCTGCTCTTTTCGGTCATCTATTGGCTGCGAACGCTGATGTGCGGAGGCGCCGTCGTAGGCCCCGCCGGCGCGCCGTTGGAGGCAGCCCTCAGACATCGCGCGACATTTCTCTTGTCGAGCCCGGCGACCGCGATCGACATGCTGCAGATGGCCAGGTCGGATGCACGCTTCTCCCGGCCATTGCCCGATCTGAAGACGCTATGCATTGGCGGTTCGACCGTGGCGGTGCCGATCCAGGAAGCCTTGAGAAAGCACATCTGCCCGAACATCGCCATCAATTACGGAACCACGGAGACCGGCCTGGTCGCGGTCGTCGATCAGGATGTCATGGATATCGATCCGACGTCGTCGGGGCGCCTCATGCCCTGGGTCGAGGCGGAAGTTGTCGATGCGCAAGGCAACCCCTTGCCTGCCGGCGAGCAAGGCGTTTTGCGCATCCGGTCGCCCGCCATGGCGAACGGCTACATCGGCGCCACCGATGCCTCGAAGTCTGCCTTTCGCGATGGCTGGTTCTATTCGAACGACGTCGCCACGATCTCGCAAGGCACTCTCGTGTATCTTTCGGGCAGAGGCGACGTGCTGAATCTGTCGGGCATCAAGGTCGACGCGGCCCGCGTCGAAGCCGTGGTCGCGCGCGATCCTGCCGTTCTGGAGTGCGTGGCTTTCGCCAGCCCTGACGATCAAGGCGTGCAGCGCCTCATCGTGGCGGTGGTCGCGCCGGATGGCTTGGACGCGGAGGCGCTCAGCGCTCGCTGCACGCAGGCGTTCGGTAAGCGCTTCGAGCCGGCTGCGATCAAGATCGTCAAGGCGTTCCCCCACAACGAAGGCGGAAAGATCTTGCGCGACGAGGTGATCAGGACTATCGGCCAGGAGGGCAACCCCTTGGGGATGAATTGAGTAGCGCGGCATGCGCGAAGGCGGAAACTTGAATGCTGACCGGGAACCATCATGAACATCGTTGAGCCGATTGCCAGGCGCGCCGTCCTCCAGCCCAACAAGCCGGCCTTGATCATGGGCGACGTCACCCTCACGTATTCCGATCTGATGGCCAACGTCGCCAAGATCGGAGCAAACCTGAGCGAGGCGGGCGTGCGGAGCCACGACGTGGTTGCCATCGTCGCGCCCGGTCTCGTGGGCCATGTGTTGCTGACCTTGGGCGTGGCCTACGTCGGGGCGGTATCGCTGCCGATCGCCGTGGGGCAAGCCGACCAGGGCGAAGTCGAGATGATTGAGGTTTGCGGGGCTTCTTTCCTCACCCATTCGCGCGGCGACGGGTTCAAGCTCGATTCGGTGACGCTGCGCGGTCAGATGAGTCTGGCAATGCTGACGCAGACCGCCGCGCCGCCGGTTCCCATGGCCCATGTCGAGCCGGGGGAGATCTGCCGGCTCTTCCTCTCGTCGGGAACCACCGGGCGGCGCAAGCCGATCGAAATGAGCCACCAGGGCATGCTGCTCAATGCGTTGCTGACCGGGATCGAGTTCCCCGCCGACTCGCAGGATCGTTCGCTGCTCACCCTCGGACCGGCGCTGCTCTACACGATGATGTTCTGGCTTCGCAGCCTGACCGCCGGAGGGGCTGTCATTGCGGCCGACCCGACGCCGCTGGAAGCCCTGCGCAAGCATCGCGCGACTTTCGTGCTGGCGAGCCCGATCAGCGCGACCTCGCTTCTGAAGGTCGCACAGATCGAAGGCAGGCTGGCGCCCATTTCGGATCATCTCAGGCGCATCTGCGTGGGCGGCTCGGCAGTGTCGCCGGCTTTGCAGGGCTTGTATCGAAAACACCTCTGCGCGAACCTGGCGCTCGTGTACGGCGCGACCGAAACCGGACTGCTCGCGGTGGCCGATACCGAGCTCCAGCAGCGTGACCCGACCGCGACGGGAAATCTCGTGGCCTGGGCGGAAATCCAGGTGGTCGGCGAGGATGGAAAAGTCCTGGGACCGGGCGAGTCCGGCCGGCTTCGCGTCCGGACGCCGGGCCTCGCGAACGGATATCCCGGCGACGAGAGTGGCGCCTTCAAGGATGGCTGGTTCCTCAGCGGTGACTACGGCACGCTTTCTCGCGAAGGCGTGCTTCACGTCGGTGGACGTGGCGACGTTCTGAATCTTTCCGGCCGCAAGCTCGACCCCGGCCTTGTCGAAAGCGTCATCGCGCAGGATTCCGCCGTGCTCGAGTGCGTCGCCCTGACCGTCCCCGGCCCGCTGGGCCAACCCCAGCTTGTTGCGGCCGTCGTGGCGCCCCAAGGCCTAGACGAGGAAGCGCTGAAGCAACGTTGCCTCGCCGCGTTTGGGAAGAATTGCGTGCCGAAAGTCGTGATCCTGGAGAGCTTTCCGCACAACGAGGGCGGCAAGGTGTTGCGGCGGGAAGTCCAGGCGTTGGCGGAACGCGCGCTGCTTCCCGCGCGTTGACCGGCGTAGGGCCAAATCGTCGAATGAACCTCTGCGAAATCATTGAATCGCGTGCCCGGTTGCAGCCCGCGAGTGCGGCACTGGCGTTCTGCGATGGTCGGCGCCTCTCCTACGCGGACTTGCTGGCCGACGCGAACCGGCTTGCCGCCGGCCTGAGCGAATCCGGGGTTCGGCGAGGGCAAGTCGTCGCGCTGGCGCTCGAAGACTCCGCAAACTTCGTCCGACTGACTTTGGCCCTCTCGCGTCTGGGCGCGATTTCCGCTCCGAAGGGCATTGCGGCATCGCAGTACCTGGTGCACGACGGCGCGGCGGGCGGACTGGCTGGTCAGACCATTCTGGCGGTGTCGGACCTGCGGGCGCGGGGACGGGACCTGGCGGTTCCCGCCATGGCAACGATGCAGGCGCATGAGCCTTGGCGCATCGGCACGTCATCCGGGACCACCGGCAAGCCAAAGGGGATCGTGTTCACCGTCGGCGGAATCATCGCAAAGCTCGATTTGAATGCGGTGCCCGCACCGCAGGCCGGGGACCTGCTGATGCTCGGCATGGGAGCAGGCCTATCGTTCGCGGCCGGATTCTGGGTCAGAGCGCTGGCTTTCGGCGCCACCCTTGGCCTGCCGCCGGCGGGGCTCGCCGGCCAGGCCGAATGGCTGCGCCTCCTGCGAGCGACGCACCTGGTGACTTCGCCGGATGCGGCCCTGCGGCTGCTGCAGGAATTGCGGCAGCCGGACGGCTCATGGGCCGACCCGCCGCAGGATCTGAAGGCGGTGTACCTGGGCGGCGCCCGAATCCCGGCACGGCTGCACGAAGCCCTTCGTGTGCATCTTTGCGGCCAACTCTATAACCACTACGGCGCGAGCGAAGTCGGCGTCATTGCCGTCAGTGATACGGCGATGGCGCTGCAAGATCCCGACTGCGCGGGCCGGATCGCACCTTGGGTCGAGGCGCAGGTCATCGATGAAAATGGGACGCTGCTCGCGCCCGGCGGCCAGGGGCTGCTGCGCGTCAGGGCCGCGTGCATGGCGGTCGGCTACTACGGCGGCGCCGGCCAGGTCGCTGGCGTCAGCCCGTTTCGGGACGGCTGGTTCCACACGAACGACATCGCCACGATCACCGACGATGGAAAGCTTTATCTCGGAGGGCGGCAGGACGACGTGATCAACCTGGGGGGCATGAAGATCGACCCCGCCCGCATCGAGGCGGCCGTTGCGCAGGACCCGGCAGTCCTCGAGTGCGCGGCCCTCACCGTCCAGGGCCTCATGGGGCATCCCGTCCTGGTCGTCGCCGTGGTGGCGAACGGTGCCATCGATGAAGCCTCGTTGAAGCAACGCTGCAGCGAAACCCTGGGGCAGCGATTCATTCCCAGGGTCATCGTTCAATACCCGAAACTGCCGCGCAACGAGGCCGGCAAGGTCATGCTGGGCGTTTTGCGCGAACGCATTCGCTTCGTTCCCGCAAACGCGCAGCGAAGCCCGCTGCCGGGGCCGCCGCAGTAGAGGCGCATTTCCCCTACATCTGCGACGGCAGGCCATTGCCGTATGCTTGGCGCATGCAGAACTCCATCGATTCTTCTTCCGCACGCATCGCCGAGATCGCGCAGTCGGACGTTGCGCGCGCGCTGGCCGAGGACGTCGGCGACGGTGACTTGACGGCCGGCCTCGTCGACCCGGCGCGGCGTGCCCGTGCGCGCGTCCTGTCCCGCGAGCAGTCCGTGATCTGCGGCGGTCCCTGGGTGGAGGCCGTGCTGCGCCAATGCGATCCCGGAGTGCAAGTTCACTGGCTGGTGCACGAGGGATTGCGGGCGATGGCCGACCAGGTCGTCGTCGAGATCGAGGGCAGCGCGCGTGCCTTGCTCACCGCCGAACGGACGGCGCTGAATTTCCTGCAATTGCTCTCGGGCGTGGCCACGAAGACGGCCGCGTACGTCGAGGCCGTGCGCGGTACGCGCGCGCAGATCGTCGACACCCGCAAGACGCTGCCGGGCCTGCGCCTCGCGCAGAAATACGCGGTGCGCGTCGGCGGCGGCACCAACCATCGCATCGGCCTGTACGACGCGGTGCTGATCAAGGAAAACCACATTGCCGCGGCCGGCGGCGTGACGCCGGTATTGCAGGCCGCGGCCAAGGTGGCGGCGCAGGCATCGTTCGTCCAGATCGAAGTGGAGACGCTGGCGCAGCTCGAGGAAGCCCTCGCCGCCGGCGCGAAGATGATCCTGCTGGACAACATGGACATGCCGACTCTGCGCCGAGCGGTGCTTCTCAACAACCAGCGCGCGATCCTCGAGATCTCCGGCGGCGTCACGCTGGACGGCGTGCGCGCGTTGGCCGAAACCGGCGTCGACCGCATCTCCATCGGGACCCTCACCAAGGACGTGAAGGCCGCCGACTTCTCCATGCGCCTGCAGGAAATTTGAAGAGCCTTCACTCATGAGCGCCGTGATCCCGATCTTCGACGTCGAATACGAGCATCCCAAGACCTCCGATCTTTCGGGCAGCACGTGCGACACCAAACACGCCTGGGCCCGCGTGCCGGTCGAGCCTTCGCCCGCCGAACGCGCCGAGCTGAAGGCGCGCATCAAGCGGCTGCTGAAGGAACGCAACGCCGTCATGGTGTCGCACTACTACGTGCATCCCGACCTGCAGGACCTGGCCGAGGAAACCGGCGGTATCGTCAGCGATTCGCTGGAGATGGCGCGCTTCGGCCGCGATCACCCGGCGACGACGCTGGTCGTCTCCGGCGTGAAGTTCATGGGCGAGACGTCCAAGATCCTCTCGCCGGAAAAGCGCGTGCTGATGCCCGATCTCGACGCGACGTGCTCGCTCGACCTGGGCTGTCCGGTCGACGAGTTCTCGGCTTTCTGCGACCAGCACCCGGACCGCACGGTGGTCGTCTATGCGAACACCAGCGCCGCCGTGAAGGCGAGGTCCGACTGGCTCGTCACGTCCAGCTGCGCGCTCGATATCGCGCGGGCCTTGAAGGACAAAGGACACAAATTGCTCTGGGCGCCCGACAAGCACCTGGGCTCGTACATCCAGCGCGAGACCGGCGCCGACATGGTGTTCTGGAACGGCGCGTGCATCGTGCACGACGAGTTCAAGGCGTTCGAGCTCGAGGCGCTCAAGCGCGACCACCCGAAGGCCAAGGTGCTGGTCCACCCGGAATCGCCCGCGGACGTGATCGCGCTGGCGGATGCGGTCGGCTCGACGTCGGGCATCCTGAAGGCGGCGCGCGAGATGGACGCGACGGAGTTCATCGTCGCCACCGACAACGGCATGATGCACAAGTTGCGCACGCTCAATCCGGGCAAGGTCTTCATCGAGGCGCCGACGGCCGGCAACAGCGCGACGTGCAAGAGCTGCGCGCACT
>Ga0157376_10003266_pt1 | contig 11154 bp, 10 predicted proteins | sample M45metaG_FD_121801 | JGI IMG/M metagenome (GOLD analysis project Ga0157376, IMG submission 121801) | Miscanthus rhizosphere microbial communities from Kellogg Biological Station, Michigan, USA - M4-5 metaG | ecosystem: Host-associated > Plants > Roots > Rhizosphere > Soil | place: USA: Michigan... | reverse complement strand
AGCAGGTAAGGCACCTTCAACCAACGAGACCATCGCGGACGGCTCGGCCAGGGCTCGATCACCGGCCACCAGAAAATGATCGACACAGCCAGGAAACTGGCGTGCTCCACTTCATGCCACGCAGATGAGGCAATCGCGAGTTCGTACAGGCGCGGCACATGCCACGCGAACATCGTGACGCCCATCAGGAGTAGAGCTAGCGCAGGATGGGTAAGGGCCAGTCCTACGCGCTGGGCGATCGGCCAATTCAAAAATGGGCCACCAAACTCCCGCGCAGCGAAAATGGGTAGACCCCGAAGCATAGGAACTAGAGGTGACCCAAGCAGAAGAAGCGGCGGTACGACCATCATCAGCAGCATGTGCTGCAGCATGTGTGCCGTCAGCAGGAAGCCATTGAACACATCCACCGGAGAAGCCAAAGCAACCCATAGCGTGAACATCCCAGCTAGAAAGAAAGCTACCCGCCAAGGTGGAATGGTGCGAGATCCCGCACGCCGCAAAAGCCACCATCCACGCAAATAGACGATGATCGTTAGGGCGATCGCAAACGTCGCCGCGGGTGGAATGGACCAGGATCGCAGCGCGGCTAAGAATACTTCACTCATCTTCTATTTGATGGGGTGCGCTCGCTGCCCCGTGGTCAGCTGCTGCGCCATTTATCTGCGCCGCAGAACGCGCCGCCGGTTGATTCGGCGGGTGGAGCGTTTCGAGGAACGCGACCAACGCCGTCACCTCCGCTGGACTTAGATTCTTCCCATAGGCGGGCATATTGCCTCCACCTTGAATGACCTGACGAATGAGCTGATCGTGAGTCAGCGCAGTTGCCACGCGATCGAGTGACGGTCCGCGCTGTCCCCCGGAGTTTCCAATTGCATGACAGTTCCGGCACTGTTTGACTTGAAACACAAGTGCGCCTTGACGTTCCAATGGAGTCCGACCCTTTAGATACGCCACTGGGAACGGATCGCCGCTCCAGGCATCCATCACTGGGCTCCACGGTGAATAGGCAGCGAGTTTGGTAAAAGTCCCTAGACTCACTGCGAGCACGAGGAGCGTTATCACTGCAACGGGTCGGCGCCGCCAGCTCTTCTCGCCTGCTCCAGAAACCAATGGCAACAGGATCAAAAATCCAATCACGATTACCGGTGCGATAAGAAGGACCGGCGTTTCCATCTCTGGCGGAAGCAGAGCCAGCACGGCATATAACCACCGGAAGAAGAAATCAGGCTTTGGTATGGTCTGAACTATAGTCGGGTCGGGATAGCCGCCCGGCCCAAACGGACCGAATAGAAGAGCGCATGCCATGACGCTTACGATGATCGCTGCTGAGAAGAACAGGTCTTTCCAGATGGCATCCGGCACAAATGGGACGCCATCCTTCTTGGTCAGCTCGTGATACTCCTGAAAGTACGTGGAGCGTCGTACGATACGACCGGGCATGGGCCACTCGTTGATCCCTAGTTTGAGTACCAGCAACAAGTGCAGCCCTACAAATCCGATGAGCAGCCCGGGTACCAGGAATACATGAATTGTGAAGAATCGCGTCAGCGTTTCGCCCGCGATGATTGGCCCTCCCAGCAACAGTTGCACCAGGTAGCCGCCAATCAGTGGAACACGGCCTGAGATCGATGCTCCTATGCCTAACCCCCAATATGCGTCCTGATCGAACCGCAGCACCTGTCCCGTGAAGGCCATGCCCAGCGTCAGAATTAGCAGGAAGACGCCGATGATCCAGGTCAGCTCGCGTGGAAATTTGTAAGCACCAAATAAAAACACCTGACACATGTGCACGAGAACTACGGCCACCATGAAGTTGGAACCCCAGCCATGAACCGCCCGCAGGAACCATCCCAGATAAACGCTATGGTTGAGATACTGCAGGCTGTTCCACGCTTCAGCCGCAGAGGGCACATAAACAAGCGCCAGCAAGACTCCAGTGACCAACTGGAGGCCAAACAGCGTGAGTGCCGCGCTGCCGAAGACATACCACCAGCTCGCAGATTCCCGCGGAACACGATGCGCAACGGTCCCGCGGATCGCGTCACCGATCTGCAAGCGCTCTTCGAACCAAATCCCGATGATCTTCAGCCAGCGCATCCGGCTCTCCGTTCACTCAGGCTGGCCGTATTCGAGAGGGTCGGAAGTTGCCCGGCTTCGATCAGCAAAGTGCCGTTTACAATTTTGTAGGAATATTCGAAGAGACCACGGGGTGGAGGACCCGAAGCACGAGCACCGTCCTGGTAATACACGCCGCCATGACAAGGACACATGAACAATCCGGACTGCGGAAACCATCGAACGGGACATCCGAGGTGAGCACAGTTGACGGCAAAAACCTGGAATCGTTCACGCCCGATGTGCCGTACCCAGCATGCAGTCTTGTCGGTATCGCCGTCCCATGGCGCGGAGATCGGACTCCGAAATGATGTGAGCCTGGTTTCTCCCTCTGGAAATTCCGTGACTGGCCCCAGCGTGACCCACTTTTTATACTGTTCGCGCCTTCCGCGGAAAACCGGCGACAGCAGGTAGCCGAACACCGGCGCCGCCAGAATTGCGAGCGCCAGGCCGTTCAAGAGCAACCCAACCTTGGTAAACAGGTCGCGTCGAGACACTTCGCTATCATTCGGTTCGCTCAATGAGTCTCTCCAGGCACAGGACTTGTTACAGAGGGCGCTACCAGCGCTTTGGGGCGCTGTGCGACGAGCCAGGCGACCACATCCGTGATTTCCGCGTCCGTCATCGGATGTCCGGGAAGATTGCTGCGCCAATCTGGAGCATTGAAATCAGGACGCCCAACAATCACGACCGTGCGCAACCCCTGGTCGCTGATCAGACTCAGATAATTTCCATCTACAATAGATCCAATCTCTGCTCTGCCCTTGCCGTCAGGCCCATGACAGGAGGCACAAAATTTGGCGAACACAATCGCTCCTTGTTGCGCGTTACCGGGAGATTTGGCTTCATAAGGCGGAAGAATCACTCCTTTCAGCGTCTGGCCTTGTCCCCAACGCTGACGAATCCCTTGAATGATCGAGTCGATCTGCTGCGCCGTGAGCATGCCACCTTCACTCTGCGCAAACGCCGTCATGGCCGTGCCACGTCTGCCCTTTGAGATCGTGCGGCGCAATATAATGTCGTCCGCGATCGCCAGATAGACAGGATCTCCAATGACCATTGCCGGTCCGAGTTTGCCTTCCGCCCCGTGGCAACCGGTGCAGTTCTGCTGAAAGAGGAGGCGCGCATCGAGTACCTCGTCTGGCCGCGGGACCTCAATGTTCCGGCCCGGTTTTCCGGGAGGATCGCAAGCGGTAAGTCCACAGAAGGCACCGAGCAGCACCCGGGCGAAGATTGCGCGCACCATCATCGGGGATGATCCTCGTTGGTGCGCTCATGCATCAGCCCCGGCGCTTCAATGCCAGCGCGCAGCGCAACGGGTAAATTCTCGGTAGTCCACACTTTGCTTTGTCGTACCACGACGAGGCCCGCAACAATTCCGAACGCGACCTGGGACGCCGCAAACCACCACCAGTTGATTCGCTTGTCCATAAGGGGGTTTAGGAGATCGAGCAGAAAGTACAGGAGCCCTGTCCAGAGCAGAGGGGCAACGACTCCACCCAGAACAATGGGGTGCCCAGAAAGCATCGGCAGCATCGCCCCGTAAAGAACACCCACCAGCAGACAGATGGTGATATGCAATGCGAGTGCGAATAGCAGCCAACCAAATCGAAAGTGCACCAACTCTTCCAGCGAGGGAGTTGCGGAAGGAGCATATAAGATTCCAGCGAGCAGATTCACGGGGTACCAAACGCTCTTAAAGAAAATTAGGCCGTACAGCATGGCAAGCATTGCCATTGCCACGCCTCCGGCGAGTCCGCCCTTGATCCCAGCCGTTACGGGATACACCTTGAGAGGAAGCCATGCGCGTTGCGCCTGCTGGGTAACTTCCAGTCGCATAACCTCGCGCGGTGGCATCACAACCGGTTCGTGCGGGCGCACGGGAACACGCTCATGATGTTCGTGAGGCAAAACTTCCCGAAACCATCCAACCGCGCCGCACAACGCGAGGACCACCCCGAGCACGCTCACTGCGACGTTCGTCAGAAGTCCGGCAAATATCAGTGAACTTCCCAGAGCCAGCGTAAACGGCCACGGGGTAGGAGCTGGAAGGTCGACAAACTGTCCCGTTGAGTCTTTGCTATGTTGGGCAGTATCTGTGCTCATCACTTTTTCAAAGCGCGATCAACGCGCGATAAAGTACACGACCGACAGCACAACCATCCAGATCGCATCGACAAAGTGCCAGTACATGCCAAATACAGCGATGCGTTCGGAGTGCTCCTGATTCACCGCACCCATTAAAGTGAAGATCATGATTACGATCAAACCTGTCAGACCGACGATTACGTGAAATGCGTGGAGCCCGACGAGTGAATAAAATGTCGTACCAAACAAATTGGTAGCGATGGTCAATTCCTTGTCATAAATAAGATGGTGCCACTCGAGCGCCGTGGCAAGCAGGAAACCCGCACCCAGCAGAATTGTAACGAGCCAAAACAGGCCGAACTGTCGAATGCGGCCCGCGTCCAGACCCCTCTCCGCCAACCAGATCGTCAAACTGCTCGCAAACAAGCCGATCGATGCGATAACCGGAACCTCGAGCACCTCGGCAGGTGTCGGGCCACTCAAGCTCTTACCTGCGTAGTACAAGTACGCAACTACAAAAATGCAAAAGATTGCGGACTCGGCCGCGATCAAGCACCACATTCCCACGCGCCCTCGCCACCGCGGAGAGAGCGGTAGTTCAATCTGCGGTGCAACCAGCGTCGTTGCAGACACGAGCCTTCTCCTTATTTCCGGCTTTCGCTATTCATATTTCCAATCCGGATCTTCCGGATGCTTCAAATCCCAAAGTGGACGCCGGCTTCGTACCGCCGGGATGGTCGCGAAGTTGTACACAGGCGGCGGCGAAGTGGTAGACCATTCGAGCGTCCAGCCATCCCACGGATCATTGCCGGCGATGGTTCCGTTGTAATAGGACCGAATCGCGTTGTAGACCCACACCAAGACACCCGCAATCTGGAAAATCACGCCTATTGAGACGATCATGTTCCAAAATTCCCAGCCGCGTCCCGATTCGTATGTGTAAATGCGGCGAGGCATGCCTAACACACCGGGAATGTGCATGAAGTCGAATGTGAGGTGGAAGCCGATCAGAAATAACCAGAAATGCCAGCGACCGAGTGTTTCGTTGCACAAGCGGCCGGTCCATTTCGGATACCAGTAATACAGTGCGCCAAAAATGGTAAAAACAAGGCCACCGATGAGCACATAGTGGAAGTGCGCAACCACAAAATACGAGTTGCCCAACTGCCAGTCGAAGGGTGCGGATGCGAGCATGATTCCGGTGAGCCCGGCTATGAGGAACTGGAAAATGAACGCAACGCAGAACAACATCGGAGTGAGAAAACGAATCTTTCCTCCCCACATCGTGCCCAACCAATTAAAGATCTTGATTCCGGTAGGAACGGCAATCGCGCTCGTCGATGCGACAAAGAATGCATTCGCATAGGATGTCATCCCGATCGTAAACATGTGATGCGCCCAGACGCCCATCCCGATGAACCCGATGCATACCACCGCCGCCACCATCACGGAATATCCAAAGATTGGTTTGCGGGAAAAAACTGGGATGATTTCTGACGCGAAAGCAAATCCAGGAATAATGAGCACGTACACTTCTGGATGGCCGAAGATCCAGAAGAAATGCATCCAGATGACAGCCGAGCCCCCTGCCTGGGTGTCGAAAAAGTGTGCACCCAGGTAGCGATCGAGCAGCAGCATCAGCTGCGCTGCCGTCAGCGGAGATATCACAATCAGCACCATCGCGCTGACGACCAGATTCATCCATGCAAAGAGCGGCATGCGCTTCAACGTCATGCCCGGGCAGCGGAGGCACAGGACGGTCGTAACAATATTCAGCGCAGTGCCAATACTGCCGAATCCACTGACCAGTAATCCGATGATCCAGTAGTCGGTGCTGTGCCCAATCGAAAAGGCTCGCGATGTCAGGGGAGCGTAGGCGAACCAGCCCACATCGGGGGCGCTCCCAGCGCCGTACAAACCGGTGCCGCCAATAAAGCTGAAATACAGGATGACGCCGCCCATCGCGCTCATCCAAAAGCTCCACGCGTTCAGGCGCGGGAACGCCATATCGCGCGCACCGATCATCAGCGGCACGAAATAGTTCGCGAAGCCGAACAGAATTGGCATTCCCACCAGGAACACCATGGTCGTGCCATGCATCGTGAACAAACGGTTAAAGGTTTCGGGCGGCAGGAAGTGGTTGTGTGGGATCGCCAGTTGAATGCGCATCAATGTCGCTTCCAGCCCGCCAATCACCAGAAACAGAATCCCGTACCCGATATACATCAAGCCGAGTTTCTTGTGGTCGACCGTTATGACCCATTCGTGGACGCGGTCGAACAGCGGCTTGACAGACTCATGCGCCCGCGCGTTACCGAATGGTCTTGAGATGGGCTCGGCATCGAACATCGCGTGACGCTCCTAATGCAAGGTCATGAGATAAGCAACCAGCGCATCAACGTCCGCTTGTTCCAATTGCATGGCGGGCATTAGCGAGCCGGGCTTGATGGCATCGGGGCTGGTCACCCAGACTCGCAGGTTCTCTTGCGTATTCTGAGCGGCTCCGGCGGCAATAGTGTTGCGACTCATCAGATGTGTCAGATCTGGCCCAAACTTTCCCTGGGCCGAGGTTCCCGCAATGGTATGGCAGTTCACACACGCGGTGGTTTCGAAGATCTGCCTTCCGGCGGCTACTTGCTCTGAAAGTATCGCCTGCCCTTTCTGCAGCTGCGCCCAACGTTCAAAGTCATCGTGCGATTGCACGTTCACCGTCAGCAGCATCTTTGCATGCTGCGTGCCGCAGTACTGCGCGCACTGTCCCACGTACGCCCCGACTAGATGCGGGTCAATCCACATTTCGTTCTTGCGGTTCGGGATCAGGTCCGTTTTGCCTGCGAGTTCTGGCACCCAGAAACTGTGAGCCACATCCACCGAGAGCAACGTGATGTGCGTCGGAGTTGGATGGTGCCGGTCACTCACCGGGACGTGCAGTTCATTCGCGGTCACAAAGCCGTACGCGGGATAGTAAAACTCCCACCAGAATTGATGCCCGATCGCCGTCACCTCTATGGTGCCCCGCGGCATTTGCGCATCTTCCACGGCGTGAATAACCCGCGCTGTCGCAAGAAAGAGCACAACTACAATAACAATTGGAATGACCGTCCACGCCACCTCCACCTGGTTGGCGCCGTAGATTTGTGGCGGCTCTCGGTCATCATCGGTCGGCCGTCTTCGAAACTTGACCACTGCATAAACAAGTAGGCTGAAGACGGTCACGAAGATCGCGGAACAAATGGCCACTACCAACAGTGAGAGATGATAGATAGAGTCTGCGGGCGTAGAGGCTGGAGAGAAGATTCTAGGCGTTTGAAACGCTGCGATCGACCTGCCTAATGCTGCCCGCGGAGCACCCAGTTCATACCATGTGAGAAGAACGCAAACCACGAACTCTGTCCGCAGCAGTTGCTTGATCAGCTTGAAGGATGATTTTCGGGAGCAGAGACGTCCTCGCACCGTTGCACTGTCCCCCTCACGTTGGGCTCGTTCGTCGGGAATTTAGAAATGTTGAATGACAGTTTTTCTCAACGTAGAGCGGTGGTAGACACCGCATCCTTCTTGCGTGCGTGGGCCGATAGTCCGCGCATAATCGCTTGTGCCAGCGTAATTTGTCAAGAATTTTATTCCGACGAAAGTTTGCGCCGTTCATCCAAGACGCTATGCATTTCAGAGACCCGATTCTCGAGATTTCACATCGGTAAAATAGATCGGAGCGACTTCGCCAACGTCCTAGTGTACGAGTGCAATCACAATGAAGGATAAATATGAACGACTCCAAAATGCCTGACTTGAAGAGCGGAATTCCGCTTAACAGCATCCCGGACGGTGGAAAGCTGCTGGGAAAAGTAGATGACGAGGAAGTCCTGCTCGTTCGACGCGGGCCGGAGGTGCTTGCTGTCGGGGCTCATTGTACGCACTACCACGGGCCGCTCGCCGAGGGTCTAGTCACGGGCGACGAAGTTCGCTGCCCCTGGCATCACGCATGCTTCAATCTGCACACCGGCGAGGCTCTCAGGGCGCCAGCTCTTGACCCGATCCAGCGCTGGCGCGTGAATCAAGTAGGCGAGCAGATTTTCGTAAGAGAGAAGATGCCCCCGGTCGGCCCCAAGGAGATCTCCGCTGACAAGCATCCCACTTCGATTGTGATTGTCGGTGGAGGCGGAGCCGGGCTCGCGGCAGCCGACATGCTTCGTCGGGAAGGGTATAGCGGTCCGCTGACTATCGTAAGTGCCGACGCCTCCCCACCGTGTGACCGACCAAATCTTTCGAAGGATTTTCTAGCAGGAACTGCGCCAGACGATTGGATTCCCTTACGATCTCCCGACTGGTATTCCGAGCGAAAAATCGAGCTCATCCTCGGTTTGCGAGTTTCCTCATTGGATGCAAAGCAGAAGAAGATCAAGACCGATGACGGCAGAACCTTCGATTACGGCGCCCTCTTGCTCGCAACCGGAGCCGATCCGATAAGCCTGCCGATCGAGGGTGCAGACCCCTCGCGCGTCTTCTGCCTTCGCTCCTTCGCGGATAGTAAGGCCATCGTCTCGGCGGCTAACTCGGCGAAGCAGGTAGTTGTGGTTGGTGCCAGTTTTATTGGCCTGGAGGTCGCAGCTTCCTTACGGACGAGGGGGATCGCCGTTCATGTCGTTGCCCCTGAGCAGGTGCCCATGGAGAAAATTCTTGGAGCTGGCCTCGGCACTCTCATCCGGAACCTTCACCAGTCCCACGGAGTCGTCTTCCATTTGGGACAAACCGTGCGGAGCGTGAAAGGGGACAAAATAACGCTCAGTGGCGGAGAAACCATTGAGGCGGATTTCATTGTGCTGGGAGTAGGTGTGCGACCAACAGTTGCTTTAGCAGAAAGTGCTGGGTTGAGGATGGATCGTGGAATCGCAGTGAACGAATATCTGGAAACTAGTGAGCCCGGCGTTTTTGCAGCTGGCGATGCGGCACGCTGGCCCGATCCGCTGACTGGCGAGCGAATTCGCATAGAACATTGGGTGGTGGCAGAGCGTCAAGGTCAGATAGCTGCAAAGAATATGTTGGGTGTGGGTCAACCATTCAACACAGTGCCATTCTTTTGGAGCCAGCACTATGACACGACCATCAACTACGTGGGACATGCGGAAAAGTGGGACGAGATCGAGGTTGAGGGAGATATAGAAAAGAGGGACTGCTCGGCTAGCTTTAAGCGGGACGGACGTACGGTTGCTGTTGCTACCATTTTTCGTGACCTCTACAGCCTAACTGCGGAATTTGAGATGGAGAGACGGATCAGGGACCGATGAAGGGCACCTAGCTGCTCGAAGGGGGGACCATAGGCTTCCTGGGCGCGTTTGATGTAAACTCACAAAACCATGCAGCAGTTCGTGATCGAGCGCGAAATCAAAGGGGCTGGCTCGCTCTCCGAGGCAGAGATCAAAGAAGTGTCCTTGCGCTCCCTGGAAGCATTGAAGGAAATGGGCTCGCAGATCCAGTGGCTTCATAGCTATGTCACTGAGGATAAAGTCTACTGCGTTTACTTAGCGCCAAACGAGGACACAATCCGGGAGCATGCCCGGAGAACTGGCATCCCTGCGGATCGCGTGTCTGCTGTCCGTCGTTTGATTGACCCTGTTAAGTTGAAATAACTGGGCTGGTCTCCTCAAGACAATACTCGATTGTCCTCTCCAGAGTCATCGCAGAACCTTCTAGCCATGCATTGTGACTTGCGTTTTCGCCGAGTGCTTCCGTCGCAGGCTTCAATGTCTGTTCGAGTTTTAGCTGCTCAGCTGGAGGAAGAGGTGCGCCGATCAGTCCGCGCAAGTGAGCAGCCGCTCCGCACAGTCTAAGCGCACGCGCAGCGTCGCCGCGTGCCAGAGCCAGATAACCAAAGCCTTCCAGCGCTCGTGCGATTCCACGCCGATGCCGTAAATTCGTGAAGATCTCCAACGATTCGCGATATGCGGTACGCGCAGAGTCGAGTTTGTTCTGTTCGCAGTCGATCGCTCCCAAGTCAGTTAACGATCTCGCCGCACCCCAGCGGTCTGCGGCTCCGCGAAAAACTGAGAGGGCTCGCTCATAGAGTGCGCGTGCCGCAGCCATATTGCCCTGGTCGCGCTCAATGTCTCCCTGCTGGTTGATCGACCATGCAGCACCGCTGCGATCCCCGAGGGCCTCAAAGATATCGGTGGCCTCTCGCAAAGCAACTTGAGCGCGCTGATGCTCGCCACGAACCTTGAGAGCATTCGCCAGATTGTGAAGGCAGCGCGCGATCGCCAACTGGTCCGACAGCGTTCTCCAGTAGGAAAGACTTCTCTCGAAATAGGTTTCGGCCGAGGCGTAGTCGCCACGATCTCTGCCTGAGACCGCAAGGGCGTTTAAAGCCGCCCCAATTCCCCACTGGTCTTGTAACTCTTCGTAAAGTGAGAGACTGTCCTGCAGAACGCGAGTGGCGCACGAAAAGTCGCCCTGTGCAGTCGCCAGAGCGCCGAGAAAAGTAGATATGCGCGCTCTCTCCGGGGCATGACTCGTGCCCGATAGCCTCAAAATCGTCTCAAGCCGAGACCTGCCCTCTGTCAGGTGTTCTCTCATATCCCAGAATCGAAACAGAGCTACACACAGTCGCAAGCCCCAATCGAGTTCCTCTGTGGAAAAGAGCCAATCGAGAGCGTACCGGAGGTTGTCAATCTCCGCGTCGCATTGCGCGAGCCATCGCGCCCGATCCGCGGGACCCAGTTCTGGATTTCCCTCTTCTGCGAGGACCAGACAATATGCGGCGTGTGCCCTGCGTACGGATGCTTGCTCGCCACTAGCAGCAAGGCGCTCCAGAGCATATACACGAATCGTCTCCAACATGGCGAATCTTGGCCCCGTAACGCTGCCATCGGCACGTCCACGATCCACTCGCTGAATCAGATTTTTGTCCACGAGCGAAGAAAGCTCTTCGAAGAGATCCATTTGCAGATCTTGAGCGGT
>Ga0157376_10003264_pt1 | contig 11156 bp, 10 predicted proteins | sample M45metaG_FD_121801 | JGI IMG/M metagenome (GOLD analysis project Ga0157376, IMG submission 121801) | Miscanthus rhizosphere microbial communities from Kellogg Biological Station, Michigan, USA - M4-5 metaG | ecosystem: Host-associated > Plants > Roots > Rhizosphere > Soil | place: USA: Michigan... | reverse complement strand
GAGGAGTTCAGGAAATGCCTGCCAGCTCTGTGCGGCGGCTATCGTGGTTTTGCGGCTTACACTGATGTCCGAGGGAAGCTGCGACTCTTTCCAGCCAGGACAGGTAAGCAGGTTTGCCTGATGAGAGAGGTGCGCTACAGAAAAGTGAAAGCGGTTCCGCAAGGCGTAAGGTAACGCGACGCTCATAACAGCGAGCCCTTCGACGAACTCACCCAAGAGGGTCAACTGGTCAGGAGCATCATGAGCACCAAGCACCGTATTCCAAGCAGCAAGTTGCTCCGCGTCGCGGCACAGTCGATTTACATCGTTGGCCAGATGTCGCGCATGATCCTCAACCATTGATCGGTACAGGAAGACCCTGAACCCGTTGTCATTCGGGAGCGCAAGGTGCCCGTATGGCGCAAGCTGCTTCGGACCCGGCAAATCGGCCAAGGCCGCTCTGTACCGCGCAACTGCATCGAGGATCAGAGTGGTCTCTTGCTCGAACGTCTCGGTTGACATGCTCGTCGGCAAATAAAATTACACAAAGGCCGCGGCCAAGTTCTGCGATGTCCATCGCTTGTATGCGGTCGGGCGCTTACCACCCAGGCCGTGGCGCCGGATGCCGGACGGCGGCCGCAAGCGTGCGCGCGACAGTCAGTCTGACCTCTTATGCCCGGTTCTTTTCTTTGGCGCATCCGCCACGTGGTCGAGCAGTTCCTCGATGCGGCAGCCGAAGTAAGCGCAAAGCTTGTCCAAAGTGTCCGACCGCACGTGTGTGCGATGACCTAGCATGCGCGACAGCGTAATGCGTCCGATGCCTGTCTTGTCTGCGATTTCCTGCAAAGTGATGCGTCTGCGCTCCTGAAACTCGCGCTCAGCGATGCGTTCTTTAAGCTTATATCGGATCATTTTATGAAAAGCAGAGCTGAACCCGGAGGTTACAGAAATTTGGCAGATTGACCCTGTCTCTGTATAAGTAGATACGTCTGAATCATAAATGATTCATTCGCAGCTTACTTACTACAAGGAGTGCTGGGATGAGCGAAACGTATCTTACTACCGAGCAGCTCTCGGCGCGGATCCATTACGACACCCGCACAATCCGGGACCGCCTTAAGGATTCGGTGCTCCTTGAGGGCAAGCACTACTTCCGGCCGTTCGGTGGACGCAAGCTACTCTTCATCTGGGAGGCGATCGAGCGGGACATCAAGCGCTGCTCGCGGCCGGATGCGATTCCGATGGCCAACGGGGGTCTTGCCCATGGCTAGCATCCGTTGCCGGAAAGATACCGGCCTGCTGCTGATTGACTTCCGTTTCCGCGGCACGCGGTGCCGTGAGCAGACGATGTTGCCGGATACCGCCGCAAACCGGGCCCGACTGCAAACGCTGGCCGATCGGATCGAACGGTCGATCAACAAGGGAACGTTTCGGTACGCCGAGTTCTTTCCCAACAGCCCTCGCGCCAAGCTCGACGGCAATGAGGCGGCGGATCAGGACACCCCCTCGAGCCGGGACGGAAGCAAAGCCAACGGTGCGTCGCTTCCGCTCTTTTCAGAGTTTGCGGAGGTCTGGTTCTCGGAATCCGAACCCAAGTGGCGCAAGCGCTACCGGGCGAGCGTGCGCGACGTTCTGGACAAGGTTCTTCTGCCCTTCTTCGGCAGCAAGCGCCTCGATGCGATTGTTCGTGCCGACGCCCTCGCGTTCCGCTCGCAGATTGCCAAGCGGGCGGGCCGCGCCGGACGGTCACTGTCGGCCAAACGCATCAACAAGCTCATGATGCACCTTAATGCCATTCTCAATGAAGGGTGCGACCGGTATGGCATCGGCTCGCCCGCGCGCGGAATCAAGCCGCTTAAGCAGAAGCGCGCAGAGGTGCAGCCATTCTCGCTCGATGAGGTCGAGCGGCTCACGGCTACGATCCGGGACGACTATCGGCCCTACCTCACGGTACGGTGCTTCACTGGGTTGCGTACCGGTGAGGCCAACGGCTTGCAGTGGAGCGACATCGATTTCACGCGGAACACGATCACTGTCAATCGTTCGGTGTCACGCGATGGCGATGGCGACCTCAAGACGGACTTCTCGCATCGCGAGATTCCCATGCCACCGCAGGTGCGCACGGCGATCGAGGAGCAACGCACCCGAGCGGTCGAGGGCTGCCCTTGGGTTTTTCACACACTGCACGCAAACCCGATCGACGCGGTGAATTTCACCAATCGCGTCTGGTACCCGCTGCTGCGGCATCTCGGACTGGCCAAGCGGCCGCCATATCAAATGCGTCATACGGCGGCGACGCTGATGCTCGCCTCTGGCGAGAACCCCGAGTGGGTCGCAAAGGTTCTTGGGCACGCCAACACCGACATGCTTTTCCGCGTCTATTCACGCTTCGTGCCGAACCTGACCCGTCAGGATGGACTCGCATTCGCCGGATTGATCACGAGCCATTCCGGCAGAGCGTCCCGGCGGGACGCAACGGCCGAGAATATCGAGGCGATGGATGTTGAAGCGCTGCGACAGGCATTGAAGGCGGCGCTGTTCCAACACGGGCGTGTACCAGTGCTGGCCGGTCGGCAGAAGGCGGGCGAAGGCGAGGATGCATCCCAAGGAAGAGTCAATTAATCATGGAGGAATGGAAGATGGAACTGATCGCCAGTTATCAGGAGATGGGCTACACGATCGAGGTGTATTTTCCGGAGTCGGATGCCCCGGACAAATGGACGATCTGGGTCGTCAAGGATGGCGGCACGGCCGGCGAGTTCAAGGGAACCATCGTCGTCAACTCTGTATACGGAATGGACCAGGCGGCGATGACTACGCTCGAAGCGGCCGCGGACGCCGCAGCCAAGATCGTGATCGGGCGTGAACTGTGCGCACAGTTCGAGGCACTGCCCATGGCCAACGCCGATGGACATTGACTCCAAGGAGGGAGGGGCATGGTAAGCCCGAACATGGAAGCTTGAATGAACAGGGACGTTGCAGGGACGAACGAAGCAGCGATGGATCGCGAAGATGAGCAAGGTGGCCACGGAAGGCACACGCAGCGCTGGATCGTGCTGCGGCGGGAAGGAACACGGATGTTGAAGTCCGGTGCAGCAAGGATGAAAGCGGCCACAGGACGCGGCACCGGCAGCAGGGAGCAGCGCGGCAGCCCCACAAGGATGGGATCGATGCAGGATCGCTTCGAGATGTCAGCCAAGAGGGCTGGCCGGTGGGATTGCCGGCATAACGGAGGCCGACAAGGATGTCAGCTGGGGGCCGCCGCGGCGCGGAGCATGGATGCCGATTGCAGATGAAGGAGAAGCGGGGTGAAAACACACAAGGATCGAAATCCATCCGACGCGTTCGATCGGGCGCTTTGTTAGCTCAGTGCAGAAGGATGGTTGACCCATGCCTTTGACTACGGTCCCACCGCATCAACCTCTTCGGGTGCACACGCCTGCGTCGTCGTGCGCTACAGTTCCGGAACTTCACGACACTATCCGTCGCGAACATGCTCTGGGAACCGCGCAAATACCATGTGGGACTTTTGTTTTCCCACCAACACCTATACCAATTGGCGCCAGAAATGAGGCATGCCGTGCTCGGCAACGTGGGTATGCTCGTTTCATTCCGGATTGGCTCGGAGGATCCCCGCACTCTTGCCAGGGAATTCGCCCCGACCTTTGTTCCGGAGGACTTCGTCAAACTCCCAAATCACGGCATTTATCTGAAACTTATAGACGGTTTTCCAAGCGGGCCTTTAGTGCGACAACACTGCCGCCACGGAGCGCGGCCCCAGGCAATCCGCGCTGACGGCGCGACAGGGGCGCGCCTAGCGGTTCTCAGTCGAGAGCTGCATGGCATTCGTTCGAGGTACGTTGCAAAGCTGGCCGTTAGGCCACGACGATGAGGGACGAGCCGCGGGTTCGGCGGGATTGTCCGCTGAGCCGAAGACGGGTGGACCCGTGTCTCGACCTTTGATACTTAGATCGACTACAGGGGAAGCCATGCAAATCGCGCACGCTGCCGTACACCGCGTCTTCAAGTCCGCTGAAAGCCGAGAAGTTCGACTCGAGCTAGTCGATCATGAACTCGAGGTCAATGACGAATGCAAGGCCTTCGTCAGTGACCTGCTCCAAACATACAATGGGCGAACCGCTCAACGCACGGCAACGTTCGAAGTGGACACAACGAACTATCCGTTCAGCGAACTGCTTGACCGATTCACGACGTCAAAGCTCGGATTCATCGAGTTCACGCACGCAGCGTGCAGGCATTTCGAGCACCGAATCTCGAAACAGGTCTTTGCAACAGGCGGCTACCTTCTCTTCGTCGACTACAGCCATGGTTCGACTCGCTACCTGATGGTTTTACAAGTCAACGAGACTGTGGGGAGCGTATTCGATCGTACGCTTACTCGCGTCGAAAAGACTCCATATCTGAACGTCGACCACCTGAAGGCCGCGGGTCGCGTAAACATTAATGAGTGGCGCTCGCAAGCAGGAAAGTATTTAACATTCGTTGCAGGACGCGACCGTGGTCACGCAGCTGATTACTTCGTCGAATTCCTCGGTTGCAGCACAACAACACAACCACCCGTTGAATCGCGCAAGTTAGTGAACGTCGTGAAATCATACTGCGCAAGCGAGAACATGCCGATTGAACGAGCTACGGCATTTAAGCAAGCGGTGTACGACCACGTCATGTCGCGCAAGCGGGACAACCTCCCAGTCTCCTTGCGCGGCCTCGCCAACGTCGTAGTCCCGGACGCACCTGAAACGTTCTTGGCGTTTGTTAACAATTCGCCAGACCCGCCGAGCGACGAGTTTTTTGTATATCCCCAGTCGGTCAAGCGTCTCCTCGGCTATCGATTTAACGGAGAAGGCCTCAATTTCGCGATGACGGAGGAGTTTAAGGAGTTCCATCGCGTCCACATTAACCGTCAGGGCAATCTCATCATCCATTCTCCGCCGCAGGGCCTTGTCGACGAGATCAATCAGGCAAGCTGATATGAGCGAACATTTCTCAAGCCTCGTCGCGCTCTGCCGGAGAGCCTCACAGAGGTCCTTCGAACACGGGACGCTCACGCTACGCGTTGACGCTTCCCAACCGGTAGTCGACCTGGTGAAGACGATCGAGCCGTGGCGTGACCCTGAGATACATGTGGACGGTACACCACGGTTCGAAGGTATCGCTGCAATCGCGTCCGGGACGACGGTCGAACTCAGCTATCAGCTCGGAGGCAACGATCGCGTACTTGCGACGGATATCGGCACGCTCCTTGCGTTTCAGGGAGGCTTTTTCCAGAGCGCGCCTCCGAAGGAGTACTACCTCCTGAATGAGGACTATGCCTCAGGAGAAGCGACGCACTCTGACACGGTCGCCGGCTATTTGCGCATTCCCGCTCTATTGGCTCTACTGCGTTCGTTGGCTGATGCGGTACTTCACACGAACGGAGTCGAGGAGCTGGTATTTCTCGCGACTAAGCGCATCGTGGTACCCATCCACTATGACTCGAACATCCTCCCCAGTGTCCCCGACGAATTTGCGGTCCGAGCTTTGGACTTGGTCCTAACGTCCGCGCCCCATGAAAAGGACAAAAGAGTCCTGCTGAAAGCGGCTCTGCAGCGGCTGACTGAAAATGTCTCCGAGCCTGCTCGACTCGAACATCTGATCAAGAACTTCTCTGCTTGGCGCAGCAATTTTGAGGCGGATTTTGAGCTCTTCTCGACGGAATTCAATTTCGAGAAGACGCGCGAGGAATTTGAGCGAAAGAGAACCGAATACCTCCTGAAGTGCAACGGCGTAGTGACCGACATTTTGACCAAGCTCCTCGCAATTCCGGTTGGCCAGGGTCTGCTGGCGAGTCAAATGAAAACGACCGCGGAGAGCGGCATGGCAAACCTTGCGTTACTTGCCGGCGGGGCCGTCTTCTTCATCATTGGCATCTTCATCCTTGTGCATCACGTAGATTCGCTCAGCCAAATTCTGCGAGAGTTTGAAGCAGAGTGCGAAGGGGTCCGAACCGCGTTCCCGGAGACCTACAAACGCCTCGAGGGGACTATGGAGGCAGTCCGAAAGCGGATCGCTCGCAGTCGCCGATGGATACCCCCCGTGTGATGGGCGCGCTTTTGGTGCTCGGCTTACTTTTCAATTTCCTGACGTTCAAAGCAAGCGCACCGTGGGTAATAGTGAAGGCTTCCGCCGGAGCCTAGAGGTCTGTGTCGAGGTCCGTTCTTGGTGTGTATTCCGACAGGGTTGAGGCAAGTTGCCACTCTTCCTGTCTTCCCAAAGAACGTGCAATGACCTCGGCGATTGCCGCCGACGTGCAGCTGAATCCTCGGATTCAGTAGGACGATTCACCGACTCCACTCGATAGGCACGGATCGTCTGTTCGGTATCCGTCAACGGCTGGCCGAAGCAAATTCGACTAATCGCACCGCTACGCTCGCCGCTCCGGCGCGGCGAATTCGAGTAGACAATGACTTGTGCGGTATCGTGTTTCTTCTATGAAGGTAGGGTATGGAAAAGTCACTCAACGAAACGATAGATGGACTTTTTCGGGGGATTGTGTTCATCGTTCTCGATACGGTGACGAGTGCATTCAAGATCACGTTGCGTCCAGGACGGGCGCCATCGGAACTAGCGCAGCGGCTGGAGAAAGGAGACGAAGCGCAAGTCAGGCCTTATGTGTTTGCGTTCCTGACGCTATTTGTAGCGTTGCTCTTTCCAGTCCTCTTAGACGCAGGCCGGCCGGATTCGGATCCGTACGCGTATAAGTATGTAGTAGACGGCGAAGATCTCTTGCGCCGGAGTTACTTGGGCAAGATGTTCGACGCGACAGTCGAGAAATTTGAGGCCAAGTCGCTCTTGCAGCTCACGGTTGCCGCAACGCTTGGCGTGTCCATCTTACATCTACTGAGCGGGATCGTGATTGGAGTACTAAGGCTCCTAGCCAAGAAGTCGGCAGAGGGCGCTGCTCCGTTATTCTTCATCGTAGGCACGCAAACACTACTCGCGTGCGTAGCTGGGATGGTTTTGTATCAGTGGGATGACTCTTCCTCTACCTACTTACCGACAGCGAGCTGGATCGGAATGCTTTTTCATCCTTATTCGGCACTCTACCTACCATACGCCATGGGGGAAAGGTGGAGATTGCTGTGGTGGGCTCTATGTGCCCTCTTCATTTTCTTCCTGCCTTTTTTCTATAGCCTCCGGCTGGTCCACCAGTCACATCTCGAAGGGGTCGTTACGAAACGATGGAGATTGTTTACGTCAGCGCTCCTTGTCACTGTACTGATCGATGCTCTCTTCTGGGTCACGTGCGTGCCGGCTGACGCTTTGTCGCAAAAGATTAGAACGCATGACGAGATTCCCTATCAGATCAAACAAGTCGCTTGTCACCTTGAAGGGCAGAACGACTCTCGAACCCTTGTCGCGTCAATTCTAGTCAAAGTAACCGGGCCAGACGCCTTCAGTTTTGCCAAGGACGATTTTTACGTCGGTGTTTCTGCGAGGCGCACAAAAGACGATCCGCCGCCGAGGCATCGTCCTGGGGCGCAAGAAGATCGAGTCGGAAAGGGTTTGGGCAAGCCGACGGCGTTCAACGCGAAGGGTGAGCACAGTGTATTGCTCGAGCCCGGAAGGTGGGGACAGTTCGAGCTCGTCGCTACTGTGGACAAGGCGGTCTTGGAGTTCCTAACGCTTCACCCTTCGATGAATCGTTGTGGCGTGGCGGATGCGAATGACACTCCAGCGGGAGGGAGTGGCTCCCTTGAGCGCGGTGACTTGCCTAAGGCAGAGGCTGACGACGAATAGCGTGTTCAGACCCTAGATACGTACTAGCTCGCAGCCGGCGATGGTTTTCTGTACTTCCCTTGATGGTGAGGCTGGCAAACATCAAATTGGCATTGGTATTGTTCCACCTCATCGGAAAGGTCTGCTGTGAGGAGGCGACGGCATGTCTCGAAAGAATGAGGCCAAGCACCGTCGGATCGCTTATTTCTTGGGCGGTTCAGCACGCGGCGCTTGCGTCTGAGGCACCGGCACTTGCAGTTGAGGTAAAGGAGTCTGTGTTTGAGGCGATGGCGCCTGCAATTGGGACAATGGAATTTGCGTTGTCGGTGCCAGAACCGACTTCGCTGACAACCAGTCTTTGATCACAGTGCCCGCCATGAGGAGTATTAAGGGCAAGACAATGACGGCGATGTTGCGATAGTAGGTTTGCTGTTTCTCGATCGCATGAATGCGATCGCCGAGCGATTTCTCAGTATCCCTTAGCTTTTTCGATACGCCCGCTATGGACTGGAGCTCGCCGGCGATCCCGGTAATAAGTTCTGCGTTCAGACCTTTTTGAGGCCTACCGTCTTTCTTAAATACTGTCTCGCGGTCGAGGCTTGCGTACCAAATCAAGAAGATCGCTTGGCCCTGCTTGAGATGAATTGACACAGGACCGGCGTTGAAGACCGCGAAGGTCAGTTGACCACGATAACCAGGGTCCACATGAAAGCCAGAAACGTTGACCAGGCCACGAAACTTGGACTTAGCCCGAATCGAGATGAATGCCAAAGCGTTCGATGGGACCGAGACGACCTCTTCTGAAATCAAGAAGGCGAACTGGCCAGCGGGTATGGTGAATGCTTCCTGCTCGCTAAGCTTTAGTATCGTGACCTTTGTCGGGTCAGCGTTCTGATCATTTGGCGATATGTATACTTCGGAACCGATTGCAAGCGTATAAGCTGCGCAGTCCACTCTGTCTGCACTAAAAGGGTCAATAAGTGTTTTGAGCCGCTCACGGAGCGTTTCCCCACTCCAGAATCCAGCCGCTGGCATCGTCATGGCTTACTCTCTCCCTGTGTCTCTATACCATTACGTCAACCCGAGCGCGTTTAGTTGCGGCGATTTCCCGCGGGACTAAGGAATCGGTTCACATATGAACATTATTGGACATGGCGTTGACCTTGTCGACGTCGCCAGTTTGCAGCGGTGGATAGATGATCGGCGCGATCCCTGGATCCGCCGTTGCTTCGCGCAAGAGGAGCTTGATGAAATCGGCGATGGCGTCAACAGGCTTGAACAATTGGCTGGACGATTCGCCGCGAAGGAAGCGGTGCTAAAGGCGCTTGGCGTTGGTTTCGGTGCAGGAGTTGCGTTTACGGATGTAGTGACACTCAGATCGCCAGGTGAAGCACCGTCAGTTCGCCTTCAGGGCGGCGCAGCGGACGTCGCCAAGACATTGGGCATTTCGGCTTGGCGCCTCAGCATTAGCCATGCTGGCGGCTTCGCGATGGCGAGCGTCATAGCATTGGGCTAGCCATTAACGGCGACTGCAGGTGCTCCACTGTTGCAACCTCAAAATTCTCCGTGCTGTTTCCACCCAACGCGGACCCTCACCCACGACAGGCGACCGGTACCGCGCCCAATCCCCAGGCATTTGCGTCGGGGCGCGTTGACGCTGGCAATATGCTCGCTGCCAAGCGACGTTAGCTCCGAGGTCGGGTGACGCGAGATCGCTTCTGGATCAGCGTCGCGGGCTTCCGGTCTAAATACCACGTTTGTTCCTGGCTATGGGCGCCAACTTGACCGGAGCGCGCCGTGATGATGCAGCGCTTTCCGTTACCGGAGTCGCGTGTCTGCGAACGGCCTTCGCCGGACGCTCGGTCGCCGGCTTTGTCGTTCTCTTCTTCGCGGCGACCTTCTTCGGTGTGAATTTTGCTCCCGACTTGACGGTTGCCTTCGTGGCCGCGATTTTTGGCGCCTTCTTGGCCACCCTCTTCCCGGTCTTCTTTGTCGCGGCTCGGCCTTTTGGTTTGATACGCCTGGTCAGGTCAATGCCGATGACGTGCACGGCATGAACGTGCGGGAAGTCCTTCGCGACCTTCGCCCAGTGCGCCTGCAAGCCTTCGGTGAGCGACTCGAGCGAAGTAACACGGCTGCCGTCGGGGAGATCCCAATAGCTGCGTCCGCCTTGATACATGAGGAGAAAGATGCCGCGCCTGGATCGATCGTCCCGAAGGTAGTCGTTGCATAGTTGATTCTCGAGGCGCTCGGCCAACTCTGCCCCGGACCAACGGTTTGCGAGCTTCAGTTCGGCGGGCACCGGGTTGTCGAAATTCATGCTCAGGAAGCGGATGTCGGTGCGCTTCTTGTCAGCGAACTCCTCCTCCTGCGTGATCACGTAGCGGTTCAACCCGCGATCCTTGCACCAGTTGGCAACGACGTTCCTGACTGCCGTTTCGTCTGGCGCGAGCAGCACCTCCGCGATGCTAGTCTCGCCGTGTTCGAGAAAGTGCTTGTAGTCGATCAGTCGATCGATCACCAGGTCGTGCAGCTCCTGATGATTGCGCGGCGTGCGCTCCAACTTCTCCTGGAACTCTCGCACCTGAATGCCAAGCCATCCGGGTCGGTCCGCATCGGCGACCGCCCGTTCGTGAGCCAGTCGAGTCGCCCGCTCGCGTCCACGTTTCGAAGGGTGCTCGGCGGCGATCCGCTGAAGCGCGAAGTACGCCTCCTGGCCCGGGGTGTCACGCAACGTCGAGAGCAGCGCGTCGCGAGCCTCTTGGGCATCGTCGCGCAAGGTCGGGCTATAGACGCCTTTGCCCGGCCGCCGCAAGTCCCGGTCCTCAACGATGTACTGGTGCATCAGCAGGAACAGCGTCGTCAGGTGTGGCACCGTGCGGTAGCCCTCGCGAGCTACATGGCGCCCGTGGCGCCCCCCTGTAAGCGCGATCAGACAATGCATTGCCACACCGAGCTGTCGCTCCTTGTTCGGGAGCGCTGCCAAGTGCGCTGACAGCGTAGGCAACGCTCGCTCGGGCTCCACGCCGATCCATGCAGCAAACCAAACGGCGGCGAGTTCATCCGCACAGGTCGCAGCATGCTTGCTCGCGAGCATGGCAATGTCCGCATCGTCCACCTCCGAACCGGCTAGGATGGTCAAGGCTTGGCGCAAGTGCGCAGCGCTCGGCGGCGATGTGGTCAGACGCTTGAACAGCTCGGGCGCGACACGATGCCACAGCCAGCTGCCGACGCTGCTGACGTCGCTGAGCACGTAATGGCTGGGGCTGTCGGTCGCGACCGCCATGCGCAGTTCGTAATCGATCTCACCCAGCACAACCTTCGTCACCGCCTCGGGGTGGACGACGAACAGTCGCGGAAGCCAGGGCGGAAAGCCGTTGAGCTCTTGGATCGCGTAG
>Ga0157376_10003263_pt1 | contig 11164 bp, 6 predicted proteins | sample M45metaG_FD_121801 | JGI IMG/M metagenome (GOLD analysis project Ga0157376, IMG submission 121801) | Miscanthus rhizosphere microbial communities from Kellogg Biological Station, Michigan, USA - M4-5 metaG | ecosystem: Host-associated > Plants > Roots > Rhizosphere > Soil | place: USA: Michigan... | reverse complement strand
CCGAGACGCCGTTCAACCTCGTCCTCGAAGCGCAGCCGTAATAGGGTAGGTGCGTGGGTCTGGAGCTGCGGTTGATCGGCGAGTTGGTCGTCGCGCGCGACGGCGTGGTCCTCGCGTTGCCCGCTTCGAAGAAGACCCGCGCGTTACTCGCGTATCTCGCCGCGACCGCGCGACCGCAGCTGCGCGATCGGCTGTGCGCGCTGTTGTGGGATGGACCCGACGATCCACGCGCCGCGCTGCGCTGGAGCCTGACGAAGCTGCGCCCGCTCGTCGACGACGTCGACCAGACGCGGCTGATCGCCGATCGCGATCACGTCGAGCTCGTCGCGAACGGCGCCGCGATCGATCTCTCGACGATCCGCGCCGCGGTGCCGGGTGGGGTGACGGGTGTGTCGCAGGCCTCGACCGAGGCGCTCGCGGCGGTCGCACCGCTGCTCCGCGGCGAGCTCCTCGAGGGCCTCGAGCTCCCCGATTGCTATCGCTACGACGAGTGGCTGCGCTCCGAGCGCGAGAACGTTCGCCGGCTCGGCGTCACGCTGCTGGCTACGCTCGTGGCCCGCGGCGGCCAGGCCGCGATGGCGCTGGACCACGCACGTGCGTGGGTCGCACTCGATCCGCTCGACGAGGCGGCGCACGCGGCGGTGATCCGGCTGCTCGTGGAGCTCGATCGCAAGGATCAAGCGCTCGCACAGTACGCGACGTGCTCTCGGTTGATCGAGCGCGAGCTCGGCCGCCCTCCGTCGCGCGAGCTCGAGCGCATGCGGATCGCGATCGGCTCGACGAGCGTGACCGCGCCGCCGGTGCCGGAGCCGCCGCACGTGCGCGAGACCCCGCCGGCGCCGCTGGTCGGCCGGGTCCAGGAGCGTGCGGCGCTCGCCGCACTGATCGAGCACGGCGCTCGGCCGGTCTTGTTGCTCGGCGATCCGGGGATCGGCAAGACGCGCCTACTCGACGAGGTCGTCGCGCTCGCGCGCGCGGCGCGGTTCGAGGTCCTGCGAGGTCGCGGCGTCGAAGCGGAGCAGGTCCGGCCGTACGGCGCGTGGCTCGATGCGTTCAGCGACGCGGGCGTCATCGATCACCCGTTCACCCTGGCGGGAGACGCCGAGCGCTCTCGGTTGTTCGAGGCGGTCGCCGCGTGGCTCGTCGCTCGCGCGGCGGGGACCGCGCTCGTCCTCGCGATCGACGATCTTCAGTGGGTCGATGAAGGCACCGCCGCGTTGCTTCACTTCATCGCGCGGTCGCCGCAGACGGCGCAGGTGGTGCGGATCGCGTGCGGCGCGCGGCCGGGCGAGCTCGCCGATAATCCCTTCGCGCTGCGGTTCATCCGCGGCCTGACCCGCGAGGCCGCGATCCACCAGGTTGGCTTGTCTCCGCTCGACGCGCACGAGACCGCGGCGCTCGCACTCGCGTACGCGCCCGGCGTCGACGGGGCGCGCGTGTTCGCCGAGAGCGGCGGGCATCCGCTGTTCGCGGTCGAGATCGCACGAGCGCTCGCGAGAGGCGACACCTCGTCGGCGTCGCTCGAGGAGCTGCTCGCCGATCGCCTCGACCTCCTCGACGGCAGCGCGCGCGAGCTGTTGCCATGGGCGGCCGCGATCGGGACGGCGTTCTCGGCCGAAGTGCTCGGCGAGGTGACCGGCATGCCGCTGGCAGTGCTGTCGCGCGCGATCGCGGACCTCGAGCGCCGCGCGATCGTGCGCACCGCCGGCGGGGAATGGGACTTCGTCCACGACCTCGTGCGAGCGGCGGCCTATCGCCAGATCTCCGAGCCGCGCCGGCGCCTGTTGCACCTCCAGATCGCGCGTTCGCTCGCGATGCTCGCGGATCCCGACGGGCAACGCGCGGGCGAGGTCGCACATCACGCGAACCTCGGAGGCGATCACGCGTTGTGCGCGAACGCTTCCCTGGCGGCGGCGACGCGAGCATTGCGGCTCGCGGCGCCGGAAGAGACGGTCGCGCTGTGCGACCGCGGACTCGCGCATGCGGCGCGCCTGGTCGGTCGCGATCGCGCACGGCTCCAGATCGATCTGCTCGCGATGATGCTCCACGCGGACGTCCGCCACCAGCGCCGCGCGGAGATCGGCAAGGCGCTCGAGCGCGCGATCGTCGACGCGCAGGTCACCGGCTGCCACGCCGAGGCGGCGCGCGGCATGAACGAGCTGTCCCATCTCCCGTTCGTCTCGGGTGACTACGAGAACGCGAAGGCGCTGTCGATCGATGCGGTCGCGCGGGTGCGCGACGCCGACGCGACGGCGAAGGCGGATACGCTCGCGTACTCCGCACAATGCCTCGCGCTGATCGGTCGCGAGATGCGACAGGCAGAGGAGCTCGCGCGCGAAGCCGTCACGCTGCTCGCGAATACCAGCCACGAGGTCTCGACGTTGCCGTTCGCGTTCGGCCTCATCCGCGAGCATCAAGGCGATGACGCCGCTGCGATCTCGCACTTCGCGCGCGCCATCGAGATCGCGCAGCACAACGCGCTGTGGTGGGTCTGCGCGCTCGGCTGGAGCCACGCCGCAAAGATCGAGCTCGGACGCGGCCGTCCGCGCGAGGCGCTCGCCTATTGCGAGGCGATTCGCGCTCACGCCGATCGGATCGGCGATGGCGGCGACGTGCCGTTCGGCGCGACGCTCGAAGTGATCGCTCGCCGGATGCTCGGCGAGGTCCTCGATGTCGAGCCGGTGCTCGCCGCGTTGCGCGCCGCCGATGCCCCGGTCCAACTCGCAGTCGCGTTGACTCAGCTTGCGGAGCTCGAGCTGATCCGCGGTGAGACGCCGGCCGCGGCGAGCCATGCGCAGGAGGCACTCGCCGCCGCGGTTCGCGCACAGCACGCGAGCGCGACCGTGATCGCGCACGACATCGCAGCTCGGATCGCGCGGGCCGAGGGCCGCAACAAGGATGTTCGCGCGCACGTCATCGCGATGCGGGCGATGGATCGGACGCCGCTCAGCGCGCGGGCGAGGAGCGTCCTCGCCGAGCACGTCACGCTCGCGGGCACGTGAGCGTCAGCAGCCGTCGGGGACGTGGGCTTCTTGCAACAGCCACGTCGCCGCGGCGGCGGGCGTCGCCTTGTCATCGGCGCGATCGACCATGAGGTTCGCGCGGCGCATCAGCTCGACGGTGATCTTGCCGGAGAGCGGCGCGAGCGCGCACGCGACATCGGGGTCGTCGGCAACCTGCTTGCCGAGCAGGATCATCGCGTCGTACGGCGGTAACGCGCCCGCGGGATCCGCGAGCGTGACGAGATCGTTCGCGGCGATCCGGCCATCGCTCGAGAACGCGGAGATCACGTCGACCTCGCCGCGCGCGACCGCGTCGTAGAGCAGCGACGGATCGAACGTCGCGGTCCGCGCGAACCTCAGGTCGTACGCCGCGCGGACGCTCGCCCACTCGCCGCGCGAGAACCACTCGTAGTCGCCGCCGATCGCGAGCTCGGGCGCATGCGCGGCCAGATCGCCGAGTTGCACCGCGTGCAGCCGCTGCGCGGTCGTCCGCTTGACCGCGAGCGCGTACGCATTCTCGAACCCGAGCGTGCCCAGCCCGCGGATGCCGTGATTCGCGAGCCACGCCTCGACCTCGACGAGCACGCGCCAGCGCGGCGTGCCCGCGTCACGCTTCATCTGGTTGATGAACAGCGTGCCGGAGTATTCGACGTACGCGTCGATCTCGCCGCTCGCGAGCGCGTCGAACACGACGGTCGAGCCGAGGCTCTGCGCGACCTCGGCGGCGATGCCGGCCTTCGCGAGCCGCTGGCGGAGCACTTCGACGAGGATGTACTGCTCGGTGTACGTCTTCGCGCCGAGCCGGAGGTGGGTGACCTTCGCGGTGGCGCGATGCTGCGCGACGATCGGCGCGCCGTTGTCGGTCGTGCCGATCCGCGGCAGCACGGCGAGCACGATGACCAGTAAGCCGACGAGCACGCCGCCGGCGGCCCACGGCCGCTCGCGCTGGGCGAGGGCGTGCTCGATCGCGCCGAGGATCAGGTCGAGCACGATCGCGAGGCCTGCCGCGGCGATCACGCCGGCGAGCAGCATCTCCCAGTTGCGGGTCTGCAGTCCGGCGAAGATGTAGTTGCCGAGGCAGATCTGGCCGACCGGGGTCGCGAGCGTCGCGGCGCCGACGGTCCACACGGCCGCGGTGCGGATGCCGGCCGCGATCACCGGCGCGGCGAGCGGCAGCTGGACGATCCGCAGGAGCTGGCCGGTCGTCATGCCGAGTCCGCGTGCGGCCTCGACGACGGCCGGATCGACGCCGCGCAGGCCGGTGATCGCGTTGCGCAGGATCGGCAGGATCGCGTAGAGCGTCAGCGCGATCACCGCCGGCGGAAACCCGAACGGCGACAGGTGGACGGCGAGCCCGTGCGTGCCGGCGATCACCGCGACCATCAGCGCGAGCAAGGCGAGGCCCGGAATCGTCTGGATCACGCCGGCGATCGTCACGACCGGGAGCGCGAGCCGCGGCTTGCGGGCGACCGCGATCGCGAGCGGCAGGCTGATCGCGATCGCGGCGACGAGCGAGACCAGCACCAGCTCGGTGTGCGCGGCGAGGAGCGGCGGCAGGCCGCGCAACAGCTCGTTCACGCGATCACTCCGGCGAGCTGCTCCGCTTGGTGCTTCGCCATGCCCATCAGCTTCGCGACGTAGTCATCGGCTGGATGCGCGACGAGCTCGGCCGGCGTGCCGACCTGACGGAGCTCGCCGCGATACATCACCGCGATCCGGTCGGCGAGGGTGAGCGCTTCGACCAGATCGTGGGTGACCATCACGGAGGTCAGCGCGAGCTCCTCGTGGATCTTGCGGAGCTCGCCCTGCAACGCGACGCGCGTGATCGGATCGAGCGCGCCGAACGGCTCGTCGAGCAGCATCAGCTTCGGCTTCGCGGCGAGTGCGCGAGCGAGCCCGATCCGCTGGCGCTGGCCGCCGGAGAGCTGATCGGGGAAGCGTGCGCCGACGTCGGGTAGCCCGATCAGCGTCAACAGCTCGGTCACGCGGGCCGCTTTGTCGGCGTCGCTCCAACCGAGCAGCATCGGCACGATCGCGATGTTGTCGGCGATCGAGAGGTGGGGCAGGAGGCCGACCTGCTGGATCACGTAGCCGATCGTGCGGCGGAGCTCGACCGCGTCGCTCGCGCGCACGTCTTTACCCGCCACCTCGACGTTGCCCTCGTCCGGCTCGACGAGGCGGTTGACCATCTTCACGAGCGTCGTCTTGCCGCTGCCGGATTCGCCGAGCACGGCGACGAATTCGCCATCCGCGATCTCGAGGCTGACGCCGCGGACCGCCCACTCGCTGCCGAACCGCTTCGAGACGCCCGTGAACGAGATCAAGGGTCGAGCTCGGGGTAGTGCCGGAAGATGCCGGTCTCGTTGAACGGGACGCGGCGAGGCGACGCGAGGTACGCGGCGATCCGCGGGCGTGCGGCGATCCGATCGCGCAGCGCGTAAAGCCGCTTCAACGTGCCGGCCCTGCGCTTCATCGCGTTCGGGAACGCGTACTCGAGGCCGCACACGATCTGGAACGCCGCGAGGTCGACGTAGCTGACCTTCTTGCCCACGAGCACCTTGCCGTTGCGCTGCAGCGTGTGCTCGAGCCAGCCGGTGAACTTCGGGATCCGTTCGGTCCGGAACGCGGACGCTCGCTGCTTCGCCGCGGCTTTCTGGGTCTCGTACGCCTTCTCGACCGTGATCGGATGATGCGTGTCGTGAACCTCTGCGACGAGGTCCGCGATCGTCATCGCGATCATCGAGGCGACGAGGCGTTCGCGCTCGCTCGCGGGCGCGAGACCGAGCTGCTCACCGAGGAAGCGCGTGACGTTCGCGGTCTGCGCGAGCACGATCTTGCCCGCGCGCAGGTACGGCGGTGCGAGGGGCAATACGCCGTCGAGCCCGTGCTCGAGCCCCGCTAAAAGCTTCTTCATACCGCCGGGCGATCGCGCGACGTCGATGTAGTCAGCGCCCGCATCTTCCAGAACGAGGCGTGCGAACTCGCCACGCCCTTGCAGTCCGGGCCAGTAGAACAGCTCGTACCTCATGAAGTGATTCGTACCGCATTCGGCTCCGAACAGGTCGGTGCCGAGCCTTACAGCGCATCGAATAGGTGAGCGCTTGCGCTCGGTTAGACCAAAGGATGATGGTCGACGCCTACATCGATCTGTTGTCATCGTTAGCGCAGATGTCCCGCTCCGTCAGTCCTCGCCTCGCAGTTACCGAAGACTCGCTGGCGGTGCCGCGCACCCAGACCCGAGACCTCCCGCAGGTCAGCGTGTTGCTCGTCGACGATCGTCCCGAAAATCTCGTGACGCTCGAGGCGGTGCTCGAGCCGCTCGGTCAGAAGCTCGTGCAAGCGCGCTCCGGTGGTGCCGCGCTCCAAGCAGTGCTCGCGGAGCAGTTCGCGGTGATCTTGATGGATATCCGCATGCCGGATCTCGATGGCTTCGAGACGCTCGCGCTACTCCGCACGCGCAAGCTGTCGCGCCACATCCCGATCATCTTCCTGACCGGTCACGCGGAGCACGAGGATCAGCTGCGCAGCTACGCGTCCGGCGCGGTCGATATTCTTCAGAAGCCGTTCGATCCGGCGACGCTGCGCGCGAAGGTCGGTGTGTTCGTCCACCTGCGCCAGAACGAAGTGGCGCTGCAGATGGCGCGCGACGAGCTGGAGAGCCGGGTCGTCGAGCGCACGCGCGAGCTCGCGACCGCGAACGCCGCACTCGAGCTCGAGATCGAGCGCCGCAAGGAGATCGAGCGCCAGCTGATCGAGCAGGCGCATCGCGACGCGCTCACCGGGCTCGCGAACCGCAAGCTGCTGCTCGAGCACCTCCGCCACGCGGTCGCGCGGTTCCATCGCCAGGGCAAGCCGCGCAGTGCCGTGATGATGATCGATCTCGATCGCTTCAAGGAGGTCAACGACTCGTACGGCCACCTCGCGGGAGACCAGCTGCTCGTCGAGGTCGCGCGCAGGTTCGAGCGCTGCTTGCGCGATGTCGATACCGCGGCGCGGTTCGGCGGCGACGAGTTCGCGATCCTGCTCGACGGGGTCGACGACCTCCGCGATGCGACCCTGGTCGCGGATCGGATCCACGCGGCGCTCGCGAAGCCGATCGCCATCGAGGGCGGTGAGGTCGCGATCTCGGCGAGCATCGGGATCGCGCTGGTCGACACCGACTACGAGCGCGGCGAAGACCTGCTCCGCGACGCCGATACCGCACTGTATCGCGCGAAGGAAGCGGGCCGCGCGCGGACCGACGTGTTCAGCCCGGAGGCGTGAACCAGTCGCGCAGCACCGCGTGCGCCTCGGCCGACTGAGGCTCGGGGACGAGCACGACCATCGGGACGTACGCGCCGAACATCCACAGCAGCGAGCGCAGCCGGGTCGACTGGATCACGTGCGGGATCTCGCCGAGCACGTCGCGCGCGGCATCGACGAGCAGCGGGTCGTGGAGCGGCCACACCGCGACGAGGTTCGCGTGGCGATATGCACGCGCATCCGAGATCAGATCCGCGATCGTCGCGATCGCGATCACGACGACCGCCGGGTCCGCGAGCTTTCCGAGGATCCCACCGGGGCGGATCAGCGCGAGGGCGAACAGCGCGGCGAGCGCGGCGAGCGTGATCGCGGTCGCGCGCACCCACAGCGGGCCATCCGCGGGGCCTTGCTTCGCGGCCTCGAGCAGCGCACGGCGACGGCCAGGACGCGCGAACACGAACGCCCACACGAGCGCTGCGATCGCGAGCACCGGAAGGCCCACCGACAGGTTGCCATGCAACGTCTGGGTCTTCTCGATGATCCAGTACGGCAGGGTGACTCCGAGCGCCGACAACGTACCGATCAGCGCGATCGCACCGCCGCCATCGTGGATCGGCGCGATGCTCGACGCGGGTAGCGGCACCGCGACGCGGCCGGGTGCGCGGACGCGCCAGCCGAGGATGCCGAGCGTGATGACGACGGTCGCGAGGATGATCGCGGCCGCGAGCACGAGCTTCGCGTTCGCCGCGAGATCGCACCACGGAACCGCCCAGAGCCAAGCAGCCACGAACATCACGGCGTAGCCATTGCCGAGCCCTCGCGTCGAGATCACGGATGCGAGCACGGCGAGCACCATCGGGCCCGCTGCGAGCGTCGCCACGCACGGCCAGAACATCTTCGCGTCGAAGAGCTCGGCGCCGCCGCGGCTCAGGCCGGTGAGGTAGGTCGTGACGAAGTACGCCTGAATGGCGGCGAGGACGACCGCGACGATCGCGACGGCGAGTCCGAGCTTGCGCCGGCCGAGGACGGTGTCGCGGTGCTTGCGCCACGGGGGCACGAGCGATGCGAACACTTCGACCGTGACGAACGAGGTCAAGAGCGGCATCACGCCGAGCGCGAAGATGCTGAACTGCGTCGTGTCGACGCGAGTCTTGCCGCCGAATGCGAGGACGTGGCCGAGCTCGACATCGTTGAGACCCGGCAGCGTGATCCACGTCCCGGCGATGTAGACGACCAGCGCCAGGGCCGTCCACGCGATCCGGCGGCCGAGCTTGCCGCCGCCGGCACTCTCGAGCACCGCGATCCGCCGGCGCTCGGGGCGCGCGAACCAGACCCCGAAGAACGCGACGAGATAGCCGAGACCGCCCGCGAGCACTGCGAGCAGGATGCGGGCGGCGATGATCCGGCCCGTGCCCGAGGGCGCGACCCACTTCGCATTGGAGATGTGTCCTGCGAGCGGCAACGAGCCGGTCTTGAGCGTCTCGACGAGCGCATCGCGTTCGTGCTCGGCGGTCACCGGATCGGAGCCGCCCATCGTGATCTGCGCGCGGCCGCCGCGGATCGGCCCGTTGATGACCGGCACCGACTTGACCTCGCCGGCCATGAGCGTCGCGAGCTTGCCGCCGGCGATCCGCGCCGTGAGGTCGCCGAAGATCCGTGCGCCGCGGCGATTGAGCTCGAGCGCGACCACGGGCCGGTTCGTGTTCGGGTCGTGGCTGCCGATCGCGTTCGCGACCGCGCTGCCGTCGAGCGCGACCTCGGCGGAGACGAAATACGAGCGCCACGCCATGCGCCGATCGTTCGAGTCGCGAAAGGGCGCCATCTCCTCGTAGACGATCTTCGAGTGCGGTGGCGGCGTCCACCCGCGCGCCTGGGCATCCGCGAACGCGCGCTCGATCACCTCGCGCGAGTGGCCGTACAGATAGAGGTCGGTACGACGCTTGTAACCATCCTCGCCGACCCAGCTGTCGACCATGAACATCGGCTCGCGTGCGCCGGGCTTGCCGATGTCGTCGAACGCGAGCCCGAGGTCGAGGACGCCCTTCACCGCGTTGCTCTCGATCACTTCACGGAACTCGAGGCCACCGCCCGCGGTCAGCCGCGCGATCACGGAGGGCGCGCTCGCCTCTTTGACCCGCGGCAACTCGATCGTCCATGTATCGCCGGTGCGAGAGATGATCGGGTTCGTGCCGTTGTCGTAGTGCGAGTCGCCGTCGTCCTCGTCGAGCTTCGGCGTCTCGCCCGGTGACGGCGTGTACGTCGCGGTCACGCCTCCGTAGCGCGCGACGCCTACCGAGGGTGCGCCGACGAGTGCGAGCGCTCGCCCCGGCACCTCGCGGACTGCATACAGCGCCGCTACGACCCCAGCCGCGAGCACGGCGATGATGAGGCCCACGCGGTGTGGATTCACCGCATCGGCGCTCGGAGGAGCCGTGATTCCCGTCGCGACCGCCTTCGGCACGTTGCCTTCACTCATGCTCGGGGAGGATCCGCCGAATTCCCCTCGGTCGCACGGGAAACGCGAAAAAACGCTACGCGGGCGTCGGATCCGCGTGGAACGCGTCGAGCCACTGCTTTTCCTTCTCGCGAGAAGGACCGGCGCGCAGCGCGTCGGGGTGCGGATCGAGCTTGGTCTCCTTGCCCTCGGCCTTCGCCTTCGCGGCGAGCTCGGCGGTGACCTTCACGCGCCGCTCGATCTCGGTCGGGTACCACGCGCGCAGCGCCTGGACGGTATCCTCGACGGTGCGGAACTGGAGACCGGCGGCTTTCGCGCGCGCGTTGCTCCAGCGCAGGAAGCCCGCCTGCTTGCCGACGGGCGCGTTCCAGATCGGGAAGTCCTGGTCCTCTTCCTTGACGTGCTTGTCGAACCAGACCTGCGGCACCCACGTCAGCTTCGCGTTGCCACCGGCCTTCACGCACACGTCGAGCACGTCGCCCCAGCGCGCGGGCTTCGCGGGCGCGACGGCGTTGAACGAGCCGGTCGTGCCGGTCTCGACGAGGTGGATCAGCCACTCGGCGAGGTCGCGAACGTCGATCCACTGGAGCGGATCGTCGGGCGAGCCGGGCGCGAGCACTTCGCCGCCGGCGGCGCAGCGCATCGGCCAGTACGTGAAGCGATCGGTCGGATCGCCGGGGCCGACGATGTAGCCGGGGCGGACGATCGTCGCGCCTTTCGGAAACGCGGCCTGGGTCGCCTGCTCGCACAGCGCCTTCAGCCCGCCGTAGTTCTCGAACTGCGCGCCCATCGTCTCGACCTTCGGATCGGCGAGCGTCGCGAGCTTCACGGTCTCGTCGCCGCCCATCGCCGGAATCGCGCTCTCGTCGTAGCAAGAGATGCTCGAGATGTAGATGTACTGACTGACGCCTTGCTTCGCGAGCAGCTCGGCCGATGCGGACACGTGGCGCGGATAGAACCCGGAGTTGTCGATCACCGCGTCCCACGTCTTGCCGACGAGCTGCTCGAGCCCCTTCGGCGAACCGTCCGGCTTGAGCAGCTTGCCGTCGGGCCCCTTGTCGTCCTCGGCCGGCAACTCGGGATCGCGGTTGCCATACAAGTGCTCGATTTTCATCTTCCCGCTCTTATCCGCGGGATCCCTAGGCATCTCGAGCGGCTGGATCTTCTCGCGCTTGCCGCGGTTGAAGATCGTGACCTGGTGACCGCGGGCGAGCGCGGCCGCGACCGTCTTCGGACCGATGAAGCCGGTGCCGCCGAGGATCAAGATCCGCTTCGGCTTGGGCGGCGCCGCGGGTTGCGGTGTGGTCGAGGATTGCGAAGAAGACGACGAGCCGCACGAGGCGTGCAGCACGCCGAACGCGGCGGCGGCGAGGCCGGTGCGCAAGAGGTCGCGGCGGGTGGTCGACATTGTGGGCACGATATCGAATTGATTCTCGGCGTGGAACGCGACACGTGCGACCTGGGG
>Ga0157376_10003262_pt1 | contig 11165 bp, 8 predicted proteins | sample M45metaG_FD_121801 | JGI IMG/M metagenome (GOLD analysis project Ga0157376, IMG submission 121801) | Miscanthus rhizosphere microbial communities from Kellogg Biological Station, Michigan, USA - M4-5 metaG | ecosystem: Host-associated > Plants > Roots > Rhizosphere > Soil | place: USA: Michigan... | reverse complement strand
GCGGCGGAGTCGGGGAGCAGGCCTGGCACCCGCCGATCCTGCCTGTTAGCATGGAAGCCGTGCAGCAGCTTCTCACGTAGTCCAGGGAGGAAACGCGGGCAGCCCGCGCCGACTCCCCCTGAGCCTCTCGATCGAGAGGCTCTTTCATTCGAAGGGAGCGTTTCGTAGGCGATGGAGTTGGAGAGGTACGAGCCCGAGGCCGTCGAGGCCAAGTGGCAGGCCATCTGGGACGCCGAGCGCGCGTTCGAGGTCCCGAACCCGGACCCGAGTGTCGCCGCGGACGGAAGCTCGACCTACGTCCTCGAGATGCTCCCGTACCCGTCCGGCGAGCTGCACATGGGCCACGTCTTCAACTACACCCTCGGCGACGTCTTCACCCATGTCCGGCGTCGCCAGGGCTTCACCGTTCTGCGCCCGATGGGCTACGACGCGTTCGGCCTGAACTCCGAGAACGCGGCGATCAAGGAGGGCGGCCACCCGCGCGACATCACGAACCGGAACATCGAGTCGATCCGGCGCCAGATGCGACGCATGGGGTGGGCGATCGACTGGTCGCGCGAGGTCTCGACCGCCGAGCCCGACTACTACCGCTGGACGCAATGGCTCTTCCTGCGCTTCTTCGAACGCGGGCTCGCCTATCGACACGAGGCGCCGGTGAAGTGGTGCCCGAAGGATCAGACCGTCCTCGCGAACGAGCAGGTGATCGACGGGCGCTGCGAGCGCTGCGGCACCGAGGTCGAGTCGCGGAACCTGACGCAGTGGTTCTTCAGGATCACCGAGTACGCCGACCAGTTGCTCGACGAGATGGCGACCCTCGAGTCGTGGCCCGAGCGGGTCCTGACGATGCAGCGAAACTGGATCGGCCGGTCGGAGGGCGCGCGCGTGACGTTCCGGGTGGACGGGACGGGAGATGACCTACCCGTCTTCACGACGCGCCCCGACACGCTGTTCGGGGCGACGTTCTTCGCGCTGGCGCCCGAGCATCCGCTGATCGGCGCCCTGACCGCGGGCTCGGCGCGTGAGCGAGACGTCGCCGACTACGTGCGACGGACGGCGGCGCGCTCGACCGTCGAGCGCGAGACGAAGGAGAAGGACGGTGTCTTCACGGGCCGCTACGCGGTCAACCCGGTCAACGGCGAGGCGATCCCCATCTGGGTGGCCGACTACGTCCTCATGGAGTACGGCACGGGCGCGATCATGGCCGTCCCGGCCCACGACGAGCGCGACCATCAGTTCGCAGAGAAGTACGGCCTCGAGATCCGGCAGGTGGTCGCGCCCGCGGGGGGCGTCTCCGAGCAGGGCGGCGCGTACGTCGCCCACACCGAGGACGAGATCCTCGTCAACTCGGGCGAGTTCACGGGGCTGAGCGCACCGGAGGGGAAGCGCGCGATCACGGCGTGGCTCGAGGAGCGCGGGCTCGGGGAGGCGACGATCGGGTACCGGCTGCGCGACTGGCTCCTGTCGCGGCAGCGCTACTGGGGCTGTCCCATCCCGATCGTCCACTGCGACGCCTGCGGGATGGTGCCGGTTCCGGACGACGAGCTCCCGGTGGTCCTCCCGGAGATCGACGACTACCTGCCGAAGGGCCGCTCGCCGCTCGCGGCGGCTGAGGAGTGGGTGGCGACCACGTGCCCGTCGTGCGGGGGGCCGGCGCGGCGCGAGACGGACACGATGGACACCTTCGTCGACTCGTCGTGGTACTTCCTGCGCTACGCGGACGCGCGGAATGACGAGGCGGCCTGGGACACGGGGATCGTCGACTACTGGCTGCCGGTGAAGCAGTACATCGGCGGGATCGAGCACGCGGTCCTGCATCTGATGTACGCGCGGTTCTTCACGAAGGTCCTGAACGACCTGGGGCTGCTCGGGTTTCGCGAGCCGTTCTCGCGCCTGTTCACGCAGGGGATGATCTACCGCAACGGGGCGAAGATGTCGAAGACGAAGGGGAACGTGGTGTCGCCCGACGAGGCGATTGCCCGGTACGGCGCCGACGCGCTGCGGCTCTACGTCCTCTACATGGGCCCGGCCGAGCAGGACAAGGAGTGGAGCGACGCCGGCATCGAGGGGACGGCTCGGCTCATCGATCGCGTCTGGCGGCTGACGCTCGAGGTTGCGGCCCGCGGCGCGGTGGACGCGCCCGCCGACGGGGAGCTCGTTCGCGCGACGCATCGGACGATCGAGCGCGTTTCCGACGACATCCTGCGCCGCTTCCAGTTCCACACGCCGATCGCGGCGCTGTTCGAGCTCGTCAACGAGATCTACCGGGTCAAGGACGACGAGGCGCGCGCGGGCGAGGTCCGTTTCGCGACCGAGACCGTCGTCTCGCTCGTCCAGCCGTACGCGCCGCATGTCGCGGAGGAGCTGTGGGAGCGCCTCGGCCACGCACGGTTGCGGGAGCAGCCGTGGCCCGAAGCCGACCCGGCGCTCGTCGCGACGGACGTCGTCGAGATCGCCGTCCAGGTGAACGGGAAGCTGCGCGACCGCCTGCAGGTTCCGGCGGGGACGGCCGAGGACGAGCTCGTCGCGCTGGCGCTCGCGTCGGAGCGGGTGCGCGTGCACCTCGGCGAGGGCGCACCGCGACGGACGATCGTCGTGCCCGACCGCCTCGTGAACGTCGTCGCGTAGCCGAGCGTCGGGCGCCGATCGGCGCCGGTGCTATCGGTTCGGGCCCGCGCCGTCACGATTTCGGCACAGAGACGACGCACTCTCGTGACGGGTCTGGCGCGAGCCTTGAAGGGTGATCACCCTCACCCGAGCGCAGCTCGCGATGCTCGCCGTGCCGCTCCTCGCGCTGCTGGCGGTCGCGGGCACGCGCCTCGCCGGTGTCGGCGCCAACCAGGAGCCGCGCGCGTCCGTCCCGCTGACGCGGATCGACGGCGCGAGAGCGAGCGAGGTGGCGCCGAAGCTCTTCGTGCACGTGGTGGGCGGCGTGCGCCGACCCGGCCTCTTCCGCCTGAAGGACGGCACACGCGTCGCCGACGCCGTGGCACGCGCCGGTGGACCGACCCGGCGCGCAGATCTCTCGGCGGTGAACCTTGCCGCACCGCTCGTCGACGGCCAGCAGGTGATCGTGCCGCGCCGCGAACCTGGCGGGGCACCGGCCGCCGTCGCGGGCGCCACGGTGCCGGGAGCGAAGGTCAGCCTTGCGAACGCGACGGTGGAGCAACTGGATGCCCTTCCGGGCATCGGGCCGGTGACGGCCCAGAAGATCGTGGACTGGAGGACGACGCACGGCCCGTTCCGGTCGGTCGACGATCTGGACGACATCCCCGGGATCGGCCCGGCACGCATCGAGCAACTCCGCGACCTGGTGACGCCATGACGGATGGACCGCTCCAGACGGCCTTGCGCGGTCGCGCGCCTGCAGCGCTGCGGTTGCTCGAGACCAGCTGGCCTGCGCTGCTCGTCGGAGCGGCGTGCACCGGCATCGCGGTCTCGACCTGGGTTAGGCCGCCGCCCGCACTCGCGGCGGCTGCAGCCGCGATGGCTCTCTCGGCGGGGCTCGTCAAGGACGACATGCCAAGGCTCGCGCTCGCGGCGGTGGCGCTCGTCTGCGCCGGCCTCTGGTGGGGGACGATGCGGAACGACGCGCTCGAGCAGAGCGTCCTTTCTACCCGGATGGGCGCCACCGCCTCCGCCCGGGTGGTCGTTACCGGGCCGGTTGGGAGCACGCCGTTCGCCGTGCGCACGCCGGCCGAGGTGCATCGCTTCGGGCGCAGCATCCTTCGCGAGCGAGTGATGCTCGAGCTCCCAGTGGGCCGCGCGCCGCCGCAGGGGGCCGTCCTCGACGTGCGCGCGCAGCCGGTCGCGCCGCGTGGGCCCGAGACCGGCTTCGACGAGCGCGGATGGCTCGAGCGTCGCGGCGTGCACGTCGTGCTGCGCGGCGAGCAGGGCTGGCGCGTCGTCGGCCGGCGGGGCGGGATCGGTGGCGTCGGCGATCGGCTGCGCGCGCACGTGGAGAGGACGCTGGCCCGGGGTACGGAGGGAGAGCGGCGCCGGCTGCTCGTCGGGATCGTCCTGGGCGAGAGCTCCGGGCTCGATCCGGAGCTGCGGGACGCCTTCCAGGCGAGCGGGCTCACCCACTTGCTCGCGGTCTCCGGTCAGAACATCGCGATCGTCGCCTTCGGCGTCGTCCTCGCGGCGCGGATTCTCGGATTTGGCAGGCTGGTCGGCGAGGCGCTTGCGATTCTCGTCGTACTCGCCTACGCCCTGGCGGTCGGCTGGCAGCCGTCGGTCGTGAGGGCCGCCGTCGCGGGGGTCCTCGCTTCCCTCGCCTGGATCGTCGCCCGTCCCCGCGACCGCTGGCACGCCCTCGCGGTCGGGGCGCTGATCCTGCTCGCGTGGATGCCGCGGTCGGCGCTCGAGCCCGGCTTCCAGCTCTCGTTCGCCGCGGTCGCTGCGATCTTCGTCGTCGTGCCGCGCCTGTCGGGTGTCCCGGACGCGTACCCGATCAACCGCCGTCTCTGGGAGATCCTCGTCGTGGCCGGAGCATGCGGCCTCGTCACGGCGCCGATCGTCTGGCTCCACTTCGGCCGCGTCGCCCTCTGGACCGTGCCTGCGAACGTCGCCGCGGAGCCGGCGATGCCGCCGCTCGTCTCGCTGTCGCTGGCGGCAGCGGCGGTCGAACCCGTGCTGCCGGGCGTGGCGACGGCGCTCGCCTGGCTCGCGGGCTGGTGCGCGTGGTGGCTGGCGCTCGTCGCGCGGATCGTCGCCGGCTTGCCGTCGGCGCAGGTGTCGTCGCCGGCGGTCATCGTCGCCGCTGCTCTCGCCGTCGGCGCGGTCGTCGTTCTTCGTCGCCTGCCCCGCTACCGGCGGCGGCAGGCGGTCGTCGCGCTCGTGTCGCTGGCGCTGGTCGCGACGACGGTTGCCTGCTCCCTCCGGACTTCACCGTCCTGGACGCCGCCGCGCGGCCTCCGCGTCACCTTCCTCGACGTCGGGCAGGGGGATTCCGCGCTCGTCGAGGCCCCCGGCGGTGCAGTCCTCGTGGACGAGGGCCCGCCGGAGGCGGACGTCGCGGGACAGCTCCGCCGGCTCGGCGTGCGGTCGCTGGCGGCGATCGTCCTGACGCATCCGCAGCGCGATCACATCGGCGGGGCGGCGCGGGTGCTCGATCGGCTCTCGGTGGGCGCCGTGGCGGACCCGGGCATCGAGGCGCCGTCGCGCGACCACGACGAGGCGCTCGCAGCGGCCCGCCGAAACGGCGTCCCGGTCGTCCTCATCCACGCAGGCGAGGTATTCGAGATGGGGAAGCTGATCGTGCGGATCCTGTGGCCCGACGACCCGGGGCTTCCGAGCGAGGACCCGAACCAGCATGCGGTCGTCGCGCTCGCGAGCTACGGGAAGACGGACGTCCTCCTGACGGCCGACGCAGAGAGCGACGTCACGTCCCGCTTGTCGCTCGAGCCGGTCGAGGTCCTGAAGGTCGCCCATCACGGCTCGGAGGATCCGGGCCTCCCCGACCTGCTGCGCGTCCTGCGACCCCGGATCGCGGTGATCTCCGTCGGCGCGCACAACGACTACGACCATCCCCGCCCGGAGACGATCGCCGCGCTCGCGGCGTTCCCGGGCCTCGAGACGCTCCGCACCGACCTCGACGGCCGGGTCGTGGTCGAGTCCGATGGCCGGTCGCTCACCGTCCGTTCCGAGCGGTAGCCCGAGTCTCTACGCTGGCGGTCGATGTCCGCGCCGGATTTGAAGCCCGCGTACCTCGTCACGGGCAACGACCTGCCGAAAATGGAGCGGACGCTCGACCGGCTGCGCGGGCGTTTCGACCCGGGCTCGATCGAGCGGCTCGTCGTGGGAGGGAGAGACGGCGCGACCGGGCCCGACGTCGTCGTCGCCTGCAACTCGGGCACGCTGCTCGCAGGCGAGCGTCTCGTGCTCGTGACAGAGGTCGACGGACGCCGGAACGAGTGGGGGAAGCTGTTCGGCGGCTGGAAGGCAACCGACGTCGAGGCAGTCGTCGAATACCTCCGTGAGCCCGCCCCGGAAACCGTGCTCTGTCTCGTCGCCGAGCAGCTCAAGGAGAGCTCGCCGCTCGGGAAGGCCGTCGCGAAGGTCGGGGACGTCCTCACGTGGGAGGTCGACGATCGGAAGCTCCCGGGCTGGGTCGCGGAAGCGTTCGCCGCGCGGGGCAGCAAGGTGGGTGCCGACGCCTGCCGCCGGCTCGTCGAGATCGTCGGCGACGACAAGCTCGTCCTGGCCCGCGAGATCGACAAGCTAGCGACCTGGGCCGGCGGCGAGCCGCTCGGAGTCGAGGAGGTCGAGCAGCTCGCCGCCCCGCTCGGAGAGGGCCATCCCTGGGATCTCACCGACGCATGGGGAGAGCGCGACCTCGCGCGCGTGCTCGCGGTGATCGAAGGCGAGTACCGCCGCAGCGCTCGTCCCACCCAGGAGCCGATCGCGTTCGCCGGGCGCCTCAGCGCCCACGTCACACGACTTGCGAAGACGAAGTCCATGCTCGAGCACGGAGCACGAACCGCCGACGTCGCCGCGGCCCTGGGCATGAAGGAGTTCCCGGCGCGCAAGCTCGTCGCACAGGCGGAGCGGTTCTCGATCGAGGAGCTCCGCGCCGCGACGGTCAGGATCGGCCGGCTCGACTACGCGCTCAAGGGCGGGAGCAAGCTGGCACCGGATCTCGAGGTGCAGCTGGCCGTCGCGGACGTGACCCGCGAGCATCGCTAGAGGTGCCAACCGGCGCAGGCCTGCACCCGGACGCGACGAGCGTGCGGCAGGGAGCTACGAGACGGTGCTGCCGCTGACGACGCGCGCGGCCTGGGCCTTCTTGCGCGCCCCGGTGTTCCGGTGCAGCGCTCCGCGCGCGGTGGCCTTGTCGATCGTCCGCACGAGCTCGCGGTGCTCGGCAGCGACAGCAGCCTCGTCACCGTCGGCGACCGCGGTCTCGAGGCGCTTCGCGAGCGTCTTGATCGTCGAGCGGTAGCGAAGGTTCTCGAGCCGCTGGCGGGCGGCGATGTCGACGCGCTTCTTCTGCTGCTTGATGTTCGCCATGCGTAAGGGTGCCGCGACCGCAGAGGCCGCGAGCCGCAGGATGGTAGCAGAGCAGCCTCCGACGATTCCGCGAAACTCCCCCGGATGTCCGAGCTCGACCCTTCGTTCGACCCGAACGTCGACCCCGCGCTCGCGGAGGAGCGCGCGCATCGCCGCCGACTCGCACGCTCGACTGCGGTCTTCGGCGCCGCGACGGGCGTGTCGCGCGTCCTCGGGCTCGTGCGCGAGATCGTGGCCGCCTACACGTTCGGCGCGGCGGGGAAGATCAACGCCTTCACCGTCGCGTTCCAGATCCCCAACCTCGTGCGCGCGCTCGTGGCGGACACGGCGCTCTCCGGCGCGTTCGTCCCGGTCTTCAGCGAGCTGCTCGAGAAGGGAGAGCGCGCCCGGGCCTGGCGGGTCGCGTCGACGATCTTCTGGCTCGTCCTGCTCCTGACGACCGGCCTGACGGCGATCTTCGTCCTCGCCGCGCCGCTCATCGTCGAGCTGTTCGGGACGCCGGGCGGCGACTTCGACCTCGCGGTCGGGCTCTCGCGGCTTCTCTTCCCGATCGTGATCATGCTCGGCCTCTCGGGGATCGTGGTCGGGATCCTGAACGCGTACGACCAGTTCACGGTGCCGGCCCTCACGCCGGTCGCCTGGAACCTCGTGATCATCCTCGGGCTCGCTCTCGGCGTGCCGGCCGCAGGGGGTAAGGACGCGGAGCTGTATGTCTACGCCGGCTCGATCGTGCTGGCGACGCTCGTCCAGCTGCTGCTGCCCGTGCCGTGGCTTCGAGGGCTCGACGGTCGGCTTCGTGTCGCCCTCGACTGGCGCGACCCGGCCGTCCATCGGTTCTTCGTGCTCATGCTCCCCGTGACGTTGACGCTCGGCTTGATCAACGTCTCGACGCTGATCGGGACGCTCTTCGCCTCGCGGTTGATCAACCCGGACCTGGCGCCGCGCGCGATCGATCTCGCGTTCCGCCTCTACATGCTCCCGCAGGGGATCTTCTCGGTCGCGGTCGCGACGGTCCTCTTTCCGACAATGTCGCGCCTGGCGGCGCGCGGTGACATGGCGGGCTTCGGGCGCACCGTCGACACCGTCCTCCGCCAGATCGGGTTCCTGCTGATCCCCGCCGGGCTCGTCTCGGCGGTGCTCGCCGAGCCGATCACGCGGCTCGTCTACGAGCGCGGCGAGTTCACCGCCGCACAGACTCCCGTCGTCGCGGGCGCCCTCGCCGCGTTCTCCGTCGGGCTCGTGTTCAACGGCTGGATGCTCCTTCTGAACCGCGCGTTCTACGGGCTCCAGGCGAACTGGATCCCCACGCTCGTCGCGCTGGGGAACCTCGTCCTCAACGTGATTCTCTTCGTCGCGCTCTACCCCGTCGGGGTGTGGGGGCTCCCGCTCGCGGTGTCGCTCTCCAACCTTGCGGGGGCGGTCGCGCTCGCGATCCTCCTCTGGCGGCGCGTGGGCGGCGTCGAGGCCGCGACGACCCTGACTGCGCTCGCGCGGATCATCGTCGCATCCGTGGCCGCGTCGGTCGTCGCCGTCGCGGTCTGGTGGGGCCTCGACGCTCTCGTCGGCCGGGGGATCGTCGGCCAGATCGTGTCGGTCGGTCTGGCGCTCGGGCTCGGGACAGTCGCCTACCTTGGCGCGAGCCGGTTGCTCGGCGTCCGCGAGCTCGGCTCGCTCCTCGCGCTCCGCCGCGGCTCCTGACCGGGCGGACGTACGATCGCGCGCATGGACGAGCCGCGATTCCGGGTCCGGCCCGTCGGCCGCGTCGCCTCGACGCTCGCACGCCGGGAGCATGCCCCGATGCAGGGCGCGGAGGGTGCTCCGGACGCCTGGATCGTGTTCGAGGACGACGTGGGCGAGGCGATGCGCGACCTCCGTCCCGGCGACGACCTCTCGTCCTGACATGGCTCCACGAGGCCGATCGCGCAACGCAGCTCGTCCGGCCACGTGACGACCCGCGTCTGCCCGAGACCGGTGTCTTCAGCACCCGCTCAGCCGATCGTCCGAACCCGATCGGCCTTCACGTGGTGCGAGTGCTCGAGGTCGACGGAAGGCGCGTGCTCGTGGGGCCGCTCGAGGCGATCGACGGGACACCGGTCGTGGACGTCAAGCCGCTTCTGCGGACGGACGGCGCCTGACCGCGGAGGCTACTGCTCGTAGCCCTCGACCGTCTCCTCCGAGCGGGTCCCCGCCACGTCCGGGTCCATCCCGAACTCCTCGAGGGCCCTCCGCTGACGGAGCAGGTCCCAGCACCGGTCGAGGGCGATCTTCACGTCCTCGAGCCGCCGCCGGTCGGCCTCGGTCCCACTCCCGCTGGCCTCGACGTCCCAGAGTCGATGCTCCTCCGCGACGAGCTCCTCGATCCTGTCGTGAATCTGCGCGTCGTCCATGCGCCAACGATACGCATGCGGCGACGATCGAGCCGTCGTGTCGACGGCGCTCGACGAGACCGACCGCGGCCAGGCCGGGCGAAATCCGCGCCACGGCTACGATCGACGCCGATCAGCCATGGACCAGAGCCGGATCCGCAACTTCTCGATCATCGCGCACATCGACCATGGCAAGTCGACGCTCGCCGACCGGGTCCTCCAGCTGACGGAGACCGTGTCCGAGCGGGAGATGCGCGATCAGCTGCTCGACTCGATGGAGCTCGAGCGCGAGCGCGGGATCACCATCAAGGCGCAGGCGGTCCGCGTCCAGTGGAAGGGGCACGAACTGAACCTGATCGACACCCCCGGCCACGTCGACTTCACCTACGAGGTGTCCCGCTCGCTGCAGGCGTGCGAGGGGGCGGTGCTCGTCGTGGACGCGGCGCAGGGAATCGAGGCGCAGACGCTCGCAAACGCCTACCTGGCGATCGAGAACGACCTCGAGATCGTGCCGGTGGTCAACAAGATCGACCTCCCCTCGGCAGACCCGGACGGGGCCGCCGCCGAGGTGAGCGAGCTGCTCGGCGGATCCGTCGACGGCGTCGTGCGCATCTCGGCCAAGACCGGGACGAACGTCGACCAGGTGCTGGACGCGATCGTCGCGAGGATCCCTGCGCCGGTGGGTGTCGTGGACGCCCCCGCCCGCGCGCTCGTCTTCGACTCGAGCTACGACCAGTACCGCGGCGTGATCGCCTTCGTGCGGGTGGTCGACGGGCGCCTGGCGGCCGGTGCCGGCCTGCACGCGATGGCGATGGGCACCGACTTCGACGCCGAGGAGCTCGGTTTCATGGCGCCTCAACGCGTGCCTGTCGAGGCGCTCGAGGCGGGGGAGGTCGGCTACGTCGTCACCGGGCTCAAGGATGTCTCGCGCCTCCGGGTGGGCGACACGCTCACGACGAGGCGCGGTGGGGCAGCGGCCGCCCTCCCGGGCTACAAGGACGTCAAGCCGATGGTCTTCGCGGGCCTCTTCCCGACCGACTCCGACGACTACCCAGAGCTGCGCGACGCGCTCGAGAAGCTCAAGCTCAACGATGCAGCGCTCTTCTACGAGCCCGAGACCTCGCAGGCGCTCGGGTTCGGCTTCCGCTGCGGCTTCCTCGGGCTTCTGCACATGGAGATCGTGCGTGAGCGCCTCGAGCGCGAGTTCGACCTCGACCTCCTCGTGACCGCGCCGAACGTCGCGTACTCGGTGAAGCAGAAGAACGGTGGGTGGGTCGAGGTGCACAACCCGGCCGACATGCCGCGCGACCCGGAGGAGGTGCAGGAGCCGTACGTCCGCGCGCAGGTGATCGTCCCCAAGGACTACGTCGGCGCGGTGATGGAGCTCTGCACGGAGCGGCGCGGCCGATTCGACCACATGGAGTACCTGTCGGAGACGCGCGTTCTGCTCACGTACGAGCTGCCCCTCGGCGAGATCGTGTACGACTTCTACGACCAGCTGAAGTCGCGCACGCGGGGCTACGCGAGCTTCGACTACGACATCGCCGGCTTCCGCGACGGCGAGCTCGCGCGGGTCGACGTCCTCGTCGGGGGCGAGCAGGTCGACGCGTTGTCGCTGATCGCGCACCGGGACGCCGCCTACGAGCGAGGCAAGCTGCTCGTGGAGCGCCTCCGGGAGGAGATCCCGCGGCAGATGTTCGACATCCCGATCCAGGCCGCGATCGGCTCGCGCGTGATCGCGCGGGAGACGGTCAAGGCGAAGCGCAAGGACGTGCTCGCAAAGTGCTACGG
>Ga0157376_10003259_pt1 | contig 11168 bp, 5 predicted proteins | sample M45metaG_FD_121801 | JGI IMG/M metagenome (GOLD analysis project Ga0157376, IMG submission 121801) | Miscanthus rhizosphere microbial communities from Kellogg Biological Station, Michigan, USA - M4-5 metaG | ecosystem: Host-associated > Plants > Roots > Rhizosphere > Soil | place: USA: Michigan... | reverse complement strand
GTCGCGCGCGCCCGCGGCTTCGGCTTCCAGATACAGCACCTGGCCGACAAAGCCCGCCTCCCAGAATAGATGCCGGTAGAACGAAGGGCCGAACACGTTCAGGCTCCCGTCGAATTCCGCGAGCATGCCGAGGCTGAAGAAGCCGTCTGCCGCGATGTCCTGATGGCAGCTCAGGCGCCCTGCCAGCGATCGACAGTCGCCTCGCTCCAGGAGAAACAGCGGCAGGCTCTCACTCACTCGTTCCCACAAGAACTCCCGGCCGCACGCCGCCCGCAATCGATCGACGGCCGATGAATCGCGCGCGAGCAGATAGATGCCCGGATCGATCTGATGCACGCGATGCACGAAGAGGACGAGGTGTATTCGCGCCGGCCACCACAGCGCGTCCCATGGAGCCTGCGCCTGCGGCATGACGCGCGACAGCATCGCAAGAAAGGTCGCCGCGTCGGTGAAAGACGTGCCGTCCAGCGCGACGGCGCTCCGGCGTTGAAGGATCACGGACGCGGAATACAGGGCGGGAGGGGCGGGATAGGCAGGATCGGCGGGAAGGGCGGGATAGGCGGGAACGGCAGGAGCGGCGTGATGGTCAGGATCGGCGGGATGGGCAGGAGGGAACTCGCGACCCGGGTCGCGCGTCGCGGCGGCGATTTCATCGATGAAGCTCCACGTGACGTGGTCTTCGCTCAATTGACTCGCCCGTCCCGTCCACTCACCGTCATCGACGGCGCGAAGCAGCGCCGCGCGTTCTAAAGGTCGATCTTCAGGATTCGAGGATGTCGACCGGTTCGTCAGCAGGATCAGACAGCCCGGCTCCTCGCGTTCCGCCTCGAAGAAGTCCTCGTCACGATCGATCCCGGTGAGCGACGCGATCTCAGCGTTCGACCAGTCGGGCAGCAGCGTCGCGCTCCAACCGGCCAGCGCCGCGGCGATCCGGATCGCCGCGATAGCGTGTCCCATGTCGTGTTGACAGTACCGAAAGGCTCGCTCGCCGTATTTCCAGGCCTCGCGCCACTGGATCGACGTCAAGGCGATCAACCAGCTGTCCGATCGCATGCCTCCCGCGCGCCATGCCGTCTCGTCGAATGAGCAGCGCCGCTCGAGCACATGCCGATCCGGCGCATAGTGAAGCACGCCGGCGGCCTCGCCGAAGCCGGACGCCGGGCCCGTGACGAGGTACGCCTCGGTCGGGTGGAGATTTCCGCTCGATGGATTGACGCGCAGCGCCCAGCGGTTCGACGAGCTCGCCGCGTCGAGACTTTTCCACGCAGACAAACCAAGGGAGTGACGCAGAATCGCGGCAGCCGACACAGAGTCGACGAGCGCGTCTGGCCTGGGCGGAAGCGGGATGACGGGTGCGCCGGGAAACGATCGGAAGGGGTCGGGTTGGGACGCCCAGTCGAGGTAACCCAGCGACCGGGCGAACCGATGGAAATGGTGTTTCGTGCCGTCGTGATAAACACGGACGGCGCTCACACGCGGATCAGTCACTTCATCGTGGCTTCGGTTTCCTTCATCCGGCGATCGACTTCGGCGATCGCTTCGGTCAGCTGCGCGCGGCGGCGCTCGTGGGTGGTCGCGGTCAGCTGGCGTTCGAGCTCCATCCGCGCGAGACGCAGCGATTCGAGCGCGTGAACTTTTTCCGGATCGCGGACAATCTTCCCTTTGTTCAGGCGCGTGCGCTCGCGCTCCAACTCTTCCATGCGCTCCTGTATGCGGCCCTCTGCGTCGATCAGACCTTCACCTGCGTCACCCATGAATCCCCCAGTCCCGAGAATGAATACTCCCACATTATAAGATGAGGACGTGGGCCCCCGGTCGACGATTGATCCGCTCGCACCATTTCATTCTGCAACCCGCCGCTGGTTCTCGGACGCGTTCGAAGCGCCCACGCGCCCGCAGACGCTCGGCTGGCCCGCGATCGCGCGCGGCGACTCCACGCTGATCCTCGCGCCGACCGGCAGCGGCAAGACGCTGACGGCGTTTCTCTGGTGCCTCGATCGTCTGATGTTCACCCCGCCGCCGCCCAAAGCCGGCCGCTGCCGCGTGCTGTACGTCTCGCCGCTCAAGGCGCTCGCAGTCGACGTCGAACGCAACCTGCGCGCGCCGCTGGCGGGCATCGCCCAGGTCGCCGACGGCCTGAACGAGACCTACGTCGCGCCGGCGATCGCGATCCGCACGGGCGACACGCCGCAGTCCGAGCGCGCGCGGTTTCAGCGGGAGCCCGCCGACATCCTGATTACCACGCCCGAATCGCTGTATCTGCTCCTCACGTCCAATGCTCGTGAGGCGCTGCGCTCCGTCGACACGATCATCGTCGACGAGATCCACGCGCTGGTTCCGACCAAACGCGGCGCTCACCTCGCGCTTTCGCTCGAACGGCTCGAGGCGAACTGCGCGCGTCCGCCGCAGCGCATCGGTCTCTCCGCCACGCAGCGCCCGCTCGACGAGGTGGCCAGATTCCTGGGAGGGACGGAGGATCCCGGGCGAAGCCCGAAATCCCGATCGGCGGTCCGCGCGCAGCGGCCGGCGATCCAGCAGGCGGACAGCGCGATCGAGCACGAGTTCTCGGTCAACCGCACGGTCCGCTACCGGCCCGTCACCATCGTCGACGCGGGACAACGGAAAGCGCTGAAGCTGACCATCGACGTGCCGGTCGAGGACATGGCGAAGGTGGCGAAGCCCGACACCATTCCAAGCGGCCCGGCCCACCTCCGCCAGGGCTACGGCGGGCAGGCTGCGAGCGATTCGCGGCCCTCCATCTGGTCGGCGATTCACCCGCGACTGCTCGAGATCATCCGCGCGCATCGATCGACGCTCATCTTCGTCAACAGCCGCCGCCTCGCCGAGCGGCTCGCCGGCGCGCTCAACGAGCTCGCGGGCGAAACGCTGGTGCGATCGCATCACGGGTCGATCGCCCGCCCGCAGCGCGTGGAGGTGGAGGATCTGCTCAAGGCCGGCGCCTTGCGTGCGCTGGTCGCGACCTCGTCGCTCGAGCTCGGCATCGACATGGGGGCGATCGACATGGTGGTGCAGATCGAAGCGCCTCCCTCGGTCGCCAGCGGCCTGCAGCGGATCGGCCGCGGCGGCCACCAGGCGAACGCCGTCAGCGAGGGCGTGATCTTTCCGAAATTCCGCGGCGACCTCGTCGCCTGCGCCGCGGTGGCCAAAGCCATGCACGAAGGTGCGGTCGAAGCCACGCGCTATCCGAGGAACCCGCTCGACATCGTCGCGCAGCAGGTCGTCGCGATGGCCTCGATGGACGACTGGGACGTCGAGGAGCTGTTCGCGGCGATCCGCGGTGCGGCACCGTTCGCCGAGTTGAGCCGATCGGTGTTCGACGGCGTGCTCGACATGCTGTCGGGCCGGTATCCCTCGGACGAATTCGCGGAACTCCGTCCGCGCATCACATGGGATCGCGTCGCCGGGACGGTCAGCGCGCGCGAAGGCGCCAAGCGGGTGGCGATTTCCAACGGCGGCACGATTCCCGATCGCGGTCTCTTCGGCGTGTTCCTGATCGGCGCCGCTCCTGGCTCCGCGCGCGTCGGCGAGCTCGACGAGGAGATGGTGTTCGAAAGCCGCGCGGGCGAGACCTTCGTGCTTGGCGCCTCGTCCTGGCGCATCGAAGACATCACGCACGATCGCGTGCTCGTGTCGCCCGCCCCCGGCGAGCCTGGCAAGATGCCGTTCTGGAAAGGAGACCGCGCGGGAAGGCCGCTGGAGCTCGGCCTCGCCATCGGCCGCCTGATGCACGACGTGTTGAAGCTGCCGGCGGCCGCGGCCGTGGACCGGCTGACTCGGGAACACGATCTGGACGCGCGCGCCGCCAACAATCTGCTCGAGTACCTCCGCGATCAGCTCGCGGCAGCGCGAGCGGTCCCGGACGCCAGGACCATCGTCATCGAGCGCGTGCGCGACGAGCTCGGCGACTGGCGCGTCTGCGTGCTGTCTCCACGCGGCGGCCGCATTCACGCGCCGTGGGCGATGGCCGTCGCGGCGAAAGTCCGTGAGGAGACCGGCGCGGACGTCGAGACACTGTGGGGAGACGATGGCTTCGTCGTGAGATTTCCGGACGTCGACCAGCCGCCGGACCCCGCTCTCATGTTGCCCGACCCGGACGATGTGCAGGCACTCGTCATCCGGCAGCTGGGGTCGACTGCGCTCTTCGCCTCGAAATTCCGCGAGAACGCCGCTCGATCGCTGCTGCTCCCCAAGCGGCGGCCCGGGCAGCGTGCGCCGCTCTGGCAGCAGCGCAAACGTGCCGCGGATCTGCTTGCGGTCGCATCGCGCTACGGATCGTTTCCGGTCCTTCTCGAAACCTATCGCGAGTGCCTGCGCGACTTCTTCGACATGCCCGCGCTCATCTCCACGCTCGGCGACATCAGGAGCCGCAAGCTCCGGGTCGCGACCGTCGATTCCGAGACGCCGTCGCCATTCGCCTCGTCGCTGCTCTTCAGCTACGTTGCGAGCTTCATCTACGACGGCGACGCCCCGCTCGCCGAGCGCCGCGCGCAGGCGCTGGCGGTGGACCAATCACAGCTGCGCGAACTGCTGGGCGACGCCGAACTGCGCGAGCTGCTCGACGCCGAGTCGATGGATGCGATCGAACGGCAGCTCCAACGGATCGATCCGAACTACCGCGTCAAGAGCGCAGACGCCGTGCACGACATGCTGCTGTCGATCGGCGATCTGTCGGACGCCGAAGTGCGTGAACGCTCGGTGACCGCCGACGTCGCCGCGAGCGTCGGAGCGCTCGTCGAGGCTCGCCGCGTGCTGCCGATCCGTATCGGTGGCGAGCCCCGTTTCATCGCGGTCGAAGATGCCGCGCGCTTCCGTGACGCGCTCGGCGTGCCGCTGCCGCCCGGTCTTCCCGAGTCGCTGCTCGAGCCGGTGCGCGACCCCATGGGCGATCTGGCGCTGCGGTACGCACGCACGCATGCGCCGTTCGCGGCGGCCGACTTCGCGATGCGATTTGCCCTCGGCACAGCCGCTGCCGAGGCAGTGCTGATGCGTCTCTCGCAGGAAGGCCGTCTCGTCGAAGGCGAGTTCCGTCCGGGCGGCACACACCGCGAGTGGACAGACGCCGGAGTGCTCCGCATGCTGCGGCGACGATCGCTCGCCAAGCTGCGCCACGAAGTCGAGCCGGTCGACCAGGCGGTTCTCGGACGGTTTGCCACCACCTGGCAGGGGATCGTTCGTCGTCGTCACGGCGCCGACGCGCTGCTGGACGCCATCGAGCAGTTGCAGGGCGCTCCGCTGGCCGCATCGATCCTCGAGTCCGAAATCCTGCCGGCGCGCGTCGACAATTACGATCCGGCGGACCTCGATGCGGTGACCGCAGCGGGCGAAGTGGTGTGGGTCGGCGTCGAACCGCTCGGAGAGCGCGACGGCAGAGTGGCGCTCTACCTCGCGGATCATCTCACCCAGCTCCTGCCGCCGAAAATCGACACCGGCGCGGCGCAATCCGAGCTCTCCGATCGCGAAACCGCGATTTGCGAGGTGCTTCGCGAACAGGGCGCGTCGTTTTTCGGACCGCTGCACGACGCGGTCGGCGGAGGCTACCCCGCCGAAACCGTCGAAGGATTGTGGAACCTGGTGTGGCGCGGCCTCATCACCAACGATACGTTTCATGCGCTCCGCGCCTTCACGCGCGCTCACGCGCCGCGCCGGCGCGTCAAGGGCCGGCAGCCGGTGGTCACGGCATTCCGATCGCGCCGGCTGGCGCCGCCGTCCGCGGAAGGACGATGGACGCTGCTGCCGACGGCGGAGATCAAGACGCGCACGACGAGTGCTGGTGCGGTGCGAGCGGGTCACGCGGGCGTCGCGAAAGCGAAACCCGGTGACGCAACACGATGGGCGGCCGCGGTTTCACAGCAGCTGCTCGCACGGCATGGCGTCGTCACACGTGAAGCGGTCGCGGCCGATGCGGTCGCCGGCGGCTTCGGCATCGTGTATCCGGTCCTCAAAGGCATGGAGGAACATGGACGCGTCCGGCGCGGCTACTTCGTGGCCGGGCTCGGTGCCACGCAGTTCGCGATGCCCGGCGCGCTCGACCTCCTGCGGTCGCTGCGCGACGCACCCGACGATCCCGAAGTCGTCGTCCTTGCGGCCACCGATCCGGCGAACCCGTACGGCGCCGCCCTGAAATGGCCCGCGAGGCCGCAGGAGCCGGAGGGACCTCCACCTGACACGGCTCGTGGTCCGACACGCACCGTCGGCGCGACGGTGATCCTCGTCAACGGCGCGCTCGCCGCCTACCTGCCGCGCGGCGATCGGCAGCTCGTCACCTTCCTGCCGGAAGCCGAACCGGATCGATCCCGAACCGGCCGCGCCATCGCTCGCGTGCTGATCGATCGCGCGCGCTACGGCGATCCTCCGCGTGGAATGTTGATCGAAGAAATCGACGGCGCGCCGCCGCCGGGTCACCCACTGACTGCGTTGTTGACTGAAGCCGGATTCATTGGCGGTGCGATGGGATTGCAGGCCACGTTTCCGCGGGCCAGATAAAGGGCAGGATAGGCAGGACGGGCAGGACGGGCACGAGCGGCGGGAGGGGCAGGACGGGCGGGACGGGTAGGAAAGGCGGGAACCCTGGTGCTTGGCGGCATGACCTCCCCCGTCCTGCCGCCACGCTACCGGCGTTCCTGCCCTTCCTGCCCGTCCCGCGCCGCGTCGTTGCTAGTGCGTCGCCTTCATCGTCACGTGGACATCAGAAGCAATCAGCGATTGGCCCCTGGTGTGATACGAGACGCTGACATGATCGCCGCTCGCTACCAGATCCTTGAACAGCGCCTTTCCGCCAGTCGCTGCGGTGGCGGTGCTGGCGCCTTTCGCGAACACCCTGGTCGCTGGATCGATCTTGAACGTCTGCTCGAAGGTTGAGCCGCCGCCGCCCTTGCCGCTGACCGTGATCCAGTCGGCGCCCGTCGCTTTCACAATCCCTTCCGACATCATCGAAGCGTCGGCAGCCGCAGTCGCGCCTGGGACTGTCCGGACTGCTTTGATCGCGGTGGCGTGAAGACTGCCAGCGGTCCCGGTGTAGGTCACCGTGACCGGCTGTCCCGTCTTGATAAGCTCCTCGAGATGCGGACCCGGTTTACCGGATGCGGCGGCCTGTGCCGACTTGGTGGATCCTCCCCTGACTTCCACCAGCGTCTTGCTGTCCACGGAGAATTTCATGTCCTGGTCGCCCACCTTGACCGTCAGTGAGGCGGCGCCCAACGAAGTGACCGTGCCGCTCGCGACCTGCCGGTCGCCGTTAGCAAACGCCGGAGCCGTTGATCCGAGAACCGAGAGGGCCGAGATTGAGAGGACGACGAGGATGGATCTCATGTCTGCCTCCTTAACTACGCCTGGCCTCCGATGTTTGCTAATACGAATACTTGATTTTGAATGTTCCAAACTATCTACAGATGCCTGAAGGGGACACGATCTTTCGAGCCGCCAGAACGCTTAACACGTTCATGGCCGGCCATCTGGTGACGCGATTCGAGTCCGTGTTCCCGGCGCTGAATCGCATCGCCGACGACCGCCCGATCGTTGGACGGACGATCGAGTCCGTTTCCGCCAGGGGAAAGCACCTCCTCATGACCTTCTCAGGGGATTTGGTGCTTCGCACGCACATGCGGATGAACGGCAGCTGGCACATCTATCCGGCAGGCGCTCCATGGAAGCGGCCCGCGCGAGACATGCGGGTGTTGGTGTGCACGGCGGATGCGTGCGCGGTCGGCTTCAACGTTCCCGTCGCGGAACTGCTGACGGCTCGGGAACTCGAACGCCACCAGACGCTCAAGTCGCTGGGGCCGGACCTGCTCGCGGGCTCGTTCGATCGCGACGAAGCCCTTCGCCGCATGCGGCAGCAATTGGGCATTCCCATTGCGGAGGTACTGCTCAATCAGCGCGTGGTGGCGGGCATCGGGAACGTGTTCAAGTCAGAGGTCTTGTTCCTCGCGGGAGTTCATCCCTTCTCGCCGGTCAACACGCTGAACGACGCCGATCTGGAGAGAATTCTGGACACCGCGCTGGAGCAGCTGGCCGCGAATGTGATGAATCGGTCCCAGACGCTGAGTCTTTCAAGCGGCCGCCGGACCACGCGCAGCCTCGATCCGGCTGAAAACCTGTGGGTTTACAGTCGAGGCAACAAGCCGTGCCGGCGCTGCGGCACGCGTATTCTCTCGAAAAAGACGGGGCTGGACGCTCGGCCGACCTACTGGTGCCCAGTCTGTCAACCGGTCGCTGCGCGATTTGAGTGAAGCCGAGCCTACCGGTCCAGGCTCGAGTGTCCGAAAAGAGTGGCTACGATGGGCTGGCTGTTTCTCGGCATCGTGTACTCCAGTGCCTACGGGGTCACTGGCTGGCTGCTGCGGGATCAGCCCGAGGCGCTCGGCTGGTTCCGGGCGACGGCTCTGCTCGTTCCACCGCTGATCGGCGCCGGTGTCATCGTCGCCAGACGGCAGACGTGGCGCGGATGCCAGTGGCTCTTCTGGGCCACCATCGCACTTGGCCTGGCGATGTCGGCGCTCGGCCTGACGGGATGGGCAGCCGAAGAACTGATGCTCGGTCACGGCACCTGGCTCGCGTGGCCCGCCGTCTTCGCACTCTTCGGGAGCGTCGCTCCACTGTTCGCGCTGCTGGCGCAGCCGCATCGAGGCGCGCGCGAACCGCTCGCTGCAACGACTGCCGTCGACATTGCCGGCCTCGCCGTGGTCACCGGCTTTCTCTACTCCTTCTTCATCACGGCACAGCAATCGACTTCGCTGCTCATCGTCTCGGAACTGCAGCAGGGACTCGTCGTTTGCGGGATGGCGGCCGCTCAATTCGCCGCGCGCAAGACCGATTGGCGCGATACCTATCGTCGTCTGACGCTTGGCGCGATTGTCAGCTTCGTCACGCTCTCCATCAGCAACGCGGGAGCCGGTCAGGGCGCCTATCGCACGGCGTTCGTCTACGACTTCACGTGGATTCTGCCGTTCGCCTTCTTCCCGTGGGCTGCCACGCAGGCTCCGGCCTCGAAGGAAAGTGACGTCGCCGACGACGAGGAGGACGAACTCTCGAGACCGCGGCCGTGGGTCATCTTCACCGCGGTTGCCCTGTTGCCGTTCCTCGACTACGGACTGCGGCGGGTCGCGCCGGACGAGGCGTTCAGCCAATTCCGCGATCTGTCGACCGCCATCACGATCATCTCGGTGCTGCCGCTCCTCGTCGCGCGCATCGCCGCCGAGCGCGCCGAACTCCAGCAGGCCGGTGCAACGATGCGGCTGATGGCGCAGGTGATCGAGCAGGCCAAGGATCTCATCCTGGTAATGACCACGGACGGCCGCTGCCGCCACGCGAACGACGCCTTCTGCCGCGCGATGAACTACTCGCGCGAAGAGCTCTTGACCAAGCGTCCGCGCGATCTGATGGCCAACGACACGATCTCGGCGGAAGACATCCAGTCGGCCGTGCGCGGCGGCGGCACGTGGCGCGGCACGGTGACTCGGACCCGCTCCGACGGATCCAGTTTTCCAGTCTCCGCGACGGTCGTCGCCCTGAAGGACGACAGCGGCAAAGTGACGCACCTCGTGTCCGTCGAGCGCGACATCTCCGAAGAGCGCCGTCTGCGCGAACAGTTGATTCACAGCGAGCGCCTGTCCGCTGTCGGCCAGCTCGTCGCTGGCGTCGCGCACGAGCTGAACAATCCGCTGCAGGGCGTGATGGGAAATCTCGAGCTGATGATCGGCGTCGAGGATCGGCCGCAGACGCGCCGCGACCTCGAGCAGGTCCAGGTCGCCGGTCAGCGCGCGGCAAAAATCGTCCGCAACCTCCTCTCGTTCGCCCGCAAGTCAGCGCTCGATCGATCGGTCGAGGATCTCAACGAAATCGTCCGAGCGGCGCTCGCATGGCGCGCCAACGATCTGCGGGCCAACGACATCGTGCTCGACGAACAGTACGCCCAGGAACTGCCACTGGTCATCGTGAATCGTGAAGAGATCCAGCAGGTGATCCTCAACCTGATTCTCAACGCGGAGCACGCCAGCCGCACGTTGCCCAAGGGCGCCGTCGTGCACGTGCGCACCGGCGCGTCCGGCAGCAGCGTGTTCGTCGAAATCGCCGACGAGGGCGCCGGCGTTCCGCGCGACACGGCCGCACGAATCTTCGAGCCGTTCTTCACGACGAAGTTCGTCGGCGAAGGCACGGGGCTCGGCCTGTCGGTGAGCCTGGGAATCGCCGAGGCGCACGGCGGGGGGCTGGCGCTCCTTCCAAGCGAGCGCGGCGCCCGTTTCGCGCTCACGCTGCCTCTGGCATCGATGCCGTCCGCGACCGTGAGCGGCGAGAACGAGTCGCTCGAGAAAGAACCCGCCATCACCCAAGCAGGTTGACCGCACGGCTGAAGCCGTGCGCCACTTCCGAATACCTTTTGTTGTCGCGCGACGGCTTCGGTCGGGCGCTCCGAACATCTCTTGTTTGTAGCGCGAAGGCTTCAGCCGAGCGCGCGCCGTGATCTAGCCGTGGACACCCGGCGCTTCGTGGCCGGTGCGCTCGACGTACTCCACGTAGGAGCCTGGATAGGCATGCGGCTGCGCCTCGCGGCCGCTCTCCCCTCCCAGTTCGAGCACGCGATTGCTGAGACCGCGCAGGAATTCGCGATCGTGCGACACGAACAGCATCGTGCCGTCGAAATCCTTCAACGAATCGAGCAGCATCTCCTTCGTCGCGAGGTCGAGATGGTTGGTCGGCTCATCGAGCACCAGGAAGTTCGGCGGGTTCAGCAGCATGCGGGCGAGCACGAGGCGGGTCTTCTCACCGCCTGAGAGCGCGCGGATCTTCTTGTCGGTGTCGTCGCCGGAGAATTGAAAGGCGCCGGCAAGGTTCCGGAGGGCGCCGATCGACTCCTTCGGAAAGTCCTTCTCGAGCTGTTCCTTGATGGTGAGGTTCGGATCGAGGAGATCGAGCGACTGCTGCGCGAAGTAGCCCATGTGGAGGCTCGCGCCAAGCTTCACGCCGCCCGCGTCCGGCTGCACCTGTCCAGCGACCATCTTGAGCAGCGTCGATTTGCCGGCGCCGTTCTTCCCCATCACGCACCATCGCTCGCCGCGGCGAATGATCAGGTTCAGGCCGTCGTGAACGACGCGGGTGCCGTAGCTCTTGGTGACGCCCTCGAGCACGGCGACCTGTTCGCCCGACCGCGG
>Ga0157376_10003258_pt1 | contig 11170 bp, 8 predicted proteins | sample M45metaG_FD_121801 | JGI IMG/M metagenome (GOLD analysis project Ga0157376, IMG submission 121801) | Miscanthus rhizosphere microbial communities from Kellogg Biological Station, Michigan, USA - M4-5 metaG | ecosystem: Host-associated > Plants > Roots > Rhizosphere > Soil | place: USA: Michigan... | reverse complement strand
GGCGGCAACCATGCGGCGAGGAAGCGCACGTCCTTCGGGTCGCCGACATCGGGCCAGACGCGAAATTGCAGCCGCGGTGCTTGTCGCGCGAACAGCTGCGTCCAGACGGCGGCCCGGTCCGGGTCCGCCTTGTAGACGAACGTCATGCGCTCTTCAGCCCATGGCCTGGTTCACGAGCGCCCAGCCGCCATGGCCGAAGCCACGCGCGAGCGCCGTGCCGCGCACCATGCTCGTCGCCATGCCGACGCGTTCGAGGCCGACCGATTCGAGCCATTCGGGAAGGCCGCTCGCCGCATCGACGTCGATGCGAAGAAAGCGCCCGGCATGGCGGCTGCACCAGTAGCCGATGAGGGCCTTGGCGCTGTCGAGATCGGGCGCGACGACGGGGCCGATCGCGTGGCCGCGGCCGAAGCGGCGCAGGATGGAAAAGCCGACGGCGTCGCCGCCGCGCGCAAGGACGACGGTCTCGCCTTCGGCGAGCAGTTGCCGGACCATCGCCTCGCGCGGCATGCCGGCGCCCTTCGCATCGAGTGAGATCAGCGCCTTCGCGTCGTTGCGCCCGAGCGGCCGCAGGCGTTTGCCTTCCGGCAGCGCGACGAGCTGCGCGGGCATCGCGAGGCCCTGGTGCTGGCGGATCTCGCCGGTGATGCGAAAACCCACGCGTTCGTACAGGCCGCGGCCTTCGGAGGTCGCGTGCAGCAGCACGACGCGGTCGTCGAGGCCGGTCATCAACGCATTCATCAGGCGCTGGCCGATGCGGCGGCCCTGCATGGGCTGCGAGACGATCACCATGCCGAGCGTTGCATGGCGCTTGCCCCACAGCCAGCGGATCGCGGTGCCGATCACCTGCGCATCGCGCACGGCGACGAGGCCGTCACCGTGCGCGAGCCCGAAGCGCCAGTCCTCCGCGCGGTGCGGCCATTGCATCTCGCGTGTGAGAACTTCCGCGGCCGCGAGGTCGTCGTCCGTGAACCGGCGCAGCTGCACGCCGTCCGGCAGCGCCGGCACCGTGCTCGTCGCGAGCGGAATGGAAAGCGAACTCTGGGCCATGGAATCTCCGAAGGGACACGTCATGCTCACGCGTGTGCCGCCGATCTTCCGCGCCGCCGACGGGTGCGCGCTAGGACATTCTTGGCGCGCGCCGCGGCATCCGCCAATTCAGCACAAACCGTTTCGCGCCGGCGCGACATCCGGCGCTTGATGCGCCGCGGGCCCGCAGAACCGCAACATCTGCGGGATGGCGCGGCCTAGCATTTGCTGCATGGCTGAAGCTGATCCGCATCACATCGACGTGCCGCAAGGCCACTACATCGGCGGCCGCCTGGTGCGAAGCGCGGCGCGGACGCTGGAGGTCGTGCGTCCGTCCGATGCGCAGCCGTACGCCGCGCTCGACGCCGCGGACGCCGCCGTCGTCGACGAAGCCGTGCGGGACGCGCATCGCGCCTGGCGCGAGAGCAGCTGGGCCACGGGCGCGCCGCGCGATCGTGCACGCGTGCTGAATCGCTGGGCCGACCTCATCGAAGCCGATGCGCGCGCGCTCGGCACCATGGAAGGCGTCGGCTCGACCCGCCCGGTGCGCGATGCGATCGCCTGGGACGTGCCGTACACCGCCGAGGGCATCCGCTTCTTCGCCGAATACGCCGACAAGATCGGCGGCGACGTCGCCGCGACGCGCAGCGACCATCTCGGCATGGTCGTCGCGCAGCCGTATGGCGTGGTCGGCGCGATCGCACCGTGGAACTTCCCGCTGTCGATGGTGTCGTGGAAGGCCGGGCCGGCGCTCGCCGCCGGCAATGCGGTCGTGCTCAAGCCCTCGGAGATCACGCCCTTCACCGCCGTCCGCCTCGCGCAGCTCGCGGTCGAGGCGGGCATGCCGCCCGGCATCTTCAACGTCGTGCAAGGCGATGGCCGCACGGCGGGAGCGGCGCTGTGCGCGCACCCGCTCGTCGCCAAGATCACCTTCACCGGATCGACCGCGACCGGCGCGCAGATCATGGCTGCGTGCGCACAGCACGGCCCGAAGCCGGTGACGCTCGAGCTCGGCGGCAAGAGCCCGCAGGTGGTGTTCGACGACATCGCCGACATCGATCGCACGGCCGACATCGTGGCGCGCGCGATCACGACGAACGCGGGGCAGGTCTGCGTCGCCGGCTCGCGCCTGATCGCGCACCGCCGGATCGCCGACGCATTGGCAGAGCGTATCGCCGCCAAGTTCGCGCAGCTCAGGCCCGGCCCGACCTGGGACGACGCGGCGACGCTCGCGCCGATCGCATCGCGGGCGCAACTGGCGCGGATCGAAGGCATCGTGCAGCGTGCGCGCGACGTCGGCGCACGCGTGCTCTGCGGCGGCAGCGCGTGGGGCGACAGCGGCTACTACTACCTGCCGACGCTGCTCGCCGACATCGATTCCGCCAATCCCGCCGTGACCGAAGAGATTTTCGGCCCGGTCCTGACGCTGCAGGACTTCGACGACGAGGAAGAAGCCTTCGCCCTCGCCTCGCACGAGTCGTACGGCCTGGCAGCCGGCGTGCACACCTCGAATGCGAGTCGCGCGATGCGTGCCATGCGCCGCATCGACGCCGGCACGGTCTGGATCAACCGCTACGGTCGAACGTCCGACTTCGTCCTGCCCACCGGGGGCTTCGGCCGCTCGGGAATCGGCAAGGACCTCGGCCGCCAGGCGGTCGAGGCGAACCTGCGCTTCAAGACCGTGCTGATGGACTTCTCCGCTTCCTGATCAACCTTCTTCGACCAGAGGCCGCTTCATGACCTTCCGACCCAAGTACATCACCTTCGACTGCTACGGCACGCTGACCTACTTTCGCATGCACGAGATGGCCTTCGACATGTACGAAGGCCAGCTGCCGGTCGAGCAGCTGCGCCAGTTCGTGCGCGACTTCAACGCCTATCGCCTCGACGAGGTGATGGGCGACTGGAAGCCGTACGACCAGGTGCTCAAGTCCGCGCTCGAGCGCGCGTGCAAGCGCCATGGCGTGCAATACCGCGACGAGGACGGGCAGAAGTACTACGACGCCGTTCCGACATGGGGCCCGCACACCGATGTGCCGCATCCCCTCACCCGGATCGCCAAGCACATCCCGCTCGTGATCCTGTCGAACGCGATGAACGAGCAGATCCACTCGAACGTGCGCAAGCTCGAAGCGCCGTTCCACAAGGTCTACACCGCGCAGGACGCGAAGGCGTACAAGCCGCGCCTGGCTGCGTTCGAGTACATGATCGACCAGCTCGGCTGCGCCCCCGAGGAGCTCCTCCACGTCTCGTCGAGCCCGCGCTACGACCACTTCTCGGCCAACGACGTCGGCATCAAGAACAAGGTGTTCGTCAACCGCGGCCACGAGCCGACGCCCAACGCGGCGTACAGCTTCACCGAGATCCGCGACATCAACGGCCTGCCCGCGCTCGTCGGGCTGTAGGTTTCAGCCGGGCTCGACCCGGGCCCCGCATGCGACCCCGGCAGGCCGAGGGTCGCATGGCCGTCACTTCAGCTCGGCTTCGACGGCGTCCGCCAATTGCGCAAGCGAGGTGAAGTGCCAGTCGGGCTGGGTGATCTCCTTGACCGCGAGCGTGCCGCCGAAGCCCTTCTGGCCGGCGCGCCGCTCGATCCAGCAGGTCTTCCAGCCCATCCGCTTGGCGATGCCGATGTCGTGGTACTGGCTTTGCGCGACGTGCAGGTTTTCGGCCTGGGAGACGCCGTGCTTCGCGAGCATCGCGCGGAACCACTCGAAGTACTTCGGGTCCGGCTTTTCGGTGCCAGTGTCGTCGCTCGTTACCGACCAGTCGAACGGCATCTCGAGCGTGCGCTCGAAGTTGCCGACGGCCCAGCGTTGCGTGTTGGTCGTCGCGACGAGCTTGAAATGCTTCTTCAGCCGCCGCAGCGCCTCGACCGAGTCGGGGAACGCCGGCCATTGCGCGACCGACTGGCGAAAGCCGATCGCGGCCTTGTCGGTGGCGGGCAGGCCGAGCTTCGGTGCGAGCTTGCGCCAGACGCGCTCGAGGTCGTCGGGATAGAAGATGCTGTCGTCGGCCGCGCGCTCGGCGCGGTACGCGGTCAGGAAGTCGTCGTCCGACAGCGGCGCGTTCGGCGCGACGAGGCGCAGGTAGTCGAGCATGCCGCGCTCGAAGTCGATGAGCGTGCCGACGACGTCGAACGTGAGGGCCTTGAATTTCAGCAGCGACATGGCGGTGGGTCTGGCGAGTGGACGACGAGGACAGCTTAAGACGCTCGCGCGCACACGTGCAGCGTTTGCCGCGCGGCCGCACCGCATTCCGTAGCGTTGTTGTCCGCCACGCAGCATGTCGTGCCGGGCCCTGAGCGCACGGTGCGTGTAGTGGTTTCCCCGGTCCCGCACACCATGCCGCGCCGCATTCGCAAAACCGCAGCTTTTACCAAGCGCCGGCGCCGGATCGAGACAAACCGATGACGGCGCGGTGCTCCAATGAGCCCACGATGAAGCTCGAATCGCTCTGGACCGACACCGCCGCGCCGTTCCCCGGGCGCAGCGATCCGCTGCCGGAGAAAGTCGACGTCGCCATCGTCGGCGGCGGCTTCACGGGACTCTCTGCTGCGCGGGCGTTCGCACGACGCGGCGCCAAGGTCGTCGCGCTGGAAGCAGGCGCGATCGCCGCCGAAGCGTCGGGCCGCAACGGCGGTCATGTCAACAACGGGCTCGCCGTCGACTACCGGCAGCTGGCCGCGCGTGTCGGCAAGGATCGCGCGTGCGCCTGGTATCGCGCCTACGACGACGCTGTCGACACGGTCGAGCGAATCGTCGAAGCCGAGAAGATCGACTGCGATTTCGAGCGCCGCGGCAAGCTGAAGCTGGCGGCACGACCGGCGCACTACGAGAATCTCGCGCGCAACTTCGAGCAGCTGCGGCGCGAGGCCGACCCCGACGTCGAGCTGATCCCGCCCGAGCGCATCCACGACGAGGTCGGCACCGACGAGTACTGCGGCGGCCTCCTCTACCGCAAGAGCGCGCAGATGCACATGGGCCGCTTCGGTCGCGGCCTCGCCGAGGCGGCGGCGAAGCACGGCGCGCTGATCCACGACCACACCCCGGTCGAGCGGCTCGAGCGCGTGAGCGGCATGCGCTATCGCGTGCACACCGGTCGTGGCGTCGTGCAGGCGGGCCAGGTGCTCGTCGCCACCGGCGCCACGCGCCACGGCTCAGTGCCGAGCTTCTGGTACTGGCGACGCCGCATCGTGCCGATCGGCAGCTTCATCGTCGCCACCGAGCCGCTGCCTCCGGAGCTCGCGGCCGGCGTGCTGAAGAAGCGCCGCACGTACACGACGACGGCGAACCTGCACAACTACTTCCGCCTGACGGCCGACGATCGCCTGGTGTTCGGCGGCCGCGCGCGCTTCGCGCTGTCGAACCCGCGCTCGGACGCGAAGAGCGGCGAGGTGCTGCACCGCCAGATGCTGGCGATCTTCCCGCAGCTCGCGCCGGTGAAGATCGCCTACTGCTGGGGCGGCGAGGTCGACATGACGCGCGACCGCCTGCCGCACGCCGGCGAGCAGGACGGCGTCTTCTACTCGATGGGCTACAGCGGGCACGGCACGCAGATGTCGGTGCACATGGGCGAGTGCATGGCGCGCGTGATGGCGGGCGATGCGGCGGCGAACCCGTGGCGCGACAACCCCTGGTCCGCGATCCCCGGCCACTTCGGGCCGCCCTGGTTTCTGCCCGCCGTGGGCGCGTACTACCGGCTCAAAGACATGTTCGCCTGAGCGATTGTTCGTTTACCTAGAACCCCTGGAGACACAGAGATGCCTGAACGCAAAGACCTCGACGGGATGATCGGTCCGCAAGAAAGCACTCGAATCCACGACGCTCTGAAGCGCGGCGCGAGCCGACGCGACGTGCTCGCGATGCTGATGGCGGGCGGCATGCAAGCGACGCTGGCCGGCGGCATCGCGTCGCTTGCGGCGAGTGCGCACGCGGCCGAAACGCCGAAGCAGGGCGGCCGCATCAAGGTCGCCGGCGCGACGGCGGCGGTGAGCGACACGCTCGATCCGGCGAAGCAGTCGAACCACACCGACTACATCCGCGGCTTCATGTTCTACAACGGCCTCACGTACCTCGACGGCAGCCTCACGCCGCAGCCGTCGCTGGCCGAGGAGTTCACGACCAAGGACGCCAAGGTCTGGGTCTTCAAGCTGCGCAAGGGCGTCACCTTCCACGACGGCAAGCCGCTGACGCCGCAGGATGTGATCTTCTCGATCATGCGCCACAAGAACCCTGCGACGGGCTCCAAGGCGAAGGTGCTCGCCGACCCGATCGAGGAAGTCACCGCCAGCGGCCCGAACGAGGTGACGATCCGCCTCGCCACGACGAATGCGGACCTGCCGGTGGTGCTCGGCACGTACCACTTCCACATCGTCAAGGACGGCACGACCGAGTTCAACGCGGGCATCGGCACCGGGCCGTACAAGGTCAAGGAGTTCAAGCCCGGCGTGCGCTCGATCGCCGTGCGCAACCCCAACTACTGGAAGCCGGGGCGCCCCTACGTCGACGAGATCGAATACGTCGGCATCGGCGACGAAACGGCGCGCATCAACGCGCTGCTCGCCGGCGAGCTGGACCTGATCGGCTCGGTGAACCCGCGCTCGATCGACCGCATCCTCGCCACCGGCAAGCACGCGATCTTCGAGACGAAGGCCGGCACCTACACCGACCTCGTCGTCCGCCTCGACAACGCGCCGGGCAACAACCCCGACTTCGCCCTTGCGCTGAAGTACCTGTTCAACCGCGAGCAGATGGTCAAGTCGATCATGATCGGCCGCGGCGTCGTCGCCAACGACCAGCCGATCGACCCGACCAACCGCTTCTACTTCAAGGGCCTGAAGCAGCGCACCTACGATCCCGAGAAGGCGAAGTTCCACTTCCAGAAGTCGGGGATCGGCGGCACGACGGTCCCGGTGGTGGTGTCGCCGGCAGCGACCAGCTCGGTCGAGATGGGCCTGGTGCTGCAGTACGCGGCCAAGCAGATCGGCATGAACCTCGACGTGCGTCGCATGCCGGCGGACGGCTACTGGTCGCAGCACTGGATGAAGCACCCGGTCGGGTTCGGCGCGATCAACCCGCGGCCGAGCGCCGACGTGCTGCTGACGTCGTTCTTCAAGTCCGACGCGCCGTGGAACGAGTCGGCGTGGAAGAACGAGAAGTTCGACCAGCTGCTGGTCGCTGCGCGCGGCGAGCCCGACACCGCCAAGCGCGCGCAGATGTACGCCGACATGCAGGTGATGATCCATGAGAGCAGCGGCATCGGCATCCCGTTCTTCATGTCGAACATCGACGGCCACAACAAGCGGCTGAAGGGCCTGACGCCGGTGCCGCTCGGCGGCATGATGGGCTACACCTTCGCCGAGCACGTCTGGCTGGGCACGGACGCCTGACGTGAACCGCACGATCCTGCGCCTGATCGCGAGCCGCATCGCGGTCGGTCTGCTGTCGCTGCTCGCCGTATCGATCGTGGTGTTCGCGATCACGTCGGTGCTGCCGGGCGACGCCGCGCAGGAAAAGCTCGGCCAGGACGCGACCCCCGAGGCGCTGGCCGCGCTGCGCAAGGAAATGGGGCTCGATCGCTCCGCGCCCGAGCGCTACGTGCAGTGGCTGGGCGGCATCGTCCGCGGCGACCCCGGCATCTCGCCGGTGACCGGCGGCTCGGTGGGCGAGATGATCTCGAGCCGCCTGCCGGCGTCGCTGCTGCTCGCCGCGCTGACGGCGGCGTTCTCGGTTCCGATCGCGCTCGCCCTCGGCATCCTGTGCGCGCTTTGGCGAGGCTCCAAGTTCGATCGTGTCGTCAGCATGACGTCGGTGGCCGTCGTCTCCGTGCCCGAATTCCTCGTCGCCACGCTCGCCGTGCTGGTCTTCGCGGTCCACCTCAAGTGGCTCCCGGCGCTCTCGTACACGAGCGACACCTCGTCGTTCGTCGACCTCGTGCGCTCGCTCGCGATGCCGGTGGTCAGCCTCGGCAGCGTGATCGTCGCGCAGATGCTGCGCATGACGCGCGCCGCGCTGATCGACCAGCTCGGCGCGCCCTACATCGAGATGGTGCGGCTGAAGGGCGCGTCGCCGGCGCGCGCGGTGCTCGCGCACGCGCTCCCGAATGCCGTCGGTCCGATCGCCAACGCGATCGCGCTGAGCCTGTCGTACCTCCTCGGCGGCGTGATCATCATCGAGGTGATCTTCAACTATCCCGGCATCGCCAAGCTGATGGTCGACGCCGTCACGCAGCGCGACATGCCGCTCGTGCAGGCGTGCGCGATGATCTTCTGCGTCGCCTACCTCGTCCTCGTGACGGTCGCCGACGTCTCCGGCATCGTCGCCAACCCGCGGTTGCGTCACCAATGAGCGCGCCGGCCCTGCTCGTCCCGTCCGCGCCGATGGTGCGGCGGCGCAAGCTGCTCGCGGAATGGAACTGGTCCGGCAAGCTCGGCCTCGCAGTGCTCGCGATCCTGGTCCTGGTGGCGCTGTTCGCGCCGTGGCTGCAGGCGCATGACCTCGGCGAGATGTCCGCCGCCGGCGTGTTCCAGCCGATGAGCACGGAGCACTGGCTCGGCACCGACTATCTCGGCCGCGACATGCTCACGCGACTCATCGCGGGTGCACCCTATACGCTGGGCGTCGCCTTCGCGGCGACGGTGCTCGCGTGCGGCTTCGGCGCGCTGCTCGGGCTGCTCGCGTCGGTCAGCGGTGGCTGGCTCGACGCCGCGCTGTCGCGCACGCTCGACACCCTCGTCTCGATCCCGAGCAAGCTGCTCGCGCTGGTGATCATCGCCGGTTTCGGCTCATCGACGACGCTGCTCGTCGCCACCGCTGCGGTCGTCTACACGCCCGGTTGCTACCGCATCATCCGTTCGCTCGGCGTCAACATCAACGCGATGGACTACGTCGTCGTCGCGCGCGCGCGCGGCGAGAAGCGCAGCTACATCATGCTGCGCGAGATCCTGCCGAACATCTGGGGCCCGCTGCTCGCCGACATGGGCCTGCGCTTCGTCTACGCGCTGCGCCTGCTCGCGAGCCTGAGCTTCCTCGGCCTCGGCGTGCAGCCGCCGATGGCCGACTGGGGCTCGCTGGTGCGCGAGAACCTCGGCGCGCTGCCGATGGGCGGCGTGTCGGTGGTGGCGCCGGCGCTCGCGATCGCGGTGCTCACGATCGCCGTCAACCTGGTGATCGACAACCTGCCGAGCGCGCGCATCGACGGGGAGAAGGGCTGATGGGCGCGACCGTCGTCGTCGACGATCTGCGCGTCGTCGCCCGCGCCGCCGACGGCGGCGAGACGGCGATCGTCAAGGACGTCTCGTTCCGCATCGAACCGGGCGAGGTGCTTGCGCTGATAGGCGAATCGGGCTCGGGCAAGACGACGATCGGTCTGTCGCTGATGGGGTACGCGCGGCGCGGTTGCCGGATCGCCGGCGGCACGATCCGGATCGGCGAGACCGACGTGCTGTCGCTCACGAAAACCGAGCGACGCGATCTGCGCGGTCGCCGCGTCGCCTACATCGCGCAGAGCGCCGCTGCGTCGTTCGACCCGTCGCGCACGATCATGGACCAGGTCGTCGAGACGGCCCACATCCATTCGCTGATGCCGCGGGCAGAAGCCGAGCGCAAGGCGGTCGCGCTGTTCCGCGAGCTCGCGCTGCCTTCGTTCGAGACGATCGGCCAGCGCTACCCGCACCAAGTCTCGGGCGGGCAGTTGCAGCGCCTGATGGCGGCGATGGCGCTGATGAGTGACCCCGATCTCGTGATCCTCGACGAGCCGACGACGGCGCTCGACGTCACGACGCAGATCGAGGTGCTGCATGCGTTTCGCCGTGTCGTTCGCGAGCACCAGACGACGGCGGTGTACGTGACGCACGACCTCGCGGTCGTCGCGCAGATGGCCGACCGCATCCTCGTCCTGCGCGACGGCGCGCAGCGCGAGATCGGCGCGACGACGCAGATCATCGGCACGCCGCAGGACGAGTACACGCGCAGCCTGATCGCCGCCGCGACGCCCAAGGCGCGCGCAGCCGACATGGCGCCGGGCGGCGAGACGCCCCTGCTCGAGATCCGCCACCTCGTCGCAGGCTACGGCGCGATCGGCAAGGACGGCCAGCCCGCCGCGCGGGTGCTCGACGATGTCAGCCTCAAGCTGAATCGCGGGCAGGCGGTCGGCGTGATCGGCGAATCGGGCTCGGGCAAGACGACGCTCGCGCGCGTCGTCGCGGGGCTGGTCGCGCCCGCCGCGGGACAGGTGCTGTTCGGCGGCAAGCCGCTGCCGACACTCGTCGCGCAGCGCACGCTCGACGAGCTGCGACGCATCCAGATCGTCTTCCAGATGGCCGACACGGCGCTGAACCCGGCCCACACGATCGCCGACATCCTCGCGCGGCCGCTGCAGCTCTATCGCGGGCTGAAGGGCGATGCCCTGCACCGTCGCATCCTGCAATTGCTCGACCTCGTGCAGTTGCCCGCGTCGTCCGCGAGCCGATTGCCCGCGGGCCTCTCGGGCGGGCAGAAGCAGCGCGTGAACCTCGCGCGTGCGCTCGCCGCCGAACCCGACCTGATCCTGTGCGACGAAGTGACGTCGGCGCTCGACACGGTCGTCGGCGCCGCGATCCTCGACCTACTTGCGCAACTTCGCCGCGAGCTCGGCGTGTCGTACATGTTCATCAGCCACGACCTCAACACCGTGCGCGCCGTGTGCGACGACATCGTCGTGCTGTATGCGGGCCAGAAGGTCGAAGCGCTCGGCCGCGACGCGTTCGCACGCGCGGCGCGCCATCCCTACTTCCACATGCTCGCGACCTCGGTGCCGGAGCTGCGGCCGGGCTGGCTCGACGAAGTCGGCGCCGCGCAACGCGCCGCATTGCCGATCGTGACGGCGCCTGCGCAACGCGCCGGCCTGTGCAGCTTCCTCGACCGCTGCCCGCTGCGCGTGGCGGGCGTCTGCGACAAGGAGACGCCGCCGCGGCGCCAGCTCGATGGCGGCGTCGAAGTGTTCTGCCATCGCAGCAGCGCCGACCTCGTCGCTCTGCAGAAGACCTCCCAGGCCGAGGAAGCCGCGCCCGCCTGAACGAAACCGCCATGCACCTCGAACCCGAAGTCTTCTACAGATTCGATCCCGCTGCCGCCGCGGTCCCCGTCGTCGTCGACGTCTC
>Ga0157376_10003252_pt1 | contig 11180 bp, 9 predicted proteins | sample M45metaG_FD_121801 | JGI IMG/M metagenome (GOLD analysis project Ga0157376, IMG submission 121801) | Miscanthus rhizosphere microbial communities from Kellogg Biological Station, Michigan, USA - M4-5 metaG | ecosystem: Host-associated > Plants > Roots > Rhizosphere > Soil | place: USA: Michigan... | reverse complement strand
CTGACCTTGCTGCGATCCAGTCGGCTGAAGTTCTTCAAGTTCAAAATGATTTCGGAGATCTGCTCGATACCATGCAGCGCATCGGTACTCAACGCATCCAGCCCCGACGCCTCCGCCTCGGCTTGGAACTGCTTAGCAAGCGAGGACACGACAGTGAACTGCGCCGACAGCTGATCATCGGATGCCGTGCCACTCTCCAGCATCTGGATCAACTTGTTGCACTCCACCACAGCACCTTCGGCCATCGGCACACGCTCCTTTAGGGTAGCGACGCTGCTCTTGACGTATGCCAGTGGTGTGTTGATCTCATGGGCGATGCCCGCAACCATTTGCCCGAGAGAAGACATTTTTTCCGTCTGCACTAACAGCAGCTCGGATTCTTTGAGGTGTTTGAGGGCCTCCGACAGCTCTTTGGTGCGGCCCTGCACGCGTTGTTCGAGCGTCTCGTTGGCCGACTTGAGCGCTTCGTTGGCCTGATTGATTTTGGTATAACTTCGTCCGAGCTGCCACACCACGTAACCCAGGAATACCAGTAGTGCGGCCGAGTAGAACGCCAGGTAGACGCGATAACGCTCTTTCTCGTCGGACAGGGCCTGGAACTCCCGATCATAGGTCTCCATCATCGAGTTGACGCGCGGCGTCGTTGGCAACAGGCTGATTTGCTGCGCGGCTTGGCTTAAGCCGGGCTCCCGGCGCAGGAACAAGCTAATGGGTTCGGCCAGCGCCTTGAGCGGTGTACGCAGGGCCTCTGGATAGGCGTCGGCCTGTTGAACCAGAGCGGCAATATTCGCCTCGACCGCCTTGCGGACGGCATCGTCGGGTTGCTCATAGACGCGCAGAATGTCTGCGCTGAGCGACGCCAGCTGACCATCCAATGGCGCGAGTTTGATGCGCAACGGGGGCTGCGCATCGGCAATTTGAGTAGCGGTCTGACGGACGGCCGCGATCTGCCCCACGATGCTGCGCAGTTCGTTGCGCAGGGCCGCATTCTCCTGATCGAATTTATCCAGCATTTGCTGCTTCTGCAGGAATGTCTGCAGCAGGCCGACCAACCCCACGTCCAGAGTCCGGACTTTCATCGCGGCCGTTTCCGATTGCAGACCGTCCAACACCGGCTGGAGGCGCAGGACGTCCTCCTTCGGACCAGCCTCGGCAGCTAAAGGATCCTTGCGTGCCGTCCCGATGTCACCGTTCCAACGCCCATCCACCTCCCGCAACTGCCGCAGATAGGTAGACACTTGGGGTTGTCGGCGAAGCTCTCCCGGCTGGCTCATGATGTACAGAAAAGCCAGGACGCCCACGAGCAGTACGGCGAGGAGCAGGCGAATCAGGCTGCCAAGGAAGTTCTTCGTAGCTGAGTTCAACGCGTTCCAGTCGTGAGAGTTATTGTCACGTCTCGCGCCCGTCAAGGTTGGTCGCGACACGGGTTGCCAGGGAATCCGGTTGAGCGAACTGTCTATTATCAGCAAAATGCACGAGACGTGCCAGTATGGGTGCCAAATACCATAAAAAATCAGAAACGTGCACCAGCCTCCACAGGTAAGCGTTCAGGCCAGGCCCAACTCGGGAATGCACTTCGTCGAACTGTATGACTTCTTCCGCGTCGAGGATGGAAGGAGCGCTGAACATTGGGACATCAGCGAAAAGATTCCACCCGCAGTCAGTGGAAGATCCCGAACGGGAAGTTCTAGCCAATAGGCGGGGCGGCAACCAGGTCTGTCCGCTCTTGGCTGCGTCCGACCCAGTCGCGCAAATGACTCAGGTTCACTACTAATCCGCGCCGACCTCGCGCAGCAAGCGTTCGGCTTTCAGAATGACTGGCCGATCAATCATTTTTCCGTCCACCGCTACGGCCGCACCACCCGAGCGCTTGGCCGCCTCTACGACTTTGCGCGCCCATGTAACTTCAACCTCGCTCGGCGAGAACGCCGCATTCACGCTCGCAACCTGTTTGGGATGAATACAGAGCTTGCCGCCGAACCCCAGCTTGCACGCGCGTCGCGCATCGCTCGCCACCAGATCCGTGTCGTCCCAGGAAGTGCACGGACCGTCGACTGGCGCCTGAATGCCAGCGAGTCGGGAGGCCAGCACGAGCTGCGAGCGGAACGCCAGCAGTTCGTCGCCATCGCCATCGATTCCAAGCTCGAGTTGGAAGTCGATGGTGCCGAACATCAGCCGCTGCACACCAGGAGTTGCAGCGACCTCGGCCGCGTTAGACAGGCCCACAGCAGTCTCGATGATGGGTAGCAATGCAACGCTGTTGCGGCGACAAAGCGAAACCACTGTGTCGACAATTTTCTCTGCCTTAGGCAAGACCACGCCGACGATCCCGGCCGAGTCACATGCGGCAAGATCGGCGGCGAACCACTCGGTGTCGGCGGCGTTGACACGCACCAGCACGGCACGACCAGGTGACAGCCAGGCGGCAATTGCAGCGCGCGCCGCGGCTTTTTCCGCGGCCGGCACAGCATCCTCGAGATCGAGGATCACCGCATCCGCCCCAGCTGCGCAGGCCTTGTCGAACCGGTCGGGACGATTGCCCGGTACATACAGATAGGAACGTGCAACGCGTCGGCTCATACTGCGCCCGCGGCACGCAGCTTCGCGATGGCTTCTTGCTTGTAACCAAGCTCCGCCAGAATGGCTTCGGTGTGCTCGCCGATCGCTGGAACCGGATCCATACGCGGCTCGAAGCTTGCCGGCACGCCGGGCGGCAGCAACGCCTTGACCTTACCCGCCGGCGTGTCCACGTCTACCCAGCGCTTACGTGCGCGCAGCTGTGCGTGCTCCCACAAGTCGCGCATGTCGTTCATGCGTGCGTTGCCGATCTGGGCCTCGTCCAGCCTCTGTACGATCTGCTCAGCTGTCAGCTTTGCAAACGCTTCGACGATGATGCCGTAGAGCTCTTTGCGGGCTTTCGAGCGCAACGAGCTCGATGAGAATCGCGGGTCGCCTTTCAAGCCGGATTGCACGAGAACCTTGTCGCAGAAAATCGCCCACTCGCGCTCGTTCTGCAGACCGAGCATCACGACCTTACCGTCGCCCGTCGGAAAAGGCCCATACGGATAGATTGTCGCGTGCGAAGCCCCAGCCCGCACTGGCGGCTCGGCACCATCATATGTGTAGTAAAGCGGAAAGCTCATCCATTCGGCCATGCTTTCGAGCATCGAGATGTCGATGCAGCAGCCCTGCCCGGTGCGTCCGCGCTGAATCAGTGCCGCGAGGATGTTGGTGTATGCGTACATGCCCGAGGCTATGTCCACAATCGAGCAACCCGCCTTGGACGGAGTGTCAGGCGTCCCAGTGACCGAGAGCAGGCCGGATTCGCTCTGGATCAACAGATCGTAGGCCTTCTTATCGCGATAAGGTCCGTCGGCCCCGTAGCCAGAGATGTCGCAGACGATCAGACGCGGGTAACGGTCCTTGAGTTGCTCGTACGAAAACCCCATGCGGGCGGCGGCGCCCGGAGCAAGGTTCTGCACCAATACGTCGGCCTTCTCGAGCAGCTTGCGCACGATCTCGCGCGCCGACTCCTGCTTGAGATCGAGCGTGATGCTCTCTTTCGAGCGGTTGGTCCAGACGAAGTGAGAGGACATTCCCCGCACCCGCTCGTCGTAGATGCGCGCCGGATCGCCGACTTCGGGGCGCTCGATCTTAATGATGCGCGCGCCAAGGTCGGCAAGCTGGCGCGTGCAGAATGGGCCGGCGATTACGTGTTCGAGCGCGACTACCGTAACGCCTTCAAGCGGACGCATATTTGGGATCCTCTTGGGATATAGGCATGAATCAACGCGCAAGGACTGCCGCGCACTGCCTTGATATTGGTCATTATCCCACCCTCCGGTTGTCGTCGTGGTGGGTGGCCCGGTGCAGCAGTAGTCCGCTCTAGGCACCGAAAAATCTCCAACAGTCTTACGTAACGTCGTCACACGCCAACACTGCTTCGGGTCAAAAAAGACCCAGGACTCTTAGGGTCGATCCTCCTGTCTCCATATGATTCGCGGTTCCTGCCACAACGCTACGAGTAGTGAGCAACGCGTGCTACATTCATTGCCTGCGTAAGACCGCTGGGTTCGCAGGGCCGGCGTCGCAATCAATAAGGTGGGTGTGATGAATCGCTGGCGATATACGGGCTTTACCGGACTCCTCGCGCGCCGTCCTCGCGCAAGTGGATCCGACAACTCGCGCGGGCCGCAACCGTTGGCCCGAAGCCGGCATTTTGCGCAAGTCCGGGCAGAGCAAGTCCGTATTCTTTTCGAGCAACTGCCCTCTGCCCTCGTCTCCACGGCGATCGTTGGGGGACTCTTAGCCTACGTTCTATCCGGCCATGTGCCGGGAGTTTGGCTCATCGCTTGGCTTTCCGCACTGACTCTCACCACGTTGGCTCGTATATGGCTGATACGGGCTTACTGGAGAACAAAGCCGACGATCGCTGAGGTCGGACCCTGGGCACGCCGATTCATGGCAGGAGTGATCATCTCAGGTCTGATTTGGGGAATCGCGGGAGTGTTTCCAATCCCAGCGGATCATCTGATCGAAGAGATGTTCCTCATATTCGTATTAGCGGGTCTGTCAGCGGGCTCCATGTCGACCTTGTCGTCCTATCGGGGGGCCTACGCTGCATTTCTGCTGCCAGCGATCATCCCTTTCGCAGTCAAGATCATGTTCCGGGAAGGCGAGGTATTCGTTGCGATGACGTCGATGCTTATCCTGTTCATCGTGATGATGTCGCTGATTTCGGCGCGCCATTACAGGTCGGTAGCCGAGTCGTTGCTACTGCGTTTCGACAATGAGCAACTCCTCAACGACCTGGCTACCGCGGGACATCGTCAACTTGAAATCAATCGGGAACTGGAAGCACAGATACAGGAGAAGTTGCGAACCGAGGATGCGCTGCGTCGTGCCCATGACGATCTGGAAGGCAAAGTTCAGGAGAGAACCGCGCAACTCGCACAAACCAACGATGTCCTGCGGACGGAGAAAGACTTGTTCCGAGTCACCCTGGCGAGTATCGGGGACGCCGTCATCACCACTGATGCGAGCGCTCGCATCACCTACCTGAACACAGTCGCGGAACGTATGACAGGTTGGGACAATCTCAGCGCGAGGGGCCGGCCCCTTACAGAAGTATTCCGCATTCTCGATGAGATCACGCGCGAAGTTACCGAAGATCCGGTGGTGCGGCAACTGCGCGGGGAAGACGGAGTCGGATCGGGCAACCGTAGCGTTCTCATCTGCCGCGATCTCCGCGAACTCAATATCGACATGTCGGTCGCATCAATCCGAGACAGCGACAATACCAGCATCGGTGTCGTGCTGGTCTTTCGCGATGTGACTGAAGAGCGCAAGCTTGGGCAGCAGCTTGCCTATCAGGCGACTCACGATACGTTGACGGGACTGGTCAATCGCCACGAATTCGAGCACCGCCTGAGGCAGTTGCTGGAGACAGTCAACCCTCATACTCCACACGCCCTTCTGTACCTCGATCTCGATCAGTTCAAGGTGGTCAATGACACGTGTGGTCACATCGCCGGAGATGATCTCCTGCGCCAGATTTCGGGGCTTATGCGTACGAAGCTGCGGGCGCGGGATACGCTTGCACGCCTAGGCGGCGATGAATTCGGTGTATTGCTCGAACATTGCTCGGTGATGGAGGCCGCGCGCATCGCCAATACGCTACGGGAGTTGCTGGAGAGCTTCCGTTTCGGCTGGAACGACAAGAGCTTCAATATTGGTGTCAGCATCGGTTTGGTACCTATCACGCGGGAAGGCGAGACGCTGGCTAGTGTATTCAGCGCGGCCGACAGCTCTTGCTATGCCGCCAAAGAGACTGGCAGAAATCGCGTGCATATCTATGAACCCGACGACGCAGTCCTCGCGCAGCGCGATGGCGAAATGCGCTGGATTCCACGCATCCAGCAAGCCTTGGCCGATGAGCGTTTTCGTCTGTACTATCAACCGATATTGTCCCTGGGTTCCAAGGCAGTCGATGGCACGCATGGGGAGATTCTATTGCGAATGCTGGACGAAACTGGCGCGGTCGTGCTTCCCGGCGCCTTTCTTCCGGCAGCCGAGCGGTACGGGCTGATGCTTGCGATCGATCGTTGGGTAGTCAGAAAAAGCGTGGAGGTACTGGCCGATACCAAAGAGATTGCGGGTACGGCCACATTCTCCATCAACATCTCCGGACAATCGCTGGGAGCCGCAGACTTTCTCGACTTCGTCACGGATCTGATTGACGTGACAGGTGTGTCCGCTCGCAGGGTCTGTTTCGAGATCACCGAGACCTCGGCCGTTTCGGAACTTGCGCGTGCCCTGCATTTCATGGATACCCTCAAAGCCCTTGGTTGCCGATTTGCGCTGGATGATTTCGGCACTGGCGTGTCTTCGTTCAGCTATCTCAAAACACTGCCGGTCGACTATCTGAAGGTGGACGGCGGCTTCGTCAAGGGTGTAGCGACCGACACAGTAGACTTGGCTATGGTGGAAGCCGTCCATCATGTTGGCAATATCATGGGAATCAAGACTGTCGCGGAGTGGGTGGAGAGTCAAACGATCCTGTCGAAGCTGCAGCACATTGGCATCGACTACGGGCAAGGCTACGCGTTGGGACGTCCCAAACTACTCGCGCTTCAGTAGTTGTCAGCCTGGCAAGGCTACGTCACGTTGGTGTCTTTTCCGGTTTTGTGATTCCGCGGCGTTCGAGCACCGCCTCCACCTGCGTTCGCCTATGCGGCAGCGCCTGCGGATGCTGCCCCTGCAGATACGCGATCAGGCGCTCGCGGACGTGACAACGCAGATCCCATGCAGTCGATGCGTCTGGTGCGCTCATCAGCGCACGCAATTCAAGCGTTCGATCGTTTGAGTCGGACACCTGCAGGTTCCACACCTTCCCGTCCCACATACCCGACGTTTCGAGGATATGGTGCAGCTCGCGACGGACGTCTTCAACCGGTGTGGTGTAGTCCACGTACACGAATACCGTCCCCAGCAAATCCGCTGTCACCCGGGTCCAGTTCTGGAATGGTTTCTCAATGAAGTAGCTCAGCGGCACGACCAGCCGCCGCAGATCCCAGATGCGCACCACCACGAATGTGGTGCCGATCTCTTCGATGCGACCCCATTCACCCTCGACAATGACGACATCGTCGAGACGGATCGGTTGCGTAAGAGCGAGCTGCAAGCCAGCTAAGAGGTTGGATACTGCCGGGCGGGCCGCCATGCCGACAATGATGCCAGCCAAGCCAGCCGAGGCGAGCAGGCTCGCGCCCACGTTCTCAACACCCGGAATCTTCAGGAGCATCAAGGCGCCTGCTACCACAAAGATCAGGACGTTGGCCGTGCGCCTCAAGACACCTACTTGGGTCTGAATGCGACGCGCATGAAGGTTGTCGCCCACATCGACCCGAAAATGCATCTCGCTCCAGACCACCATTGCTGCGAGCAATGCAGCAAGCAGCCATGCGCCCGCGGCAATGAATGCAATGCTAAGCGCCAGCCGGCCGAACAGTGCGACGGACGGGGCGATGGGTGCCGAGCCCCAGACAGCCGAAACGAAGACTAACGGCAGCAGCAACCGCGTCGGTCGCGCAGCGTGGCGGACGAGTAGATCGTCGAGCGCCATCGGGGTTCGCCGCGAAATGCGCGTCGCCAAGGCGAACAACAGTCGCTGCATGAGCAGGCCGGCGAGCACCGCTGCCGCTAACATCACCAGCACTGCGAGCCACGATGGCATCGCCGAGAGGTACTCCTCAATCGCCCGCGTCGTCATCGTCTATGCGGTAGCTCCAGGTTGTTTCGCGCCGTTGGACACGTGCGCGTCCTCCACTCACGATTGTGAGGTAGCGATACGATGGCGCCGATCTTCAGTCGGGCTGAATGGAAATCGCGGCGGCCTCGGCATAGGTGACGAGCACGCGCTCCCCGATTTTGACCCCGGCTATGGTCTTGTTACTTGGAGCGTACATCTCGATTTGCCAGCCGTTTTCATTCTCGACCGTGAGGTAGCCATTACGGGGGTCAACAGCGCTGACCTTGCCGAAGAGGCTGATTTGTGGCCGCATCAGATCCGCGATACTTTCAGACGACTGTAAGGAAGACGACTCAGCGGCGGGCTCCGGTTCCGATTTCGCTTTCTGCTGTCGAAACACGCCGTTCCTGGCCAAGGCGAGTACTGCGGCTTCCGCATAGCGGACGGTAGCCTGCCTACCTAGGCTCAATTTCTCGAAATTCTCCACCTCCTCGCCAGCGTAAATGATTGCCGTCTTGCCGCTGGAATTCTGCAACGCGAATAAGCGGTTCTCCGGGTCGACTGCCACGACTGTGCCACGCACGATCACACTATCCCGTCGCGCGCTGTCGTCCGCGACACTCGGCGACTCAGGCGACGATTGGCCTCCACCCTTCAGCAAGCCGGCGATATCACTCTCTGCGCGAGCGGCGAATACCGCCACGACCAATACGACTGCCCCCAACACGTTTCTGATCATGATGATTGTCCGAGTACCCAACGAGTAGTTTCGCCGCGAAGTCGTCCTGCCTCGCCCTTCAACGCAAGCCCGTTTTCGCCAACGTCCTGCATAGGCGAGTCCTCAGGCCTTCACGGTCCAAGTAGTGCACCAGCCTTTGTTGGCCACCTCCTTGGCGCCCAGTACAAGACAGGGAGCCCAAGCATCGGATGGCTTACCTTGAAAGAATTGGCAGTTGTGACAGAACTCGTCCTTCTTGCGCTTAGGATTGGTAACCCTGCTGGCATTACTGTGATAATCGAGCGCTTTGGCGGCCTCAGACGTCTCATCGACCTTCTGAGCAGTCTGAGCGAGCGCGACGCGCGACGCTGGTATTGCAGCCAAGCCGGCTGCGCTCAATTTTAGGAAGCGGCGACGGCTACGCCTTGTGTCAGTGAAATAGTTCGACATGAGGGTTGGTCTCCATGACGGTGCCTAGGAGTAAGGCAGTAATTATTTCGATCGAGTTCCGCGAGGGCAAGATCGCGATGCTGCATGCGTGCAACCACGTAGGGGGGTGGCTGCGAAGCTTACGCGGAGGTTCTTCGCCTTAGTTCTTCGCCTTGGTACGAGTCCTCCGCTTAGGGCTCAAGCCCAAGGACAGGCCGCTTCTCGCCCGCATACATGTGCGAGATAATCGCGCCGATCAAAGGACTTAGCCAATCGTGTAGGTTGCCTGACAAGCGCTCGAACGTTACACGTGACCGGTGTAGTTAGTGCCGGACATTGATCTTGTTCCATCGAACATCGGAAAACAGCTGTTTCGAATAGCCGAACAATATGTTACGGCAAAAATCTGCGTGCCAATAAAGGATCTGGGTTTGATCGAAACTTCGCAACACACGCCGATGATGCAACAGTACCTGCGCATCAAGGCGCAGTACCCGGACATGCTGCTGCTCTATCGCATGGGCGATTTCTACGAGCTGTTCTATGAGGATGCCGAGAAAGCCGCGCGGCTGCTCGATATCACGCTCACGCAACGCGGCGCTTCCAACGGTACTCCGATCAAGATGGCCGGCGTGCCGTATCACGCGATGGAGCAATACCTCGCGAGACTGATCAAGCTCGGCGAGTCGGCTGCGATCTGCGACCAGATCGGCGACCCGGCCACCTCGAAGGGCCCGGTCGAGCGCAAAGTGACGCGGGTGGTGACACCGGGAACGCTCAGCGATGCGGCTCTGTTGGATGAAAAGCGCGACAACCTGCTGCTGGCGATGTCATTGGATGCAAAGCGCCTAGGCCTTGCCTGGATCAGTCTTGCGTCTGGCGAGTTTCGCATTACCGAGACGACCATCGATCGCCTCGGCTCTGAGCTCGCGCGGTTACAGCCCGCTGAGATGCTCCTAACCGACAGTCTCGAGGATCATCTGCCGCCCGGCCTCGGAGTCCCGATCAAGCGCCTGGCCGCCTGGCAGTTCGACCCAGATAGCGCGACACGGGCGCTGAGCAAGCAGTTCGGCACGCAGGACCTGGCGGGCTTCGGCATCGAGGACCTCTCACCAGCGCTTGGCGCTGCGGGGGCTCTGCTCGAATATTGCCGCGTGACGCAAGGAACTGCTCTCGCCCATGTGTTGAGCCTGCGCGTCGAGCGCGATTCCGAGTACTTGCGCCTGGATGCCGCCACGCGTCGTAACCTGGAGATCAGCGAGACGCTACGCGGCGAACCCGCCCCAACCCTGCTCTCGCAGCTCGATACCTGCTGCACCAATATGGGCAGCCGGTGGTTGCGCCAAGCGCTGCATCACCCGGCGCGGGATCGTCGCCACGCGGAAGCCAGGCACGAGGCAATCGACGCCCTCACTGGCAATGGGGGCGCAGGCCCTTGGCGCCAGATTCGCGAACGGCTCAAGGACTGTGCCGATGTGGAACGCATCACCGCTCGAATCTCGCTGAAGAGCGCCCGACCCCGCGATCTCACCGGATTACGCGCGACGTTGCGCATGCTTCCGGATCTCGATCCTTTGCTACCCCGCGAGGCCAGCTCTCGCATCGCCGAGCTCGCTGCCGCGCTCGGGCCACGCGCGTCGTTGCTGACATTGCTTAGCCGCTCGATCCAGGAAGAGCCCAGTGCAGTGATTCGCGAAGGAAGCGTGATCGCCGACGGCTACGATGCCGAGCTGGACGAATTGCGCGCAATCCAGAACGATTGTGGCGCTTTCCTGCTGGATCTGGAAACGCGCGAGCGTACCCGCACGGGTATCGTGAATCTCAAAGTCGAGTACAACCGAGTGCATGGCTTCTACATCGAAGTCACACATGCAAACAGTGACAAAGTTCCCGACGACTACCGGCGGCGTCAAACACTCAAAAACGCCGAGCGCTACGTCACGCCCGAACTCAAGACGTTCGAAGACAAAGCCCTCTCAGCGCAAGACCGTGCCCTCGCCCGGGAAAAGCTGCTCTACGACCAATTACTGGAGCAACTCGCGGCGCATATTCCGGATCTGCAGCGTCTTGCATCAGCCATTTCCGAACTGGATCTGCTGGCGACATTTGCGGAGCGCTCGCTCGCGCTGGACTTGCGCCGCCCGACGTTCATCGATGATGAACGGATTGAGATCGAAGCTGGTCGTCACCCCGTGGTGGAACGACAAGTCGACAGCTTTGTACCCAACGATTTGCGATTGTCATCCCATCGGCGCATGCTGCTCATCACCGGACCCAACATGG
>Ga0157376_10003250_pt1 | contig 11182 bp, 9 predicted proteins | sample M45metaG_FD_121801 | JGI IMG/M metagenome (GOLD analysis project Ga0157376, IMG submission 121801) | Miscanthus rhizosphere microbial communities from Kellogg Biological Station, Michigan, USA - M4-5 metaG | ecosystem: Host-associated > Plants > Roots > Rhizosphere > Soil | place: USA: Michigan... | reverse complement strand
GTCGTCTACCCCGGCGGCGAGACCCGCACACTCTTGAAGGTTCCCAACTACCGCGCCACATGGCAGCTCTGGTACGAATTGAGCGAACCCCTCGCATTGCCCAAAGGCGCCCGCATCGATTGCACCGCCCACTTCGATAACTCCCCCAACAACCCCCTCAATCCCGATCCATCGAAAGATGTCTACTGGGGCGACCAGAGCTGGGAGGAAATGATGGTCGGCTTCTTCAATATCGTCTTCGATGCCGCCACCCCGCTGCAGGAGATTTTCCCGCCTGCCGCCAAACCGGCCACTGCCGCCCAAATCAGCACGCCGCGCAAGAAACTCCTCGTCATCGGCGAGGAAAAAGGCTACCGCCACGAAGCCATCCCTCACGCCATGGCAACCATCGAGCGCCTGGGCCGCGAATCCGGCCTGTGGGATACCGTGATTCGCACCGACACGGAGCCGCTCACCAAAAAGAAGCTCGAATACAACGCGAAAAACCTCAACGATTTCGACGCGGTCCTGTTCTATACCGGCGGCACGCTCGAAATGGACGACCAGCAGAAGGCCGACTTCCTTTCCTTCGTCCGCGACGATGGCAAGGGCTTCATCGGCGTTCACAGCGCCACCATCACCTTCACCAAATGGCCGGAATACGGGGAAATGGTCGGCGGCTATTTCGACGAACACCCCTGGGGAACGTTCGATGCGCCCATCCTGGTGGAAGACGCCGCGTTTCCCGGCATGAAGCAGTGGGCCAAGTCCTTTGTCTTAAAAGACGAGATATATCAGATGAAAAACTTCTCGCGCGAAAACACCCGCGTCCTGATGCGCCTCGATCCCGGCAAGTTGGACCTCGCTAACCCAAAGATACACCGCAAGGATAATGATTTCGCCGTGAGCTGGGCCAAAATGTACGGCAAGGGCCGAGTCTTCTACTCAACGCTCGGCCACGTCGATAGCAATTGGGATCTCCCCGAAATGCAGAAGATGTATGCCGAGGCCATCAAGTGGGCCCTCCGCCTGGTCGACGCCGATGCCACTCCCCGGAGGCAGCCATGATGACGCGCAGAACCTTCACCGGCACGCTCGCTTCGGCATTCGCCGCGGCCGGGACCGCCACCGCAGCCGGAAAACTCAAACTCGGCATCGGCACGTACACCTACCACAGCCTCTCGATCGATGACATGATCGTGCAGTTGAAGCGCCTGGAAATTCGCGAGATCGAAATGTCGCGCGGCGAATTCATGCTATTCAGCAAGCCCGCCCCGGAGAAGTTCCAGTCCGTAAAGACCAAGCTCGACGCCGCCGGCATCCAGTGCGTCTCCTACTACACCGCCACCATCAAAACCGACACCGACCTCGACAACGCGGTCCGTTTTGCTCACTTGCTCGGTTCGCGCAACATCACCGGCGACGCCACCGGCGACATCCTGAACCGCATCGATGAGCGCCTCACCAAAGAAGGCTTGACCTTCGGCATTCACAACCACTACTTCAAACAAAAGTTCGCCTACGAAAGCCCGGAGGATGTACTGAAGGCATTGGCGGGCCTCTCGAAGACCATGGGATCTTCCTTGGACATCGGACACATCGCGTCCTGCGGCTACGATACCGTGGACGCGGTCCGCAAACTGGCGCCGCATCTCCGGATAGTGCACCTCAAAGACGTCGAGGCATCGGGCGGCGAAATCAACGTCCTGCTCGGAAAAGGTATCGCGCGCATCCCTGAAGTCATGGCCGAGTTGCGCAAAGTCGCCTACACCGGACTGGTCGCCATCGAATACGAGCACGAAGGGCCCGTCGCCGAAGACGTCCGCCTGGAAGTCGAGTACGCGCGTAAACTCCTCTGACTCGCCTGGCTCACAAACCTCTGCCCCGCGAATGCGCTAAAATTCATCCCATCGGTTCAATCCCCTTATGGGACTCTTCAAACAACATGTGCCCGCAGCCCAGGCCCTCGGTCCGCTGGAAATCACCGTAATGGAAATCGTCTGGACGCGCGGCGAAAGCAATGTGCGTGACGTAGTGGATCGCCTGGGCCGCCCCCTGGCATACACCACCGTGATGACTACGCTCGACCGCTTGTTCAAAAAGGGTCTGCTCAAGCGCCGAAAATCCGATCGCGCCTTCATCTACTCACCGTCCCTGACTCGCGCCGAGTTTGATCGCAAGCGTGCGGGCGATTTCGTGGCGGACTTCCTGTCGGCGGACGAACCCTCCCGCGATCTACTGATTTCCTGTCTGGTGGAGGCAGTCGGCTGCCACGATGAAGCGCTGTTGGACGATTTGGAGAAGAAAATTAAACTGCGGCGCAAAGAATTGAGCCGGAGGCCTCAGTCATGATCGCGCCTTACGGGCCTCGTTTACTCTGTATCTGTTTGGCCGCTTTTTTTGTCATCCATTTCCTGGTGGGTCTGGCAGTCGCCGTCAGCGGGCCCGCCGCCGTGCGCGCCGCGCGCCGCATGCGGTCCCGGTCGGCGGCAAGATTTCTCCTGGTGCTGCGCCTGCTTCCTGCCGTCCTGGCGGTGTTTCTGGTCGCGGGGCTTTGCATACCCAGTTACCTGTGGCTGGAACCCGACAATAACACGGAGGAAATCGGTACTCTCTGCCTGATCTCAGCGATGTTGGCCGCCGCCATATGCACGATCTCCATCGTTCGCGGCGTTCGCGCCACGGTGCGTTCTACCCGCCTCGCCCGCGAATGCCAATTACTGGGTCGATTGTCTACCCTCCCCGGAGCACAGCTTCCCGTCTGGACCCTGAATTCCTCAGCCCCTTTCCTTGCGCTGGTGGGTGTCTTCGCTTCCCGCGTCGCAATTTCGCGTTCCGTCATTCATGCGCTCTCCACATCCCAATTGGCCGCTGCCCTGCGGCATGAAAACGCGCACCGCGTTTCGCGCGATAATCTCAAACGCCTGCTGCTGCTGCTGGCCCCTGGCCTGCTCCCCGGTCTTCGCGGCTTTGATACCATCGAGCGCGGCTGGGCGCGTTTCTCCGAATGGGCTGCCGACGACGAAGCGGTTGCCGGCAGCGATCACCTCTCGCTGTCGCTAGCGGCCGCCCTCGTGCGCATCGCCCGAATGGGTGGATCGCTTCAACCCTTACCGCTCTCCACTTCGTTTCTCGGCGATAGCCGCGAGATTTCGGCGCGCGTGGATCGCCTTCTGAATTCCACACCAGCCGTGGCCCCCGCCCCTCGCAGCGGCAAAAGCCTGATCGCAGTTTGCGCCGCGCTCGCCGTCGGCTGCGCCGCCATCCTGCGTCCGGCGACCCTCGAGTCCGCCCACCGCATCCTCGAACGTCTCATCAATTAACTACAACACGACCCGTTCGTCGCCTTCGCGGCGTGTAATCCTCTCGCGGTCCAGAAACTCCAGCAGCGGGATAGCGTACTTGCGCGAAATGCCGGTCCATTCCTTGAACTCCGGCACGCGAAAGCGTTCGCCCTTGTGCCTGCCCAGCAATTCACGCAACTGCCCGATCGCCGTCTGGTGAAACACCAGTTCCTCACTGATCCGTACCAGCCGCTTTTCCCGCTGCAGAATCTGTAAGAGCGACCTTGCCCGCACCGCCTCCACACCGCATTTTGCAATCACCTCCGCCATCGCCGGTACGGCCAGTCCGGCGCCCTCGAAAGCCTGCTCGATCTTTGCCCGCGCCTGCTCTTCGTCCTCTTTCAGCACCATTTTGTGCCCGCGCGAGCGCACCAATTCCCCATCGGCGACAATTTCTTTCGTTTCCGCCAGCAGCGCGTCCAGGACGAAAACGGGCGCCCCGCCGCGCAACTCCTGGCGGGGCATGCCAGGCAGCAGCGGATTCTTTTGGTGAAACTCGCGCACCATCTTGACCATTCGCTCGCGTTCCGCCTGCATCCACGCGCGGTCCACATACCAGGGTTGCGGCTGGGCGATCGCCGCCACCGGAGCCCTAGCTGCCGCGGCGGCAATCTCGGCCACGCTCATTCCGGTCCGCGCCACCAATTCCGTCAGACCCGTACCGAACGGCGCTTCGCGCACCAAAAGACCGATACGCGCCGCGGCATCGCCGGTGTGCAAAGTTTCCAGCCGCGCCTTCACGCCATCCGCCTTGCGATAGCGCCGCGCGCCCGTGTCCACAACGACTCCGCCCCCGATCGTCACCACCGGCGAGAACATGCGGATAATAAAGCGGTCGCCGGGCACCAGCAGTGCCGCCTCCCGCAAGATCAGGCGCACATACGCGGAGCTCCCCGCACGCATCGCCGCGGTACCTTCCAGCATCCGCACCTCCGCCTCGATCTCCGCCGTCCCCGAATGGAAATGCACCGGCGCCCGGTGCTTCAATGGCTTCGCCGAGGCCAGCAAATCCAGGCGGCAATCGATCTGCTTCACCGCGTGGAAACGGCCAGGCTCGCTCAGCACATCGCCCCGCGTCAGTTCCGCCGGCTCGGTATCCGCCAGGTTGACCGCGGTGCGCTGCCCCGCCCGTGCCCGTCCGGCCGCGCTGCCGTGCACCTGCACCCCGCGCACGCGCAGTTTCCGCCCGCCGGGGTAGACTTCCACTTCCTGCTCCTTGGCCACAGAGCCGGAAATCAGCGTGCCCGTCGCCACCGTGCCGAAACCCTTCACCGAAAATACCCGGTCAATGGGCAGCCGAAAATATCCCGCCGCATCCTTCTCGCCAATCTCCGTCGCAACACGCTTCAATTCGCGTCGCAATTCCTCAAGGCCCGCACCCGTGACCGAACTGACCGGCACCATCGGCGCGCCCTCCAGAAACGAGCCCGCCACCATCTCTTCCACCTCCAGGCGCACCAGTCCGAGAATGTCGTCGTCCACCAGGTCCGCTTTGGTCAGCGCGATGATGCCGCGCTGAATGCCGAGCAACCGGCAGATGTCGAAATGCTCGCGGGTTTGCGGCTTGATCGATTCGTTGGCCGCCACCGTGAATAGCAGCAGATCGATGCCGCCCACGCCGGCCAGCATGTTCTTGATGAAGCGCTCGTGCCCGGGCACATCCACGAATCCCAGCCGCAGCGCCGGTGTCAGTTCCAGGTGCGCGAACCCCAGGTCGATGGTGATCCCCCGGCGCTTTTCCTCCTCCAGTCGGTCGGCATCGATCCCCGTCAGCGCCTTCACCAGCGCCGTCTTTCCGTGATCGATATGTCCCGCCGTCCCGACGATGATGTTCTTCATGCGCTTGTTACAGTGTAGAAGTGCTCCCCTGGCTTCTGCTAGCCCTCGTCGCGGGCTCGCTGGTCTACTGTGTCCTCACCGTCGTCGCCGCCGTCCGTTACCGTGACGTGCGCCCGCCGAGCCTGGCCGTCCGCACACCCATCAGCATCCTCAAGCCGCTCGCCGGAATCGATGACGGCCTCGAAGAAAACTTGGTCACGTTCTTCGAACAGCAGTACTCCGATTTCGAAATTCTCTTCGCCGTACGCAACCCCAACGACCCCGCGATTGCCGTGGCCGACCGCCTACGCGCGCGCTACCCCGGCATTCCTTCCAGTCTCATCGTCACCGGAGAGCCGCCCTATCCCAACGCCAAAGTCTACAGCCTCGACCGCATGCTCGCGGCGGCCCGCCACGATCTGCTCGTCATGTCGGATAGCGATATCCGCGTCACTCCGGACATGCTCACCGTAATCGCCGCCGAGTTTCAGGATGCGAAGCTCGGCCTCGCCACCTGCCCTTACCGCGCGGTCCCGGGCCAAAGCTTCTGGAATACCCTGGAGGCCATCGGACTGAATACCGAATTCATCGGCGGCGTGCTGGTCGCCCGCATGCTGGACGGAATGAAGTTCGCCCTCGGTCCCACCATCGCGGCGCGCCGCGCCACCCTGGCAGGCATCGGCGGCTTCGACGCTGTGAAGGACTTTCTCGCCGAAGACTTCGTAATGGGCAATCTGGCTGCCGCGCGCGGCGATGGCGTGATCCTCTCCTCCTACATCATCGAGCACCACATCGGCGCCCAGACCCTCACGGCCAACTTGAGGCATCGCCTCCGCTGGAACCGCAGCACCCGCCGCTCCCGTCCCGCGGGGTACGTCGGACAACTTTTCACCAACCCCCTGCCGCTCGCCCTCCTTCTGTGGGCGGTGCGTCCGGAATGGTGGCCCGTCGCCGCCGCGACCCTCCTCCTCCGTACCGCCGCCGCACTGGCAACAGCGGGTTACGTCCTCCGCGATCCCCTCACAGCGCGCCTCTTCTTTCTCATCCCAATACAAGACACCTTGAGCTTCGCCATGTGGCTGGCCGGCTTTTTCGGCAACACGATCCTCTGGCGCGGAAGAAAGTACTACCTGCAGCCCGACGGCAGGTTCGATCTGGTGCAGTAAGTTTCGAGACGAGCATTCCACGATTGTTGGCGGCAACGCCACTCTGAAGAGCCACTTCGGTAAGTCCCTCCAGGTTACTGGTAAGCCGATAGCGCCGGTCCGCCTCGGCAAATGCCTTGTCTGATTCCGCCGCCTCCGAGCGTTGGCTAAGATCACTCCAAGGCGCAGCCATGCCGCGGCGCTATGCCAGGGGCCGTCCGCCGCGCGTCGATAAGCTTCGATCGCCAAGTCACCCTTGCCTGCCTTCTCGTACGCGCGGGAGAGATCTACGTTCAAGTCAGCAGAATCGTCACCCGACAGTTTCCGCATCTGTTCGAACTTAGCGAGCGCCGCGGCGAACTCGCGAGTGATCGTCAGGTCACAGGCCGGTTGGCGGAAATGGTTGCGAACCCGCAGGCAGCAGGGTCTTCAGTGCCACGCGATCGGGGAGCAGCGGGTGTTCCACCTCGTAGACTTCACCCATACAGCTGATATAGCGAATCACGCGGTAACATCCGGCCACGATCTGGCCGGGGGAGAACACTGGCGGAAGCGGGGCCTGCGGCGCCGGAGTCGTCTCCACACGGGACGATCTAACGTGCCCGTTTGTGCGTGTTCTTCCAACATCCGCCGGATCTCGGAGAGCAGTTCGTCATCTCCGGCCCATGTGTCGCGGATGTATGCCTTCACCTCGGGCGCGCTGTGCGCGATTGCGGCGTCGAAGATTTCGCGGATGCGACTCCAGCGCTTTGGAGTCAAACAGGCATTCTCCGGAGCGCTGCATTGGCGCAAGCGGCCGGTGCGCTGCCACACAGTTCAGAATGCACGTACCTTCCGATCCTAGCGCCCCCGCGCCGATTTCTGCATCGCTTCCGTCATGCGGAAGGTATGCAGACACCAGATCTAAAAAACAATTTGCATTGCAAATGTTTTCTGATATTCTGGAAACGCTCTGGTAACTCAAACAACCGCGCGAGACTATGGACACAGCCGCACAAAGTCTTCTGAGTCGCGATGAAATGGAGAGCAGGCGCCTGTTAGCCGCACAGGACCTGCAAACGGGGCTCTCGCAGTCCCAAATCGCCCGTAAATTCGGGGTCAGCCGCACCACGGCTTCCCGGTGGAACCGCACGTTGAGCGGCAAAGGCGTCGAGTCGCTCCGCAAACGGCGCGCACCGGGCCGTCCCAGCCGCTTGAGCGCGGACCAGCTCAAAGTCCTCACCGATACCTATCAGGTGGGACCGCGCGCATCCGGCTTCGACACAGACCGCTGGACCACGGCGCGCTTCGCCGAAGTGATCTTCAGGCATTTCGGCGTGCGCTACGATCCCGATCATGCGGGACGCATCCTGCATCGTCTGGGGTTGCGCGAGCGCCGCCGTTCGCGGAAACTCACGCCGGATGTGCTTTACACGTTCACGGCTCCCGCGGCGAATCTGCCGGAAGTTCAGGCTGACGTGGCATAAGGGCCGCGTCGCGGACTGGCGGACGCTAGCGCGCGCCCGCCAGTTTCAAAACGTATGCCTGACGTGCCGGTAACGCGGCCGATATCGCATCGGGAATGCGAATCCGCAATTGCCTGCCCTGACGCGACGATTCCAGTTGCTGGCCGCCTTCGAGCAGCGTGACGCGCACGCCCGAAGGAGCGTCGATATCGTCCAGCACCACTTCGCCAATCGGCCGGCGCGGCAAAATTGCGTAGACTGCGTCGTTTTTCGCCGTGTAGAAGGCATCCACGCGGGCATACCCCGCGGGTGGAGTGTCCACCAGTTTGGTGATGTCGTAGTCCGACATGAACTCCTTCTCTTCGAGCTTGGGGATGGCGCCTTTGCTCCACTGTCGGGGTGTGGAACGCGCACGTGTGCCGTAGATGGCTTCCCCGTTGGGGAGCAGAAACTCGCCCAGTTGGATCAGGCGTTCTTCCATCACCACGGGAATTCGTCCGTCACCGGTCGGTCCGATATCCAGCAGCAGATTGCCGCCGCGCGCCACAATGTCGAGCAGCATCATCAGCAATTGGCGGTCGCTGTGGTAATCCGCCAGCGTCTCCATGCGGTTGTATCCGTAGGAGTAGCCCATGCCGCGACTCTCTTCCCACGGGTGGGCCGCCTGCTGCATGCCGGACGTGTACTCGGTAGTGTAGTAGCCACCGTGCTTGTGGCGGGTATCCTTGCCCCAGCGGTCGTCAATCACCACTTCGTCGCGCACCGGCGATTCGTTGAAGAGCCACGCCAGCAGCTCCGGTGAGCGCCATTCGGTGCTGTTCAGCTCCCACTCGCCGTCCGAGAAGATGATACTCGGTTTGAGGTGCGTGACCGCGTCCTTAAATTGCGGGAACATGTGTTCCGCCACGTAGCGTTTCTTGTCGGACAGCCAGAGCGGGTTATACCACTCGTAGAGCGAGTAGTAGATTCCCATGTGCAGCCCGCGCCGGCGGCCGGCCTCCATCAGGTCCAGCGCAATGTCGCGTTTTGGTCCGATATCCACCGCGTTCCACGGGCGTCCCCAAGTCTTGTTCGCCTGCTCGTTGCGCCATAGGGTAAAGCCTTCGTGGTGCTTGGAGGTGAGCGCAACGTACTTCGCGCCGGAGCGGGTGAAGACGTCGGCCCAGTGGTCCGGATTGTAGAGTTCGGCGCGGAACATGGGAGCGAAATCGAAGTAGGGGAAGTTGGCGCCGTAGTTGCGATCATGGAACTTGCGGGTGGAGGAATTCGGCTTGTTGAGCGAGTTCCAATACCACTCGGCGTACATGGTTTCGCCCTTGGACTTAACCGGGGCATACGACGGCACCGAGTAGACACCCCAGTGAATGAAGATGCCGAACTTGGAATCGGTGTACCAGGCGGGGCTGGGGCGCTGGTCGATGGATTCCCAGGTGGGCTGGTAGCGATTTTGGCCGAAGGCGCGGCGGCCGGCGGCAAGCGCCAGGGGAGCGGCTGCGCAGGTACGTAGAAGGTCTCGACGTCGCATGGTTTTGATGGCAATGGTAGCAGGTTAATACGTAAGGCGTCATAGTCCCAAAATCGACGATCTGTGCTTCAATGTGTCGCAGGCGATCCATGAAGGCTACGCGCATTTTACTCTTCCTTTCGCCGCTGCTCCTGTTCGTTCCGCCGCTGGTGCCGGTGGCGGAGGGCGGCGTCGGGCTGGCTCTCCTCGACATGTTCTATAAGGGACTGTTGGGGCGGTTTCCCGGGAACGCGCTGATGGCGTTTCTGTGTTACACATACGCCGCCCAGCTTGGGCGCGATGCGTGGCCGTGGGTGACCGGCTCGCTGGCCTGGCCGTTCCTGACTCCGTTCATTCTGGCGTTCATGCCCGCGAAGTATGGCTCGGCGGCCGACGAGCAACAGAGAGCGGGTGGCCGGCAGGCCCCCGCCAAGGCCGCCACCGGTGCGTTCGAGGCGCGCTTTCCGCTGCTCGCGGCGTATCTCCCATCGGTTTCCGAAGCTGCGGGATCGGAAGCCCGGGCGCGGCTGGATCCCGTGAGGGCCAATTTCGAATTCTCGGCATTCGTCGAACGCGCCGGCTTTGAAGGCTTGCTGGCGGGAGCGGCGCAAAGGGAATTCACGGTGTGGAGCAACCCCGAGGACAACGGCTTCCGCGTCTTTGGCGCCGGCATGGTCGCCGCCAAGGCTACGGAGAGTGTCACTGCGTGGCTGCGGCAGGCGGCGCCGCGACGAAAAATCGCCGCCGCGACGCATCCCGCCGAGGGCCCCACCAAATATTTCGAGTACTACCCAAGCGCGGATTAAGGTGCGCGGAAAGCGCGGCGCTTGCCACCTGCGTTAAACTGAAAACTATCGCATTTCGCGCATTGCGAACGGCATTTGCGACCGTCACTCATGACTACATCCATACGTACCCGTGCCCAGGAATTCCGTGATCAACTGGCAAGCCGCGTGATCGTGGCCGATGGCGCAATGGGTACCATGCTTTACTCGCGCGGCGTGTTCATCAATCGCTGCTTCGATGAGTTGAACCTCTCGTCGCCCGACATGGTTCGCCAGATCCATCAGGAATACGCCAAGGCGGGCGCTGAGATCCTGGAGACCAACACGTTCGGCGCCACCCGGCAGCGTTTGGGCGCGTTCGGCTTCGCCGAAAAGCTGCACGCCATCAACCTCGCGGGAGTTCGCCTGGCGCGCGAAGCCGCCAACGGCGCGTTTGTCGCCGGTGCCGTGGGGCCGCTCAACGTCCGCATCGAGCCCCTGGGGCCTACTTCGTTTGCCGAAGCGCGCGCCGCCTTCCGCGAGCAGATCGACTCCCTCCTCGAAGCCGGTGTGGACCTGCTGATCTTCGAGACCTTCGGCAATCTCGACGAGTTGCGCGAGGCGGTGACCGCCGGGCATGAAGCCATGGGCGGCGAAATTCCGATGATCGCGCAAGTGACGATCGACGATTTCGGCCATCTGCCGGGCGGTACCGACACCGAAACGTTCACCCGTGAAATGAATAACTGGCCGGTGGATGCCATCGGCCTCAACTGCTCGGTAGGCCCCAAGGCGACCCTCGAAACCGTCGAGCGCATGATGGAGCACGCCACCAAGCCGTTGAGCGCCATGCCCAATGCCGGGCTGCCGATGCGCGTAGAAGGCCGCAATATCTATCTGTGCTCGCCGGAGTACATGGCGCAATACGCGCGCCGGCTGCTCTGGGCTGGCGTCAAGGTGATCGGCGGCTGCTGCGGCACCACCCCCGACCACATCAAGCTGATCCGCTCGGAGACCCGTTCGCTGCAACCGTTGCAGAAGAAGCTGTCGGTGACGGTGGAAGAGCCGAAGGTCAAGGTACAGGCCCTTACGCCGGTTGCCGTTGCCGAGAAATCCAAGGTAGGCGCCAAGCTTTCGGCCGGACAGTTCGTTTCTTTTGTCGAAATTCTGCCGCCGCGCGGTG
>Ga0157376_10003249_pt1 | contig 11185 bp, 11 predicted proteins | sample M45metaG_FD_121801 | JGI IMG/M metagenome (GOLD analysis project Ga0157376, IMG submission 121801) | Miscanthus rhizosphere microbial communities from Kellogg Biological Station, Michigan, USA - M4-5 metaG | ecosystem: Host-associated > Plants > Roots > Rhizosphere > Soil | place: USA: Michigan... | reverse complement strand
GTACCGATTTTCGATCTACCGGCGGACCCGCCGCGGCCGCAGATTCCAGCTCTCGAAGTACTCGAGGGCAAAACAGGAAACACTTCGGCCACGGATGGTGCCAAATTCCTTTCGCAATTGATGTTCTATTCAGCCTCGATTAGCGCGTCCAAACGGGTCCCGTTCAGCGGATACGCATACTCACTACGAGTGAATCCTTCTTCCGGGAATCTCCACCCGACCGAATTTCACTTCTGCACCAAAGGCCTCGTCGATTGGCCCGACGGTCTTTACCATTACCGTCCCTCATCCCACGTGGCAGAACAACGCGCCATCGGAGATTTTGGCGGGAATCTTGTTGAAGGCTCTGTCCCACTTGTTTTCGTTCTGACCAGCATTGCCTGGCGCGAAGCTTGGAAATACCAGAACCGGGCATATCGGTATTGCTTACACGACGTCGGACATGCCTGGCAGGCTCTCACCCTTGCAGCTCGATCGATCGGATGCGAAAGCTTTGCGATTGGCCATTTCTCAGATGACAGAATTGCCGAATGTTGTCTCCTCAGTCGGGATGAGTGGCCCATGTTGATCGTCGAGCTTCGGGGCCTATCTATTCCCATGAGGATGTTGGATAAGGTCGAGACTATTTTGTTTGGTGGGGAGCCCAACCGGTTGTCGGACGAGCAAGTACCTTTTCCAGAGATTGAAAGAATCCACGCCGCCACGAAGCGCAGCGCTGAGACCGCCATTTCCGCTGTCGGCCAGCCAACGGCATTCGGGCGCGGCGAAATCAGCCTGCCGTCTCATCTCTCCACAAGCGCCAACTTCGGCGAAGTGGTTCGTAACCGACGATCCGCTCTTGACTTTAGAGGTGGAGACGAGTCGATTTCGCTCCTGCAACTTGCGACTCTCCTCTCGAGTACGAAGGGACCTCTCTTCGCCGATTTCGCCACAGCCCGCTTCGTCCACCTGTATCTTTATGTCCACCGTGTCGAAGGCTTGTCGCCGGGTGTTTACCGCTATTGGCCGGAGCACTCAGAGCTGAAGAAAATCAAAGAAGGGGACCAGCGCCTGGTAGCAGCAGCTCTCAGTTTGGGACAAGACCTGGCGGGTAATGCATGCCTAGCGATCTCCATGATCGGCGATTTTGAGAATGCTGCGCACCTTTACGGCGATCGTGCATATCGATACGTCCATTTCGAGGCCGGAGCCATTGGTCAAAGAATGTATCTTGCTTCCGAGGCGCTTGGTCTGCGAGCCACAGGCATCGGAGCGTTTTTTGATGAGGAAGTGAACCGCTATCTGAGCCTGTCCCCTGAACTGGGACAAGTCGTCTATCATTTCGCAATCGGCTACCCGGTTCGCGATTCACGCCTACAGGCCTGAAAGTAAACCATCGGCATCCTGGTGTATGAAAAGAACATTTTTCCCGTTTCGACTGCTGCTCAGGAACTCATCTTCGTGCTGCAACAAGAAAACTTTTCAGTACCGGAGCTATGCTTATCGTCGGGCACGAAGCGCCATGTCGTATATCGGCCTTAGCTTGCCGAATCGAATCCTGGGATAACGCTGACAAATAGGCAAACTCTAGACAAGTTTCTGGCACTAGCGACGCGTCGAAGACGCAGTTAGGGCTTATCGGGAGCTAGGTGAGGTGAATTAGCCGTTAGACGAACGCCAGCCAGGAAAGGCCGTCGCAACGAAAACGAAAAAGGGACTGGTGATGTTTGCCAGCCCCTTGCTACTTCGTGTTCGGTGCGGGTTTCTTTAGCGAGCGCCTGGGACGGCCGCCAATGTCCTTTGTTGCGCTGCACTTTGAGTACCGGCAGCCGCCGACATCGCATGCGGTCCCGCAGCCGCCACTGCCGGTGTTCCAACATTCACCTTGATCTGCTTCGGCTTTGCTTCCTCGGTCTTCGGGATGCTTAGCGTCAACACCCCATCGTGATAGTCGGCTTTGATCGCTTCGGAGTTTACGGAGTTGGCCAGCGAAAAGCTCCGGCTGAACGAGCCATAGGCGCGTTCAATGCGCAGATAGTTGTCATCGTGAACCTTGGCTTCAAACTTACGTTCGCCGCGAATGGTGAGGATGTTGTTCTCCACGCGGATGTCCAGGTCCTGCGGATTAACGTCCGGCAGGTCGGCCTTAACCACCAGTTCATTCTCGGTCTCGTAGATATCGACGGCCGGGGCCCAAGGGGTCAAATTCGACTCCTCGCCGGTACGTCCTATTCCATCGCCTAAGAAGCGATTGATTTGTTCCTGCAGGGTCGAAGCCCCGCGGAACGGTTGTTCCAAACGATTCATAGTTCTCATATAAGCCTCCATCGAAGTTTTCGGGCTGTCTGAAGGCAATTTCAGATAACTCAGGTCAAACAGATTGCGGTTCTGCCTCTGTGGGTATGCAAGCAGCCTGCGCCATTTAACCATAGATTGTCAAGTACAATCCTGGACAATTATCGTTACTTAACTATTCAAGGTTATCCGCGGGCCACCTTGCTTATCTAAACGGCAAGCCACATGGTCTGAGTAGCTTCGATACAAATCCCAACAAAGCAGCACCTCCTGCGGGCATCATTCTTCAACTTCCTCCCACAGCTTGCGCCAATAGCGACGCCATCGATCTTTGACCTGCCCTTCGGTCTCACCCCGATCGTAGGCGGGAGAGATCAGCGGCAGTGCGCGCTCGACACGAATCAAGACCACGGCTCGGATTTCAATAGTGAGCCCCTTGTCTCGGTACGTCTGGCACACCCGCTGGAAGACCTCATCCGAGCGATGGACAACCCCTGGCCCCTTGAATCGATACCCCTTGCGAACGAGCGGATCGACGACATTGACTTCGACGGAAGGGTTGTGCTCGATGTTCTGAACCGTTTGCGGTGAACGGATATCGGCGAACATCAGATGATCGTCGTCCCAAACGGCAGTTGTTCCTTTAGGCGAGAGATTCGGTGTTCCATCAGGACATACAGTTGCTATGTAGCCGAGTCGCTGCTCGCGCACAATTCGCTTCATGTCGTCAGTGAGAATGCCCATGTGAATATCTCCCGCCAGCAATGATCCCAGTAACTCGCTGCTATGAAAAGAGCCAGAGTGCATGCTGAAAATCAAAGACTTAGCACCATCCCAGGCTATTTTCATGTTTAATGGTGTATCTAATGGCGCATGAGGTCTTACCGGAGAGTGGACTTAGTTGAAATAAAAATGTCCGGTTTGCCGCTCAGGAATTGCTACGACGTGGGCGACGAGTGCCGTACGTTCCCGATCCAGATCCGTCACCGGCGACGACAGCCGATGAGTTCCGAAAAATGTTGACGGGGCTGGACCAGTAGCCAATTGAACGAACATTGTTGAACGAGCAACCCAACGAGAAGTAACACTTCCCTTTCCGCGTATTGACTCGGTGGCCCACGTGGCCGGTCGACGCATCGCGCAGGCAAATCTTCGAGCGGGTCAGGGCCGGATTGCGAAATGCCCTGGTAAAAAGCAAGAAATTGGGTCGTCCCAAAGGGATTCTTAGTGAGCAGCGCATTTCCGCACTTCGCGCTCAGGCCCTCGGCTGGAAGGCTATCGCGGCGGATATGGGTGCAGGCGTGGGAACGGTTCTTCGGCACGCCGGAGCGGGTTCCAAAAGTCCGCAACGCCTTTTTTGGAACATGACCGGGAAGTCTCGAGGAACGCCACAGATATACTTTTGGACGCGGGCCGATGAAGGGACAGTCCGGTATCTCTAAAGGTCACAGCTTGGCGAACAGTTGTCGGCGAGAGAACGCCGACGAGTCTGTTGGCGCCGCAGTTTGTTCGCCTTTCCCCAATGAAAGACGCTATATTGGCGACTCGATTTCAACGCAGTTTCTTACGTTTCTGGTGTCAACATGATCGAAGACTTGTCGCGATCTCACCAACCGGTCGGCACACTACTTGCCGGACTTTCCGCTGACTGGGAACAGTACCGCCTGAATGAAGAACAGCTCGAATTCTTTCGCGAAAGTGGCTATCTGAAGGGCGTTCGCATTTTCACGGACGAGCAAGTGGAGGTTCTTCGCGGGGAATTGGATCAACTGATGAATCCGGAGCATCCCGGCCGGCATCTGTTCCACGAATACCATTCCAACGAATCGACGGATCCGAACCGTGTTGTTTTTCACGCCTTGGGCGCTTGGCGCGTGCTGCCCGGCTTCCACGATTTGCTTTGGAATCCCGCGTTCTTGGTGCCGGCATCCCAGTTATTGGGCGGCCCGGTGCGCTTCTGGCACGACCAGCTGTTCTGCAAGCCGGCAAGACATGGCGGAGTCGTGGCCTGGCATCAGGATTATTCGTACTGGACACGAACCACGCCGCTGGCCCATCTCACTTGCTGGATTGGTCTCGACGATTCCACCCGAGAAAATGGTTGTTTGAACTACATCCCGGGGAGCCACAAATGGCCCGACCTGCCTAAGCCAATCTTGGCCGGCGAAATGGACGGCATTCGGGATGATCTTCCTGAAGAACTAAAGGACAAATTCCAGCCGGTTGCCGTGGAGCTGAAGAAAGGCGAGAGCTCGTTCCATCACGCTCGAACGATGCACGGGTCGCACGCAAACAATACGCCGGCACCGCGACGCGCCACGGTCATAAACGTCTTTCGCGATGGCGTCATGTCGAATGCAGATGAACCATTGCTGACGGGCGTTCCCGTCATTCCACGCGGGAACAAGATGGACGGTCAGTTCCACCCCTTACTGTTCGATCCTCAGTGATACTTCGAGCGACTGCCGCGGCGGCTTACCCGGGGGTTGGTCTACGTTCCGGGGGGTAGACACTCAAATCGGTGTTAATAGTCTGTTTAAGAGGGGTTTGTTAGTTCGCTCCTTAGCGGAGGGCAAAGCATTCTTCCGCATTAAGGAGAGAAGATGAAGCCAAGCCATAAAATCTTTTTGTTGTTTGTAAGTTTGGTGCTAACGTGCGGCGCTTCTGGCCAGGAAAAAAAGATTAAACGCTCGGGACCTGCCTCCAGCCGTTGTGCCACGCCAGCTGGTTGGGAAATCGAGTATTTGCGGCAGAGGGGCGGCTACCTAGAAATTGAGCTATCAGACTTTGCTTATGCCATTGAGCTTGGAGATGCCATGTAGGTGGCACGATTTTTGAAACGCTTTCCTGCGCTTCGCCAGGGCAGAGATATGAACGGAAAGCCGTTCCGAGAACTGGCGGAGGAATCCGGGAACCGAGAAGTTATGGCCCTCTTCTGATTGCCTGGAGCGGCTGGAAGTTGACCTGGGGCAAACAACAAAGCAAGTTTGCTGCTCTTCCGTGTGAATCTAATTCTTCACGTCCTGGTAGACCGGTTGAACTCCCAGCACTTATCGGAAAAGTTCCTTCTAATACTCGAAGGGTTCCGAAAACCCCTCCAAACGTGCGCTTGTAACTCCTTCATTCTGTGTGGATGTTGACCGCGCGCACGAAGGCTTCGAAATCATGTTTTTCGGACTGCCGCTGGTTCAGTAGTGTCCACATCCGACTTCTAGCTCTCGTCTAAAAACGATCATTCAGTGAAGGATGGTCCCTCTTGCAGTTGACTGAGCACTGTGTTTGCATTTGAGTGCGAGCGCACGAAATGATCTGGTTGATTACCATCGTGATATTTCTCGGCGCGGTAGTTGCCGTGATGTTTGTGTTCTCCTTTTTTTTCCAGAAGGACGAGATTCTAGCAGCCCTAAGAAAGCCCGAAGAGCAGCGAGCGGAAGCTCGGATTCCGACGAGAGTTTGGCTGGGGCTCTCTGGTCCAGATGAACCTCTCTTCGACGAAATCACCTTCACTGAGAATGTCAGTCTTCACGGAGCACGCGTAGTCACCAAAAGGCGCTGGAGCCCGAACGACAGCGTTCTAGTGAAACTGCCCGAAGATTGCCTCCCCGCCCGTGCGCGAATTAGTTACTGTCAGCCCTCGCAGGAAGATGAGTTCGCGATGGGCTTGCAGTTTTCCTTAGCGATTTACGATTGGGATAGGTTCCCCTAAGGCACAATGCATTCCCATCTGGGTTCGGGAGACTGTTGTTTTTTGGTTGGGTCTCGTATAGTTAGCAACGTCGCCGAACAATTTTGCATCCCCATCTCAGTCACGTTGACCGCCGCATTTTCCAATGTTCACGTCTCCACACTAGCAATGGCGGAGTCGACGTGCCTACCGGGGCTCACGATTCACCGTCGTGAACCCACGTCCGAAGCTTGGGAATAACTGGAATGTCCCTGCTTCCCTTCCGTACTTCGCGTCCAATGCGGTTTACAATCCGACCGGCCTGGGCAAGGGCGTCCCGGTTGCCCAGGTTGCCTATTTGAGGCGATATTCAAAAGACGTAAGAGGTTGCAGCACCGCGCCTTATGAATTTATTCTCTTCGTTCGCAACGAGGAGGTCGCCGATTCGATCCCGGTCTCGTCCACCAATCATGGGTCAGACGAGTTAAATTGCGCCATGCAGTGCGCCAGCTTCATCGGCTTTGTCAAATCGGGATTACGCTCTTCTTTAGCGTCCTACGGCCGCGAGCTGCTGAAGCCTGGTCGTCCCGGAATCCACATCAAGAAGGAGTTACAATGAAATCGAAATTTCCTGTTGCCGTTCCTGAGATACCTGTGAGAGATATCAATGAGGCGGCGGCTTACTACGAAAGCAATCTTGGATTCACGGTGGATTGGGGTGGCGAGGAACTTGGACTTGCAGGAATCTCAAAGGGAAACTGCCGGGTATTTTTGGCGAACGCGGACTATCGAAAGCAGTACGGCAACATTGGGCCGGTGTTGACTTGGCTGAATCTGGAAAGCAAAGAGGAAGTTGATGATCTATATCGACTATGGAGCGATAGCAAAGCGAAATTGATCTCCGCGCCAGAGTCAAAGCCTTGGGGTTTGCACGAGTTTACCGCGGCAGATCCAGATGGCAATCTGTTCCGCGTCTTCTATGACTTTGCGACGCCAGAACGCGCCAAGAATGCCTAACTCTCCCGGTTTGCCGGCCAAACGCGATTCGGATATTTCCCGGCGGCTTTCGTGTCCATGGTGTACAGCGCTCACAGCTTAATCGTGGCTCAATCAACCTTTTCTTCCAATCCGCGAGAATTCTTCCGTCATTTTTGTGCTAGGCGGCCTAGAGCCATCTCTGACGGCGGAGCCTCCGTGTTTAAAACAGCACCGGCGACCATTTCACCCATCACGGGACCATGTTTGAAGCCATGACCCGACCCTCCACCGACAATCCAGACGTTCTCCGCTTCCGGGTGGCGATCCAAAATAAAGTTGTGATCAGTCGAGTTCTCATACTGGCAAACACGACTTTCAAGCAGAGGTGCATCCGCCATCGCGGGAAAGCGCATGCGCAAATACTCACGCGCGGCGGACAGTTTTTCTTCCGAAATCTCACGCTCCATTGTAGTGGGATTGGTCACCGGTCCGCGGGTATCGTCGGCAATCTTGAAGCCCCGCCAATGGTTTCCGGGCACACCAAAAAACGGACGTTTGCCTCCATCAATCCAGGTTGGCAAGCGCTCTTCAGTGAAACGCACGTCACCCGCAGGAGTTCCGAAGAAGAAGACCTCTTGACGCGTTGGAGTAATGCTAGACGCCAGGAATGAGAAAACTCTGCCGAGCCACGGTCCAGGTGCAAATACATAAATGTCAGCCTTGAGGACTTTGCCACCGTTCACTGTGACGCCTTCCATTCGATTCGCTGTGACTCGGCCGGGAATGGCTTGTGCTTGCTGATATTGGCCACCAGCTTTGAGGAATGCATCAAAGACCGCCTCGCAGGCTCGTCGCGCGGCAAGAAAGCCTGAGTCCGGCTCGTAAACACTCCAAGTAACGCCATCAAAATTCATCTGGGGCCAATGCTTTGCGCAGTCCGTGGCGGAGAGTTTCTCAAATCGAATTCCCGCTTCCTTCAGGACGGGCAAGGCAGCATTCTCGTAGGAATCATCCGCTCCAGCCATGCGGAGTGCGCCACTTCGAAAGAAAAGCCTCAGATTCCACCGTCGCTCGTACTCCTGCCAGAGTTGTAGCGCTCGCGACACCATCTTTATGTACACGACATGAGCAGGACCGTACGTCGCCCGGATCGTACGAGTCTCTCCACCTGAACTGGCACGGGAATTTCCCGGTCCCCACGCGTCCACCAATGTAACCCGTGCACCTCTCTGCGCGAGATGGAGCGCTGTCCATCCTCCAAATGCCCCCGCTCCTACAACGATGACTGATGGCGCAGACGAACTCGAAAACTTTGACGAACCGGCATAGTAAGTGGCCCCTAGCAATGCCGATTCCGTTAAGAAGCTCCGCCGTGAAGCCTTTCCGCTCATCGTGAACGTCTCATTAGAAGGGTTTGGCATGCACATTTTAGCTTGCGGGCGCTAAAACCGTCGATGGCTGAAGTTTCGGGGTGTATCATCGAGCTAACCGGGATAGTCCGGGCGGCTTTTGCCAGAGAAGGCCGCAGCGCTATTCTCGAAGAACTCTTTTTGTAAACGATAGAATACCGTTGGCTGCAGTCCCAGTTCATCACACAGATCGGAACCCGGCAACTTTATCCAACAAATGCAGCCTCAGGATGGCAACTTTTCTTCTGCGGTGTAATGCTCTCGCTCTTTTCTCATTTGTCCTCTGCGATATCTTAACGGAAGAACGCCTTTCTCCAGTTCCAGCTGAAGCAGGATATCGCCAGCGTCTGGATGACCAGGCATGCATCTACTTCGTGCTTATCCATTCCATCGACCGAAATTTGCAAGCCCGGGGGTTTGTGGAAAATACACAAAGCCCGGACTTCATGATCACTACGAATCGGGAGGGCTCCCGCAAGCTCGAGGAAAAATGCGCAAGGTTCCCACGAGTGTCCGCGTGCTGTGCTGTTAGTTTTGACACTAGCCAACCGACCGGCGCGCTTTATAGTTATTGCAACTTCTGAGCGTTCGGAGACTGGTCGTGACCCAGCCGTCAGAACCCATGAACCTGTGAGCCGCCGCTGCCCCTCGTTATGAATCTAGAAAGGGCGCTAATGGAAAAAGTGTCTGCGCATGATACAGCTCCGCGCTTACTAATCGCGGATGACCACGCCATCTTCGGCGAAGTATTGAGGATTTATCTGGAAAAGACTTATACCGTTATAGGGGTGGTGCTGGACGGTCGTGCTCTGGTGGCGGAAGCCATGCGACTCCAGCCGGACGTGATTGTGGTGGACGTCGGTATGCCACTCCTGAATGGAATAGATGCGGCGCGGAGAATCAAAGAACAAGTTCCCAACATCAAGTTCGTCTTCCTGACGATGCAAGATGACCCAAATCTTGCAGCGGCGGCTCTCGAACTTGGGCCGATTGCATTCGTCCTCAAGCACTCGACTGGGACGGAATTACTAAAGGCGATTGATCATGTGTTGCATCGGAAGTCCTATTTGACTCCCAAGCTGAGAGCCGATGATTGGGTCGCCACAAGAGCTCGGGCGCGACAGTTTTCCACGGAGCTGACTCCCCGACAACGGGAAATCGTACAGATGTTTGCCGAAGGGCGGCCCATCAAGCAAATCGCGGGGTTGCTTAACCTAAGCGAAAAGACTGTGGAATTCCACAAGCATCACATCATGGTAGCCTTCAACCTGAAAAGTAACGCAGAGTTGATTCTGTTTGCCTTAAAGAAGAGATTGATCTCGACCAACTCCTAGCCGCCTTCCGTGAATGCCGCACTCAGAATCCTAAGAGTCTTGCATTCCCGGTCACGCCAACAAATGTTGCTCCGATGAGCCAAAGTCGCCTCCCCGTCTTCGCACCTACGTTTCTTCAAGTGTTTGATCAGACGCACGCTCCGACCAAGGAGTCCGGCGCCTCTGGCACACGCCATGTCTGCCTTGATGCATGCATTGATCCTTTCTCATAGGGTGACATTTTCACGTTGCCGTTAAGGGGGGACAGAATTATGGAGCTAAGGCAGCAGGCCCAGATGGACTCGTCGATAGAGAAACCTGATTCAAGCTTTCCAAGATTCGGTTATCGCTTTCCGCCTGAGCAGTTGTGCAGTCCACACTGACAGGCTCTTTCACGATTTCGCTTAATTGCTGATAGGCATTGAGGGCGCGCTTTGCCGCCTCGTTCGGTTCTAGTGCCATTATGTTCCCTGAGTATTCGGCAAGGACTCTACACCGGGCATGCTTCGCTGGCGCGAAGATTTGAACCGGTCGATTTTCTAGCGTTGCGAAACTGTGGGTTTCAAACGCAGACAAGATTCCCCTTCCGGAGCCCGAGCATAGGGCCGCGCCGATCAGCCGCGGTGCATTAGGTGGGAAAGCCAGCGCCAGACTGCGAGAGAGACCAACAGCATCAAGATGGCAAATAGAAAACGTTCGTGGAAGAAGTCGCGCCGCTCGCTCATGGGGCAGGGGCGTTGCAATTGCGGGCAGGGCTAAGACTATCTTCTTCCTTGGTAGCGGCCGGAGCAAGCGAAAAAACTGGGCGGCTTTGGGACTTTGACTACCGCCCTAACTCGAAGATCTGTTGCAAGAGTGATTTTGAATGCTCAAGCGCGGCGGGCGCGTTATCGGGACCGGCGAGAGCGCCGCGGGCAAAATCCTTAGTGCCGCCGCCTTTGCCGGGAAATTGGGCGAAAACTCGTTTGAGCAAGGCATTCATGTCTTTTGCGGCTGCGGGGTCTTGCGCGAAGACGATAGCACCGGATTCGGTGTCGGCAAGCAAAGCGATTGCTTTTTCGCTGCGGCACAGAGCGGTGGCCAAACGCTGGAGATAGTCCGGCTCGACGGATTCGAGGAGCTTGGCGATGACGCGGAGGCCATCGGCGCGCGGACTGGAATCAGCGAGAAGTTTGGCGGCTTCGGCTTCGGCCAGCTTGGGCAGGAATGATTTGAGGCGCTTGGAAGCTGCTTCCCTTTCGCGCAGCAGGCGATCAAGGGAGGATGCGACTTCGGCTGGAGCGCATTTGAGGCGGGCCGCGACGTGATTGAGTGCGGCAAAGTCGGAGCGAGTGGCAGATTCCACGCGGCCACCGCAGAGAAATTCGATGCGCCAGTCCTGGCGAATTTTAGTGCAGCCGCGGAGAAGAATCAAGCCGATCTGTCCGGTGCGACGAAGATGAGTGCCGCCGCAGGGCTGCAGGTCGATGCCGGCAATTTCGATGGCGCGCAGAATTCCCGGCCGGTCGACCTGTTTGCGGACACCCTGTTCGGCGAACTCTTCGGCG
>Ga0157376_10003246_pt1 | contig 11186 bp, 12 predicted proteins | sample M45metaG_FD_121801 | JGI IMG/M metagenome (GOLD analysis project Ga0157376, IMG submission 121801) | Miscanthus rhizosphere microbial communities from Kellogg Biological Station, Michigan, USA - M4-5 metaG | ecosystem: Host-associated > Plants > Roots > Rhizosphere > Soil | place: USA: Michigan... | reverse complement strand
TGCAGAAAAGATTGCTGCAATACATTAGCTCGTCTGCTGAAGAGCGGTACCAATCATTTTTAGAAACCTATCCGCACCTGGTCAATCGTCTTCCCCAAACCCAGATAGCTTCCTTTTTGGGTATCACTCCTGAATTTTTAAGTCGTCTGCGCAGTAAGCGGAGGTCGCCAAAATCTTAAACCAGGTCAAGACTATTTCTTAAACCAGGTCATTGGCGTGCACCTGCTTAATGAATGAGATTTGCATACACAAATCAATCATTCATTAAAAAAGAAATAGTTTATGACACAATCAAAAGTTGCAGTTATCGGTTTGGGAAATATCGGAACTGTAGTAGCTACAAACCTGGTAAAGGGCAATCGGCAGGTTATTGTTGCCGACAGAAAAATTGAAAAAGCAAAAGAACTCTCTCAAAAATTAGGAAGCCTGGCGCAGCCAATGGAAATTCCGGCTGCCATCAAAGAAGCGGGTATTATTGTATTTGCTGTTTGGTTTGATGCCATCAAAGAGTTAGTAAACAAATATGCTGCAGCGCTGCAGGGAAAAATTATTATTGACCCGTCTAACCCCATTGCGCCTGATGAAAAGGGCGGATTTAAAAAGATAATTGGTGAAAATGAGTCTGCCGGCGTTATTATTTCTTCGCTGCTACCTGAAAACGCAAAGCTGGCAAAAGCATTTGGAACACTGGCAGCTGGTTCACTTAGCGCTGCGGCTTTTAAAAGACCAGCCAATGTTTTGTTCTATGCTACAGATGATGCAGGTATCAATGCTGAGATTGAACAGTTAATTCGGGATAGTGGTTTTGAACCTGTTCGCGCGGGTAACATTGATCAATCCATTCGCATTGAAGTATTTGGAGACCTGCATGAATATGGCGCATTGGGTAAACCGGTTACTGTATCCGAAGCAACGGAAAAAGTATAGGATATATAAGTTTGGTATATTTTAGAAAAGAACCTGGAGTTATAACCACGGAGACACAGGGGGCACAAAGGTTTCACAGGGGTTTTAAATAGAAAGCCTTTCAGGTACAACATGGTTGTAAGACTTTAGTTTAAAGCATGTTTAATAAACATTCTCTGTGCTTCTTTGTGTTCGCCGTGTCTCTGTGGTTCAATGGTTTGTCCGATTTATTTGTTTCGCCCATATCAATAAAAACAATATATAAATCCAACCCATTGGTGGATATCAATCTTGATTATCTTAGTTGGGGTAATTTTTTTATCACACTAAAACTAACTAATTATGGAATTGCTATGGTTTCTTATAATCGGCGCTGTATCCGGCTGGCTTGCCGGTCAATTGTGGAAGGGTGCAGGCTTCGGTTTCATTGGTAATATTATTGCAGGCATCGTTGGTGGTATTGTAGGGGGTTGGCTAGCAGGCAAATTGGGTATTGGCGGCGGTGGATTGCTATGGCAAATTCTTATTGCAGCTGGTGGCGCCTGGTTAGTGCTTTTTGTGATTAGTCTTATTAAGAAGGCCTGACAATGGTTTTTTTATTTATTAAAGAGACTTCGTTTTGTGAAGTCTCTTTAATAAAATTTTTTAACAGTTGCATAGAGGTTTCTACACATCATTATCAGCGATTTCAGTGCCTGGAAATATAACCGCTGAGTACCGCAACAACAGGCTAATTATGCATGCTATAGCAGCGACTCAGCGGCCAGAAAAAAAATGTATCTAGTATCAATATCGTTGCACAATCTTAAACAAAAACCGGGTAGGCTCACCTACTACTCCGCTTGCCGCCCTTCTTTTTTTCAATGCATCTGATTTATAGTACGCAAAGGCTTTGGCAGTATCCAGTACGGCTGTCACCAGCGATACTTTCTTAGTATCGTTCAGGTCATGGCTGATTACCCTTACAGTTATGCCATTATCTAACCTTTCCTGTTTACCTTCTTCAAATGCTTTTTGCCAGGCATCCCAGTCTTTTACAGTAAACATCGTTCTTGAACGGAGTTTTGAATCGATGGTAGCTGTGTCCTGCCAGGTGGCTGTAATAAGAGAAATCATGGGTGCGCCAAGAACGCCGCCTTTTTGCATCGCTTTTTTAAGGGAAGGGTCTTTGGCAAATGCTTTTGCTTTGGCAGTATCGTCTACTTTCAACGCCACCATCACCATATTAGAATCAAGCAGGCCACGGCCAATTACATAATTATGTATACCGTTGGCCAGCCGCGCAGAATCATGTGATTCATAGGCAATTTTCCATTTTGCATAATTGGCCACCTTGTGAGTGATTATCGCCATATTTTGTGGCGTAGTAACAATAGTACTGGCTGCAGGCGCCGCTGCTGGTGTTTTAGCGGTAGTGTCGGTAGCAGCAGTGGAGTCGGTGGCTGTTGTTTTTTCATTGCTGTTTCCCCCGCATGAGGGTAAAAAAAATACCGTGGCTGCACAAAGTAGCAAGCCGGTAAATTTGAACTGCATCATGGTGTTGATTTTTTAATAATTAATGAATAAGGGGCCGGGAAGGTGAGCTACAAGGGGCAAGGAGTCATTAAATGTAAACATATTAAGTTGGATCTCAAATTTTTATTCGGTCCAATCCCCAAACGCGGGTCCGCATTTTTTGTCATCCTGATTTTTGTAAAACCGCTGTAATGGCGGGTTTTAAAGTTTATGATAGGATAGTGAATGGCGTTTTCTATGCCGGCTATTGTTTTAATGGGGCAGGTGTATGAACAATTTGGGTCAATTTTGCTAAACAGCTAAAGGCGATGCACCTGGTTCCATTGGGTATAAAAAATAATTTTTGACGGCTGTCCAAATTTTTAGTCTTTACCCGTCATCAGTGTATAATTATTTACCGTTAAATAAGAAAAAATGAAAAAATCAAAAACGGCAATGCGTTATAATTGATCAAACAACTATCTAACGATTAAAAGAAATCAAAATGAAAAAATTTATTGTAATCTATCATGCACCTGATGCTGCGCAAATGGAAACTGCAAAAATGACTGCAGCGCAGCAGGCAGAAGGAATGAAAGCCTGGATGGCCTGGGCGCAGAAATGTGGCGACCAACTTGTTGATCTTGGTTCGCCGCTTGCAAACGGACAAGCCCTTACACCCGCGGGCAGTACTGCAAGTACCAAAGAAGTGGCGGGCTATTCTATATTGCAGGCAGAAAATATGAAAGCCGCAAAAGCATTGCTTAAAGGCCATCCCCATTTAGGCTGGAATGCCGCTTGTTCAATTGAAGTATATGAAACAATGCCCATTCCCGGCATGTAACCTGATTAAATTAACCAATAAAAAAGAAAAAATGAAAGAATACTTATTATTGTTCAGGGGCGGTGAAGGTGCAGAATTGCAAAAATCACCCGAAGCATGGCAGGCCCACATGCAAAAATGGATGCAATGGATGGGCGGACTGCAACAGGAAGGTAAATTTGTTGGCGGACAACCATTGGAGCCAAACGGTAAACAGATTGCCGGAACCAGGAAGGTAATAACAGACGGACCTTTTATGGAAGGCAAGGAATATGTGGGCGGATACCTGATGATAAAAGCTGGTAATCTTGATGAAGCTACGACCCTTTCAAAAGGATGTCCGATTCTTGATTTTGATAGCGGCCGTGTAGAAGTGCGGGAAATAAAAGAGTTGAAAATGTAATGGCGATATGCCGGAAAACAAGCAAATTAGCTGAGGAATTTCCTCAGCTAATTTTTGCATTTTTGTTATTACCGACCTCACCCCAACCCCTCTCCAAAGGAGACAGGCCAGAACCCTATTTAAGCATAAAAGAACAGTCATAATAAAGTAGTTGGAAACACACACAAACATATACCAGCTTACCGACCATCTTTTCCGGCGTGAAGCGGGAAAGATGATTGCTGTTTTAGCAAAAATTTTTGGCGCATCCAATTTAGAAACTGCAGAGGATGTAGTACAGCAAACCTTTATGGATGCGATAGATGTGTGGAAATTCAAAGGCATCCCGGATAATCCATCTGCCTGGTTGTTTCGTGTTGCCAAAAATAAGGCGATTGACTTTATCAGGAAGAATAAATATTCAGTACAGTATGATTTTTCGGATAATGAGCGAATTCTTCTTACTTCCGAATATACGATGGCAAACACAATGGAAAATCTTTTTAAGGTGGAAACGATAAAAGATGATATGCTGCGAATGATGTTTGCCTGTTGTAACCCCGGAATTTCAACCGAAAGCCAGATTGCGCTTATATTAAAAACACTTTGCGGTTTTAGCACAGCAGAAATCGCCAAAGCATTTCTGACTTCAGAAGATACCATTTCCAAACGTCTTTACAGGGCCAAAGAATTTTTCAGACAGGAAAAAGTAAGACTGGAGATTCCCTCGTCAGAAGAGCTAAAACACAGAACAAATGCAGTTCTTAACTCCATTTATCTTTTATTCAACGAAGGGTATAATTCCACGCATTCGCAACAATTAATCAGGAATGATTTGATGGCGGAAGCGATGTTGCTTTGTGGTTTGCTGGCAGAAAATAAACAAACACAGCTTCCTGAAGTGTTTGCATTGATGGCACTTATATGTTTTCATTCTGCAAGAAATGAAAGCCGTCTTACAGCAGCAGGGGAGGTAATCTTACTTCCGCAGCAGGACAGGCGCAAATGGGATCGCGATTTAATTACTGAAGGAAACCGGTATATGAATATTGCCGCATTTGGTACTGAAATCAGTTCCTACCATATCGAAGCCGCTATCGCCTTTGAACATTGCACAGCCGAAAGTTTTGAAAAAACAAACTGGAGACAAATCCTGAAATTATATGAATGGCTGTGTAGTATTTCACCTTCGCCCATAGCAGAGCTAAATAAAGTGGTGGCCATAATGGAAGCTTATGGAGCAGAAGAGGCATTGCAGGCAACGGAACAAATCAGCGATAAAGAAAAAATAAAATCCTTTTACCTCTACCCGGCTTTGCTGGGCGAAATACACGCACGGCTAAACCATCCGGCTGAAGCCAGAAAATATTTTGAGACTGCTATTAACCTGACTCAATCGGAAAATGAAAAAAAAGTGTTGCAAAACAAAATCGCTTCACTGCTGCATTGATTAACTAAATACTTCAAATACATTTTGTGCGGACGCAGCCGGCTGAAAACAGGATATATGAATTTGTGCTGTGATTCATTTTACCGGTGGAGCAGACATCTGATGTACCGGGCATTTGAGAATCACTTTTTTTTGAGGGCATCCTGCCTTGAAATGGTAACGGTTATTTCGGTGCCCTTTCCTGGTTCGCTGTATATAAAGAGGGTGGCGCCAATTACATGGGCCCTTTCTTTCATACCAAGAAAGCCCATGGTTTTCTTTTGCTGACTGTTGTCAAATCCCCTTCCATCATCCTTTACAATCAGTGTTACCTTTTTCGGTGTAATGGTAAGCGTGGACATTACATTTTTTGCATCCGCGTGCCGGGCTATATTTGTCAACACCTCCTGGTAAATACGAAACAGCCCATTGGCAACAGTATGGTCAAACTTTAATTCTTCTTTGGGGTGATTGAATTGAACAACTATGCCTGACCGCTTTGCAAATTCATCGCTTTGCCAATCCAATGCCTCTACCAGCCCAAAATCATCCAGGATGCCTGGCCGCAGATCGGCGGCTACTTTCCGGACGGTTCTTACGGCTTCATCCAGGTTGCGCGACATTTCATCTAATCTTTCTTCTATTATACCCGGCGCTGTTTTGTCTTTTAATCTTTTTTTTATCCATGCCACATCCATTTTGAATCCCGTTAGTTGCTGCCCCAGCTGGTCATGTATTTCGCGGGCAATACGGGTCTGTTCTTCTTCACGTATTTCTTCAAGATGTGCAGAAATACTCCGCAATTCTTCATTTAATTGTCTCATTTCTTCTTCTGTCTTTTTGCCTGCAGAAATATCCAGGCCTATACCAATGAGACAGGTTTGATCATTGAAGTTTATTGTGGAACCGGTGAAATAATAAGGTATTTTTCCGCCATCTTTTGTCAACACATCCACTTCGGCTTCTGCATAGCCATCAGACAGTACACTCTTAATCCATTTGGTCTTATATTCCCGTTTATTTTTTTCAAAAAAATCTTTAACCTGCATTTTCGCGATCTCTTCCGGACCGTACCCCGACACGATTTCAAAATTTTTGTTCCAGCGAAGAATATTTCCTTTGCCATCATAGAAATAAAATACACCGGGCAGGCTGTTGATAATGGAATCGGATAACTGCTTTTCCATTTCATTTTCGCGCTGCATCCTTTTTTTCTCGATGGCCTTATTGATGGCTGCCGGCAGGCGCGTAAGATTGGTCTTCAGAATATAATCATCCGCCCCTTGCTGAATGATCTTTACGGCAAACTCTTCAGACACAGTACCCGTAACAAGAATAAAGGCGATATCCGGATTATTTTCTTTTATAATTTTCAGGGCTTCCAGTGAACTGTATTGCGGCAAAGCATTATCGGCAAGCACAACATCATATTTGTTGTCTTCCATAGCGGCTAAAAATTCCCGCTCGTCGCTGGCCACAAAAGAACTGAATTCCATTCCGGAACGTTGCAGCAATCTCTGAATAAGAGTTGCATCGTGCGGGTTGTCTTCCAACAGGAGTAGTTTTAATTCGGCAGGCATGCTGTTATTTTTTGTTAATAGGTATGCTGATTTAATATAAGCCAGTACAAACCAAGTTCAGCAACAGCCTTGGTAAAGGATTCAAAATTTACAGGTTTTACGATATAGCTGTTAATGCCTAATTTATAGCTGGTAATTATATCATTTTCCTCTTTTGAAGAGGTGAGTATTACTACGGGAATCATGCTGGTACGATCGTCCGACTTCAATTGGCGGAGTATTTCCAGGCCATCTACTTTTGGCAGTTTTAGATCCAGCAAAATGAGGCTTGGTTTCAATGGTATTTTATTTGCTTCATATTTTCCTTTCGAAAAAATAAAATCCAGCGCTTCAGCACCATCGTCAATATGAAGCAGTTTATTGGCAAGATTATGTGTCTTGAGGCTCCTGATGGTTAGTGCTGCCTCGTAGGGATTATCCTCTACCAATAGAATTTCAACCTCGTTTGGTTCCATATATTTTATTTATAGTGTTTACAACCGAATATCAATTATACAGGAAGGCTGAAAAAAAAGGTAGCACCTTTGCCGGGTTCCGCTTCTACCCATACTTTTCCGCCATGTTTGGAAATAATTCTTTTTACCAGTGCCAATCCTACACCTGTTCCTTCAAATTCAGTGATTTTGTGCAATCGTTGAAATACGCCAAAAAGTTTTCCCGCGTACCTCATATCAAACCCCACACCATTATCTGCTATGGAATAAATTATTTCTGTTCGTTTTTTTAATGAACTGATACGGACTACCGGCTGTTCCTTTGTGGCAGAATATTTTATGGCATTGCCAATAAGATTACTCCATACCTGCCGCAACAGGCTGCTGTCGCATTCAGCGGGTTCTAATTTTTCTATTTTTATTTCGGCCCGGTTGCCCGATAACAAAAGCTGTTCATCTGCAACAGGCTGTACCAGTTGATTCATGTTGGTGGTGTGCACCACCAGTTCTTTTCTGCCGGTATGCGAAAGATTGAGCAGGTCGTCGATCAATTGGCCCATACGCTGTGCATTTTCTTTGATAACGCTAATGTGCTGGTTGCCCTCATTGTCTAATTTACTTTTATAATCCATTCCCAGCATATCCGCATAGCCATCTATGATACGCAGCGGAGATCTAAGATCATGCGATACAGAATAGGAGAAGGCTTCTAACTCTTTGTTTACAGATTCCAATTGTGCGGTACGATCAATGACTTTTTGTTCCAGTTCTTCGTTCAGTTTCTTTATTTCATTTTCGGCTTTCTTTCTGCCGGTGATGTCTGATCTTATGGCAACATACTGATAGGGCTTGCCTTCCTGGTTGAGGAAAGGCACTATTGTAGTATCCACCCAATAAATACTGCCATCTTTCGCTTTATTCTTTAATTCGCCCCTCCATATTTTTCCGTTGGCAATGGTTACCCACAATTTCCGGATGAATTCTTTAGGATGATATCCTGAGTTAATGATGCGATGGTCCTGCCCCAGTAGTTCGTTTTCTTTATATTTCGAAATTTTACAGAAATTATTATTGACATACTTAATTATCCCTTTTTGATCAGTAATGGCTACGATAGATGATTCATCCAATGCAAATTTGTAGTCGGAAATCTCCCTGAGGCTATTGCGCAGGTTTTCTTCGGTTGTCTTTAGCTCAGTAATGTCTGTGGAAATGCCAAAAATGGCGTATGGCTTGTCTGTGTAATCACGCAGCCTTCTTTTTACAGATATATAAGTGTGCAGGCCATCATTTTGCTGTACTTTTTCTTCCTGGGTAAGGGCATAATCAATAGAGGCCGTCTTCACATCCATCGTTCGGAATGCATCGGCCTCTTCTTTAGGAAAAATGTCATAATCTGTTTTACCCAGTATGTCTTCGCCGTCAAGATGAAACAACTCTTTAAAACGGCGGTTGACCAGCAGGTATTTGCCCTGCAGGCTTTTGACATAAATAACCGCAGTGGAATTATCTATGATGGCCGACAATAACTGCTGGCTTTCATGCAAAGCCTGTTCTGCTTTTTTACGTTCAGTAATGTCGGCCCTTATTGCCACATACTGATAAGGTTTACCCTGGCTGTTGAGAAAGGGTATTATGGTAGTATCTACCCAGTATATGGTACCATCTTTCGCTTTATTCTTTAATTCGCCTTTCCATATTTTTCCATTTGCAATGGTTGTCCATAACTCACGTATAACTTCTTTGGAATGATAGCCTGAATTAATGATGCGGTGGTCCTGACCTATCAATTCTTCCCGGCTGTATTTTGAAATCTTGCAAAAATTATCATTGGCGTGCCTGATAATCCCTTTCTGGTCAGTGATGGCCACTATGGAGGATTCATCGATGGCATATTTATAGTCCGAAATTTCACGGAGGCTTGTCTGCAATTCGGCCGTTCGTTCTTCCACACGGTGTTCAAGATCTGCATTCAATTGCCTGATTTCCTCTTCAATTTTTTTCTGCGCACTAATATCTCTTCCTTCAGCCACAATATAATCAACACTGCCGTCTGGCTTTAATATGGGAGTTAAACTGAAATTTATGGTGAGCGACTGCCCAAAAACAAAAATCTGTTCGTCGTAATTAATGGCGATACCCGAACAGGCTTCTTTAAATGCATTGCGTACTCTTGCGTGAACTTGAGGATCAAATGTCCACCATACTCCCTCTGTAAAATTGGTTTGCAGCAATTCTTCCATTGGCAATCCTGATGCCTGCATGGTGGTTTTGTTTACCAGCAGCAATTTCCCTTCGGTAGAAACCTTTGCACAAAGGGTAGACATACTGTCTATAAAATCCTGGATTTCCTGTTTTTGTTTTTGAATTTGTGCTTCGGCATTTTTTTGCCCTGTAATGTCAATCAGGGTGCTTACCCAGCACATTTTATTATCTATTTCAATTTTTTCAACCGCATTAATAACATCTATCATTTCGCCATTTGCCCTTCTGATTTTTATTTCAATGCCTTTTGCCTTACCTCCGGCTTCCTGCACCTGGTTTATTCTTTTTGCCTGCTCTCCGGTGCTTGTAATGAGAAGCTCCGTAGAGGTTTTTCCAATCACCTCTTCCTTTTTATAACCTGATATTTCAGCAAATGCATCGTTAACATACATGAATTTTCTATCCTCTCCATTAATGGTGATGGCAACCGGGCTAATATTGAAAACGGTAATAAACCGTTTATTGGATGCACTAATTTGCTCTTCTGCTTTCTTTTGCTCAGTAATGTCCCGGATAAATCCAATGAAAAGTTTTTTTTCATTCACAAGTGCGGGTGATATGCTCAAGGCAACATCAAGTTCAACATTATTTTTATGAAGGGCTTGTATTTCAATTGCTTTATTAAGTACGGGGCCTTCGCCGGTTTGTAAAAAATGTTTTATCCCTGCTGTATGTGCCTCACGGTAGCGATGAGGTATAATGGTTTCACTCAGCAGCCTGCCTGTTACTTCTTCAGGCTTCCATCCAAAAAGTGTTTCAGCCTTTGGGTTCCAGTTTACAATAACACCTTCTTTGTCAATCACAATGATGGCATCCGGAGCCGCATTGAAGATGGATTCTATTTGTTGTTCGGTGTGTTCACGTGCTTTTATTTCTTTCAATAGCAGGGTATTGGTTTCCCTGATAGTTTGTCTTTGTTTTAGATCTTCCTGCTGCATTTGCCGCATTTCTGTTACGTCCTCTACCTGGTGTATAATATAGTCCAGTTCATTATTGTCGCTCAGTACGGGTGTATTTAAAGGACTCCAGTATCTTTCTTCAAAACTTCCATCGGGTCTGCGGATATCATATTTCTGTACCGGCATAGCGTGGGCGGTGCGGTTGAGTATGACGTAGTGCAACGAAGCGCGAAGATTGGATACCCCCGAAGCGGTGGGATCATCGGGGTTAGTGGGGAAGATATCAAACAGCCCCCGGCCAAGAATATCTTCCCGCCGGGTCATTGTAGCTTTTAAATAGGCATTGGTGGCTGCCGCGATGGTTAAATCGGGGAATAAAATAAGATATAGTCCCGGGGCTGATTCAAGCAATTTTTGAAAATGAATTTCTGCAGGCCTTTGCATATGGGATAAGGAATAGTCAAAAATAGAATTCTTTTTTACAAAACGCTGTACTGTACGTGCTTGCATAGGGGAGATTAAAATGACCAGGCGGGATAGCCAGGCACGCTGATTTTGGATAATATCATTAAAGTTCCACAAACTTACTTATACAACCAATGTTTTTATTTACAAAGCCCTTTTTCTACATGTTTACCATTATGCGTAAATACATTAAAGGTTTATTAATAAATTTTTAATGCCAATGGAGTGGGCTGCATTCTTGTTTCTGAGCAAATGCCCCAAATTGCCGCAGCCATTTTCGTTCAGTATATGGTCTGGTTCCGCTCCACCTGGCGATACCCCTTCACAATTTTTATTAGATGGCGGATACCAGCTTAAGAAAGCCGCCCCATTTATAAAATGAGAGCGGCTTGATTGTTAAATAACGCTGGCAAACTATTTAGCTGTTTAGCAGGATTGGATTTCAAACGGTCATTGGGTTTCAGGGAAATTGGATAATAAATGGCTTTTCAAGTAATAAATAGCTATCG
>Ga0157376_10003243_pt1 | contig 11193 bp, 9 predicted proteins | sample M45metaG_FD_121801 | JGI IMG/M metagenome (GOLD analysis project Ga0157376, IMG submission 121801) | Miscanthus rhizosphere microbial communities from Kellogg Biological Station, Michigan, USA - M4-5 metaG | ecosystem: Host-associated > Plants > Roots > Rhizosphere > Soil | place: USA: Michigan... | reverse complement strand
GCGCCCCTCGTGCTCGACGGCGAGATTGTCGCGCTCGATCCGAACGGCCACCCCGCGGGCTTTCAACACCTCCAGCGCGGGGCGTCCGACTGCGCCTATATCTGCTTCGACATCCTGCGCGACGGCGCCGCGGATTTCCGCGGCCGCCCGCTGACCGAGCGCCGGCAGGCGCTCGAGCGCGTCTTTGCCTCCAGGTCCAAAACGTCGTCCACGTTGCGGATCAGCGAGATTGCCTACGGCGACGGCCGGGCGCTGCACGAGCGCGCGCTCGCCGAAGGCTGGGAAGGCCTGATCGTCAAGAACGCGGCGTCGGTGTACCACTCCGGCAAGCGCACGCCCGACTGGCGCAAGCTGAAGATCCTCTCCGAGCAGGAATTCGTCGTCGCCGGCTGGACCGAACCGAAGCAGACGCGGATGCACCTGGGCGCGCTGGTGCTGGGCGTCCACAAGGACGGCGATCTGCGGTACGCGGGCCGCGTCGGGACAGGCTTCGACGATCGCGAGCTGGCGAAGCTGATCAAGCTGCTGAAGCCGCTCGAAACCGCCGCCAGCCCCCTGAGCAACGCGCCGCGCACGAACGAGAAAACCCACTGGGTGAAGCCATCGCTCGTCGCGCAGGTCCGGTTCACCGAGTGGACCGCGGACGGCAGCCTCCGCCACCCGGTGTATCTGGGGCTGAGGGACGATAAGAAGGCGGGAGATGTAGAACGAGAGGTTCAAGGTTCACGGTTCAAGGTTCAAGGTTCTCAGGTTCACGGTTCTCAGGTTCACGGTTCTCAGGTTCAAAGTTCTCAGGTTCAGCGTTCTCGAACCGTGAACCGTGAACCGGGAACCGTGAACCCCCTGATCGAGCAGCTCCGCTCCCTCGAGGACGCTCGCAAGGACGGCATCCTCAACCTGCCCGGCGGCGCGTCGCTCAAGGTCACCAACCTTCACAAGCCGTTCTGGCCGAAGCTGAAGCTGACGAAAGGCGATCTGTTCCGCTACTACGTCCAGGCCGCGCCGTTCGTTCTGCCGGCGGTCACTGATCGTCCGCTGGTGATGAAACGCTTTCCAAACGGCGTCGGCGGTGAACCGTTCTACCAGCACCGCGTGACGGCGCCGCCCCCTGGCGTGCGCGTCGAAGACGTCCGCGAGGCGGATGGATCGGCGCGCCCGCAAATCATCGGCGGCGATCTCACCACGCTCCTCTACATGACGCAGCTGGCGTCGATTTCGCAGGACCCGTGGTTCTCGCGCGTGGGCTCGCCCGACACCGCCGATTACGTCGCCCTCGACCTCGATCCGATGCCGGACGTGCCCTTCACGCAGGTGCTCGAAGTGGCCCGGTGGATTCGCGACGAGCTCGCGACACTCGGCGCCAGCGGATTCCCCAAGACCTCGGGCGCCGACGGCGCGCACATCTACATTCCGCTGCCGCCGGGCACGCCGTACGAAACCGGCCTGCTCTTCTGCCAGATCGTCGCGAGCGTCGTCTCACAGAAACACCCGAAACAGGCGACGGTCGAGCGATCGGTGAAACTGCGCGGCCGCCGCGTCTACGTCGATTACCTCCAGAACATTCCCGGCAAGACGCTGGCGACCGCATACAGCGCCCGCGCCAGCGAGTACGCCGGCGTCTCGACGCCCCTGACGTGGCAGGAGATCGACGAGGGCGTGGATCGCGAAGCGTTCACGATCGTCTCGATGCCCGGTCGCTTCAAGGCGGCAGGAGATCTCTGGGCGGCGTTTCGATCGTCGAAGGGCGTCGATCTCGAGCGCGCGACCCGGTACGGGAAGAAACGATGATCGCCATCAGGCCTGCCGCCGAGCACGACCTCGCCGACATCCTGCGCATTTACAACCAGGCGATTGAAAAGACGACCGCCGTCTTCGAATACCACGCCCACACCATCGACATGCGGCGCGAGTGGTTCAAGGCAAAAGAGGCGGCCGCGCGGCCCGTGCTGGCGGCCGTCGAGTCGGACACGGTCGTGGGGTTTGCCAGCTATGGTCCGTTTCGCGCGTGGCCGGCCTACAAATACTCGGAGGAACTCTCCGTGTACGTGGAGGAGCAGGCGCGGGGCCGCGGCATCGGGACGGCGCTGGTGCAGGCCATCGTCGCGCATGCGCGCAATCGCGATCTGCACGTGCTGATTGCCGGGATCACGGCTGACAACGTCGCCTCGCTGCGGCTCCACGAGAAGCTGGGGTTCGTCGAGGTCGCGCACATCCGCGAGGTGGGATACAAGTTCGGCCGGTGGCTCGACTTGAAGCTGCTGCAACTTCTGCTCGACGGCCCCGCACATCCCACCGATTCATAGCCGGATTGATCCGCTCCGTTCCCGCACTTATTTGGCATCGTCGTTGCTTGGGCGCCTGTCGAGGTGTCCGTTGCCGCAGCGTCTTGATACATTCTTTCAGTTCATCGTCATGCTGGCCGCTGCCACTGTCGGCGCCGGCGTCATAATTTCATTCTCACCGAACAGCCTCGACGCGGCGTCCGGCGACATTGTCACCTACCACGCCGACAATGCGCGGACCGGCCAGTTTCTCAACGAGACGACGCTGACGCCCGCGTCGGTCACTGCCGCAACGTTCGGGAAAGTCGGGTTCTTCGCCGTTGACGGCAAGGTCGACGCCCAGCCGCTGTTCCTGTCCGGCCTGTCCATTCCCGGACAGGGCGTTCACGACGTGCTCTTCGTCGCCACCGAACACGACACGATATACGCGATGGACGCGGTCACCGGCACGACGCTGTGGAGCCGATCGCTGCTCGGCTCCGGCGAATCGCCGAGCGACGGCCGCGGGTGCTCGCAGGTCGTCCCCGAGATCGGCATCACGTCCACGCCGGTCATCGACAGGGCTGCCGGCGTCATCTACGTCGTCGCGATGTCGAAGAACGCGTCGGGGGCGTACTTCCAGCGGCTGCACGCGCTCAACATCACGACCGGCGCCGAACTGTTCGGCGGGCCGAAGAACGTCCAGGCGGCCGTTCCCGGCACCGGAGCGGGCAGCGCGAACGGGACGGTGACGTTCGACCCCAGGCAGTACGAAGAGCGCGCGGCTCTTCTGCTGCTGAACGGCTCGGTGATGACGACCTGGACGTCGCACTGCGACATCGACCCCTACACCGGCTGGATCATGTCCTACAACGCGACGACGCTCGCGCAGACGAGCGTGCTGAACGTGACACCCAACGGCTCGCGCGGCGCCTTCTGGATGGCCGGCAGCGGTCCGGCCGCCGATCCGCAGGGCAACGTCTACATCCTCGCCGGCAACGGCACGTTCGACACGACGCTCAACGCCAGCGGCTTCCCCAGTCAAGGCAACTTCGGCAACGCGTTTCTCAAGCTGTCCACATCCGCCGGCCTGCGGGTCGCGGATTACTTCGCCACGTTCGACACCGTGTCGAAGTCGAGCGCGGACAGCGACCTGGGGTCGGGCGGCGTGGTGGTGTTGCCCGACCTCGTGGACAGCGCGAGTCACGTCCGCCATCTGGCCGCCGGCGCCGGCAAGGACGGGCACATCTACCTCGCCGACCGCGATGCGATGGGCAAATGGAATCCCGGCAGCAACGCCAACCTCTATCAGGATGTGGCGGGCGCGCTTTCTGGCGGCGCGTGGTCCACGCCGGCGTATTTCAACGGCAAGCTGTACTACGGCGGAGTGGGCGACAGGCTGAAGGCATTCTCGCTCGTCAACGCCCGCGTGGTACCGACACCATCGTCTGTCAGCGCACGGACGTTCGGGTACCCGGGGGCCACTCCGAGCATTTCCGCCTCGGGCGGCTCGAACGCGATCGTCTGGGCCGTTGAGAACTCGAACCCGGCCGTGCTCCATGCCTACGACGCACTGGACCTGTCGCGCGAGTTGTACAACTCGAACCAGGCCGCGTCCGGGCGCGACACATTCGGCCCCGGCAACAAGTTCATTGCGCCGATCATCGCGAACGGGCGGGTGTATGTCGGCACGACGGCGGGTGTCGCGGTCTTCGGGCTCCTCGCCGGCGTCCCCAGCGTCGTCGGCGTCATACCGGGCTCGGGAACCGGCAGTTCTCAGACGTTCGCGCTGCGGTACGCCGACACCGCGGGCGCCACCGACCTGTCGTCGGCCATCGCCTGGTTCAGCACGTCGGCCACGAGCGCCGCCGGTTCGTGCGCGGTCCTCTACAATCGCGGAGCGAACACGGTGTCGCTGCTGAACGACGCCGGCTCACAATGGACCACCAGGACGCTGGGAAGCGCGGGCACGCTTCAGAACAGCCAGTGCACGATCACGATGGGCTCGAGCACGACGGTGGTCGCATCCGGCAACACGCTGACCTGGAACCTGGCGGCGACGTTCGCGCCCGCGTTCGGCGGGACGAAGACGATCTACATGATGGCCACCACGGACGAAGGCGCCGCCACAGACCTTCAGGCGGCCGGCACGTGGACGATTCCGGGGGGCCCGGTCGTCACGGCCGTGTCGGTGACGCCGGCCAGCGGCTCGGGCAGCAGCGGAGCGTTCACGTTTCAGTACGGGGACACGGCCGGCGCCACGGACATCTCCTCGACGTTCGCATGGTTCGCCACGACGACCACCGCCGGGTCATGTCTTGTTCGGTACGACAAGGCGGCCAACACGGTCTCGCTGCTGAATGACGCCGCGACCCAATGGACGACCGGCACGCTGGGTGTGGCCGGGACTATCCAGAACAGTCAGTGCTCGGTGACACTCGGCAGCAGCGCGACGGTCACGGCTGTCGGCAACGTGCTCTCGTGGCGCCTGGCGATGACGTTCAAGACGGCTTTCAGGGGCGCCAAATCGGTTTACATGTACGCCGATAACGGACGAGGCTCCACGAGCGGCCTGCAGTTGCGCGGGGCGTGGACCGTGCCCTGATCGGGGTTCGCCGGCTTTCGGGTACCGAAAGCTGCGCTCAATCTCGAAACTCGACGAAACCTGCGCGCGTCAGGAACCCGTCAGAAATCAGTTAAATCCGCATCTTACCGGGGGCAGCGATCTTGCCTGTGCCGGGCCGTTCACGCTCGGCGCCAGTCCATTCGTCCGTGCTCACGGAGGTGTAGTGATGAAGCGACGCGACTTCTTCAAGACGGCCGGAATCTCGTCGGCGGCCCTGGTTTCGCTCCCCGCGTTTGCCAAACCGGCTCCCGCGCCGGCGAAGGCTGCGGGGCACGGCGGCCAGGACGAGGAACACGATCACGGGCACGGCGGCGACCACGATGACCTCACGGGCCCGCTCGCCAACGCCACGATGGCTTTCGGCGAGTGGAACACCGACCCTGCGCTCGATCGCTTCCCGAACAACTCACCCATCACAGGCAACAACCACCATCTCCAGCCGGGCGAAGTCACGATCAAAGCCGGTGGGTCCGTCAGCTTCATCATCTCCGGCTTCCATCTCGTGCTCGTGTACGGCCCGGACACGAAGCCGACCGATATCAACAAGGGACTCACGATCCCCCCGTCCCAGCAGCCAGTCCCGCCGCTGATCAACGATCCGGTGAACCGCATATACCGGGGGCTCGACCCTAGCGTGTTCCCGATACTGCCCGGTGGCACCGCGCGACTCCAGGATCGGGTGGAGGTCGTCCGGTTTCCCAACCCAGGGCGGTACCTGGTGATGTGTGGGGTGCTTCCGCACTTCTTCGACGCCGCATCCGGTGAGTTCCTCATGTTCGGCTACGTGAAGGTGCTGAAGTAGGAAGTAGAACGTTCAGGGGAACCGGCCGCCCGGCCGGTTCCCCCCTCGCTCGCCTCGATCAACAATCACCCGGTGGTACCGCAAGCACGAGAGATGTTCGCCGGAGGCGTCGCCTACGAGCGCTTCATGGGCCGATGGAGCCGTCGTCTGGCCCCCCTCCTGGTGACGTTCGCGGGTGTCGCTGGTAAGGACTCCGTGCTCGATGCCGGATGCGGCACGGGTGCGCTGTCGTTCGCGATCGGCGACATGGTGCCGTCGGCGCGGCTGACAGGCGTGGATCCCTCCGCCGCCTATGTGCGCGACGCGCAGGCGCGCGCGCCCGCTGACCGCATGCGGTTTCTCGTCGGCGATGCCCGGGCGCTCGAATTCCGGGACGCCAGTTTCGACAAAACCCTGTCGCTCGTCGTGATGAACTTCGTCCCGGATCCCGCGCGCGCAGTCGGGGAGATGACCCGCGTCACCCGTCCCGGCGGCGTCGTCGCCGCCGCTGTCTGGGACTACGGCCACGGCATGGAAATGCTGCGCGTGTTCTGGGACGAAGCCGTCGCGCTTGATGGAGCGAGCGCGACAGCTTCCAGCGACGAGCGCAACATGCCGCTCTGCCGGCAAGGGGAGTTGGCGGCGCTCTGGCGATCGGGGGGACTCGAACACGTGGAGGAACAGGCACTCGAGATCGAGATGCCCTTCGCGTCGTTCGACGACTACTGGCTGCCGTTCCTGGGCGGCCAGGGGCCGGCGGGTGCGCACGTGGCCGGGCTCACGGATGCGGCACGCAGCGCGCTCGAAGCCAGGCTTCGCGCGCGGTTGCTTGCCGGTCAACAGGACCGCGCGTTCACACTGCGGGGGCGCGCGTGGGCAGTCCGCGGCGTCGTCGCCGCGTGACGGCTACGCCTTCGGGATCGAGCCGCCCGGCGTCAGTTTGTCGACCGCCTGGGGCAGGATCTGCGACAGCTTCTGCGACAGTTCCGGGACCGACAGCCCCGATTTCTCCGACAGTTGCTGCAGCAGGTCCGGGCCCAGCGCTTTCTGCAGGTCCTCCGGCGAAATCGGCTGGTTCGGTCCGGTGCCCACCCACGACTTGACCGTCGGGCCCAGGCCGTTCCGTTCGAATTCGCTGACGACGCCCTGGATGCCGCCGTGTTTTTCGATGATGCCGCTGACGACAGACACCATGCCGGCCCCGACGATGCCGCCGAGCAAACCGTCGAACAGTCCCATATGACTTCTCCCTGACTAGATCTTGACCAGCGCAAGATCCACAGTCGTGTTCGCGCTGACCGTCAACATCTTTCCCTTCGGCTTGTACGACAGCGCCGCCTCGACGATGATCTTCTCGGGCTTCACGCCGGTAATCTTGTAGCGCCCCTTCGCGTTGGTCACGGCGCTCTTGCCGAAGTTGGTGCCGGTGCCCGCGACGATTTTCACGAGCGCGTTGGGGACGGGGGTGCCGAGTGCCGAGTCCGTGATTTTGCCCTTGAGCGTGTAGGTCGCCGGCATGTGATTGCTCCTTGCTGGAATTAACGCTTCGTTCCCGACGAGACCGCCGCCTGGCCCGGCGCCAGCATGTGAATCCGCGATTGAAAGAGCCAGCCTCTGGGTGTCTTCACGTAGACGTCTTCGTAGTGGCCCTGGTGCTCGACCTTGTGCGGATCGCCGTCGAGGCCGATGGCGATGAGATCGATCCGGCCGGTCGCGCCCTCAGCTGACGGCACGATGACGTGGTTGACGTACATGTGCTTGATGCCCTTCCACGGGACCTCGTCGCAGCTCTTCATGCTCCCGCGCGCCGCTTCCGCCAGCTTCTCACGGCCCTGCCACCTGGTGCCCGGCCGGCCGTTGCGCGACGCGCTGAACCAGCCGTCGTCGGCGTACAGCGCGGCGTAATCGTAGCCGTTGTTCGTGCACTCGTCGATCGCGACGGCGTAGCGCGCGTTCAGCTGCTGGATGTCGATGTAGTCCTGGGTCGTGAGCGAGGGGGCCCTGGCGCCGCTCTTCTGGCCGGCGTACACGACGGCCATCGAGAACACGAGGGCCAACAGGAGCAGCAGGAGCTGTCTCGCGTTGCTGGTCGTCTTCATGGGCGATTCCTTTCGCTTAGAAATCGAGCTGCGCGCTGATCTTGAACAGCCGGGCGTTCAGCACGCTCAACGGCACCTGCCACCGGGCGAACGCGGCGTTCAACGATAGCACCGAGCTCGAGTTGAACGCATTGTAAAGGTCGAAATTGATGACCGTCCGCAGCTGCGAGAACTTGAACGGCTTCGCGAACCGCAGGTCGAGGGTGTTGATGCGATCGCCATACATCGACCCGGGGTCCACGATGTTCACCGTGGTGTTCTGGGCGCCGCCCGAGAGCGGCCGGCCGAGCGACGGCTGGACCTGCGCGTTCGTGGCCGTGTAGTTGGCCGCGATGAAGGGGCCGGGCAGGCTCTGGACCGTCGCGGCGACGTTCACGCCAACCTTCGGCAGCTCGTACGTGCCGATGAATTTCACCTGCGTCAGGAACGGCGTTTCGAGGTGGCACATGTCCGTGCTCTGCACGGCGCCGATCGATCCCGTGACGGTCACGGCGTTGCGGTATTGCGTGACGATGCCGCACGAATCGGTCGTCGTTTTGCCGGTGCTGAACCCGCCCTGCAGCAGGACGCCCGATCGCGGACGCATGTTCACGCTGAGATCGAAGCCGTTGAAGTTTTCGAGCTGCCCGCCGAGGTTGTCCGCGAAGGTGATGAGGTTGTTCACCTGCCCCACCTTGTTCGGGTTCAGGTCGTACAAGCCGCCGACCGTGTAGCCGCCGCCGCCGGGGAGGCGCGGATCAGGAGGTGCGACGATGCTGAACGGGCTGTAGTCGGTCGGCGCGACGGCGAGATTCTGCGTGACCGTGAAGTTGTAGAACCAGCGGCGGAAGTAGCCGAAGTTCAACGACACGCGGGGCGCCAGCTCGTGCTGCACGTTGGTCGAGAACTCCCAGTTGCCGGGGCGCTTGCCCCAGCCGACCAGCGTCTCGGGGTCGGTGGTCGTGCTCGGCAGCAGGCCGCCGAATCGGAGGTCGGAGATCGTGCCGCATTCGCCGTTGGCCTGCGAATTCAGCAGGTCGCACTGCGGGATGTAGTCGCCGTTGATGCCGCGGCCGGCGCGATCGTCCCAGGATCGCGTCACCGTGTTCGCAAGGTTGAAGTAGGGGTTGCCGAGGGTCGGATCCACGGCCAGCACATACTTGCCGATGGACACCTTGACGGCCGTCTTCCCGTTGCCGAACAGGTCGTACGCCACGCCGCCACGAGGGGAGATGTCCTTGAATTGATACCAGTCGGTCGCCGCGAAGGTGATCGAACGGTTGGGCACGAGCGGCCCCGGGCCGAGAAACTGTTCCGGGAAGTAGGTGTTGAAGTAGTCGAAGCGGAGGCCCGCGTTGATCGTGAGCCGCTTGACCGTCCACTTGTCCTGCGCGAAGAGGGCGCCCTCGGTGAGATGGCTGCGGCGCGAGTTGGGGGTCGCGTACTCGGTGATCAGGTTCGGAATCGTGTTGTTGAATCGATAGCTGGTCGCCGTATCCCCTGTCGAGTTGGAGTTCCGGTTGTTGCCCATGAGGTTGTTGAAGCCAACCTTGAACGCGTGGGCGCCGGTCACATACGACAGGGAGACATCGGTCATATAGAGGTTGGGTCCCTCCTGCCGGCTGTACAGGAAGTTCGGCCCCTGCGCGATGCCGCCGCCATGGTAAAGCAGGCCGTTCGACTGCTCCAGCACGGGCACGAGCGACTTCCAGATGTCACCGGCCGGCCGGTACGCCGTGCCGTCCGGCGGCGTCACGTTGTAGAGAATCTCGGAGTGATCCGAGAAGTGCGATTCGAGAAGCAGGCGCGAGCTGATCGTCGACGTCCATCCCGCAACGAGCAGGCGGTTCTTCGGGTACAGGAAGTCGCTCGCGGCCTCGGGTGAGTTCGTGGACGTGCCGGAGCCGTTGCGGCGCGGCTGGGTCTCGGCGTACGCGCTGAACTTGTTCCGGGGCGTCGCCTGCCACGTCAGGCGGAGGTTCACGACCGATTGCGTCGTGGCGGCGTAGGCCTGACGGCTCAAGTCCGCCGCGTACGTCCACTTCGTCGGATCCCCGGCGTTGAGGTTGTAGTACAGGCCCGCCAGGTAGTTCTCGTTCGTCTGCCAGCGCGCGTCGGTGAAGAACCACAGCTTGTCCTTCACGAGCGGCCCGCCGCCCGAGGCGTCGAAGTCGTAGAGGCGCTTCAGCGAGTTGGGCTGCCCCAGCCCCTGGGCTTTGAGCTCGTCGCTGTAGTTGCTGCTCTGAAAACTTGGGCCGACGTAGGTGCCGAAGAACGAGGCGCTGTACCGGTTGCCGCCCTCGCGCGGCACGTAGTTGATCTGCAGGCCGCTCGAGTTCAACTCGGCCAGGCCGGCGCCGTAGTTGATGGTGACCTCCTGCGTGCTGCCCATCCCGGGCATCAGGCTGATCAACTGGCCCGGCGAACCGATATTTCTGAGGTTCACGCCGTTGGCGGTCACTCGCATGTCGCTGGTGCGGCCGCCGTGGATGGCGAGCGACGTCAGACCCAGCGTGTTGGAGCCGCCGACGTCCGGGTTGGTGCCGGTCACACCGGGAATCAGCACGGCCAGCTGCTGATGACTGCGGCCGGCCGGAATCGCGTCGACCACCTCTTTCGGGATCACCCGCTGCTGGGTCGTGCCCGAGACGTCGACGATCGGCGACTCGCCGCTGACCGTCACCGTCTCGGTCACCGAACCCACCTTCATCTCGATGTTGATCGTCGCCGTGAACGAACCAGCCAGCTCGACGCCTTCGCGCTTGACGGTGCTGAACCCGGACAGCGAGAACGTCACCTCGTACACGCCCGGGCGGAGATCGATGATCCGGTACTGGCCGCTGCCGTCGGTGACGACCGAGCGGGTTTTTTCGATCAGCGCCGGGCTCGACACCTCGACATTAACGCCCGGGAGCACGGCCCCGGATGAGTCCCTGACCACGCCGGTGACTGAACCGGACAGGCCCTGGGCAGAGGCAGTGGGCAACGCGCCGATGAACACGCCGGCCAGCAACGCGGCAGTTCGCAAGGCTTGCATGCAGAGACTCCTTGGATTCGTGATCAATGGCCTCCGATTATGTCGGCCGGATCGGGGCTGTCAAGAGACCCAAACGGGCGATACGAGGTCGTGTGGAGATCCACTTCACAAGAGCTCGCGTGCTTGACAATTCTCACGACGGGCCAATAATGCGCGTGGCAGTTGCGTCCGGTGACGCGAGGAGAGTGCAATGCGGGAGAACTGGAAGACGCCGGGATTCTTCGCGGTGACGATCGTGGCCGCGATCGCTGTCGCTGCCGTCGCCGCACGCGCGGGGCAGGCTCCGGCAACGGCCGGTGCGGCGGCGCTCACGGCCGCCGACTACGTCGAGATTCAGCAACTGGCCGTTCGCTAGTCGTACGCGATGGATACGGGCGCCGACGGCGGCGAGATGCTGGCCTCGCTCTTCG
>Ga0157376_10003242_pt1 | contig 11193 bp, 11 predicted proteins | sample M45metaG_FD_121801 | JGI IMG/M metagenome (GOLD analysis project Ga0157376, IMG submission 121801) | Miscanthus rhizosphere microbial communities from Kellogg Biological Station, Michigan, USA - M4-5 metaG | ecosystem: Host-associated > Plants > Roots > Rhizosphere > Soil | place: USA: Michigan... | reverse complement strand
CCTTCCGGCAGCGGCGCTTTCAGAAATTGCAAAAATCCGTTCGATCCAAAAAACACAAAAATAAATCCCAGCAAAATCCGCGCAATGATTACTCCAATTTTCATCTGCTCCCTCCACGTCCACAATCCAGCGCCGGAGGCGCGAAAAACGTCAGCCCAACGAGCATGGGTTGGCACGCCCCGAGACGGCACCCGAGCGCCATAGGCGCGGCACATCTTTGTTCGCTGTTCAGATGATACAAATCTGGCGGGAGATACTCCAGATTACAGTTCGAACGAAGCGCATCCTAAACCCCCAACGCTTACCAGCCGCGCGCGATCAGTCCAGCGGCAATTCCCAGCCCTGCAACGGTAGCGTATGCCGCTCCAGCCAATCTCCACGAAATGGTCTTGCCCAGCACCGACAACGAAAACACGCTGATAATTCCCAGGGTACACAGGATCGCCATCACATAAGGCATCGGCGCTCCGTGGGTCATTGCGATGTAGGCAATCGCGACATCGAACGCCATCGGTACCGGCAAAAACGCTGCCACCAGAGCCACCAATACAATTCCCGGGATCGTTGCCTGCCCGACAATCGCCTGCGGCGGAAGCATCTCAATCACCAGCGCGCCCAGCACCGCTGCCAGAATCATCAACGGAAACGCCACGCGAAACACGTACCAAAAACTTTTCGCGTACGACCGCACCACATTCACGGTCGCCTGCCACCAGCTCTCCGAAACCGGAATCTCAATCGGGCATCCATATGATTTTTCCTCTTCCCGCGAAGCCGTTGCCGGCGCAAACACAAAAATCAAAAACAACACGGTAGCCAATTTCAATATCGCCACTTTCGCCGGAAACAAAGCGAACGTCATCGCCAGCACCACCACGTTCAGCGCTGGCGAAGCGAACATTGCCGCCAGCACCGATTCCCTACTCATACCCGCTGCATAAAATCCGCGCGCAATCGGTGCCACGCAGTTGGTACAAACGGCCATCGGCATACCGGCTACCGCGCCGAATAGCGTATTTAGATATTTGGAACCCGTTCGTCGCCGCGGCACCATCGCCAAAAACGTCAGCGCCGCCGGCCCAAACAAGAATGAAAACGTCATTCCAATGCGATTCGCATCCAGCCAATTCAAGGTAGTCCGCCACACGCGTACACTCAGCGGCATGCTGCGATCAATCTGATACACCGTGCCAAATGTCAGTGCGCCTTTGGCTGTGATTCCCGTCCCCGCATGGTAGCGCTTCATCAGCGCCGGATAGCGAGAGTCCACCCAAAAAATCGTGCCAATCACCACCATCAGCAGGATCGCCAGCGTGCGACTCCGCCAGGCCCCCACTGTGCTGCTGAGCCCCAAATTCAACACAGGATTTTGTACTGACACACGCGCCTCCACAGCTTCGCTAATCTCTCTGGCAGATTGACCCGGCAGCCAATAATTTCCGCAACCTTAAGTCTTTCCTCCTCTCGCTAGGAATAGTGCAAAACCACTAGTCCGGTGACCGAGGGCACGGTTCGTCGTGGGCCTAGCGCCAAGGCGCGGCAAAATTTAGCCCAACGCGCAAGCGCTGCGGCGCGATTCGAATGAAAAGCGGAACGGCTCCCGCCGATGCCTAGATCGATCTCAACAGGCAGGTACGGGAGGTGCGGACCCCCGACCACGCGCATTTTCGATGCTCGACTCCTCGGCCAACTCATTTCAGTGTTGCCTCACGCACGCCAACGAGCTTTCGACTTTCAGCTGTCAACTTTCAATCTCCACTGATCCCACCCGCCGGCACTGGTAAAGTTTGACCGCCTCCATGATCGCTTCCCACTAGTCAAACTTTACCAGTGCCCACCCGCCTCTCACCTGGTCGCCGCACCCCTCCTGTGCTACCCTTCTTGGCGCACAGAAAATTATCCGGCACCGTGCCACGCAAGGCTCCTGCGTCGCCTTCGTTCCGTCCTTTCCGCTTCTTGGTTCGTTGCAGGTGGAGAGGCATCTTTTTCAGCAGGGCCGGCTGAGGCAAAAGGAAGTTTGAGCCAAATGTCAGCACGTACCGCAATACTGAAATCCGGCGAACAAACGATTGAAATCAAACTCGCCCACTCCCCGGACTCCGATGACGCTTTCATGTTTTATGCGCTGGCCACCCACAAACTGCCAACGCCGGGCTACAAGTACACCCACGTGCTTTCCGATATTCAAACGTTGAACGAAGCTGCGCTGACCGAGACCTATGACGTCACCGCGGTGAGCTTTGCGGCGTACCCATCGATCCGCGACAAGTATGTGTTGATCGATTGCGGCGCCAGCTTTGGCGAAGGCTATGGCCCGATCGTAGTGGCTGCCAAGTCCATGAAAAAGGAAGATATCAAAGGCAAGCGCATCGCGGTGCCAGGACTGAAAACTTCCGCTTACCTTTCGCTGAAACTCTACGAACCGGATTTTGCACCTGTGGTGATGCCTTTCGACAAGATTCTGGACGCGGTTCAGGGCGAACTGGTGGACGCCGGGCTGTTGATCCACGAAGGCCAGCTGATGTACGGCAAGATGGGCCTGCACAAAGTGCTCGACCTTGGCGTGTGGTGGCAGGAACAGACCGGGCTGCCGCTTCCGCTCGGCGGTAACGCGGTGCGCAAAGCACTGGGCCCCGAACTTGGTCGGCTGATCTCCAAAACTATCCGTGAAAGCGTTTCTTATGGACTCGATCACCGCGAGGACGCGTTGAAATACGCGATGCAGTTTGCGCGGGACATGGAAACCGAACTGGCCGATCAATTCGTCGGCATGTACGTAAACAAATGGACGCTCGGCTACGGCGAAAAAGGGAAACAAGCCGTTCAGGAACTGATAAGCCGCGGAACACGCGCTGGCGTCATACCTGGGCCGGACACCGTCGAATTTTTGAGCGAGTAGCTAAGCGGCGTTTTTTCAAAGACCTCATAGAAAACAACTGAAACGCCGTTCGGCGTTTCAGTTGCGGGATTCGCACATGCACACCGCTGCAGTATTTAGGTTTCCAAAGCCGCGGCAGCCACCTCCCAATAGATCGCTCAACTTTGTTCCTCCATGCAAGCCATCAGGAATGATGGATAATAGCCGGCACAATGACGGGCACACGTTCTGCTATTGTGAAAATCGTCTGCGGATTGGCAGCGGCGATCTGCCTTCTTACAATAGAAAATATCTGGATTGATCCGCGAGTAGCGAGAAGATCGCACCACCGATTGCCGTCTTTCGTACCTGAAGCACTGAGCGGGTGGTGGTTTTTGATTTTGATGACCTTGGGGATTGCAGTAATTTTTCTGGTGGTCTGCCAAATATTGCTGATGAAGGATGCGAAAACCGCGCGCTGGAAGAAAGTGTTGACGGGAATTTTCGTTTTGGTCGCTGCATTTTTGGCAGGTGAATGGTTTGTGGCCACTGGCGGAATGAAAGCGATCCAGCGGTCGACGCCAGCGCAATACCGTTCGGTTGTTTTGCATTGGAAGGCCAGCGCCACTAAAAATGTGCGCTATAACATTTATCGCGGCGTGGCTGCGGGAATGTACCACGACAAATTGAACAACGCGCCGATTGACGGACTGACGTTTACGGACACTGCGGCGGAACGCGGCGCAACTTATTATTATGTAGTGCGTGCGATTGATACAGCGGGAATGCAAAGCCTGGACTCGAATGAGCAAGTTGCGGCGATCCCTGGAGCTGGCGAGTAGCGAGGAGCATGGCGCGGCGCGGATCGAGGAAGTAGCGGAATGCCAGAAAAAGTAAATCTCTACGACAACGCTTATGGCAAGTATGGCTATGAAGTGTACCGCCAGATCCGCGTGGAGACGTACGGCGAGGATTTTGGGCAGACCAGCTGGGTGACCACAGAAGAGTCGGCGGAGATTGTCCGCATGCTGACGCTGACGCGCGATGCGAGGGTACTGGAGATTGGCTGCGGCTCAGGGCGTTACGCGCTGCAGGTTGCCGGCACGGCGGGCTGCAGCGTTCTCGGTGTGGACATCAACGAACCGGGAATACAAAATGCAAATCGGTTGGCAGCTGCGCAGAATCTGGCGCAGCGGGTGCAGTTTGAAAAGTGCGATGCGTCGCAGCCGCTGCATTTTGGCGATGCAATGTTTGATGGGGTGTTTTCAAATGATGTGCTCTGCCATATTCCCGGCCGCGACAGATTATTCCGCGAATTGCATCGCCTGCTGAAGCCGGGCGGACGGCTGCTCTTCAGCGACGCATTGGTGATCGGCGGAGTGCTTTCCCATCAAGAGATCGCCGCACGAAGCTCGATCGGATATTTCCTGTTCAGCCCCCCCGGAGAAAACGAAAGACTGCTGGAGGAAGCGGGCTTTTCGGTGCTGGAAGTTCAGGACACTACGGCGAGTGCCAGCCTGATTTCGCAGCGTTGGCGAGATGCCAGAGCCAAGCGGGCCGAGGCCCTTATTGAAATTGAGGGTCAGTCGAATTTTGAGGGCTTACAGAATTTTCTTTTGACGGTCCACAAACTTACGCGCGAGAGACGGCTGCTTCGAAAACTGTACGGTGCGCAGAAACCGAACAATACGAGTTAGCGGCCGCGGCTTGTCTACCTTGACCACGCGGCGCGCATTTTGTAACTTCAGTTTTTGCGATTCTAGATCCCTATGAAAATCAAAACACTCTGGCGAATTTTCTGGCTCAGCGTTGCAACACTTTCGAGCGCAGTTTCGGCGTGCGCGCAGAATGCCGCGGAATATAAAGAACGAACGGAAGTGGAAAAGTCGTGGCCGAAGGAAGCGGTGCACGGCGCGCACGGTATGGTGGCTACCGATGAAGAACTGGCTTCGCGCGCGGGCGTGGAAATTTTGCGGCGCGGCGGAAATGCCGTAGACGCGGCGGTAGCCACCGCGTTTGCGCTAGCGGTAGTGGAACCAGCGGCGGGAAATATCGGCGGGGGCGGATTCATGCTGGTGCGCATGGCGGATGGGCGGACGACTTTTCTGGATTACCGGGAAGTAGCGCCGGGCAAAGCGACGCGGGACATGTACATCAAGCCCGACGGAAAACTGGACAACGAATTGTCGGTGATCGGCTACAAATCAGTGGCGGTGCCGGGCACTGTGGCGGGATTGGAATTAGCACTGAAAACGTTTGGAACGCTGAAGCTGGCGGACGTGATGGCGCCGGCCATTCGCTTGGCGGAAAACGGCTACCCGGTGAGTGCGAGCCTGGAGCACGAATTCCAGGAAGAGAAAAAAGATCTGCAGAAATTTTCGCTGAGCAGCCGGATATTTTTGAAAAACGGCGAAATGTACAAAGCGGGAGAAACACTCCGGCAACCGGAGTTGGCGGCAACGCTGAAGCGGATTGCAAAAAGCGGAGCGGCGGAATTTTATCGCGGCGAGACGGCGCGCATGATTGCGCGGGACATGGCGTCGTTAGGCGGGCTGATCACTCTGGAAGATTTGGCCCAATACCAGCCGAGAGTGCGGGAAGTGGTGCGCGCGAAATACGCAATCGACGGACACAACTGGGAAGTGTTGTCGTCGCCGCCGCCAAGTTCGGGCGGCGTAGCTATGATTGAAGCGTTGAACATTCTGAAAGATTATCCGCTGAGGGGCTGGGACGATCTGGAAAGCGTGCACGTCGTCGCGGAAACGATGCGGCGGGTATTTGCGGATCGCGCGACGTATCTGGCCGATCCGGATTTTTCCAAAGTGCCGGTGGATGGGCTGATTAGCACGTGTTATGCAAAGGAGATTGGCGCGACAATTGATCCGCGGCGGGCGTCGTCCAGCAATACGATTCATGCCGGCGAGCCTCACGTTTGCGGCGAAGAGGCGAGCAACACCGGAACTCCGACTGAAATCAATTTGAATGACGGGCCGCACACTACCCATTTTTCGGTGGTGGATGCGGTGGGAAACGCGGTTGCCAGCACGACCACCCTGAATGACAGCTATGGATCACACGTGACGTCGAGCGCCGGATTCTTGCTGAATGACGAGATGGACGACTTTACCACGCAGCCGGGAGTGCCAAACGCGCTGTTTGGGCTGATCCAGTCTGAAGCGAACGCGATTGCGCCGAGGCACCGGCCGCTCAGTTCGATGACGCCGACAATTTTGCTGCGCGACGGAATATTGAGTTTTGTGACCGGATCACCAGGCGGGCCGACGATTATTTCGGCAGTGCTGCTGACGGTAATCAACTGGATGCGGCTCGGAATGGACGCGCAGGCGGCAATCAACGCGCCGCGATTCCATCACCAATGGCTGCCGGACCGGGTTTTGATGGAGCAGCAATTTCCGACTTCGCTTGAACAGGGATTGAACGCCATGGGACATGCCACGCGGCGGCGCGGGCACATCGGGCTGGTGAATGCCATAGGTATTGATTCGAAAACCGGGGAAAGATTAGGGGCGGCGGATCCTCGCGATGAGGGCTCCGCCGTGGGATACTAGCGGCGCATTCGAAGCCCGCCGTAAAATCTCGTCTGCGAGCCTATCACCATCATGCAGAAAGTCCTGTCTACTTACCTTTTTGTTTCGCGAAAACTGACACCGGAGTTGCTGACCCAGATTGCCGAGAACGGTTTCTCGGCGCTGGAAGTGTTTTGTTCGCGCGGACATTTTGACTACGGCTCCAAAGCTGAGATTCGAGCGCTGGCGTCGGCTCTGGAAGCGAACAAGATGACGCTGAATTCGCTGCATGCTCCGACCAGCCGCGACTTGAGTGCGACCCGGGAAAGCGGAACACCACTTTCCATTTGTGAAGTCGAGCGCGTTCGCCGCATTGAAGCCATGGACGAGCTGAAGCGCGCCATTGACGTTTCAGAAGACTTGCGATTCTCGAGGATGGTACTGCACATGGGTGGTTCGCGAGAGACCGCCGATCCGCGAAAGCGCGATGCAGCGTTCAGTTCATTGGAACACCTGGTACTTCATGCGCATCACGCTGGCGTGTCGCTGGCCGTCGAAAATACCAATAGCGAGATGGGCGATCCGGCGTACTTGCGAGCATTTGTGGATGAAACACGGCTCACCGGGTTGCGATTTAATTTTGATATTGGGCACGCTCACCTGGCGGATGGTCCAGCGGAAGAGCGGCTGGAGAAAAGTTTTACGCCGATGCGCGATCTGACGGTGTCCGTACACCTACACGACAACCACGGCGAAAAGGACGAGCATTTGCCGCCGTACGACGGAACGATTGATTGGGGCGCGGCGATTCCACTGCTGAAAACAACGCCGATCGAAAACTTTCCAATCGTGCTGGAGCTGAAAGAAAAGTTTGGTACGGATTCGCCGGCGGCGGTCGAGCAATTGAGCGCAGCGCGCGCCGCATTCTACAAATTCGAAAAAGCCTGGTAAGCCCTCACTCAGAGTAGTATATCCTCGGGAATGAGCCCGCTTGGCTCGGCCCAAGTAAACAACTGAATCGTCGGAAGGATCGGTGATGAGAACTCGCATTCAGTTCTACACCTTCGCTTTGTGCGTGGCCGCTTTTTTGTTGCATCCAGACGCAGCCCATGCACAGGAGAAGCCAGAGGCGGTTGGAATTTTTGAAGCGAAGGGCGACGTGGGGATGGTGATGTACGCAGGTTCAGTGGATTATGACACTGCCAAGAAGAGTTACACCATTGCCGGCAGCGGCGAGAACATGTGGTTCAAGGCGGACGCGTTTCAGTTCGCCTGGAAGAAAATGTCCGGTGATGTCAGTCTCAGCGCAGACATTTCCTTTGTGGGGACCGGTGGGAATCCGCATCGCAAAGCGGTGTTGATGATTCGCCAGAGCCTGGACGCGGATTCGGTGTACGCGGACATCGCGCGGCACGGAAATGGCATGACTGCGATACAATTTCGCACCGAGAAAGGAGGCCTTACCCAGGAAGTACAATCACCCAACTGGAATCCGAAAAGCCTGCGGATTGAAAAGCATGGTGCGTACTTCACGATGTGGCTGTCGGGAGCCGACGGCGAAATGCGCATGGCAGCGCCCTCACCAAGAATCGAATTGAAGGAACCGTTCTACGTCGGCATAGGGGTGTGCAGCCACGATCCCAACGTAAGTGAAACGGCGGTATTCACAAATGTAGAAGTTGCCAGCCGCGCAGCGACTTCGCCAACGGCGGAAAACTCAACGCTCTATAGTTTTCTAGAGACGGCGCCGGTGGAGTCCGGCGACCGCACCGCGCTTTACGTTTTGCAAGGGCGATTCGAAGCACCGAACTGGTCGCGCGACGGAAAATCGTTGCTCTTCAATCGCGACGGCCGGCTATTGCGCCTGCCAATCACCGGCGGGATGGCCGAAACCATCGACACCGGCTTTGCCAAGAATCTGAACAACGATCACGGCCTTTCTCCGGAAGGTTCGCTCATCGTGTTCAGCGATCAATCGCAAGAAGACCACAAGTCGTTGCTATACGTGATGCCGATCACCGGGAATCCGCCGAGACGCGTCACCAAAAATGCTCCGTCCTACTGGCATGGCTGGTCGCCGGACGGAAAGACACTGGCGTTCGTGGGCCAGCGCAACGGAGATTTCGACATCTACACCATTCCGGTGGAAGGCGGCGAAGAGACGCGGCTCACCACAGCGCCCGGCCTGGACGACGGCCCGGAGTATTCGCCGGACGGGCGCTTCATTTATTTCAATTCCGAACGCAGCGGCCATATGCAGATCTGGCGGATGAAAGTAGATGGCAGTGAACAGGAACAGGTTTTTACCGATGACTACAACAATTGGTTCCCGCACATTTCGCCGGATGGAAAATACATGTTGTTTTTGACCTTCGACAAGTCGGTGAGCGGCCACCCGGAAAATAAAGACGTGACGCTGCGGCTGATGACCCTAGCGGACAAAAAAATCAAAGTACTGGCGTCCTTGTTTGGCGGGCAGGGCACCAACAATGTGCCGTCGTGGTCGCCAGACAGCAAGAGTGTGGCGTTTGTTAGCTATGCGCTGGTGCCGAAGAAACCGTAAGAACGCAAAATCGAATTTGACCATTATTTTGACTATAGTCTATAATAATGGTCGTATGGCTAAAATCAAAGAAGTTGCCATCTCCGAATTCAAGGCCAAATGCCTGGCGCTGCTGGAGCAGGTCCGCAAAACCAAACAGCCGATTCGGGTGACGCGCCATGGGAAACCTGTAGCGGAGATTGTGCCGCCAACTGTGCTTGACGATCGCGCCGCGTGGATCGCCTCGATGCAGGGCTCTGGCAAGACTCTTGGCGACATTATTTCGCCCGCTACCGATGAAGACGACTGGGAGGTTCTGCGCGATTGAGATTGCTGCTGGACACGCACATTTGGTACTGGCTGGTGACTGATGTCGGTCGAATCGGTAAGCGTGCAATTCGCGAATTGACTAATTCCGGTAATGAATTGTGGCTTTCGCCAATCAGCACTTGGGAATTGCTGACGCTAAACGCAAAGGGTCGCGTGCGTTTGAGCGGCGATCCGGAGTTCTGGCTGGCCAGAGCGACTCGCGGAATGCAGGAAGCACCGCTTACGCATGAAATCGCAGCAGCCGCGGTGCAAATTCCGATGCATCGAGATCCTGCGGATCGCTTCCTTGCAGCAACCGCTCAAATTCTTGATATGACTCTAGTGACAGCCGACGAAAAATTGCTCGGTCTGGGCACCATCCAGACGCTGGCCAATCGCTAATACCGCTATCTTTCATCGTTCCCGCTAGACATCCGAAGGCGGACGAGGCCGTTGCGCTAGAAACCTTGAATCGCGAATCTGATAAACTGCTGGTTTGGCAACAGGCCGAAGAAGCGGACTATGACCACGACCACGATCACGATTGAACAAGCAGGAAAATACGACGGCCAGGAAGTGACCATCCAGGGGTGGCTTTACAACATGCGCGAATCGGGCAAGCTGCTGTTTCCAATCTTTCGCGATGGCACTAGTGTGATTCAGGGTGTGGTTTCGCTTAAAGAGACTCCCGAAGCGTTTGGCGCGCTGAAAGGCCTGACGCAAGAATCCAGCGTGATCGTCACCGGCAAGATTCGCGCCGAACAGCGGGCACCCGGCGGCTACGAAATGGGTGTCACCGCGGTCAATGTGCTGCAAAAGGTCTCCGAAGAAACGCCGTACCCGATTCAACTGAAAGATCATGGCGTGGATTTTCTCCTCGATCATCGCCATCTGTGGATTCGCACGCCACGCCAGGCAGCGATTCTGCGGATTCGTGCCGAAGCAGTCCGCGCGGCGCGCAATTTTATGGACGCGCAAGGTTACACGCTGACCGATGCGCCGATGTTTACGCCCTCAGCCTGCGAAGGAACGTCCACGCTGTTTGAAGTTAACTACATCGATGACGAGAAAGCCTACCTCACTCAGAGCGGCCAGCTTTACATCGAAGCAACTGCGATGGCGCTGGGCAAGGTGTACACATTTGGCCCGACGTTCCGCGCGGAAAAATCCAAAACGCGCCGCCACCTCACCGAGTTCTGGATGCTGGAGCCGGAAGCGGCCTACGCGACCCTCGATGACATGATGACGCTCGGCGAAGGCCTGGTCAGCGCCGTCGTGCAGTCCGTATTGCAGAACAAGAAGGCCGAGCTGGAAGTCCTGAAGCGTGACACTACAAATTTGCAGAATGTGAAAGCGCCATTCCCGCGCGTCAGTTACGAAGACGCGATCAAAGTGCTGAACAAGCACGGGAACCCAGCAAGATTTGGCGACGATTTTGGCGGCGACGAAGAAACCATCATCTCGAATGAGTATGACCGCCCAGTTATGGTCCACCACTACCCCACCGCAATTAAGGCGTTTTATATGCAGCCCGACGCCGACGATCCGGCCAAAGCCCTTGCCTTTGATATGCTCGCCCCTGAAGGCTACGGCGAAATCATTGGAGGCAGCCAGCGTATCCACGACTATGATTTGTTGGTTAAACGGTTGAAAGAACACAACTTACCGGAAGAAGCATTCCAGTGGTACCTCGACCTGCGGCGGTATGGCAGCGTCCCCCACTCGGGCTTTGGCCTGGGTCTCGAGCGTACGGTGGCCTGGATTTGCGGTACCGAGCACATCCGCGAGGTCATTCCCTTCCCACGCATGATTTACCGGGTGTATCCTTAATTCGGGTAGATTGAGCAGTTCCAGCGCTTCCCGCAGCTTCAACCAACATGCCTCAGTAGCGGCCGCTTCCTGAAGCGGGCGGGTTCGTCTGGTCACAGGTTCCTGGTCGCGGATCGGAGTCCGAATGT
>Ga0157376_10003240_pt1 | contig 11197 bp, 5 predicted proteins | sample M45metaG_FD_121801 | JGI IMG/M metagenome (GOLD analysis project Ga0157376, IMG submission 121801) | Miscanthus rhizosphere microbial communities from Kellogg Biological Station, Michigan, USA - M4-5 metaG | ecosystem: Host-associated > Plants > Roots > Rhizosphere > Soil | place: USA: Michigan... | reverse complement strand
TGGAATTTTCGTTGCGACGCTTGCGCACGGTCGGCGCCACCGCCGTGGTGGCTGCCATCGCCGGCATCATCACCATGCTGTGGCTCGGCTACGAGATCGGCCTGGCGTTTGGCTGGCGCACCATGGACGCGCTGTTCCTCGGCGCGATGCTGTCGATCTCCTCGACCACGATCACGATCAAGGCGCTGGACGATCTGGGCCTGAAGAAGGAGCACTTCGCGCAGGTCGTGTTCGGCATCCTGATCGTCGAGGACGTGCTGGCGATCGGCATGCTGGCGTTGCTGTCGAGCGTGGCGATCACCGGCATCGTCGATGTCGGCGACGTGCTGCGCACGTTCGGCGGCCTGACCGTGTTCCTGGTCGCCTCGCTGGTGATCGGCATCCTGGCCGTGCCGCGCCTGCTCGACTTCGTGGCGCGCTTCGGCAGCAGCGAGATGCTGCTGGTGGCGGTGCTCGGGCTGCTGTTCGGCTTCTGTCTGCTGGTCGCGCAGCTCGGTTACAGCATCGCGCTCGGCGCGTTCGTGATCGGCGTGATCATCGCCGAGGCACGTTCGCAACGCCGCATCGAGAAACTCATCGAACCCGTCCGCGACATGTTCAGCGCAATCTTCTTCGTCGCCATCGGCCTGCTGCTCGATCCGGCCGTGCTCGTCACCTATGCCGCGCCGATCGCGGTGATCACGGTCGTGGTCATCGTCGGCAAGGTGCTGGCACGCACCCTGTTTGCCTTTGCGGCCGGGCAGAACGCGCGCAACTCGATGCGCGTCGGCATGAGCCTGGCGCAAATCGGCGAGTTTTCCTTCATCATCGCCACGCTCGGCACCACGCTCAAGGTGACCAGCGATTTCCTGTATCCGATCGCGGTGGCGGTGTCGGCGCTGACCACGCTGTTCACGCCGTACCTGATCCGCGCCGCGGAGCCGCTGGCGCGGCGCATGCACGCCACCGCGCCGCATGGCCTGCGCCGCACCCTGCAGATGTATACCAGCTGGCTGCAGAGCCTGCGCTTCGTCGGTGACCAGGCGGTGATCGCGAAGATGGTGCGGCGCATCCTGCTGCAGGCGTTCGTCAACTTCTGCCTGGTCGCGGCGATTTTCGGCGGCGGCGCCTACCTGTCCAGCAAGCACCTGCTCGACATCAGCGCGTTCGTGCCGAATCAGTCGCTGGCCAACGCGCTGATCTGGGGCGCCGCGCTGGTGCTGTCGCTGCCGTTCCTGATCGCCGCCTATCGCAAGCTCAAGGCGCTGGCGATGATGCTGGCCGAAGCCAGCGTGCGCGCGGGCCGGCACACGTTGCGCGTGCAGCGTATCGTCTCGGAGATCATTCCCGCCGTGTCGACGGCCGCCATGCTGCTGCTGGTGTGCGCACTCAGCTCAAGCATTTTGCCGCCGAAGGAACTGCTCGCCGCCGTGCTGGCGATGGGCGCGCTGATCCTGGCGCTGCTGTGGCGCACGTTGGTCAAGCTGCATTCGCGGCTGCAGATCGCTTTGCTCGACACGCTGCATTCGGAAAAAGACGCGTCGTAGCGAGCCGCGTCACGGCCAGACGGGTTCGTCGAGCAGGCGCTGGCCCTTGATGCGCGTTTCGCCGAATTCGCGCTCGAGTTCGACGGCGACGATGCCGGCGGCGTCTTCGAGATCGGCGACCAGTCTTGGCGCGTGACTGATCACCCAGACCTGCGAGCGCGTCGCGGCCGCGACGATCTGTTTCGCCAGCGGCCGCAACAGATCCGGATGCAGGCTTTGCTCGGGCTCGTTGAGCACCAGCAGTTCTGGCGGCCGCGGACTCATCAGCGCGGCCAGCAGGCACAGGTAGCGCAGCGTGCCGTCGGACAGCTCCATTGCCGACAAGGTGCGCAGCAATCCTTCGACGCGCAGGCCGACCTGCAGGCGTGCATCGCCGGCATCGAGGATGTCCAGTTCGGCGCCATCGAACGCGTCGCCGATCGCCGCCTGCAGTTCCGCCGCCGCACCGATTTCCAGAATCGTCTGCAGGGCCGCGGCGACATCGCGGCCGTCATGGGCGAGCGCGCCGGTCTGCACACTCACGCGCGGGTGCCGCAATGGACTCTCCGAGTCGCTGCGAAAGCCGTCATAAAACCGCCAGCGGCGCACGCGTTCGCGCAGCGCAAACACTTCCGGAAAGCGCTCGGGTTCTCCGAGGTCCGCAAGGATCGAGCGATTCGCCGGCACCGTATGACCGAGCGTCACCCATTGTTCGTCCCGGTCGCGCAGGCCGACATGCGGACCTTCGCGTTCGAGCCAGGTATTGGCGCGGCGTCGCGGCGGCTTCTGCCAGATCACCTCGGCCTTGATCTCCGGATCGAGACTGAAGCGCGATAAAGTCGGTGCAGGCAGACCAAGCGCAATTTCATAGGCGAAATCCTCGCTGGCGAAACCAAACATCACGCGCAGCGGCGCGTTCTTGCGCGTGCCCTGGATCGCCACGCCACGTTTGGCCTGGCTGCGGATATCGGCGGGTCCCGCCCATTGCGCCGAGGCAATGCCGCCCTGTAGCGCCAGCGCTTCGGCGAGATCGCCGCGCGCGGCATGCTGCAGCAACTGCAGCGCGCGATACAGATTGGATTTGCCGCTACCGTTGGCGCCGGTGATGATGGTCAGCGGCGCCAGCGCGAGCTTGATGTCGCGCAGCGAGCGATAGTTGGAGACGGCGAAGGTATTGAGCATCTAGCCAGTCTGGATTGGGTTAGTCGCGGCAAGCGCGACGCCTGCGCCTGCAACTTGCGACCGCGTCACGCGGCGATTCTACCCGCGCGCTGCGCTATCAGGGCGCCGGCGAGCGACAGATCGCATCGAGCTGCTTGTAGGGTTTTTTCGGCAGGTCGGGATATTTCAGGTGCCGCGCGTCCAGCCACTGCTCCAGCAACGTGCCGCCGTACTTCGAACCCGCGTCGGGATCGGTGTCGTAAGCCGCGTCCGCCTGCGCCTGTTCGAGCGACACGAACTCGAATCCTTGCTTTTTCAGAAGCTCGAACAGATCGGGCAGGATCGTCGAACTGAATGCGCCGAGATGCAGCAGCAGGACGTGGTTGATGGGGCGTTCGAAGACAGTGTTCGCCATTTGGCGATTGCCGCGCAGGTACGCTTGCGCGGTTTCGAGATAACTGCTGCGCAGCCAGGCGATGGCTTTTTCGTCGTGAGCGGCCAGGCAGCGCGCATATGGCGTGTTCCACAGGTAGTCCTCGAAGTCGAGCGTGACCTGCGCGATGCGGTAGCCGCGATCTTTCAATGCCGCGCGAACCTGGTGGCGCTTCTCGACCGTGTCGCCTTCGCGCAGGTACGGATAGCGCAGCCAGTGCCAGCCGCCGCTGGCGTCGAGCAATTCCAAGACCGGCTCGTCCGCGCGCACCTCGCGGAGAAAATCGTCGGGCGATGCCTTGTGCAAATCCAGATGCGCGTAGGTGTGGTTGCCGACGGAATGGCCGCCGGCGACCCAGGCGCGCAGCGCGGCCGCGCCGTCAGCGGAACCCTCGAGTTTCTGCGCGTTGACGAAGCCATATACGTGCTGCAATCCGAAGCGCTGCAGGATCGGCAGCACCTGCTCGACCACGCCGGCCTGGGTCACGCCAGGCGCCGGCTCGCCGTTCAGCGGAAGATCATCGAACGTGATTGCAACGGGTTCGGCGGTCGCCATGGAGCAGGCGAGCAGAAGAATCGAGGCTACCGCTCGCCTGTATGCCCATCGCAGGCGTGGATCCCGGCTCAAGACTACATCCCTGTAGGCCGGGATGATCTGCGCATTTGCGCTGGATCCCGTGTCACCGGCCATCCAGGGCCTGACGACATCCCGTCGTCACTTCGCCGCCATCATCGCCAGCGTCATGTCGAGCATGCGATTGGAGAAGCCCCACTCGTTGTCGTACCAGGAAAGCACCTTGACCAGCGTGCCGCCCATGACGCGCGTCTGCGTGGAATCGTAGATCGACGACAGCGGGTTGTGATTGAAGTCCACAGACACCAGCGGCTTCTTGTTCACGCCGAGAATGCCCTTGAGCTTGCCTTCGCTGGCTTCCTTCACCGCTGCGTCGATTTCCGCGTGCGTGGTTTCGCGCTTGGCCTGGAACACCAGGTCGACGACCGAAACATTGATCGTCGGCACGCGCATCGCGAAGCCGTCGAGCTTGCCGTTCAACTCCGGCAGCACCAAGCCGACCGCGGCAGCGGCGCCGGTCTTGGTCGGGATCTGGCTCATGGTCGCCGAACGCGCGCGGCGCAGGTCCTTGTGGAACACGTCGGTCAGCACCTGATCGTTCGTGTAGGCATGGATCGTCGTCATCAGGCCATGCACGATGCCGATCTTTTCATGCAGCACCTTGGCCAGCGGCGCCAGGCAGTTGGTGGTGCACGAGGCATTCGAGATCACCTGATGCTTGGCGGTCAATTCGTGATGATTGACACCGTAGACGAACGTACCGTCGATGTCCTTCTCGCCCGGCGAGGAAATGATTACCTTCTTTGCGCCGCCGGCGATGTGCGCGGCGGTCTTGGCCTTCGAGGTGAACAAGCCGGTGCATTCAAGCACCACGTCGACGCCGAGCGAACCCCACGGCAGCTTGGCCGGATCGCGCTCGGCGAACACCTTGATCTTGTCGCCCTTGATGACGAGATCACCGCCGTCGACGCTGACCTCGTGCGGGAACTTGCCGTGCGCGGTGTCGTACTGGGTCAGATGCGCATTGGTTTCCGCATCGCCGAGATCGTTTACCGCGACGATCTGGATTTCGTGATTGCGGTTGGCTTCGTACAGCGCCCGCAGCACATTGCGGCCGATGCGGCCATACCCGTTGATCGCGACTTTTACCGCCATGGCCGTAAGGTCCTTGTGTTTCGGAGGTTGGGATTGCGAATTGTAGCCGTCCCAACCCCCGCCGCGCACCTCGGCCCGTACGATCGCTCACAGGCTACTAGTTGGCGCCGTCTCCGCCGTCCTCGAAGCGGTTGCGGAAAATCACCGCCTGATTGGCGATCGCGACACCGTCGTTCGTGGCGTTCGTGTCGCCCACCGCGGCGATCGTCGCACTGTCGGCGATCAAGTCCGTGCCGCTGCCCGCATCGCCGACCACATTGGCCGACAGCACGAAGGTGACGCTGCTGCCGCTGGCGATATTCACCGTCTCGCCCTGCAGGCTGCCGGCGCCGCTCGCAGCGCAGCTCGAGTCCACGCCCGGCACGCAGACCCAGTGCGCATGCGCCGCATCCACCTGCGGCGGCAGCAGATCGGTGACCTGCACGCCGTTTGCATTCGAAGGACCGGACGCCGTCACCACAATCACGTAGTCGAGCGTATGGTTGAACTGCACGTAGTAGCGGTTCGTGGTCAAAGCAACGCGCACGTCGACTTGCTGCGAACCCACCGCGGCAAATGTCAGCGGACTGCCGCCGAGCCCCACGGCCGTCGCCACGACCGTGTTCGTGCCGGCGTTCGGAGAGAGCGTCCACGCGCCGAGCGCGGCGGTGCCGTCGCTAGCGGAGACCAGGCTGAAGCCCGCGATGTCGCCGCTGTCGCCGCTGGTGGCGTAGTCGACCTGCACGCCGCTGACCGCATTGCCGAACGCATCGGTGACGGCCGCGATGGGCAGCTCAACCAGGTCGAGACCCGCGATGCCGCTGAATTGCGGCCCATTCTGCGCCGCCAGCAGCGCCGCGGGTCCTGCGATGTTGCTGAGCGGGAAGCTGGTCTGCAGGCTCGCCTGACCGCGAACTACCGCCGTCACAGCGTAGCTGCCGGCATGCGTGTTGGCCGTCGCCGTGATCGCCGCGGCGCCGCTCGCGCCGGTGGCAACGCTGCTGGCCGACAGGTCCGCACCTGCACCGCTCGGTGGAGCGGCAAAATCGATGGTGACATTCGTGGGATTGCCGAACGTATCGCTGACCGTGAGCGCCAGGGGTTGCGCGAAGGCGGTGGTCACCTGCGCGCTCTGCCCCGCGCCGCCGGTCAGGGAAATCTGCGCCGCCGGACCGGGGTTGTTGGTCAAGGTAACCGAGGTGTACGCCGTGATATTGCCGATGGCGGCGAACACGACATAGCTGCCGGCGTGCGTGTTTGCGCTTGCCGTGACCTGCGCGATGCCGTTGGCATCGGTTGTTGCGCTGGCGCTTGAAAGCATCGCGCTGGCGCCGCTCGCCGGCACCGTGAAATCCACCTCGGTGTCGCGGATCGGATTGCCGCTGGCATCGCTTACGCGAAACTGCAGCGGCGCCGCAAACGGTGTGTTGACGGTCGTGGCCTGCGAACCGCCGCTGCTCACCGCAATATTCGACGGCGGCCCCAGCGTGAGCAGGCGCGACACGCTCGGCACTGCATCGACGAAAACCGTGGCGCGATACAGACCTTGCGGCAATCCAGCCAGTGTCGCGCTGGTCAACGCCGTGTCCGTCCAGGCAGCCGGCGTCGGCGCGGCCGGCACGAAGAATTGCTGTTCGTTGTCGACACGCTGCAATTGCAGCAGCGGAAAATTCGTCGCGGCGTTGCTGCTGGTGCCACTCGAAGCTTCGCCGCCGAGCAGGGCGCCGGCAGGCGCTTGCGTCGAACCGCGCAGTCCATTGCCCGAAAACTGCAGGCTCAGCGGTTGCGCAGGCTCCGACAACGCCAGCGACGACAGCACCGGCCGCTGGAAGCTCCTGAAGCCGCTGCCGGCGTCGTAGATTTCCCCGGTCGACAACTCCGTGTTGAGGTTGATGCGTCCGCCGGCAACGAGCACGCGGCCGTCGCGCAGCAGCATCGTGACGGCGCCCTCGCGCCGCGACACGAGCTGGCCGGTGGCGCTGAACGTACCGCGTGCCGGATCGTAGAGTTCCGCGCTCGACACTTCGTTCTTTCCGTCCGCACCGACGCCGCCGGCAATCAGCACGCGTCCGTCGGGCAACAGAGCCGCCATCGCCGAGGAGCGCGGGCTGGTCATGGTGCCGGCCGAGGAGAACGTGCCGAGCACCGGGTCATATAGCTCCGCGTTCGCGGTGATGAAACCTGGCTTGGCGTAGCCGCCGGCAATGAGCACCTTGCCGTTCGGCAACAGCGTGGTCGTGGCGTTCTCGCGCGCCAATGCAGGACTGCCGGTTAGCGAGAACGTGCCGCTGGCCGGATCGTACAGTTCGGCGGAAGTGACAAACTGGTTCGCACTCAGGCCGCCGGCGAACAACACCTTGCCGTTTTGCAGCATCACGACCTGCGCGGCATAGCGAGCGGCATTGAGGCTGCCGGTCGCAGCGACGGTGTATGTCGCCGGATCAAAAATCTCCGCGTTCGTGGTCGCGGTGGGAAATTGCTCGAGCGGCGCGCCGCCGGCAATCAGCACCTTGCCGTTTGCCAGCAGGGTGGACGAGTGCTGAATGCGGCCGATGCTGAGCGACCCCACCGAAGTCACGCCCTGCGTGACAGGATCGTACAAGTCGAGCTCCCGCGCCACGGGCCCGGTCGTGAAAATGCCGCCCGCCAGCAGAACCTTGCCGTCGGTGAGCAGCGTTGCGGTAAGTTGCGAGCGGTTCACGGGCAGCGTACCCGCGGCGCGAAACGTGCCCGTGACCGGATCGAAGCGGTCCAGTGTGCGATTGCCGCCGTTGTTGCTGCCCGCGATCAGCACCTGGCCGTCCGCGAGCAGCGTGGCCGTGGCGTACGAATGCCCGCTCGTCATGTCGCCGGTGGTCGGATTGAACACGCCATTCGTGGGATCGTAGCGTTCGGCCGTCGCCAGCGCTGTTGCGCCGTTCTGTCCGCCGACCACGAGCACCCGCCCTCCGGGCAACATCACCGACGCCGCATTGCTGCGCGCGCTGCTCATCGTGCCGGCGGCGAAGAAGCGGTTCACGCCGAATTGCAAAAACACTTCCGCCGAGGCGAGCGTGCCGCCGCTGAAATTGGATGAGCCGCCGACGATCAGCACGTTGCCATTCGGCAGCAGCGCAGCGCTCGCGGCGAAGCGCGCGGTAAGCAACGAGCCGGTGAGCGACGAGCCGTTGATCGGATCGTAAAGTTCCGCGCTGACCAGCACCGTGCTGCCCGACAGGTTGGTGCTGACTCCGCCCGCAAGCAGCACCTGTCCGCTCGGCAACAATGTCGCGGTGGCGGATTCGCGATCAGCGGCGAGTCCCGGCGCCGCGCCGAACGCACCGCTGGCAGGATCATAGATTTCCGCGGAAGCACTGCTCACACCGGAAATCAGGTGGCCGCCCGCGATCAGCACGCGCCCGTTCGGCAACAGGCTGGCGGTTGCATTACTGCGTCCGATGGTAAGCGGGCCGGTCGACGTGAACGTGCCGTTGGCTGGATCGTAAATCTCGGCACTGTTGATTGCGCTGCCGCCGCTGGCTCCGCCGACGATCAACACGCGTCCGTCCAGCAGCAGCGTCGCCGTGGCATTGGAGCGCGCCACCTGCAGACTGCCGGTGCTGCTGAACGTATCGGCGGCCGGATCATAAAGCTCGGCGCTGGCCAGCGCCGTACTGCCGTTTGCGCCGCCGACGATCAGCACCTTGCCATTGCGCAGCAACGTAGCGGTCGCGGCACGCCGCGCGGCGCGAATCGCGGGTTTGAGCGTGAACACACCCGTGGCCGGATCCCACAGCTCGGCGCTGTCCTGCGGCGTGGCGCCGCCAAACACCAGCACCTTGCCGGTTTCCAGCGCGGTGATCGTCGGGTTCACGCGCGCGGCGTTCATGCTGCCGGCCGCTTGCCATTGAGCCGCCGCGGGAAGCGTACACAGCATCAGGGCAATCAGTAGCGCGCGGGCCAATGTGCGATGCAGGAACGCGATGTCCATGAGAACCTCGTGGCAATCCAGTTGGACCGAGGAACGCGCTTTGCGACGCAACCACGACATGCCAGACTGTGCGCTGCGGCACACTCGGCGCAATCAGGCACCGCCACTGTCATGTCCGTCCCCGTCGTTTCATCTTTCTTTCACGCCACCACCAATACCTGCTCGCATGTCGTGGCGGATCCGGCCACGCGCGCCGCCGCGATCGTCGATCCGGTGCTGGATTTCGATCCCGCATCCGGGCGCGTCTGGAGCGAGGCCGCGCAGAAGCTCCTCGATGCAATCGACGAACGCGCACTGCAGGTTGGCTGGATCCTCGAAACGCACGCACACGCCGATCATCTGTCGGCCGCGCAGTGGCTCAAGCGCGAACTTGGCAAACGTGGCGCGTCCGCGAAGATCGCGATCGGCAACGGCATCATCGCGGTGCAACGTCACTTCAAGGACGTGTTCGGATTCGGCGCGGAGTTTGCTGCCGATGGTTCGCAGTTCGACCATTTGTTTGCCGACGATGAACGGTTCCGTCTCGGCGAACTCGACGTGCGCATCATCGCGACAGCCGGTCACACCAGCGATGGCGTGAGTTATCTGATCGGCGACGCGGTGTTCGTCGGCGACACGCTGTTTGCTCCCGAAGGCGGCACCGGCCGCTGCGATTTTCCCGGCGCCGACGCGGCGCAGCAGTACCGCTCGATCCAGCGCCTTTACCGGCTGCCCGATGCGACGCGTGTGTTTCTGTGTCACGACTATCCTGCCGCGGGCGCGCAACCACGTGTCGAGACGACGATCGGCGAGGAGAAAGCCGCGAACGTGCAGCTGAACGGCGCGACGACGGAAGACGCCTACATCGCCTTCCGAAAGCGACGCGACGCCACCCTGGCGGCACCGCGGCTTTTGTATCCTTCTCTACAAGTGAACATTTGCGCGGGCCGCCTGCCTGCGGCCGACGACACGGGCAGGCGCTTCCTGCGCCTGCCGTTGCAAGACAATCTTCCCGGCTAGCTGTCGTCGTCGCTGAGCTCGAAGTCGATCGGCACCTCGATGTGCCCGGCGTGCGGCTTGCCGTCCTTGATGCCGGGATTGAAGTGCCATTTCCTGATCGCGTCGATCGACGCCTGTGCGAACAGCGGAGCGGCGTCCGGCGGATCGCTGTGCGCAACCGTTACCGACTTGGGCTCGCCGTGCTCGTCGACCAGCACGTTGAACGTCATGCGCGCCGATTGCTTGGCCTTGATTGCCGCGGCCGGATAGCTCGGCGGGAACATCAACCGGTAGCTCACGTCTTCCGACGGCGGCGTTTCGCCGGCGAGCGGCTGTTGCGGCGAAACACCGATCGGCTCCAGCACGGTGTGCTCGACGCGTGGCGCTTCGCCTTTCGGATCGAGCGAGAACGCCACCGCGACGATCTCGTCGCTGGCAATGTCGACTCCGCCCTTGCGCGCCGGATCGAACGTCCAGGTGCTGACGCCCGCGACAGCCGCGTCGGCAAGCGTGCGCGCGTCGGCCGGATCGATATGGTCGACGCGCGCACTCGCCACCTTGCCGTCGACGCCGACATGCGCGGCGACGTAGACGACACCCTGCTGCCGCGCCGCCAGTGCCGCAGGCGGATAGACGATCGGTTTGAGCGCGCGGTAGCCGGCTCGGCGATCTTCGGTTTGCGCAACTGGTGCGGACTTCGCGCCGCTGGCGGCCAGACGCGTGACGACAATTTGCGCTTCGTAGCGTTCGGCGGCGCCATTGTCGACAAGGATGCTTGCCGCCTCGCCCGCCTGCGCGATCACGCGCGGCCGGCTGAGCACCTTGCCGCCGTGCGTGACGACCAGATCGGTGACGAAGGCGCCGTTTTCCTGCGTCGTGGTCGTGCCCTGCAGCTCCCAGCGCGAGGCGTCCTTGTCGTCGATGACCGTGTACGGCTCACCGGCGGAACTGTGCACGTCGACATGTTGCGCCGCGCCGTTGCCGATGCGGAACGTGATATCGGCGTCGAGCATGTCTTGCGTGGCGGCGGCCTTGACCGTTGCGGGCTGCGCGGCCCAGGCCGTGTAGCAACCACCGACGACGAGCGCTGCGGCGATGGCAAAACCAAGCGCACTGCGCGCCCGTCCCGGCAATGGATGTTTAAGCATGGCAATTCTCTCTTTCAAGGGATGGCTGGACTGCCAGTGGCAGCCGACCGGCAGTCCAAGGACGGCCAGCTGCGTTTTCAACATCGCGTCGGCATAACGCCGGCGCGCTCCCGGGAAACGTGAGATGACGGCGGCATCGCAAGCCAGTTCCTGATCGAAGCGGAAGCGCGATGCGGCAAAATATACAAGTGGATTGAACCAGAAGAGGCAGCGCAGCAGCATGGCCAGCGCGTTGATCTGCGCGTCGCCGCGCGCGCGATGGGTGCGTTCGTGGGCCAGAATGAGTTCGCGTTCG
>Ga0157376_10003239_pt1 | contig 11199 bp, 10 predicted proteins | sample M45metaG_FD_121801 | JGI IMG/M metagenome (GOLD analysis project Ga0157376, IMG submission 121801) | Miscanthus rhizosphere microbial communities from Kellogg Biological Station, Michigan, USA - M4-5 metaG | ecosystem: Host-associated > Plants > Roots > Rhizosphere > Soil | place: USA: Michigan... | reverse complement strand
GGGATGCGGAACTCGCCGTCCTTGCACTCGGGCAGCTCCTCGAACAGATCCTTCGGCGCCCAGTCCATGTACTCGACCAGGAAGCCGTTGGAGAGCGCGCCGCACACCTGCAGCGAGAGCTCGTGCACCACGTGCGGCGAGACCGCGATGCCGTGGGCCGCGGCGAGGTGGCCGATCTTCAGCGTCTCGCTGTAGCCGTTGGCGCGGCACACGTCGGGCATCAGGTAGCGCGCCGCCCGGCGCTGGATCAGCTCGCGGAACTCGTAGCGCGTGTAGTGGTTTTCGCCGGTGGCCACGGGGATCTTTATTTTCGACGCAACTTCCGAACAAAGGGCGATGTCGTCGGCGAGCACCGGCTCCTCGTACCACACCAGGTCGAAGTCCTCGAGCAGCGCCGCCTGGCGGAGATTGCCTTCGAGGTCGAGCTTCTGGTTGACGTCGACCATCATGCGCACGCCCGGGCCCACCGCCTTGCGCACCGCCTCGACGCGCGCGCGGTTCACCCTCGGATCGGGATGATGGATCTTCATCTTGTAGTACTTGCAGCCGGCGGCGGCATACCTTTGCGCCTCGGCGACGAGCTCGGCCTCGGTGTACTTGCCCCAGCCGCCGCTGCCGTAGGCGCTCACGCGGTCCGTGAATCCGCCCCACAGCTTGTAGAGCGGCAGGCCGGCGGCCTTGCCGGCGAGATCCCACAGCGCGATGTCGAGCGCCGAGATCGCCATGCCGGCGATGCCGACGCGCCGCACGCCGCGGTCGCCGCGGTACATCTTGTCCCACAGCCGCTCGACCTGCAGCGGGTCCTCGCCGACCAGCAGGCCCTTCAACCGCGTGTCGAGGTAGGCGAGCACCGCTTCGGCGCCGCCGCCGCCGAACACCATGCTATAGCCTTGGCTGCGCAGGCCTTCGTCGGTCGCGATGTCGGCGACGACGAATTTGTGGTGCGGCCACTCGGTCGACATCGGCCGCGGTGTAGGTACCGTGAGAAGGCAGGTCTCGATGGAAGTGATTTTCATGGCGGCACGTATTTTGCGGCGTATCTTGCGAGATTGAACAGCAGTTTCCACAGGAGACGTGTGAATGGCAGGCTTTACACCCGAGCGACGGAACGCCGACCGGCGTAGCGGCATCGAGCGGCGGTCGGGCGCGGAGCCGCTGGGAGGCGCGGGAGGCCGGGGCATCGCCGAGATGCTCGATCCCGCCGGCGAGGAGGCGTACTGGCGCGAAAACTACGCGACCCAGCCTTACTACGAGGCGGGGTTCACCTATGACGACTACCACCCCGGCTACCGCATCGGATGGGAAGGCCGCGCCCGCTACGAAGGCCGCAGCTTCGTCGAGGTCGAACGCGAGCTGAAGGCCGCCTACGAGCGCAACGCCCGCGGCTCGAGGCTGGGCTGGGACCGCAACCGCCACGCCGCCCGGGCGGCATGGGACCGCTTCGACGCCGCGGATCCGTTCGAGCGCAGTCAGTAACCGCGGTTCCAGTCAGGACGCAGACTCGCTTCAAGGCGGTTCAAAATCGGGTCAGGGCAGCCGTCCTGACCCGATTTCTTTTTGCGCTCCCGCCAATGAACAAACTCCAACGCATGAAGCTCCTCGCGACCGGGCTGCTGGTGCTCGCCGGCGCGATTTACGTGGCAGCGCGAACCTTCGAGCCCGGACTTCCCTGGCTCCACTACGTCGCAGCGGCGGCGGAAGCGGCGATGATCGGCGCGATCGCCGACTGGTTCGCGGTCGTCGCCCTGTTCCACCATCCGCTCAACCTGCGCTTCATCCCTCACACCGCGATCCTGCCGCGCAACAAGGCGCGCATCGCCGAGGGCCTGTCGCAGTTCATCCAGCAGAACTTCCTCAGCTCGGCCGCGGTGGTCGCGCGCGTGGCCGCGTTTCGTCCGGCGCACACGCTGTGCCGGTGGCTGCTCAAGCGCGAGAACGCCGAGATCCTCGCCTCCTATGCCACACGCCTGGTGAGCTACGCGCTGAGCGCCGTGGACGACGAGCGCGTGCGCGGCTTCCTCGCTCGCATGGTCAACGACGCGCTAGCCCGCGCCGACGTCGCCACCGTGCTGGCGCAGCTGCTCGACGTTCTGACGGAAAACGAGCGGCACCATGCGCTTCTCGACGAGGCGCTCGCCGGGCTCGACGCGCTCCTCGCGCGCGAGGACACGCGCCGTTTCATCGCCGAGGAGGTTCGAAAGAGCTCGCCCGCGCTGGTGCGCGTCATCAACCAGGTGCTCGACCTCAAGCTCGACGAGCGCGCGGCGCTGAAGATCGTAGACGTCGCGCTGAAGAAGGTCTCCGAGGTGAGGCGCGACCGCGAGCACGAGCTGCGCGCGCGCTTCGACGGCTTCGTGCGACGCTTCATCGAGCGGCTGAAGACCGATCCCGGTACGCGCGACAAGATCCACCGGCTGCGCGACGAGGCGCTCGACAATCCGGCCGTCGCGGACTACGTCGGCGGCCTGTGGGACGAATTTCGCGCCTGGCTTCCGGGCGGCATGCGCGGCCGCCTGCCGGGGCTCATCGTCGAGCTCGGCGAGAAGCTCGACGCCGACCCCGCGATCCGCGAATGGATCGACGAGCAGATCCTGTCCGCGCTGCCCTCGCTCGTGGAGGAGCACCGCGCCAAGTTCGGCCGCTTCATCGAGGACCAGATCCTGGCGTGGCAGGAGGAGAAGCTGGTGGCCGAGCTCGAGCGCCACATCGGCCCGGATCTCCAGTACATCCGCATCAACGGCACGGTGGTCGGCGCCCTCGCCGGGCTCGCGATCGCCGCCCTGACGCAGCTCCTCACCTAGGCCGCATGAGCCGGACGGCCTTCACGCGCCCGCGCGGCACCGCCATTGCTGCGTATCCGGAGTGGACGGGGCCTTCAGCGTTGCAGTCTTGCGCCAGCGCAGCGAGCTTGCGGCGGTCGCGGCCGACTGCGCGGACCTCGCGCTCCACTGCGCCGAACGCTCGCGCCTGGATCAGCCGCGGCGCGAGGGCACGCGCTGCGTGCTCGTGTGGACCGGAGCGCGCGGCCGGGGCAAGCTCGGCGCGATGATTCCGTTCGGCGCTCCCACGCTCTATCGCGAGCTGCCGCTCGTGGCGCTGAGATCATGCACGCCGCTCCTGCGGCTCGGCTGGGAGCAGAGGGCGCTGCACGCGCTGCTCGACTGGTTCCACGCAGACGGCGAAGGTGCCGCGCTGCTCGAATTCCGGGGCCTTGCGCGCGGCGGCTCGGTCGAGGCTGCATTCGCCGAGGTCGCGCGCCAGCGCGAGCAGCTCGTGCTCGCCACTGCGGCGCCGGACGGATGCGTGACGCTGCTGGTCGCCGACTGCAAGTGGAGCGAGCTCGCGGCGGGCGCGCAGCCGCTCCTGCGCTGGGCCAAGCGCAGCGCGGCGAGCTTGCTCTACGGCCAGCTAGACCTTTAGGAAGAGCGTGACCAGCGGCTCGGCGCCGCGCTGGGCGCTGCGGTGACCGTGCAGCTTCGCGTCGAAGCTCGCGCCCTCGGGCAGCACGTCCGCCGAAAGGAAGTGCTGCCCTGCGGCGAACCGGCGCACGCTGCCGTCCTGCAGGGCGATCTCCATTTCGCCTTTCAGGATGAAGACCCACTGCGGCCGGGGCGTGCAGTGAAATTCGCTCCTGAAGCCGATCGGGCTCTCGCGCAGCTGGTAGCCGGAGGCCGGCAGCACGGCCGACAGGCGCGCTTCGCGCGTACCCTCGGTAAGCGCGATGCGCTCCTCGCGGAATTTCGCACGGCCGTCGTGGTCCGTGTAGAGCACGGTCTTCGTGAAGACGGGTTCTCGGTCCATTCCTTGCTCCGTTCCGGTTGGCACTCAACCATGGAGGTGAACATGAAATTTACGGCATTAGTGGCAGCACTCGCATTGGCCTTCGGCAGCGCCCTGGTCACGGGATGTGATCGCGACGCCAGCAAGTCGGCCTCTGGCGGCGCAACATCGTCCGGCGCAACATCGTCCCCGAGCTCCAGCCCGTCGGGCACGAGCGGCAGCACCAGTTCGAGCGCTTCCAAGAAGTCCTCCCCGAGCCCGAGCAGCAGCCCCACCAGCCCGAGCAGCTCGGGAAGCTCCAGCGGCAGCAAGTAAGAAGTTCCGTCTCTACGGCAAAGTGTTCAACGCGCGCGGCTTAGCCCCTTGGCGATCAAGGGTTTAGGCCGGGCGCGCAATTTGCTGCCATCTGTAGACCCAACCCACGGAGGACACATGAAGCTTTCCGCCATTGCAGTTGCAGTCGCGCTTGCCCTTGGCCTTGCCGCGTGCGATCGCGGCGACAACCCCAGTAAGACATCGGGCTCCTCGAGCTCGAGCACGTCGTCGCCCAGCAGCTCGCCTTCGCCGTCGGGCGGCGCCTCGTCCAGCCCGTCGAGCCCGTCTTCTTCGAGCTCGTCCTCGGGTGGCATGAGCGGGTCGGCCTCGAGCGACACGCCCAAGTCCGGGTCCGCTTCGGGCGGCGCGAGCTCCAGCTCGCCCAGCTCGAGCAGCTCGAGCAGCGGCGCCAGTCCCAGCTCCCCGAGCAGCGGCGCGAGCAGCTCCTCGCCGAGCAGCCCGTCCCCGAGCGGCTCATCGTCTTCGACGACGCAGGACCCAGCCAAGAAGTCGCAGTAACGCAGTAACGCCTGTGAGAAGGACCGGGCCGCCAGGCCCGGTCCTTTTCTTTTAGGACACCTTCACCTGCATCGAGCCGATGCGCTCGATGCGCGCGTGCATCGTGTCGCCCGGCTTCACCGGCCCGACGCCCTGCGGCGTTCCGGTGAGGATCACGTCGCCGGGATGCAACGTGTAGAACGACGAGCCCCACGCGATCAGCTCCGCCACGCCCAGGATGAGGTCGCTCGTGCTGGCGTCCTGGCGCGGCTCGCCGTTGACCGTGATCGACACTTGCAGGCTGCCAGGGTCGCCGACCTCGTCGGGCGTGGCGAGCCATGGCCCGAGCACGCAATAGGAGTCGGGCGACTTGCGCAGGCTCCGCTCCTCCGGGCCGCGGATCGTCATGTCGAGCCCGATGCAGTAGCCGGCGATGCAGTCGAGCGCGGCAGCGGCGTTCACGTTCTTCGCCGTGCGGCCGATGACGAGCGCGAGCTCGACCTCGTGGTCGTTGCGGCGGTCGGTGTGGACGAGCTTCACGCCTTCGCCCGGGCCCACGACGGCGCTCGTCGCCTTGAGGAACATCCCCGCCTTGTGGATCTCGTTCACGAGGTTGCCGTGGTGGATGCCCTTGTCCGCGAGTGCCTCCTGCAGGTGCTTCGCGTAGTTCACCGGCGCGGCGATGATCTTTCCCGGGTTCGCCACCGGCGCGAGCAGCTTCACCCGGTCGAGCGGAATCGGCTTTGCGTTTTTCGCAAGAAACTCGATTTTCGGCCTCAGGCGATCGAGGCTTGCGATGAACGGATCGAACCGGGGCAGGGGATAGCCGAAGCCGCCCAGCTCCTCGAGGACCGGGGTGACGTCGAGCACGGCGCCGTCCTGCACCAGCCCCACGCGCTGGTCGTCGTAGCGGCAGAGCTTCATCCGATGGCCTCGCTTTTCCGCAGCCCCGAGATCATCGAGCTCTCGAGCAGGAACGCCCGAGCCTGTTCCGGGTCGTTCGCGGTGGCGACCAGCTCTTCCATGCGCGCGCGCTGGACCCCGGGGTCGCGCTCCTCGAGCAGGCTCTTGTTGCGGATCGACATGGCCTGGACCTGATCGATGCAGGCCGCGCGACGCTGGCGCACATAGAGGTCGAGCAGCTCCTCGCCGGCCTCGCTGCGCCACACGCGTCCGAGCTTCTCGGCGAGGTTGACGGCGTCGTGGATGCCGCTGTTCAGGCCGAAAGCGCCGAGCGGGTTGTTGAGGTGCGCGGCGTCGCCAGCGAGCAGCACGCGGCCGACGCGCCATTCGCTCGCCACGCGCTGGTGGACCCTGTAGATCACCTTGTGGCGCACCTCGTAGGGCGAGCCCTGGGCGTGGAAGGCTTGCATCTTCGCCTCCACGTGCTGCGCGTCGAGCAGCGCGTCGTCGGGCATGCCCGGGTCGCACGGGAACACCACGCGCCAGACGCCGGGCGGGCCGGCGTCCGGCATCTTGAAAAGCGCCGCCCACTCCACCGGATCGGCGACGTAGGCATTCAGCGCGTAGCCGTGGTGGCTGAAATCGTAGGGCGTGCTCACGACGAGGAATTGCTCGGGCCAGGTGAATCCCTCGAACTCGATCGGCAGGAGCTTTCTCACGGTGCTGCGGCCGCCATCGGCGCCGATCAGCCACGACGCCTCGAAAGTGCCGGGAATGCCGTCGGACTCGACGCGGACCTTTAGACGCTCGCCCTTCTGCTCGAAGCCCGTCACGCGCTGGCCGAAATGCACCTCCACGCTCGCCTGCCTGCGAAGGATGTCGAGCTGGATGGGTGTCAGCCGGTGCTGCTCGAGGTGCAGGCGATAGGGATAGGCGGTCACGTCCGAGAGAATCCCGAGGTCGAACTCGGCCGCCATGCCGCCGTTGCGGCTCCGGATCTGCCAGCGGCGCACCTGCAGCCCGTGCTGGTGCATGCGCTGGGTGATGCCGTACTTCGCCATCATGTCCTGCGTCGGCGGGTGATAGGAGCCCGCGCGCAGGTCGTGCGTGAGGGAGGGCTCGGCCTCGCATACCACGACCGGAATGCCCTGCGCGCCGAGCGCGAGCGCGCACATGAGCCCGGTGGGACCGGCGCCGGCGATCACCACGGGGGGCCGCTCTTGCATGCCGGGATTCTATAAGATGCCGTAAATGCGGATCTGCATCTTCGGCGCCGGCGCGGTCGGCGGGCATCTCGCCGCGCGGCTCGCGGCGGGCGGCCACGAGGTTTCGGTCGTGGCGCGCGGCGCGCACCTGGAAGCGATGCGGCTGCGGGGCGTGAAGCTGCTGCACGGCGACGAAGTCATCGCCGGCCGCGTGCGCACGGCGGACATCGGCGTGCAGGACGCGGTGTTCGTCACGCTCAAGGCGAACGCCCTCGGCGGCTTCGTCGACGCCGCCGCGCCGCTCCTCGGGCCCTCGACTGCTGTGGTGTTCGCGCAGAACGGCATTCCGTGGTGGTATGCCGAGGATCTTCCGGCGCTCGATCCTGGAGGCAGGCTCAGGAATTCAGTTCCAAGACAAAGCGTGGTCGGCGGCGTCGTCTATTCGGCGAACGAGGTCGTGGAGCCCGGAGTCGTGCGCAACTTCGTGCCGGGGAACAACATGCTCGTAATCGGAGATGCGGACAACCGTAATCCGCCGGTGGTGCAGGAATTGAGGCGCGCGCTCGAGGCGAGCGGCATGTCGTCGCCGCCGCCGCAGGACATCCGGCAGGCGGTGTGGGCGAAGCTCGTCCAGAACCTCGGCAGCGCGAGCCTGTGCCTGCTCACCGAGACCACGACCTCCGGCATCACCGAGGACCCGGAGCTCAAGGCGCTTTCCGTCCGGATGAGGGCCGAGGCGACGGCGATCGCCGCCGCGCACGGCGTGGACATCGGCCGCGCGCCGCATCGACCGGGCGGCGGCCACGTCTCGGGCGCGGTCGGCCACAAGCCGTCGATGCTGCAGGACTACCTGAAGGGGCGACCGATGGAGATCGAGGCTCAGTTGATGGCGCCGCTTGCGTTCGCGCGCGCCGCGAACGTCGCCACGCCGACGCTCGACATCGTGCTACCGCTTGCCGCACACAAGGCCATGGCGAAGGGCCTTTACCGCCCGCTCGCGTGACCCGCCTTGCGTAACCGCGAGCGGGCAAAGTGCTCAAGGATTTTTTACAAGCCGTTGGCGCAACAGGGTAATTGTACGAAGCCATGGCCGCGCCCCCGGGGATAGAATCGTCGGCTATGCCCGCCAAGATCCGATCCGTCGAGCCGGCGCTCGCCCAGCCGGACAATCTTGCGGCGCTGCGCGAAAGCGAAGAGCGCTTTCGCCGCACTTTCGAGCTCGCCGGCTCCGGGCTCGCGCACATCGGCATGGACCGGCGCTTCATCCGGGTCAACCGCCGCCTGTGCGAAATCCTCGGCTACCCGGAGCACGAGCTCCTCAAGCTGCGCGGCAAGGACATCTCGCATCCCGAGGACTCCGAGGTCATCAACGAGCAGCGTCCGAGCCTGTACGCCGGCGAGATCGACGCGGTGCGTCTCGAGAAACGCTACATCCGGAAGAACGGCACGCTGGTGTGGGTGTACTTCACGATGGTGGTGGAGCGCGACGCGAGCGGCGTGCCGCAGTACGAGATCGCGGTCTACGAGGACATCACCGCGCGCCGCCAGGCCGAGGAGGCGCTGCGCGCGAGCGAGGAGCGCTTCCGCCGCACGTTCGAGCTCGCCGACTGCGGGCTCGCTCACGTGAGCCTCGACGGGCGCTTCCTGCGCGTCAACCGGCGCATGTGCGAGATCTTCGGCTACAGCGAAGCGGAGCTGCGCAACCTGACGGCGAAAGAGATCTCCCACCCCGAGGACCGCGACCTCGCCGACGGGCCGCGCGCGCGCCTCTTCGCCGGCGAGATCGAGTCGGCGCGCCTCGACAAGCGCTACTTCCGCAAGGACGGCCGGCTGATCTGGGTGAACATCGCGATCGCGATGGAACGCGACGCCGAGGGTGGGCCGCTGTACGCGATCTCGGTGCTCGACGACATCACCGAAAGAAAGAACGCCGAGGCGGCGCTGCAAGAGGCGCACGAGGAGCTCAAGCGCAGCAATTCGGAGCTCGAGCAGTTCGCCTACGTCGCCTCGCACGACCTGCAGGAGCCCCTGCGCATGGTGTCGAGCTATGCGCAGCTCCTCGGCCGGCGCTACGGCGACAAGCTTGGAACCGACGCACGCGAGTTCATGGGCTATATCGTGGACGGCGCGGCGCGCATGAAGCAGCTGATCGAGGACCTGCTCGCCTACTCGCGGGTCGGCATCAAGACCCGGGATTTCAAGTCGGTCGAGCTGGAGAAGGCCTTGTCGCGCGCGGTTGCCAACCTCAAGGTGGCGATCGACGAGTCGGCCGCGAGCGTCACCCACGACCCGCTGCCCACGCTGCCCGCCGACCCGGCGCAGCTCGCGCAGGTGTTCCAGAACCTGATCGGCAACGCGCTCAAGTTCCGCTCGCAGTCCGCGCCGAAGGTGCATGTCGGGGTGCAGGACCGGGGCGAGGTCTACGAGCTCGCGGTGCGCGACAACGGCATCGGCATCGAGCCGCAGTACTTCGAGCGGATCTTCATGGTATTCCAGCGGCTGCACAACAAGGGCGAGTACCCCGGCACCGGGATCGGCCTCGCCATCGTGAAAAAGGTGGTCGAGCGCCACGGCGGCTCGGTGCGGGTCGAATCGACTCCGGGGGAAGGCAGCGCCTTCAGCTTCACGCTGCCCAAACATCAGAAGGAGACGGGCAATGGTGGATGAGAACAGGCCGGTGGAGATCCTGCTGGTCGAGGACAACCCCGGCGACGAGCGCCTGACGCGCGAGGCGCTCAAGGAGGGCAAGGTCTACAGCAACCTTCACTGGGTGAAGGACGGCGTCGAGGCGATGGAGTTCCTGCGCCGCCAGGGCAAGCACCGCAGCGTGCCGCGCCCCGACATCATCCTGCTCGACCTCAACCTGCCGAAAAGGGACGGGCGCGAGGTGCTGCACGACATCAAGAACGACGCCGACCTCAAGCGCATCCCGGTCGTGGTGCTGACCACCTCGAAGGCCGAGGAGGACGTGCTGCGCACCTACAACCTGCACGCCAACTGCTACGTGACCAAGCCGGTCGACCTCGAGAAGTTCATCGTGGTGGTGAAGTCGATCGACGCGTTCTGGCTGACCGTAGTCACCCTGCCGCCGAACGGACAGTAAAAAACAGAAAACAAGAATAAATGCACAAGGTCCTGCTGATCGAGGACAACCCGGGCGACGCCCGGCTCCTGCGCGAGATGATCGCGGAGGAGCCCGGCGCACTGTTCGAGGTCGAGTGCGCGGAGCGCCTCGCGCAGGGGCTCGAGCGGCTTTCGGCCGGCGGCATCGGCCTGGTGCTGCTCGACCTGTCGCTCCCCGACAGCATGGGCCTGGAGACCTTTGCCAAGGTCTACGCCCATTCCCCGGCGGTGCCGATCATCGTGCTGACCGGAAACGACGACAACAACCTCGCGCTCGCGGCGGTGAAGCGCGGGGCGCAGGATTACCTCGTCAAGGGGCGCCTCGACCGCGAGCTGCTGCTGCGGTCCATGCAGTACGCCATCGAGCGCAAGCGCTACCAGCTGCAGCTCGAGCACCAGGCGAACTACGACGCCCTCACCGGGCTGCCGAACCGGACCCTGCTGAACGACCGGCTGCGCCAGTCGGTGTACGGCCAGCGGCTGCGGCGTGCGGTCGCCGTGGTGGTGATCGACCTCGACCACTTCAAGTTCGTGAACTCGAGCCTCGGCCACGCCACCGGCGACCGCCTGCTGAAGGCGATGGCCGAGCGCCTGCGCGGCATGCTGCGCGACGGCGACACCGTGGCGCGCCTGGGCGGCGACGAGTTCGTGCTGATCCTGAACGACCAGTCGAGCGAGGAGGTGATCTACCGCGCGATGCAGCGCATCGCCGACGAGCTGGCGCGCCCGCTCGAGATCGACGGCAAGGAGCTGGTGGTCACCTGCAGCGCCGGCATCAGCCTCTACCCGCAGGACGGCCCAGACGTGGAAACGCTGCTCAAGAACGCCGACGCGGCCATGTACCGCGCCAAGGAGCACGGCCGCAACAACTTCCGGTTCTTCACCGCGGAGATGAACGAGCGGGTGAACGAGCGCCTTGCCCTCGAGAGCGCGCTGCGCCGCGCGCTCGAGCGCCGCGAGCTGGTGCTGCACTACCAGAGCCGCGTGGACCTCGCCACCGGCGCGATCAGCGGCGCGGAGGCGCTGCTGCGCTGGCTGCACCCGGAGTGGGGCCTGGTGCGCCCGGCGCGCTTTGTCCCGCTCGCCGAGGAGACCGGCCTCATCGTGCCGATCGGCGAATGGGTGTTGCGCACGGCGTGCGAGCAAGGACGCGCGTGGCGCCGCCGCGGCTTCGCGCCGATCGTCTCCGTGAACCTCTCGGCGCGCCAGCTCTGGACCGGCGGGCTCACGCGCCTGGTGGGCGACGTGGTGGTCGAGACCGGCATGGCCGAGCACCTCGAGCTCGAGCTCACCGAGAGCATGGTGATGCACGACGCCGAGAACGTGATCGCGACGCTGGAATCGCTGCGCGGCCTCGGCGTGCGCCTTTCGGTCG
>Ga0157376_10003238_pt1 | contig 11204 bp, 10 predicted proteins | sample M45metaG_FD_121801 | JGI IMG/M metagenome (GOLD analysis project Ga0157376, IMG submission 121801) | Miscanthus rhizosphere microbial communities from Kellogg Biological Station, Michigan, USA - M4-5 metaG | ecosystem: Host-associated > Plants > Roots > Rhizosphere > Soil | place: USA: Michigan... | reverse complement strand
CGTTCGCCAGTTTAAGCCCAGATGATTGCTGATATAGGTGATGGAGAACCCATCCCTCGATAGTTGATGCGCCTCATGATAGACCATAAGCTTTGATAAATAAGGGGTTAGTGCCATTGCCGGGTATGTTTATCCGGCAAATCTCTGCATTCCTTGTTGCCATTTTCTCTGCACCCTTGTTACCAAAACTTATGTATTCCTTGTTGCCAAAAACATTGTATTCCTGATTACGAAAAATCCTGCAGTTGTGATTACCGATCACAAAAGGTGTAATGAGCTATAAATTTCGGAAAGAAAAGCGCATCTGTGCCGACTGGATACTCAGCGTACTCTGCGGCAATCCTCTTGTGGAAGTCAATCCTCAACGGGTGGATTGGGATAGATACAAGTATGACAAATTCACTACTCGACAGTTGATGGGAATGGAGGAATATCCACTAGAAGAATTGAACGACGCCATCCGATTACTCAGTCGCCATAACCATATCCGGGTAGAAATCCTTAAGGAGGATCCGTTACACAAAAGCCTGTTTGCCACGATCGAAGGACAGGACGCCTACTTTGAAAGCTACTATTTGAAGGAAAACCAAAAAGACCGCCTGGAGTCCATCGAATTATACACTAAATGGATACTTCCGATCCTGAGCATCGTTATCGCTATATGTGCGTTAGCGGTATCTATTGCTTTTCACAAATAGCTAAAGTGCAAATTGGCCTCCAGACAGTTCATTTCGTGGAAAGTTTTGAAGGATAGTTATTAGCTGTCTAAATTGGAAACAGCCCTCTTAGGGTCATAGAAATTCTAAGGAATCTGAGGCTAAATCCAAGAGGAAACCCGGCTGATTCAAAGATCAATATAACCGTTAGTTCAAAATTCTAATTTCTGCTGCGTACTCTTACTCTTCTTTTCCGCGTCTTTAAGAACTTCCAAAGAGGTTGGAATTTTCATTGTCTTTCCTTCCAATATTTCTTCAACCGAAATGACTTGAATTTTTGGATAAGTTTGGCCTAGCATTATGTTATTGTAAGTGCCATACTTTTTGCTTTCTTTAACTAAATTCTCGGCCTTATATAAAGTTATCAAGAATCCCATTACAGCCCCCTCCCTTTCAATTGTTCCATTTAAGTCCCTGACTACAGAAGGTGACAATGACTTGTTCGACTTTACGCTAAATAATATTTCCTTGTGATCCTGTTCCCCCTTCTTATTAAAGTCTAATAAAAATGCAGTGCCATCAATACCACCATCAGCGCCTTTCTTTTCGTTTATGATCGCTCTGTTGTTCGAAAACGTCAATATCGCCCACTTCTCAAATTCCTTTCTCAATTTATCATCTTCTTTATTTGCAAGGGCCTCCGCAGAAGAGAAATCCTCCGGAACTCCGCTAAGTTGGATACTTTTCAAAGTTGCCGCTCCAAAATGTTCCTCCAGCCTTTTCAAGATTAGAGATATACTCTGATAAGTAACATCCATGCCGATCCATTTTCGATTCAATCGTTCGGCAACTGCTACAGATGTGCCGCAACCACAATATGCGTCTAAAATAATATCGCCCTCATTGCTGCTGGCTTTGATTATTCTCTCAAGTAGAGTTTCTGGCTTTTGGGTCGGATAACCCAAATATTCTATACCCTGTGGCTGTACAGGAAGAATGTCAACCCAAATATCGTCGATGGGAGTCCCTTCTTGTTCATCCAAATACCTTTTTAGTGCAGGTACGGAACCTTTTTTACTTTGAACAACTAGTCCATCTTTGTATGCCTTAAGCATCCTCTCTTTTGTCCATCTCCAAACGCGGGTAATGCCCAAGAATTCGTAAGTCAAGTTTGGCCTATTTTTGTTGGGGTTGGTTAAATCGCCAAGTCTGTATCTCCTTCCGGTTTCCGGCTCAACATATTTGTAGAAATCAGTTAAATATTTTGGATCATGCGGCTTATATTGCGGGTTCCACGTAATCTCTTTGGTCTTTGAATAATAAAAAATCACATCATGATTAGAAGCGAATCGGGTAAATGCCAGTCCTTTTGAATTGATTCTTTTCCAAACAATCTCATTCCTGTACTCTCCTTGACGACCAGCACAAAATATGCTATCCAAAATAAGTTTCAGGTAGTGACTCGCAGTGGGATCACAATGGAGATAAAAGCTACCCGTGGGCTTCAATATGCGGTAGATCTCTGCAATCCGGAGAGTCATATGAACTAGATACGACAAAAACGAACCCCTCGTTAGAATTTTCTCCAATCCTAATATAAGCTCAATATTTTGCTTTGTAAAAACACCTCCTCGGTTGGAGACAATTTCATCATATCCTGTTAATGCAGCTTCGTCCCATGTCCATGTGTCGACAAATGCTTGTGCCTGCGCCTTGTCTTCTTTTCCAATGTTATTATATATTTGATTGTAATTTCTTTTTGAATTGAAGGGGGGATCAATGTAGCATAAATCAACAGTTTCATCCTTGATATATTTTCGAAGAGTTTCCAAATTGTCTCCGTAATATAGCCTGTTGGAGGGTTGATATTTGTTAGGGGATAGCGCAACAATCGGCTTTTGGGGGCGCTCTTTAGCAACCGACGGCAAGCCAACAAAGCTCCGCTGAGTCGGAACTTTTGGTTCCTTCTTGATTTTTCGCATAGGACTCGTGGATATTGGATTCTCCGGAAAACGCCATTTTCGAGTAGTTATTGTTCTACTGAGCGGTAGGATTTAATCCGGTAGCCGATTTGTTTCGCTTTTCACCTTTTTGACTAATATCGCGGTCTTACGGAAGAAAATGTATTTTCATTACAACGAAAGGTGGGAAAATAATGTTAAGGATGGAGTCTCTAGAAAGTGGGGATATTACTAGCCACGACTCTTAAAACATCGGAGATATCGGCAGCCAGGTTTTAGGATCAATTTTGAAAAAGGGTCTTTGATTGTCCACTAAACTATAAAAAATAAAGGCTATCAAAACGCACAATAACGCGGAGTCATCACTAAAATCAGCTATGCCGCGACTGAACCCTTATTCGATTTGACAACCTTCCGCAATTCGCTCTGCAAAAATCCTTTTAAGCTAAGGTCTTCATCAAGTTGGGGCCAGTGTACACCAGTGCCTCCTCCTATTAATTTATACTGCTGCAATTGCGCCTTATCAGCTTTTTCCAATAGTGGGTAGGCAGACAAGTTTTGACTGAGGGCGACCTTGGTATTTAGAATAACAAGCATCATATCCTGCTCCGGATGGAAGTCCAGAGCTTCGATTCGTAAGCCTTCGTTCATTATAAGGCTTTCGATCGCATCAAACTGATTATTTGCCAAAGTATTCATACCACTTTTTTATAAATACCGGGAAGTTCTCCCTGGTAATCTGCATAATTTCATTTTGTTCCCTCGAATTAAAGCCTTCGAAATAGGCAGCGGAAATCGAAGGCTCTAACCATATTTTGCCTTCAGCATCCCCTTTTTCTACGTGAATATGAGCAGGCTCGTTATTCTCATTGCTATAAAAGAAAAATCGATACCCGTCAACCCTGAGCACTGTCGGCATCACAATAAATTTAAGATTAAAAACTTGAAATTCATACAAATGAGGCCAAACAGCAGGCTATCCAATAATACAAATATAAGCAAATCAACGGATTACTTATATTTTCACAAGCATGCAAATAAGGGGCATGCTTTTGTCAACCTGTTGGTAATCAATGCTTCCGTAACGGGGCAAATCTTCAAAAACAATTACGGAAGTAACTCCATATTTCCAACCTGCCTAGCCCTTTTTTCTATTCCCACCATGTAATCAACTAGCGTAATGCCGTTAAGCCATCTTGCTCCTGTTTCGTCAGGGAGGGACGAGACCAAGTATAGGACAAACTGACGATTATCAACGTCTTCATTTAGATCAAAAATCCCAACAATATCCGTGTCCAAGATCTCAATTCTGCACGTTCCGATTTTTCTTCCCATGTTTAAGACTGAAAGAACATCTCCATGTTGAGTATGAAGCCCCGCAAGGGACCAGTTGAGTTTCCATTTAAAATTACGCATACTTCTTTTTTTCCGAAGCCGTGCTTTAAATGAGCAATTTACCATTCCACGAACTTCATATTCTACAACGAATTCCTCAAAAATTAACCAACGCCTTCGTATACTGCGCCTGCGCTGCCAGATCAAACCCCGCAAAATACTTTTCCGTCGTGGCAATGCTGGCATGTCCCAGGGTCTGCTTAGCCAGGGCCAGCGGAGCGCCGCTCCTGACCAGGATGGTGGCAAAGGAATGCCGGGCGACATAGGTGGTCAGGTTCAAGTCAAAACCCAGTTCCTTCCCAAGTCCTTTCATCCAGTCATTTACAAAATGTATAAAAAGCTGGACCTTCAACCGGGCCTGCTCGCCCTGATCGCCATTGTCCAGGATATCGAAAATATACCCTCCAAACTGCTTTGTCTCCACCCTCCCCCACTTCTCCATTAGAGCATTGATCTGAGCATTTCGGACCACAGTTATAGTTATGGGGTTATCCCTTTTCGTCCGCTTAGTCTTTTCCCGCTGGAAGCTGATCGTTTCAGCCGAAACATTCGACCACCTCAGCCGGGCGATATCCGCGATATTCATTCCGTTACACAGATAGCTGAACATCCAGAAATCCTTCGCCTTTTCAAGTGATGACCCTGACTCAGCCTTATACTGAAAGATTTGCCGGATCTGGTCGATGTTCAACGCCCGTTTCATATTCCGGCCGGTCGGGATGACATACTTCCTCCTGCCAAACGGGTACAGCTCAGAGCGGACCAAACCCTGGGCAATGGCATTATTGAAGATGGTTCGCAACGTCCGAAGGTAGATTCCAACCGTAGAAATAGACCGTCCATTCTCGATCATCCATTTCTCAAAGTCATTCAGAAATTCTTTCGTGACATCCTCCAACCGGACCTTGCCCGGTCGAAAGCGTTTCAACGCACTCCTGCTATTCCGATAAGAATTGGCTGACCCAAACTGCTCATTGGCACATAGCTCCGCGATGTAATTATCGTATGCCACCTCCAGGGTTTGTTCACCCGGCGCTACGCGAAAGAATTCCTTTTCGAAAACCGCAAAGGAAAAAGGGACGATCCTGCCGACGCACTCCAGCGCCTTCTTCTCAATCTCCGCCATCTCGATCCGCATCTTCTGAAATTTACCTTTTACTTCGGGGCTATTGATAATCTCCCATTGCTGATCGGTAACGTCCAGACCGGTAGCATAATATTTCCGCACACCTTTGCAGGTAATCCGCAATTTGAGGGGGTATTTGGAGGCAGTTTTGATCCGGCGGATGTCCGGAACGATCTTCACATGTACTTTCCCGTACTTCATAAAACAAGGTTGAAAATTTGATACATAATTTGATACATTTTTTTGAAAAATGACCGCAACTATGTACCTGCAATTTAACCTTTCCGTCGATTCAACAAAATAAAAATGAACACATTACACGTAACTGTTAACAATTATAAGTAACCGAAAGTAAGCGGGCCGCGGCTCTTAATCAGCGGGTCCACGGTTCGAGCCCGTGCGGGGACACTGAAAATGAAGCACTTACAAACAGAATTTGTAAGTGCTTTTTTATTTATACCAGGCCGTCGGGGTTACCCTTCCCTTCGCTGATGATCTTGTGCGTTGCCAGATCGACGGTGACTGTGTCGGCTCCTTTGCCGAAGGCACTGTTTGTGGAATTGAATGCGATCCCGAGTTTTTGCGGAGAGACCGAAATTTTCAAATAGCCATTGGCTGGAGCATAGTACCGGAGGGCATGACTGTTCGCGGGCACTTTGCTTTTTGTGTCGTTTGCAGGTGTCGGAAAGATCGGTTTGATATTGTAACCGCCGCAGCCGGCCGTGACGTAGGGAATCTGCCGGCCGTTGACATCGCGTGTGTATCGCTGATAGTTGTGGGCATGACCGGAGAGAACGGCGTCGGGCCAGACACCAGTCTTCGTAAAGATGCTGTCCATATCGGCTACGAGCATCGGAGAACCGCCCTTGGAGCCGGAGCCGAAGCTGGGGTGATGGACGGCGATGACGATGGCGCCTTTCTTTTCCGGAGGGAGTTGGCTGAGCCGTTTCAGTTCGGATGCGAGGAAATCCAGTTGGACGTTGCTGATCTTCGCATATTTTCCCTGGTAGTTGGAAATAATTCCGCCCGGCCAGCTGTCGAGGATGTTGCTATAGAGCCCAATAATCGAGACAAAGGGCGCATCGAGGGTAAAATAAACCCCCGGCTGAGTCATGGTGTCCCGGATGAGTCCATGCGCATCCGGCGATGGCACCGGGGCAGGGGCGCAGAAATTGTTGAGGAAGGGCTGCAAAGGCGTCTCGTTAGCCTGGTGCAGCATGCCATCGTGGTTCCCGGGGATGGCGAAGATCGGGGCGTTGTAGTTTCGGTAGGGTTCATAGAACTGCTCGTAGTAAAAAATCTCGTCGTCGCCGAATTCATAGATGACATCGCCAAGGTGAAAGAAGAACGCTGCCCTATTAGCCAGGACAGGATCGCCGACGTCCTTCCCCATCAATTGTGCAATGGGTAGTTCGTCATTCTGATACGAGGTTTGGGTCATTGCCCCGGTATCTCCGACGGCGTGGAATACTATCTTTTTATTACTGCTGATCGTATCGACCTCATCCTGGCCGACGATATCGGCCAAGTTCATCACGGCGTTTGGCGACCGCAGCGGCGGGATGGCCGTGACTCCCTCCGCCTTGTAGTAGGGCGAGCTAAAATAGCTCTTGCTGTCGTTTTGTGTCCATGGGCCGTCGGAGACAGGTTGGAGTTCGCCGAAATGCCGTTTGTTAGCGGTGATGGTGGGGCTGTGGAGAGAATTGCTCGGGATGGGAAGATCTGCCGGCTTTTTTGCAGCGGGCCGGGCCGGCTTTTTCTTTGCCGATTTGCTTTTTGCCATTGGAAGTTTTTTTTGTGTTGGAGGACAGCCCGGAGTGGCAAAAAGTTAAGCCGAATTGCATTGCTAAAAAAGCCTAACAATACCAATCTCGCTCCCTTTAACAAAAATGGGTGTTTTAACGGGGGCAGGACGATTGATAATGAAGCGTTTTTGATCTTGGGCCCGCGCGATAATACTAAATCCCTTTTCCAAACGTTTTTTACCCGGAAACCCAATATCCATACCTAACCTCACACCACCACATGAAGCTCGCCTCCATCTCCGCCGTTATTGCATTGTTCGGTTATTCCTGCAGCTCCACCAACCTGATGTCTCTGAGTGTAAACCAACCGGCTCCCGTGACACTTTCGCCCAACATGAAGTCGGCGGCCGTTGTCAACAGAACCCGGGCGGCGGACGAGAACCGGACCATCGACGCAATCCACAAGGCCGTCTCGCTGGAAAGCAAAACGCTTCAGTCGGAAGGCGCGAAGGCTAGCATCACAGGCCTCACCGAACAACTCCGGAAGAACAGTCGATTTGGGTCAGTAAGATCACTCGACTATCTGGATCTCCGGTCCTTTGGCGCAGGCGTGTTCCCCAACTCCCTCCCCTGGGATACGGTGGAGAAGATCTGCCGGGAGAGCCATACCGACGTACTCTTTTCCCTCGAACTCTTCGACGCGGAGTCCAATGTTGGCGTCGGTCCGGGCAGTGGCGCAACAAGACTGCTGACCAATATGGTCATCGCACCGGCGCTCGATCAGCAAGTCAATATGAATACCCAGGTGAAGACCGGCTGGCGCATCTATGATCCCGCCTCTCATAATATCCTGGATGAATATGTTCTTTCCCGAAACCTGGCCACCCGCACCCGGCTGCTCGATCCGGTGGGCACCGGCACCGCTATTGCCAGCCGTAAAGAGGCCGTGAAACAGGCCGGCAACGATGCAGGCCAAGTGTATGCATCACGCATCGTGCCTTATTCCATCCGGGTTTCGCGGTACTATTATGTCCGCGCCAATGGGAACTTTATCGTCGCCAAAAGGATGGCACAAACGGGTAACTGGGATGGCGCCGGGAAAATCTGGCAGCAGGAAACCAATAATCCTTCCGGCAAAGCGGCGGGACGCGCCTGCTATAATATGGCGATCATCTCTGAGATCAATGGCGATGTCGACGGGGCCATCCAGTGGGCGCAGAAAGCTTACGAGGTGTATGGGTTGCGGCTGGCGCTTGGTTATGTCAATGTGCTGCGCAACCGGCAGAACGAGAACGAGCTCCTCAAAACTCAAACGGAAGTAACGAGCAATCCTTAGAGGCTGCTATCCACCGGCTATACCCCCATCCCGCGGAGCGCCTCCACCCTTCCATTAATGCCGCCGTCGAGGGACACTCCTTCTACGAGAGTTCCGTTGATCCACTCCATGAAGTCCTCGGGATGTTCGATCCGCTTCCCCGATCGGGGATCGATGCGCGTAAAACGCGTCCATAGGAGGGCTTTGAGCTGCCGCCGATCGGCATCGAACATCAGCATTTCTACCGCGAGCCAACTTTCGCCCCAACCGATCAGAGAGGATTGGATCGTTACGGGATCGTTATACACTACGGGCCGCAGGTAGCGGATCTCGTGATGGCTCACGACGAAGGCGATGCCCCGCGAGGCCCAGTCCCGCAGATCGATGCCATAATGATCCCGAAGATGATCCTCCCGCGCGTTCAGAAAATAATCGATGTACCGGGCATTGTTGAGGTGCCCCATCGGGTCACAGTCGTTGAACCGGATGATATAGGCCGAGGCGGGCGTTTTTTCCATAATTGCGTAAATTGTGAGGCAAACATAGACGCTGGAGTATAGTCCACAGTCGCCGGCGTTCGGAAAAATATTTTTGCTGGCAAATCACTAAAAGACACCGTTATGCGTATCGGTCAGTTGTCAAAATTATCGGGTTTTACCCGCGACACCATCCGGTTTTATGAGAAAAAAGGCCTGATCCTGCTCGCCGACGCAGGGCGCGACAAATACCAATTCAAGGACTACCCGGACTCGGTGCTGAAACGCCTGCTGGCCATCCGCCAGATCAAGGAATATGGGTTTACCCTGCAGGAGACCCTGGCGATGCTCATCCTTTTCGAAGAGGGGGCGTTGGAGCCTGAACGCGGCATCCGCTATGTACAGCGGAAAATAGACCGGATCGATCGGCAGATAGATCAGCTGCGCGCCATTAAAGGCCGCCTGCAGGAGGTCATCGATAAATCCTATACCGGCGATTGCCCCATCGATAAGGCGCTCAACGCGGCGTTCGCGTAGGCGGCTATTCGCTACGCAAGGCCTTTACCGGATTCGCCATCGCGGCCCGGGTTGTCTTGAAGCCCAGCGTCACCAGCATCACGATGCAACCCATCCCGAACGCGGCGGCAAACATCCACCAACTCATATTGATCCTATAAGAAAATCCCTGCAACCAGCGCTGCATCAACATCCACATCACAGGCCCGGCGATCAGGTTGGCGATAAGCACCAACAACAAATACTGCCGCGCAAAGAGGAACACGATATGCCCGACGCTGGCGCCAATGACCCGCCGAACACCGATCTCTTTGGCCTTCCGGCTCAGACTATAGGTTATCAACCCCAGCACCCCCAAACAGGAGATCGCGATGGCGATCAGGGTAAACGCACCCATCATCTGCTGTTGCCGCCGGTCGGCGTCGTAGTCATACCGGAAGATATTGCTCAGGAAATCCGAGATAAAAGGACTGTCCCCATTGATGCTCCGCCATTTCTCCGCCGCCAACCTTATCGCGGCGTCCATCTCCCGGACCCGCGCCTTGGCGATGACAGCGCCGATCCGCCGGGGATTGACGGGCATCAGCGCCAGCGCACCGATGGATGCATGCATCGAAAAATAGTGATAGTCCTTCACCACTCCCACGACGTTATAATAAAGGACCTTCCCATCGTGAACATGCGCCAGTTGCCGCCCCACGGCCGTGCCCACCGTATACCCCAGCGCCTTTACGGCAGCTTCGTTGAGGATGACCTGGCGGCCGATATCCACGGACTCCATATCCTGACTCAGATCGGTATTGGTAAAGACCTCCGGGCTAAAATTGGTACCCGCCACCAACTGCAATCCGAGAGTGGACACATAACGATCGTCCACGAGATCGAGGAAGACATCTTTTTTGTCGGCGACCGTCTTCTCCGCAGGATAAAGCATCATGTCGCCGGACACCATGGGGCTCACCGCACCGGCGACCTTCTGAATCGCCCGGTTCGCGGCAAGCTCGCGCATGTAATATTCGGAATTGGCGCCCGCCTGCCCACCGGGCAGATAGATCACCAGTTGTTGCTCCTGATCGACGCCAGTCTTCGCGGTCATCATATACTGCAACTGACTCCAGATAACGATGGTACAAAACAGCAGCGCCGTAGCAATGAAGAACTGGCCCGTCACGAGTACGCTGCGGACACTCAACAGCGAACCCCGCTCGCCTACCTTCCCCTTCAGCACCTTTACAGGCTGGAAGGAAGAGAGATAAAGGGCCGGGTAGATCCCCGCCAGCAATCCGGTCATCAACGCCACCGGCGTGAGCCACAAGATGACCTCAAATGCTCCGGGGGCGAACAGCGACAGATGCTGGCCTGTAAAGGCGTTAAAGGCGGGCAGGAACAGCGCCGTCAACCCGAGCCCCAATAATAAAGCGGGCAGACAGACCATCAAGGTCTCGAGCAGGAACTGAAACCGGATGGCCTTCTGTCCGGCTCCCAGCACGCGCCGCACTCCCACCTCGCGGGCCCGATCGAGCGCGGCTGCGGTGGACAGGTTCATATAGTTGATACATCCCAGTAACAGGATCGCCGCGGCGATCCCCGCCAGCAGACGGAGATAGTCCAGGTTGCCTTGTTTGCCGGCGAGGTAATCATAGTACTCGGAAGAATGCAGATGGATATCGCCCAGCGCCTGAAGGGAGTTCACCATCACCTCCGCCCGCCGTTTCATGTCCGCCGCGGCATGGCGGGCAGTGTAGGCATGCAATTCATTGGTGACATGCGCAAGATCACTTCGGGGTCGAAGTCGCACATAGGTATAATAGTTAGGATCCGCCACCCAGTCGAGGACATGCGCCATTGCTTCGCGGATGCCGGTACTGTTATTCGAAGCAAAGAAACCGGCGTCGAAATGATTGGGCATGTCCTGCCGGAAGACGCCACCGACGGTATAGACCCCATCACCGGCCCGAACGCGCCGGCCGACGGGATATCGGTCCCCGAAAAGCAATCGTGCCGCGGTCTCGCT
>Ga0157376_10003237_pt1 | contig 11207 bp, 9 predicted proteins | sample M45metaG_FD_121801 | JGI IMG/M metagenome (GOLD analysis project Ga0157376, IMG submission 121801) | Miscanthus rhizosphere microbial communities from Kellogg Biological Station, Michigan, USA - M4-5 metaG | ecosystem: Host-associated > Plants > Roots > Rhizosphere > Soil | place: USA: Michigan... | reverse complement strand
ATTCATGGTGACAATAGCACCCACAGGAACTTCGCCCTCACTGAAGGCTTTTTTAGCTTCTTTCATTGCCTGCAACATGAAATATTCGTCGGTCATATAAATTTCATTGGCAGATGGTCCGCCATAGCCTTGGGTAAAAGGCTGGCGGTAAGTTTAGACTATAAGCCCGTTGACTAGAGTCCATAAGTATTGATCAATTTGAGTAACACGCCGTTTGTCCATCCGTATCCATCCTGTTCTTCATATTCTCCTCCCTCAGCTTCTTTATTAATATCTGTAACATTATATTTCTCCATTAGTTTACCAGTATTTTTATATACGTTGATATTTAAATTTATCCATCTCTTTGCCGCTTTTGAAGCAAGATTTTTCTGGCCGCAGCGATCCAGACCCCAGATCATCATCCATTCCAGAGGAGCCCAGCCATTGGGCGAATCCCATTGTTCGCCGCTATTGTATTCCGAAGTTACAAATCCGCCGTCCTTAAGAAGTTTGGCATCTAAAACAGCAGCAACCTTTTTGCCCAGTAGACTCATATAATCGGGTTTCTCATTAATAAAACAAAAAGGGTAAAGTCCAGCAGGTGTTATATTATTTAATTGCTTCTGTGTTTTAAACTGAAAATCAGTAAAAAAAGACAAATTCTTGTTCCAGAAATATTTATCAATCAGCGTACTCCTTTTTTGTGCTTTTTCCCGGAACAGTTTGGCACCCGCGTCATCTCCATTGATCTGCCTTGCCTTGGCGATAGTCCATTCCATATGATACATCAGACTATTCAGATCGACAGGTAATACATCGGCGGTTTGAATGGTGGTAATCTTTTTTCTATCGGAAAACCAGCGACTGCTAAAGTCGGTCCCGCTTTCAACTCCGGCACGAATGTGCTTATACATGTCTATTTTATTCCTGCCTGATTTTTCTGCCGTTATATAATCTTCCCTCCAGCTTTCCTGGCGGGGCACTATACTGTCGTCCCAGTAACGGTTCAGCAGTTCGCCATTTTTCATTTTTACAATTCTGCGGTGAGCATCGCCGGCTTTCAGCTTATCGGACCCATCCATCCAGAATGCATATTCCATTTCCATAACCGGTAAGTAATGCTGGTAAATACTGTCCCCCTGGATACCCGCCAGCAACTCCACCATGCATGAAAAGAATGGCGGCTGGGATCTGGCAAGGTAATAGGTCCTGTTTCCATTGGGAATATGACCGTAGGTCTCGATGAGATAAGCGAAATTGTCTACCATGTCCCGCATGGTTTTGATTTCACCACTTTCTTTTAATCCCAGCATTATGAAATACGAATCCCAATAATATACTTCCCGGAATCGTCCTCCAGGCACGATATAGGGATTCGGCAGGGGTAACAGGGAACTTCCGTCTACTTCTTTATCCGGATTTTTTTTCAGCACTACCCATAGTTTTTTAATATGGGTGACCACGTCTTCAGATGTATCTGATTTATAATTTGTGGCAACGGGCTGAGGGATCTCGAAATTATCTTCCACAAATTTCTTCAGGTTAAAATTGGGACCCTTCTGAATTCCATAATCATACATGATATCTGCGGGTTTTCTCTTCGGAATACAATCAACAAATGTTTTTCCATCCGGAAATACTTTTTGCATCTGAACTTCAACAAAGAGTTCGCCGTATATTTTATCCGGTGTTGCCGGTTGCAGGAACTGTGCCCTTGAACTCAGATTTATCATCAATACCAACAGGAAACAGAGAAACTTCATCCCAGGCATATTATATTTTAAAGATACGTTTTTAAGCTTTAGGCTTAAAGCAAGTATGGGAGTATGCGAGTATGGGAGTGTGGAGAAGAGATTGGACCTGCCAAAAAAACTAATCCCCGCGAGGAATCGCAGGGATGTTTTTGCTTATGACTATTGATTACTATTTTTAAATCTTAATGTCCGTAATTAAACCAAACGCTAAGTATATTTTTCTTTTTAAAATTTCAAACCATCAACTACTAACCACCAACCACTAACTGTCATCCGTTCCCGCACGTGCGGGATCAACCATTTACCATCAAACGTCCGCCGTTCGAGAAATTACCCTGTCTCTGGCGCATCGGATCCAGACAGAGCCAAAGCGCGAGGAGGGTGCCATAACTTCCACCCCTCTCAACCCATTCAAATATTTCAAAATGCGGATAAAATAGTTCGGAGCCCATTTTCCATATCAGGAAAGCGAAGATCAGCGGCCTGACCGGCCTCACCAATACTGCAACGGCTGCCATGATTTCAAATATTCCGATCAGTAAGGACATATTCACCGGATTGGAAAATCCCAGTGAGGTATATTGATTGATCAGACCTGGCTTCTGAAGCAGGTTTAACCAACCATGCCCTGCCATCAACAGGAATACGATTATGCGGAGTGTGGTTTTAACAGATGCTAAAGATTTTTCACTGACCGGATCTTTCGGATTGATCGAAGAGAAAAGCCAGGGGAAATTAAATTGGATACCTCCGGCAAGCAATAAAAGACAGAGCGGAACACCAAAATTTCCTGCCCTTTCTATGAATTCGGCAAAGGGCTCGCCGGATAAAGGCCTGCAGAGGGCGGTCATGATTCCCCACAAAACCAACCAGACGGCAATAGCTCTCACCGGTTTGAAAAGGAGGATAATCCCGAGTGAAATGTCTATTATTCCTACTATGGGCATTAATTGATAGGCCACAGTCTTACCGATTCCCAAAAGCGCGAAATAATTGCACCAGATGGGTTTGGTGATAATGCCAAATACACCATGGCCGATAAAGCACATGGACGCGGCAACACGGAGCGTGTAATGTATTTTTTGTGTGTTAGAAAAAGTCAACATAAATTTTTTAAGTTTTTAAAAAGACCCCGCGAAGAATCGAAGGGTCTTAATTGCTTAAAACATAAGAAAAGAGTTAATTGGCACCATCATTCTGCGCACGCAGGATGGCATAGTTCCCGACATTTTTTCCAACAGCCAGTCCGGCTTCGCAATCCACGCGATAATGAATACCGCCCACCAGACGGCTTAAACCTGCCTCTTCAGCCATGGCTTCATATTTTGCCGCATTGTCCGGCAGTATATAGCCTAATATGGTTGCAGCCGCGCCGCTGAATGTGGAGTGACCGGATATATAGGCTGGGAAATTGGGTATGCCCGTTAATGTTTTGATGGAAGGATCAACCTGTGTGGGTCGTGGATTGAAATAATGATATTTTACATCCCAACATACTATGGCGGCATCCATCTCAGTCATATTCAGGAGTGCCATATTACGTGCAAACCGCACTTCGCTATAATGCTGCCTGGCGAAATCTTCCGCCGCAATGGCATTCCAATGACCGGGTGGTGTGTATGTTCCAACGCCGTCAGCCCAGAATTGTACGATCCGGATATTTTCCCTGGTTGGATGATCGATATAATTCTTCACTTCGGCAACATCCTTATTCATCTGATCTGATCCGACACCCGGAGGCGGACCCGGACGTAAGCCCACCACAGTCGCTGAATCGAACAAGAATGGTTTTACCTTACCGAACAACGGTAACATCGGAGGGCGCTGAGGAGTTTCCAGGCTATACCATGGAGTAAGCCCCTGGCCTGTACATATGGTTACAAAATTTGTCCAGTCAGTCGGCGTACCCACCGCTTTTCCTGCATTATCTCCTCTAGCGCGGGCGATAAAAAGCTGCGCAACCTGCCTGCCTAATGCATCTCCGGCATTGATATCCGCGCGTGTGGCGGCGCCACTCATGATGGCGGCTTGTTCAGCTTCATCCGCTTTTAACTGGATATTGCCGATTTCACCCGGAAATAACAGTTTCATCATTTCGGAATTCACACCGGCCAGCACAGCAGCTTCGGAAGGATAAGAAGGCAAGTCTGTCTGGTTGATGAACTTTGAATTGGCGGCAATAGTAGAATCAAATTTATATGGGGCGGCACGTTTGTATTTCATCTTATAATACCAGCAGGCCACCAGGGCATCGTATTGGGCAGCCGCAATATAACCGTAAGCGCGGGCTGCATAAGGAGGATTAGTAAATGGGAAAAGCGGATAAGCAAGCGGATTGGCCGCACTGGGAATAGCATAGGTGCCATCCGGACTTTGCACAACAGGAAGGTTGTACTTGGCAACCAGGCCACGAAGGATTTCATTCCATCTTAATACAGCACCGGCTGACCAGTACTTAACTGAATTTGCCTGATCCCCGGTGAGGCTTTTTTGCAGTGCCTTGATTTCGAAAAGATCGGCTGCATACAACGGATTGGCAGTGGGAACGGGTGCGGCCACAGCGAAACTGTCGGGCCTTGAAAGTAAAACGGTTCTCCAGGTGCCCGCCACAGTATCATTATTGGAAGCCTGCATTGCAGGCAGGTTCGACGTGCGGTTGCTGACATCTTTCTGACAGCTGGTTGCTACCAGCATCAAACAGATCAGACCCGAAAAAGAAAAGAATATATTTTTCATTACAGTAATTTTATCGGTTTACAAACTGAGGATATAATAAAGACCGGCGGTATATGTCTGTGACTGACCCATATTCCTTCCCGCGATTACAAAATCGGCGCCCCCGATCAGTTCCAGGTTAGTAACAAAGGGGAGAAAATATTTTACATGACCCCCTACGGAAGTGCCATTCATCTGATTGCTGACAAACGGCATATCGTTTTTGCGGATATCAGTTCCACCGAACGTATACATATTCATCACCGTGGCCTGAACAGTCAGATTCGGTTTACGGATACCCACGAACAAATTGCTGTTTAGCTGATTGGGCATATCAACGTTGTTCGTATAATGAATTTGATCCGTATAATAAGAGCTTCTGTCGACCGAGACATCGCTTCTGAACACATAAGCACTGGATAAGGTGGCGAAGAAAATGCCCCGTTGATAATCTACCGTGAGCCTGCCGGATAAGTTAGTGGATCCAAGGCCGATGGACATGGGCAGAAAATCATTTTCGTAATTCTGCAGTGGCGTGCTGAATCCAAGTAAGCCGATCAGATTCAGCTTTCCCTTTTTCCCAATCTTCGTTGTATAAAATTCATATTTGACATCCAGGTCAATATCCTGGAACCCCTTCATTCCATGTAAAGTTCCTGCAGAGGCATCGGTCCATATATAAGGAACCGTGGCCAGCACATTCAGTTTATCTGTAATACCGTAGTTAGTCATGAACATTACTGACTGGGTCGTTACCGTCCCAAGATTTTTATTTTCCCGCTTCGTCGTTCCTTCCCAGTATTCTTTCCAGCTGGAATGCATATAGGTAAAGCCACTACACCATTGTTTCTTGCCCATCATGATGGCGTCATCTACGGTCTGACCCTTCGCCAGTGTAAAAGCCAGGCTCAGCATTACTGCCGAAGACAGGCGGAAAATTGTTTTCTTTTTCATTGCGCAGTTAATTAAAATTTAGATTAGGTTAATGATTAATGATACTTGTATGAGTGAAACGGAAAGATTTATGATGATTTATTTTTTTTCATTTTAAGTTTTTCTACAACCAGGCCACCAACTTTAGCTCCGAGTTCAGTTGAAACCAGGCAGGAATGATGAAAGTGAATGCCTCCATAAAACCGGGCCCAGTTATTTTCCATGGCTGCATCCCGGAAAGATTTGAATGAACGGCTTTTGATTCCAAATTCCAGTTCTGTCGTATCGGTATAATTAAAATTATCCCCAAACACACTGGTCAGGGCCTCGGCAGCAGCTGCAGATCCCGTTGAATGACCACAGGTATATTCGGGGAAGGGAGGTGTTTGAAGATGCGGGCGCCAGTTCGGGTCAACATATTTATTGATCACGGTTTCAGGCCGAACGGTATTGAAAGCATATTTTATGTCCCAGCATTGTATAAATGAATCGAAAAGCGCAATGGCGGTAACCGTAAAAGCAGTTACCGTGGTGGCGAAATCTGCATTCGCTTTTTGAGCCGCAATACCCACAATGCTCATCCAGTGACCGGGTGGCGAAAACTTCTTGGTACCAAACATCAGGTGACCGGATACATTTAATTTAAATGGGTTATCGTCCCAGAAATCCGCGATATGGGCTTGTTCCGGAGTCAGGCTATCGATGGCATTTTTAGACATCATCACCTGTTTATAATAATCACTTTTTTTATCGTTGATATTGAAAGCATAGGGAAGGGGCACCGGGAACATATTGGAACTGTCCAATACCATAGTTCTGATTTCCCGCCAGTGTGGCTCGGCTGCCGGGGAATAGGCTGGAGGAGTAGGTACCCACCGGCCCGGTGAATCCATCACTGTATATTCAGTGGCACCGCGGGTTTGCAGATAATGATCACCCTTGCTCCAGGCCATAATGACGGCTGAAACGGTGTCAGCATATGCAACGGAATTATTAAAGATTTCTTCAGGCATACCATGATCCTCTGCCATTTTCTTCAGGCTGTCCACATATTCCTGCATACTTCCGGCAGGAAAGGTAACGGCCTCCCCGAGTTTGCAGAACGCCAGCAGGGCGGCGAATTCCACATCTACCGGTTTATCTTTTTCGGGAGCAGGTGTGCTTTTCAGATCATGCAGCTGGCCTGATAGAGATTCATAATGGTCGGGATACCCACCCGCGATCACCTGGTAGGCAGCAACGTTGGCATAGGTATAATTTCTGGAAGCCACAATGGGACTGAAATTATTACCCATTACAACCGTATTAAGCTGGTACACAGTCCTGCTATACAGGTTGGGGTTTTTAAAAACAGCATCGTAATCTGATTTGCGATTGCAACTAACTACGGCCATTGCGCACAGCGCAATAGTGAAGAATGAATATTTCATGAATATGTGCTTGTTGAAAAAGGAATAGTCCCGCGATTGGGCGGGGATATGAACGTAAGGATGTTACGCTTTAGGCGAGGTCTGGTGGCTGACCCGCACGTGTAAGGTAAACAGATGGAATCTGAAGAAGATAGTGATCGAGTGCCTTCATCCGGGTGATTGCCAGATTCGGAACTGTAAGGATTTGTATGCCGGCAAAGTATTCGGCATTAAAGCCTTTGAAGGAGCTGTTATGCTGGTCGGTTTTTTTAGACTGACCCGGATGCTGTAAATCGTTTACCAGTTTGAAAAATTCATTCTTGGCGGTTTGCAAACGGGTAGCTGTCTTGTTCGGTATACAGAGAAGTTCCAGAGAGTCTTCGGTAAAGCGGCGTTTTACATAATTATATTGTACGCCTTCAATTTCAATCTTGCCGTCAACGCGTTGAAATTCTTTTGTATTTACGTATGAGGAAAGATGAACTGCAGGAACTTTGATGGAGATCAGATCGGCGTCAGAATAATTGTTCTGGTCCAGGGTCGCTACCATTGTTTTATCCGCCTGATGCTGCAGAATGGCGGTATACAGTTCGTATCCGACCCAGTTAAAAAGGAGTAAACCCAATAGCAGTATGGCAGCAATTCTCTTCACAGTGGGGGCTAAATTACTATTTTTTACTGAACGCTGTAATTTTTCTTATCCGGTCCTACTTCCGTAATTGTCAGTTTTTTCCAACCTGACGGAAGTTTGGAAGGGATCTGCACAATGCCGGTGCTTGTGATATCCAGTCCACCGAAACCCATGATCACGGCCTGCAGAATACCACCAGCTCCTGTAGCAAAATACGGATTGGTGCCCCCTTTGGTTTCCGCGATCACCCGAAAAGGAGGATTAAGATTGGGGATATAAGCGTCCCTGAAAAAATGAAAAGCCGTATCCCCCTGACCGAGACGGGCATATAATAAAGCGAAAATGGCTTGTGTCATGGCCGGTGTGCCCTGGTTTGGAACGCGTGACTGGTAATAAACCAGGTCCTTTTTAACCTGGGCCGGATCCGTAATGAGTTTCAGGGGATATGCCAGCAGATTAACATCAGCCTGCTTAATGCCTTCTCCCTGGTAACTACCATGTTCGCGGGTTATACCATTTAGCTGAAGGATGGGAATGTTTTCCGATACGACAGTCCAGTCCGGATTTGCTTTTACGCCGAGGATGGTGGCCGCTTCCGTGGCATGGCGGAGGAGAACTTTTGCCGCACCATTAGTAAACGCGTTGTCGTCTACGTTCTCCGCCCATTCGTCTGCAGCAACCACATTTTTGATTTCATATTGGCCCGGACCGGTTCTTTCCACGCGGGATGCCCAGAAATCTGCCGTTGCAGACAGAATCGGCCAGCCTTTTTCCCGCAGCCATTCCTTGTCCTGGGTGACGCAGTAATAATTCCAGGCGGCCAGGCCGACGCAGGCAGTGATATGGTGCTCAAATGGACCGCTCAATGCCCAGACCGGAGTTTCTTCCACACCGCTGGCAGCTGATTCCCAGGGATACATGGCTCCTTTGTACCCATGTGAAAATGCATTTTTTCGAGCAGCATCCAGTCGTTCATACCGATATTCAATCATGGATTTGGCCATCTCCGGATGCAGTACGAGCAGCGCCGGGAACATCCAGAGATCCGCATCCCAGAAAACATGTCCGTTATATCCCAGTCCGCTCAGTCCCATAGGGGAAAGACTGAAAGAAGTTCCTTCCCGGGTGAATGAATATAAATGATAGAGCATGCTGTGAATATCCTGCTGCGATTGGGGATCTCCGATTACCTGTATATCAGTTTTCCAAATATCGCTCCATGCTTTTTCATGAAATGAGATCAGCCGGTCCGTACCCTGCAATTTGGCGAATATGGTCAGCCGCTCTGCTTCATTCAGTGGGTCTTCGTCATGCGCGGAGGTAATGGATGAACCGGCAACAGAGAACCGGTAAGTTTCGCCGGCCTTCAGTTTGTGTTTGAATTTAAGGAGATGCATATTATTGTCCCACATTTCATGAATCAAACGGGGTTCCTGCCCATGCGGCTCCCTGAACATAAATGTATTGGAGGCACACATCAGCAACTTGCCTGTCGGACTTTTCGCCGTTGAGGTAAGAAGGGAGATCACGACATGCGGCCGGTCGATTTCATTATAATAATTTTGAACATCGCGCAGCGCATCCGGCGCTTCCATAACACTGGCCGGTTCGATCTCAATATCTTTTTTTGCCTGTACAGTGATGTCCATCAAAACAGTGAATGGCAGCTGACGAAGTGCATAGTAGGTATAAGTGACGGTAGCTTTATCCAGGATATTGAATGAAGTGGTGAAACCGGCGCGCTGCATATCCAGCGATTGTTTCAGGGAAGAAATATTTTTTGAGGAAATTTCCGAACCATCAACACTGAACCGCATGTTGAGAAGATTGAAGCTGCGCAGGAAGTTACTCACGCGTCCCCGGCCATAAAGATCATAGGCACCGGCCAGCACAACATCTTTAACCTGAAAAGGCTGTGGGGAAGAAACGATACCAATCATGCCATTCGCAACCGTGATACCGTAATAATGGGCAGGATCCGGCACCGCGCTGATCACCCAGGGATTAACAGCAGGACTGATTTGTGCTGGCAACTGTTGAATAAACAAATAACTCAGGAAAAGGATTCTCAGGGAAAGCAATCTTGTCTTCATGCAAACTTTTTTATTTAAACTTTTTAAAGCCGGTAAATCCGTTGGGCATTCTCTCCAAAAAAATTATCGCGTTCTTCCGGAATGAAATTTTCTGTGAATTTTTCCAGCAGGCTTTTCCATTGCACATACATTCCTGCCAATAATAGAAAGGGCCAGTCACTGGCAAACAGAAGCCTTTCAATACTGAATGAATCAAAAAGAATATTCAGGAAGGGATAAAAATCAGCAGGTTTCCAGGATTTTGGATTGCTGCCCGTTAATAAACCTGAAACTTTACAGGAAAGATTTTTATTTTTTGCGAGTTCGCGGATTTGCTTTTCCCAGTCTGGTGATGGCGACTGCATCCTTTCGGGGTATCCTGAATTCTGTAAAATAAATTGCTGTTCCGGATACGTACTGATCCATTTACTCAATACGAAAATCTCAGTATCATGTCGAAGGGTCAGATCCACACTGTATCCTGATTCCTGCAACAATTGCATAACCGTATCGCCAGGCGCTTTCTTCCCATCCGTTTCAATCCGGTAACCCCTCAGCGGGGTGTACTCCTGAAAGGCCTGAATCTTTTCACCGGCTTTGGGATCGTATAAGTCAAGCCAGCCGATTACTCCTTTAATTTCCGGATGAGTCAATGCCAATTCCGACAGAAATCTTGTTTCCACTTCTGCCTTGTCGGTAACCACCGCAATGCAGCCATCCATTGCGTTCCGGTGCAGGGTCTGGGTTATCTGTTCGGGCAAATAGTGCTGATTCAGTAATTTATTATTCTTTATGAAAAGATTGGAAGACCCTTTGTCAATTTTCCAGAAATGAACTTCAGCGTCAATATGCATGGAATAAAATTCTTTTCAGCAATTTTAAGATCAGAATATTTTTTGAATAAGATTCAGCAGGCAAACTATCTGTAAAATACAACAATGAAATTTTTTTTCGACAAATAACCTTTTTACCCCTGCTAATGACATCTGAATACCGGCTAGCAGGCATTTCCTCTTCAGGAAAGATGATTTGGTGTAAATTTACAAGTTGAACGATAGAATTTATGGAAGAAATGATGAAGGATGAAGAGCCCCTTTTCCCGGAACTGGATGTGAGGTATGCAAAATTCGGACCCCGTTTTGGTGCAGGACTGATAGATGGAATAATCACCCTTCTTGTACTGGTTCCTATCACCTATATGAATGTAATCCAATGGAAAATCCCCGCCATTTTTATTCTCACTTCACTATTTACGATCTGTTATAAGCCTTTCCTGGAATACCGGTACGGAGCAACTCTGGGGAAGATGGCAGTAGGGATTAAAGTAGTAGGATACCAGTTTCAAAAAGTTACACTCCAGGAAGAACTGAGAAGAGTAAGCTTTTACATCGTGCCTTCCATCATTCAGGAAATAATGACGCTTAAAATTTATTTTTCCGATGATCTAAAATCAATCGTGAATTACAGTGATTATAATAATTATATCACCGGCTCCAATCCTGCGCTTGTCTGGCTGAATATTATTGTTTTTGTACTGCTCGTTGCCGATTGCATAACTTTTCTAACCAATGAACAAAACCGGTCTCTACATGATCTGTATGCCGGTACCTATGTAATTGAAAAGTATTGAAACTAACAGTCATTAGTTTTTTAAGCTAATTTTGGAGATTCAGTCGATATTATGAATCATGCTAAACAACGCCTGCGAATT
>Ga0157376_10003232_pt1 | contig 11211 bp, 12 predicted proteins | sample M45metaG_FD_121801 | JGI IMG/M metagenome (GOLD analysis project Ga0157376, IMG submission 121801) | Miscanthus rhizosphere microbial communities from Kellogg Biological Station, Michigan, USA - M4-5 metaG | ecosystem: Host-associated > Plants > Roots > Rhizosphere > Soil | place: USA: Michigan... | reverse complement strand
TCCATTCGGATACCTTCTGGTCAAATGGAAAACCGGCGCCGATGTGCGCGCGGCGGGCAGCGGTAATATCGGCGCCACCAACGTGATGCGCACCACGGGGCGATCGGCCGGCGTGGTGACGCTTCTGCTCGATATCGCCAAGGGCTACGCCGCCGTATGGATCGCCGGGCGGCTGACGGAGCAGGATGCACTGTGGATGAGCCTGGCGGCTCTGGTCGTGATGGCGGGCCACGCCTATCCGGTATTCCTCGGGTTCAAGGGTGGAAAAGCGGTAGCGAGCTTTGTGGGTGCGTTTCTCTGCCTGACGCCGTGGGCTTTAGCAGTCGAAACTATTGTATTTGTCGTTGTAGTAATTACCACGCGCCACATTTCCATGGGTTCGATCGTTGGGTCAGCTACTCTGCCACTCGCCGTCTGGCTCGTTGCGAAAGCTCCCTGGCCGGTCGTAGTCGCTTCGGCAATAGCGGGCGGGTTCGTAATCTACAGACATAGTAGTAATATCAAGCGCCTGCGGCTGGGAACGGAAAGCGTATTTAAGTTTTGAAGAATCTTGCGATTATCGGCGGTGGAAGTTGGGGTACAGCCCTTGCCATTGTGCTGGCTCATCGTTTCTCCAGGGTCACTTTGTGGGTGTATGAAAGCGATTTAGCGGCGCGCATGGTCGCGTCGCGAGTAAACGACATTTATCTGCCAGGGTCCGTTATACCTACAAATGTAGAAATAGGCTCGAACCTCACTTCGGGTCTGGATCAAGCGTCTATCGTTCTCAGTGTCATGCCCTCTCACCTGGCGCGGGGGGTGTATCAACGGATGCTTCCCGCTCTTAATGAAAACATGGTGTTCGTCAGCGCCACCAAGGGCCTCGAAAACCACTCGCTCCTGCGCACCAGCGAAGTCATTCGTGAGGTCGTCGGGAAATGCCGTGTGGCCGTGATTTCGGGACCTTCTTTTGCCAAGGAAGTGGCGCGTTTTGAACCAACTGCAGTGGTAGCAGCTTCCTCGGATGCCGGAGTGGCAGAGATCATCCAGGCCGCCTTCTCGGGACCTACGTTCCGGGTCTATACAAGCGCTGATCCTATCGGTGTAGAAATTGGCGGTTCGATTAAAAATGTAGTCGCGATCGGCGCTGGCGTGTTACACGGAATGGGACTGGGGCACAACGCCATGGCAGCACTCATCACGAGGGGTCTGGCCGAGATGACGCGCCTGGCGGTCGCTATGGGCGGCAAGCCGCAAACCTTGGCCGGGCTCGCCGGCCTCGGAGACCTCGTCTTAACGTGCACAGGCGATCTCAGCCGGAATCGAACCGTTGGGGTGGAACTCGCCCGGGGACGCAAACTCGACGAGATCGTCAACTCGATGAGAATGGTAGCCGAAGGAATCAAGACCACGGACGCAGCAGTCGACCTGGCGGCCCGCTATTCGGTAGAAATGCCAATCGCCGGCCAGATGCACCGGATGTTGCATGCCGGCTCCTCCCCGCAGGAAGCAATCCGGCAATTGATGGAGCGTTCGCTCAAAGGGGAATAGGAAGTTCTCCAAATGCAATTATTTCGGAACGATAGCAACCTCGCATGGCCGAACGGGTTAAGACAGGTATAAGCGTGGCGGTGGCAACTCTGGATTTCGACGCGGAACTGATGCTCCGGGTCAAAGAGGGGGATGGCGCGAGTTTTGGTGTTTTGCTGGAGAAGCACCGTACGCCCGTCGTCAACTTTCTCTACCGGATGGTCCAGAATCACGCGGTTGCCGAGGAATTGGCGCAGGAGGTATTCCTGCGCGTGTATCGTTCACGAGGCACTTATGAGCCGACGGCCAGGTTCACCACCTGGATGTTCCGCATCGCGACCCATTTGGCATTAAACGCGCTCCGCGACGGCAAGAACGACCGGTTGCAGGAGCGGCTGGATGATGATTCCGGGGAATTGCCGGTCCGACAGGTCTTTGACCGCAGGCCGTCGGTAGAGCAGTCGATGGTGTACGAGGCCAAAATGGATGAAGTGCGGCGCGCGATTTCAGTGCTGCCGGAAAAACAGAGGGCCGCGGTTTTGATGCACAAGTACGAAGAGATGGAGTATTCTCAAATCGCCAAGGTTTTAAGCTGTTCGGAATCGGCGGTGAAGTCGCTACTGTTCCGGGCCTACGAAACCCTGCGCGCGCGCCTGGCGCATATGGCGTGAAGGTGAGGGTTATGATGAACTGCCCCCTGGAGACTCGGGAAAACGCGCACCTGCTGTTGGATTACTGCGCCCGCAAACTCGACCCGGAGTCGATGTCCGTTCTCGAACTTCATATTGCCGCCTGCAGCGCCTGCCGGAATTTCGCCGGCGGGCAGCGCACGGTATGGCAGGCCATGGATTCCTGGGAGGCTGCGCCTGTTTCCCCGGACTTCGACAGGCGTCTCTACCGGCGAATCGAAGCCCAGGTTTCCTGGTGGAGTCTGCTGCTTCGCCCCTTCACCACAGTCACTCTTAGGCGCGGTCTGCCTGCCGCGGCGATGACGTGCCTGTTGTTGGTAGCCGGAATTCTGCTGGAGCGTCCCGCCGTTTCACCGGCGCCGGTGGCCAACGGCGTGGCACAGGTGGATACGGTGCAACCCGAACAGGTGGAGCGCGCGTTGGATGCCATGGAAGTCCTGGATCAGTTCAGCCGGCACCTGCGTGCGGAGAGGCCCGGCTCGAAGCTTTAGTCCATGAGACCCTGCTGCCACGCGATTGGGTTCGTTCTGTTGACGGCATTTGCCGCGATGTGCGCCCAAAGTGCTTCCGAACCCAAGCCAGCCAAAGCGAACAAGGCGCCTGCCGCGCCGCGTAAGGAACTTCGGCCCGGCGGTGGGGCCAAATCCCCCGGTACCCGGAATCCCGAGGCTCCCAAGGGTGGCGGTGCGCAACGCCTGGGCACCCCTGGTAATCCTGTGGAGCGCCTCATGGCAATGTCGCCCGAAAAGCGCGAGCAGGTTCTCGAAAAGCTACCTCCTCAGCAACAGGCCAACCTCCGGGAGCGCCTGGATCGCTTCGACAAGTTGCCCGCCGGCGAACGCGCGCGCCTGAACCAGATGTGGAATACGTTTAATAGCCTGCCTCCCGAGAAGCAGGCCGTCGTCACTCGTCAGATGCAGGCTTTCAATAATCTTCCGGACGACCGCCGGGAAGAACTCAAGCCGGTATTGCAGCGACTGCGCCTCATGCCTGAGGACCGGCGGAATACTCTCCTGGGCAGCGAAGCGTTCAAGAACCGGTTCTCTCCTTCCGAACTCCAGATGCTGACCGATATCTCGCAAAACTACCCGCTTCCGGGCCGATAAGCGCCGCGCCCGCTGGAACGCTCATTTCTGTACACGTTCACTCACTCGAATTCCGGAATTCTTTCGAAATCTGTTGTATTATCCCGAGAATTTTGATACCGTCCTGAAACCAATCAGGTGTCCGTATCTGAAACAGCTCCGGGAATCCCCGGCCGCTAGGAGCAGCGATGAAGAAGACCGTGAAAAATGAGGACGCTCGCCAGGATCACCGCGCACGATTGATCGACAAACGTACCAGCGTCCTTTCCGGCCTGGGCGCCAGGTTCGACACCCGGGCGGGCATGGGGCGGGTTGCCGAGGACGATCAGGCACAGATCTCGCACGACGAATTCGTCTCCTTGCGGATGAACGGGCTCGATTACCGGCAACTGCGTCTTGTGGATGAGGCGCTGGACCGTCTGGACGCCGGGGATTACGGCATCTGCCTGGCCTGCGACGAACCCATCGCCCCCAAGAGACTGCGTGCCCTGCCCTGGGCGCGATACTGCGTCTCCTGTGAGGACAATGCGGGGCTGGAGTTGGACATCTCCAGGGAAACTGTAGGGAAGGGATGAGGAAGCGGGGCCGCTGTAATTCATCAGCCCCGCGAAATTGAATCTGGACTTTGTGCGTGCGCGATTTTAGACGTGCGCGTCCAGCATCTTCTGGACTTCGCTCTTGCCAATCGCTCCGACGCGCTGTTCCACTACCTGCCCGCCCTTGAAGAGCAACAACGTGGGAATACCCCGGACGTTGTAGCGCATGGCGGTGCCGCCGTTTGCGTCTACGTCCAGCTTGCCGACCTTTGCCTTACCGGCGTACTCGCCGGCAACCACGTCAATTGTGGGCGCCATCTGGCGGCACGGTCCGCACCACTCGGCCCAAAAATCTACCAGAACCGGAACTTCCGAGCGCAGCACGTCCTGGTCGAACGTCGCATCGGAAAAACTTAGTGTGTTCTCACTTGCCATTTTGTCTCCTGACCTCAAATATCTAACTATTAGAATCCTAAAGGCGCCAAAAGATTCAGCGCGCGAGCAGGCGCCGGTACAGGGCCGAATACGCCAACGATGACGTTTTCCACGAAAAATCCTTCTCCATACCGCGCCGCATCATCTTCTGCCACTCTTCACGATCCGCGAAGGCCCGCACCGCGGCTCGTACCGCCACAAGAAGCGCGTGGCCGGAATACTGAGCAAACTTGAATCCAGTGCCTTCTTCGATGGTATCATCCAGCCCGCCGGTGGCGCGAACCACCGGAACCGTGCCATAACGCAGGCTGTAGATCTGGTTCAGCCCGCAGGGTTCGTAGTGGCTGGGCATGAGGAAGATATCCGCACCTGCCTCGATACGGTGCGCCAGGCCGTTGTCGAAACCGATACGTACGGCGATTCGCCCCGGATACTCCTCCTGCATGCGGCGGAAGAACGCCTGGTACTCCAGGTCGCCCGACCCAAGCGCAACCAAATACACATCTTCCGCCACCAATTGCGCAGCGATTTCGGCCAGAAGATCGGTCCCTTTCTGACGGGTGAAACGCGAGACGATACCCAGCAGGGGGCGATCCATTGCATCCGCGGGCAGGCCGAATTCCTCCAGCAGTTGCCGCTTGCAGGTCGCCTTTCCGCGCAGGTCTTCCGCGGAATAATGGGCCGGAATCAGTGGGTCCGTTTCGGGGCTCCACTCCGCGTAATCCACTCCGTTCAGGATGCCGCTGAGTACCGCGGTCCGGTCGCGCAGGCACCCGTCCAATCCGAAGCCGAATTCAGGCGTCTGGATCTCACGGGCATACGTCGGGCTGACGGTATTCAGCGCATCGGCGAATTCGATCCCTGCCTTGATGTAACTGACCCGGCCGAAGAATTCCATGCCGTCAGGACGGTAGACCGCCGGGTCGAGAGCGACCTCCGCCAGCGCCGTTTTCGGGAACAGGCCCTGGTAACCGAGATTGTGGATCGTGAACAGCGTCCGGCAGCCGAGAAAGGTCGGGTCGGTTGCAAACGTAGTGCGCAAGTAGGCCGGCACCAATCCGGTCTGCCAGTCATGGCAATGAAAGACGTCCGTTCGGAACAGCACACGCGCCACGCTCAACGCGGCGCGGCAGAACACCGCGAAGCGTATGTGGTTATCCGGATAATCGAGTCCGGATTCGCCGTAGAGTCCCTTCCGGTCAAAGAGAGGCGGACAATCCACCAGGTATACCGGAAACTCGGCCGGAGCCTGGTAGATCGAAATCGGATAGGAGGCCGGTCCAAAGTGCACGGCCAGGTTGTCCCACACACGGCGCGCGTTCTTGAGATCGATGGACCCGTATCGTGGAAGGACTACAGCGACTTCATCGCCGCAGGAGCGCAGCGCCAGGGGGAGGGAACCCACGACATCGGCCAGTCCGCCAGTCTTGGCAAACGGCGCCGCTTCAGAGGAGACCATCAAGACACGGGACACGAAGAAATTGTACCAGCACCCTCGATGATCTCTATGGCAGCGATGTCAGGCGCTAGTTCGCAACCGGAGCGGGAACGAAGACCACCCGGTTGGAAGCTGTGTCCAGCAGCCAGAGGGGTTCGCTGCCGAGCTCGGTCAGGCGGAAAACAGAACCCATCGGAACCAGGTTGGCCGGTGTGCAATCGCATGCCAGTGCGGACCGCTCGCCGGTCGCCACCTGGACCGCGGTCACCGCGCGCCCCGTCGTACTGGCCACGAAGAGTTTTTGGGTGTCCGGCGAAAATGCCATGGCGCTTGGCGTGGTGACGCCTTCGAAGGTCCGTTCGGTGGCCGCTCCGGCAATATCCTGATACAAAATCAATTTGCTGCCGTACACGATGGCGGCGTCGTGATTGCCCGGCGCGAAAGCGGCCAGTGCACCGGCAGCATCTTCCAGCACCTTGCGGCTGTCACCGGCAACACCGATCAACTCTACAGGGCCGCCCGCGGAATACAACAGGTAGGCTCCATCGTCGCTGACGGCCAGCGCTCCGGGGAGGGGACGGCGCGATCGCGAGTCTATGCTCACGCGGATCGTGGCAGCCACCGCCGGTGCATCCGGCAGTCCCTTAATTACCTTCACACTGCCCGGAGAATATAGAGCGGCAGCGCTGCCCGACGGACTGAAGACCACGCGCAGGGGAGCGCCCAGGGAATCGAGGTTGCGTTCCTGCGGGGTGTCCACCAGCCGGAAAAGGTGCAACTGGCCGTCGCCGGCGAGCACGAATGCCGAATCCAACCGGGGAGCCACATAGGCCGCAGAGACAGCCAAGCCGAAGTCTACCGGGGTTCCTACCAGGGCGGCGCCGGGGATGCCCTGTATGCGGCGCAAGGTGTGCGACGACGGGTCGAACGCGAAGCCCAGCGACGGAGCAACCAGCTTTCCTGCCTGGCCGTAAAGGGAACATGCAAAACAAATGGAGACGAGAATCTTCATGGCGATTTACCTCGGGGGACCTACGGTGGCAGCGCCCGCCGCGATCGTCGTGCTGGTCGGGGTGACGGTCGTTCCTCCACCGTTATGCGTGGCGTAGTAGGCTCCGCCGGCGCCGGCTGCGGCGATTACAGCGATCACCGCGATCACTGTGGCCGAAACGCCGCCGCTAGCCGCACCCGAAGTGGCGAGCACCGCATTGCTCTGGTGGATCGCGATCGATGCGGCGACTAGACCCTGAAACGTAGCGCTGACACGAATTTGAAATTGACCTTTGGAACCGTTGGGGTGAAAGCCTCGCGCCACGGCCTGGCCCTTGCTATCGCTCACCATGGAGAGCGTCCGCGCGCCATTTGCAAAGGTGCCGCCGGCCCCGTTCGAGGGCAGCGTAAAGACAACGATTGCGCCGGCTACCGGCTTATGGTTTTCGTCTTCTACCTGGACAATGGGTTCGCGCGCGGTGCGCTGGCGGATGTTGTTCGTCGCGCCCTCACCTTCCAGCACTACCAGGTTGAGCATCGGAGCGACTTGGGCGCTCGCGGGAATCCACAGTGCCAGCAAGAGTGAGACAAAACGCACGATAACCTCTCGACGCCATTATGGCACGGTGAAGTCGGCAGCGCATGTCCCGGAGTCCAGTCTCGGGTACTGTCCGGTTCCAGCGTCGCGCCGGCCTCCAAAACGGGTGCGGCGCGCGCCGGGAATGTCGTACCCTTAACTCATGTGGATGCGAGCGGGCCGCTGGGTAGCCGCCATGAGCTTCGCGTCCTTCCTCTGCCTCGCGGCGCCGCCCCCTTCCTCTTGGGTCCCCGTGCGATGGCCATTCGCCGATACCCGCTCGCTCGAACTACTCGCCGGGACGCCCATCAACTGCCTTCTGTTTCAATCCCCCACTCCGGAGTTGGTTGCGGCCGCCCAGTCACGCGGCGCGGTGGCGCTGGCGGTGATCGCTCCAGGCGGCAATGGCGGGGAGCTGGATCGGGCGCTCGCCGCAAAAGTCGATGGCATCGTGCTGGAGGGGGAATTCCCCGAGGGCACTGCGGCGGGGATCGCAGCCAAAAACAAAGCCATTTCGATCATCGAGCTGACCCCGCGCAGCCGGCTTGCGCCCGGTTCCGCTGCGCTGGTACTCGGTACATACCAGGGCGTTTGGCCCGGGATCACCGTAGACGAGGAAGGCGCCAAGAAATCAGGCCCCACTTCGTCCGTCTGGATCGACACCAACACCGGCTTTCTGCGAGCCGTCCGCGCCTGGGGCAACCCTACCGTCTGGATCGCCAACCGGCCGCCGGCGAAAACCGCTGTCGCCACCACGCGATACCTGCAAGTCATTGCCGACGCCGGCATCTCCGGCGCGCGATGGGTGGTCGCACTCGACGACGATCTGGCCGCCCGGCTGTCGGCGCGCGAAGAAGCCGCCGTGGGGGCCTGGAAACGGATCGCCGGCATGCTGGCTTACTTCGAGCAGCACCCGGAATGGCGGGCGATGCCGGAGGGAGGCCAACTCGCCTTGGTGCAGGACCCCGGAAAGGGCGGCTTGCTTTCCGGCGGCATCCTGGACATGATCGCTGTCAAACACACGCCGGTGCGCCCCATCCCGCGCCAGCAGCTTTCCGCCGAAATGCTGGCGGGCGCTACCATGGCGGTCAACGTGGACGGTGCGGCGCTCACTCCCGAACAGAAGGAAATCCTCCGCACCTTCACGCGCGGCGGCGGCACCCTGCTCACTGGGCCGCCGGGATGGAAAGACCCCACCGCGGCCGCAGGGAGTATCACGCTGGAGAAGGCCGAACTGGAACGCCTCAACGACATCTGGCGCGACGTCAACTCCATGATCGGGCGCCGTAATATGGGCGTGCGCCTCTTCAATGTCTCATCGATGCTTTCCAATTACCTGGCCGCGCCCGGCGGCACTGCGGCCGTCGTTCACCTGGTGAATTATTCGGACTATCCGGTGGAGAATGTCGCCATGCATTACCTTGGCGAGTTCAAACACGCCACGCTGATCACTCCCGGCGATGCGGACAAACCGCTGGAAGTGTATAAGACCGAAGAAGGATGGGGTGTCGACGTGGACCGCGTCGGCATCTGCGCCACTGTCAAACTGGAGCAATAGCATGACTCGTAGAGAATGGATCGCGATGATTTCGGCGGCGCCTTCGCTGCAGGTGCTGCACGGTGCGGAGGCGCCTGTCGCGCCTGTCTCCATTGCCAAATGCGCCACTTATGAGGAGGACGTGACGGCGAAGATGGGCGCCTTGTTCGACCAGCTCGGCGGACTGGAAAAGCTGGTGCGCAACAAGACCGTCACCGTGAAGGTGAACATGACCGGCGCACCCGGCCAGCGCTTTCAGGGCATGGCGCTCGGGCTGACACACTACACGCATCCGAAGGTAGTTGGCGCCACGGCCTACCTGCTGGGCCGCGCCGGAGCAAAGCGGATACGTTTCGTGGAAAGCGCGTGGGCCACAGCGGGACCGCTGGAAGACGTGATTCTCGATTCCGGCTGGAATCTTCGCGCCCTGCAAGCCGCCGCCCCCGGGGTGGAATTCGAAAACACCAACGGGCTCGGTAAGAGCAAGAAGTACGCGCGCTTCAAAGTTCCCGGCACGGCGTACATGTACCCCGAGTACGTGATGAACCAGGCATACGAAGACACCGACGTGTTCGTTAGCCTAGCCAAGCTCAAGAATCATGCCGATTGCGGTGTGACCCTCTCGTTGAAGAACTGTTTCGGTTGCGTGCCCGCCTCGATCTATGGCGACGACGCGGGCGTGGACGACCCCAACGAGAAGCCCACCAAGGGCCGCTCCGACGTGGTCCACTTCGCCAAGCGGCAGCCTGCGCGCATCGCACCTGCGGAATTGCATCCCAACGAGGGGCTTAAGAACGCGGGATATCGGGTATCCCGTGTGGTCGCCGATCTCTCCGTGGTGCGCCCCATTCACCTGGCTATCATCGACGGCGTGGAATCCACCGCCGGCGGCGAAGGCCCGTGGATCCGCGGGGTGCGCGTGGTGAAGCCCGGGGTGCTGATCGCCGGCTTGAACCCGGTCTGCACCGATGCCGTCTCCACCGCCGTCATGGGTTACAATCCGCGTGCCACTCGCGGCACGCCGCCGTTCCGCAACGCCGACAACACGCTGCTCTTGGCGGAGGCTCACGGAACGGGCGCAGCCGACCTCAAACGCATCGACGTACGGGGCGTCTCCATCGAGCAGGCGTTATATCGCTACGATGTGTAATACATGCCCACGCGTCAACGGACCCGCCGGTCCTATCGCGTCTTCCGGCTGACATCCTGGGAGGCGTTCCTCAAACTGATCGTCCAGCCGCCGTATTCCAATTGGGCCTTCCGCGGCGAACGCGACGAGCGCTGGCCCCTCTACAGCTCGCTCTCCCGATATCTGCAGAATTTCGGCGTGGATCGAGGGGCCTGGCCGGAACAGGAGGGCCGCATCCTCCGTGTGTTCAAACGTAAGGCGCACCAGTTTCTGGTGCAGCCTCCCGAACCAGACGACGATTTCCAGTGGCTCGCCTTGATGCAGCATCACGGGGCGCCCACCCGGTTGATCGATTTCACATGGTCGCCCTACGTAGCGGCCTTCTTCGCGCTCGAGCGTACATTGACCGACGGCGTGGTTTGGGCAATGAATCCCGGCGCCATCGATAGCAGCCGCGCCGGCAGGCCGCGCCGCATGGACCCGCGCAACAAGGGGAACTTCAGCCGCTATTACCTGAAGGGCAATCACCGCTTCATCTGGATGGGGGAACCCCACACGATGAACCGGCGTCTGATCGCGCAGTCCGGCACTTTCGCTGTTCCGGGTGTGCTGGATGTGCCCATTGAAGAGATTCTGAGCGATCGCGACCAGGAGAACATCCTGGCAAAGTTCATTCTGACCAACGCCGTTCGCGAGGTGGGAATGCGCGAACTGTACCGCATGAACATCACCTATGCCACACTATTCCCCGATCTCGATGGGCTTGCCCGTTCCCTGGGCTACGAGTTGGAATTCCACTGGGCGTACAATCCACGCACGCTGGAGAAGTTCCATACATAGGATAGGCCCGTCCCCGTTAGAACCGGAACAGGTAACTCACCTTTGCGAAGAACTGCCGTGCCGTCGTGGTGGAAGGAAAACCGATCGGCCGCACCACCCCGTCGTACAGGCCCAGATTCTCCAGCCGGTCCGTATAGCCTACGTAGAGCGCGGTTCCGGGGTGGATCAGATAGGTAAGTAGCGCATCGCCAGTAATCCGCTTCTGACGTTGCAGGTCGATGAGCGCGGCGTTTTCGAGCACAGCGTTGTAGTCCACGATCATGCGCAGCGAAAGCGCGCGGGTGAACTGGTAATTGACACGCGAGCGGGTCAGATGATTCGTGAATACGCTGGCCTGCGCGGTCCGCATGCGGGTCAGGTAATAGACCTCGTCTATCTTGAGGCGCGCCACCGGCCTTAGCGTGAAACCGGCCTGCAGATCGCTGCCGTTCGCCAGGAACGGGGCG
>Ga0157376_10003230_pt1 | contig 11212 bp, 6 predicted proteins | sample M45metaG_FD_121801 | JGI IMG/M metagenome (GOLD analysis project Ga0157376, IMG submission 121801) | Miscanthus rhizosphere microbial communities from Kellogg Biological Station, Michigan, USA - M4-5 metaG | ecosystem: Host-associated > Plants > Roots > Rhizosphere > Soil | place: USA: Michigan... | reverse complement strand
TTGCTAGCCCCCCTGACGGACCCGACGCTGCTTGCGCTTTGCCGGCTGGGGCGTTTACTCCGGAGCATCGACAAGAGAGATCACTCTCTCCGCCGTCCGGTATTACTACAGTAGCAACTGGGCAAGTTCTACTGGCAGGTTCTTCCCCTGCTGGATTAGCAGCTAGCTTCGCTGCACCCTCGGGTTGGCGGTTACACACTCTCAACGACGATTCTTGGAGTAGAATGCGAGTCAATGAGGCCCTTCGGATCACTAGAATTCACCATTCAAGAGCTGCCAACTGAACTTTGGATTTCACGCCTTCGTCATGCCGGTTGGATTGAGCGGATTCTCGCACCCGCGGTCGTACCGCCACTGGTCGCGATCGGGTGGTTTTGGCAAGAGCCCTTACTGATCGTGGCTGCTAGCGGATTGATCGGCTCTTGATCTTTCGCTGGTCATGGGGTCATCCAAGCACACTTCGAGTGCTCTCCGACAGATTGATTACGTCAGTCTATCTTTGGAACCAGACGGAAACTGCCCTCTCTGACATCGCAACCATGCAGTGGCTCCGAGGAGAAATTTTCGTTGAGAATGGAGACCCGGACGGCCTCTACGTCTCGTGCGCCGGACGCTGCAAATGTGTCCTTCCCCTCATCTCCAAGCAACAAGCAATGGCAGCAACCGACGCGATCACGCGGAAATTTCCTAAGTACTCCATCGACGTGCCGGTTCCTGGATCGCTTTGGTTTGAGGCGCCTCCCGATATGACCGCCTTTACGCTTCCGACCCCTGCAGAGCTTGATGCCAACAAGAAAACATAGTCCCGAGTGGATGGTGGGAAAACATGACATTACCAAAAACGGTGCAATTTTTCGTTTGAGAGTCGCCTGTCCGTAAAATGATTCGCAACGAGGAACGAAGCGCAATGGGTCTTGGAACCCTTTCAAACGAAATGAACGATGTGCCTGCCGAGTTGATCGGCGCGAAGCGACGGAAGGTACACCTGACCAGGACTGGCTGGACCTATGCTTTAGCTGGATCGTTCTTCGTGCTCCTTGGAGTGGCTGGCGCAATCTACATCATGCAGAAAACGGTTCCGGAAGCACCGCCCGGAGGATGGTGGTCGATCATTTATCCATTAGCGGTGGTGATTTTCGGGGTCCTCCTCGTTAGGCGGTTCCCGCTCCAGCATCGACTTGCAAATGAGGGCGTGGCCGCTCGTGCCTGTATCACTGAGCGCGAGTGGAAAGGGCCGTCCAGAGGGCCGATCATGGTCGACTACACATTCAGGAATGTAAACGATGAGGTGGGAATTGGAAGCTGTCCCAGCGAGTATCCTCGCAAGGCTGGCTCATTCGTCTGGATACTTTACTTGTCTTCTGATCCCCGTCGAAGCGCAATCTATCCGCTTGAGTTCTTCCGACTCGATCAGTGAAGATGGCCCTCTCAACATGGCGCCAAACAGCATTCTGGGAGTGTCGTGGGCTACCCTTCAGTTAGAAAAGAGTTAATACTCGCTCCAACAGAAGTCAAAAGCAGATGGATTCCTCCGACCCTCACCGACTGCTTTGGTCAAGACTTTGGCTCAGCGGCTCGGACCATTTCCACGAGCACTTTACGCGCATCGTCCGAGTTTTGAACTTCGCGTATAAAGTTGATGCGGGTTCCTTTCATACCGTCGTCGGTTTTCAGTTTAAGGTGAAATCCTAGCCGGTCGACTGCTGTCATTGTGGCCTCGGTTGCGTGGAGGCCGGCATGGACTCTAGCCAGCAGGATCATTGCGGGAACATGATCCGAGTTCATGTGACCCACAATCTGTGGAGCTGCTTCGGCCAGGGGATCAATCTTCGCAGACTGGTACTCCTCCGTGGTCACCCATCCCATCACTCCAAAGCCGCCGACGTAGTAGATGTCCAGGGGCTTCAGGCGGTAAAAGCCAAAGTCTTTGAAGTCGACCCATGAGCGGCTGTTCTCGTAGCGGGACAGATAGCGCTGGCGAGCCTCGCCGACTTCATCCTCCGGTACGGAAAGGACATCACCAATAAGCGTTGCCCGCGCTGTGCCAAGCGGATCGCCGTCGCCTCCTTGGCTCACAAAGAGACTCGCCCGATGGTCAGTTTGAACGTTCTGCGTATGCATGGCCATATTGCTGATTAGAAAGACAGGCCGCCCGGTCCCGTCGATCGCATACGGCATAAGAGAACCAAACGGATATCCTGACCGCTTTCTAGAAACGGTTGAGAGAGTCGCAATCGTGCAGAGCGAAACGAGAGTGCGTACTCGCTCGGCGTAAGTCGGCTCCGGGAGTTGTGGAATAGCGGCATCCGTGTATGCGTGCTTGCGGGATGAATTCATCTCTTCGGTAGACATTGTTTCTACTCCCTCCGACTCTGATCTCGCCAAGTGAAGCTATCACGCCACGAGCACTAGTGGAACGCGCTGGTTGAGCTTTGCTTTTAAGTTTCCCAGCAACCAAGAAATCGGTAAGGTCTGGCATGGCGGTGACTTGACCGGAACCGATCAGTACGGCCAATCTTGCCCTCGACTGCTGCGCTCAACCGAGGCGACCCATATATCCGATTACAGCGAATCTCGCTTCAATGTCTACGCAGTCCCCGATCAGCGCAAGGCACTCGTCCAAGTCCCGGTACCCAAAGGGTCCGGCACTGGCCTATGTACTGATGATCGGGTCGCCGGAACGCTTTCGTTGCGGCAAGCAGATCGGCAGCTAGATTCGCCGTCCGGGATGATTCCCGATCGAGAGTCCCATCCTGAACGTGAAATATGCCGCTCTTGTCAACGAGCGGTCTTGGCCGGAGTTTATGAGTCCAACTCCGGCCTCGCGCGACCCGCCGGTCTCAGTTATTCTCCGGCCGGTTTCGCCGTCCTGATTGCCTTGTGCACCATGGATCGCCGGTAACTCGCAAGCAGCTTATCGCGGTTCTGGCGCAGATCTAGTCCAGTGGGTGAGGCAGGATAGGGTTTATTGCCCATAAGTCCCTTCCAAAGAACTCGATTAAAAGCCCCGCCATCAATGCGATCGGCGTCTGAAAAGTCAAAGTCCTTGGTTACGCGTTCCCAGTAGGCAGCGTTCGGGGTCGGATTGAGACACGGCAGCGCCGGACCGGGCAGAGGTAGTTTCGTGCAGTAGAGGATGGCCGCGGGAGTGGCGGTAAAACTCCAATCGGTTGGGGTGGAGTTGAAGATGTCTTCCATGGGTGTGGCCAGCGCGTCGTTGAGGTTCATCGGCGGCAGGCCCAGGACTTCTTCCATCGTACGAATAAAGTCGAGGGTAGTGTACGCCTTCGAAACCAGACTGTTCTTCACATAAGCTCCGGCCACGTACGCGGTGCTGCGGTGCGAGTCCACATGGTCGCCGCCATCCTGCGCATCATCTTCCACTACAAAGATCAGAGTGTTGTTCTTGTAGACCGGGCTGTTGGCGATCTTCTGGACGAGCAGTCCGACCGCGTAATCGTTGTCTGCAACGTCGCGGTCCGGTGTATTGACGCCATCGATTGCGATCCCGAAGTTTCCGGTGTGATCGTGCATGAAGCGGACCAGGCTCAGGTTAGGCAGCCCGCCCTTCGCATAATTGGTATCGAAGTCTCGCTCCCACTCCTTGAATCTGTAGTAATCCGGGAACGCGGGGTCGAAACCGCGGAAGTAGACATCGGTATATGGGGTGAGCGCGACATTTGTGGACGGGGCCACGATGGTGTTGGTGGAGAACGGGTCGTGGGCGAGTGGAGTCTGGCACCTGGGTTCGTTGTAGCAGGTGGTGTCGACGAAGAAACCATAGGAGCGAACCGTGAGGCCGGCGCGCAACGCGTTGTCCCACAGATAGCCGGTATTGAGCTCGTTGTTGGGGCCATCGGGTGCGGCAACATCCGTTTGGCCAGGCAGCAGATCTTCACCGTCCGGAGTACTCGGAGAAAGAGCCCCGCCAGGCATCAGCGGATCGGACGCCTGGCGCTGCGCGAGCGTCGGCAGCGCTACGTTCACGCTGCGATTCAGACCTTCGCTCTCGAGCGAAAAGCCGCGTTGCGCGTAATTAACCGGATACTGGTGCTCAATGATGTCGGGGGTGCGCGCCGAAGTACTCCACGGCCATCCGTCGTAGCTCACTTCGGCGGTATCGCGGAAGTTGTCGAGAGTGACGAACATTTGTGCCAGGTTGTGCTGATTGGGCGTGATCGACTGGCCAAACAAGGTGAGGGAGGGATCCCCATCGCCGCGACTCAGATCCCCAAGAATCTGGTCATAGGTGCGGTTTTCCTTGAGGATATAGATCACGTGCTGGATGCCCTGACGCACCGCTCGGATGTTGGGACCGGCGGTCAATGGAGTGCCGAAGCGGTTGTTCGTATTTACCACGTCTGTCAGATCGGAAAGGCTGGCCGTGACGCTCGCAAGCGGGAAGCTGAGCAAGCCACCTTTGGTCAGTTGGGGATTGTACTCGCCCGAAGGCATGCAAGTTGGGTACCCGGTCGGGCCATAGGCATAGCATTCGTGAGGATTGGCGCCGGTGGGCGACTTCATGTTGACCGCGTAGGCCCAGGTTCCATCGTTGCTGATGCTGACCGAGTTGGGATACCAACCGGTGGGGATCAGGCCGGCTACCTTGTCGCCGCGATTGGTCCCGTTGAGATTTAAGACGGCAATGTTATTCAGGTTGCCATTGGTTACATAGAGAGTGTGCTCATCCGGAGACAGAGTCACACTATTGGTGTTGGCGCCAGTGTATTGGGTCAGCGACGACTTATCTAAGTCTTCCGGCCGGGTGATGACGGGAATCGTCTCGATTACGGTATTCGCCGTGGCCGGCTGATTCTGTGTGGGGCTGCCGGCGTCCAGGGGGTTGATGTCGATCACGTCCACGGTGTCGGATTCGTCCTCGGCAACATAGAGCAGGGTCCCCGCCTTGTTGATCGCCATCTTGTTGGGCTGGCCCTTTACGGGAATGCGTGCCGAAACCACCGGCGCGGCCGACAAGCCGCAGTTGGGAGGTGTGGTGCCGTTGGCGCATAGCCATTGCTCTCCAAGATTCACCACGTCGATCTCACGTTCGCGGAGCGAGGATACATAGACGGTGGCGGTGGGCCCGCTATCTCCCTTGAATGCCACCCAGAACGGATATTCTCCGCCGGGCGTGCCGGGGGTTGCTCCGCTTGCGGCCTTACCGGGGCGCAAATCGAGTTCCGTTCCCCGCAGCATGCTCTGGAATTGTTGTGCCGAGCCCGCATCCGCTACCCATACGGTTGGGTCTGTCCAAAGCCCCAGACCGCCGGTAAAGACGGTGATGGAATCGTTGGCGTAATTGGCCACGACCAGGGTCCGGCCATCGGGTGAAATGGCAAGGCCCGCGGCCATGGGAGGCACGAACACGGCACTGTTGACCGAAGCAAATTGGTTGTTGGGCACGGGAAGACCGTTCCCCGAAGGGTGGCCCTGAGAGGGTGTGAATGGATTCTGGCCCAGACCAAGTTCGGCAACACTTTTCCAAGTGCCATCCGGTTGCTGCTGGATGATGTGGACGTTGTCTCCGTTGTTGGGAAGCGTGTAAGGGATGGGGTCAGTGCCGAAGGGAGCGTCTCCCATCCCGCCCGAGACATAGAACGCATGATTGCCGGGGATCGGATCCCACACAATCCCGTGGTAGGTATTGGGGATGGGAACCGCCTGCGTGAAGACCGGAGAGTGATTTGAAATATCGAAGATGAAGACGTACTCGCTTGAGTAGAGCGGGTCAAACAGTGGAAACGGGCCCTGATAAATGCGATTGAACCCGCTGGTCAAGACCAGGAGAGTATTGCCGTCAGGACTGATCGAAGTGCTGACCGCCTGGCCCGCTAGCCATTCTTTAGGGGCTACGCGCGGATCGAGCGAATCCGTGACGACCATTCCCGTATCAAGAAACTGATAGGTTGCACCCGAGGTTTCGAGTGGGGTAATCGACTGGGCCATGTTGGGAATGGCCTGGGGCGCGTTGAAGATCGTGATCGTGAGCGGCGCCGTTGTACTGTTCCCAGCCGCATCGGTGGCCGTGACCGTATAGGTAGATGTCGAGGGCGGAGGAGGATCGATTGGAGATGGAACTGCGGCGGGCGTTCCGCTGACGGTGCCTGAGTTCGGGTCCATGCTCAGACCCGCCGGCAAATCGGGACTTACGCTGTAAGTGGCTCCGGGGATTTTGGTGATGGGAGAGTCGTTGGTAATCTGCACTCCAGCGACAAACACCGGAGCGGGGAACATGTAAGCCAGGCCTGACGGGGATACGCCTGCGACATTGACGGTGATTTCCAGGGTCGCCGTCGTGCTGCCGGATATGTTTCGGGCGGTTACCGTATAGGTTTGCGTGGAGGATGCTGCCTGGGGAATTCCCCTGATAACGCCAGTGGCATTATCGGCGAGAGTGACTGGATAGCCACTAAGAGTCAGTCCAGCCGGAAGTGGGGGAGAAATGGTGTACGCCGGAACTGGAGTTCCATCCGGGAGCTTATAGGTGAGAGGCGGCCCGCCGGTGCTGGTAGGGGCATTCTCGGGAATCCGCACACCCACGGTATAGATTGCTGATCCGGGATGATAGACCAGACCTGCTGGCGCTGCCACATCCGACGGACCCTGGGCGATGTTCACCGCGATGGTCACGAACCCGGTTGTGCTGCCGCCCGTGTTTGAGGCCGTCACCGTATACTTTGCCGCGGAAGCCGCCGCGGTTGGGTTCCCACTGATGATACCCGTGGTCTTGCTGAAGTTCAGGCCTGCCGGGAGGGTCGGGCTAACGCTGTACGAGATGACAGTTCCGCCGGTATTCCCTGGAGAGTTCGGCGTAATGGGAACAGAAACGGTGTAAGTAGCTGTCCCAGCAGCATAGGTAAGCGCCGTGGGCGGCTGATCGTTCACCGTGATGGTCAAAGGCACAGTGCTGTTGCCGTCCCGGCCGAGGGCCGTCACTGTGTAAGTCGCCGTTGCGGTTACGGCCGTCGGCGTGCCGCTGACAACACCCGTCGTTGAGTTCAGGGCCAAACCCGCGGGAAGGGCCGGGAGGATGCTGTAGCTCGTCACAGTTCCACTGCTGATCTTGGGGCTGTCGGGTGTGATCGCCACGCCCTTGGTATAAACGGTCGTGCCGTCTGAATAGCTGACCACCAATGGAACCTTGGTGCTGGTGCTTCCGCCGTTGTTGCCGCATCCGCACAGAAAAGCCAATACCATGGCGAGGGAAAGGCCAAGCCAACGAGTGGATTTCATAGAAACTCCTATACCGCCGTCGTTCGCGTGCGTATCTTACCGTGGGGTTGTCACGGAACTTGGGCAACGATACGCTGAGTTATCGCGGGAGGATGTGATGTTACTCACGTCCCAGGACTCGGAAACTCATTGAAGAGTGACGCCGAGTCCACCTGCAATCCCAAAAACTCAGAGGCCGTTTCGGCGACTTTGAATGCCAGCATTGCATAGCGCATCTGGATTGATGGTGTCGCAGGGCACAATTTCTGACTCTTTCCGCTTGCCTTATGCCGAGATGGAACCGCGTGCTGCTTTTGGGAATCTACGAGGGGCGAGAACGGCGAACTCGAGAGTCGCCGGGTTCCTCATCTATTTGAGGGAAATACCCGCACCAGAGTCTGAAGGGTATTCGAGTCACTGCCGATAACGCATTCGATTGAACATCTCTACGTTCAATGAGAGTTTCCATTGAAACCTGCACTTCGTCACCTGCTGTTGCTGTCCATTGCTTTAACGTTCCTAGCCGGATGCGCAAACACTCATCGCCTCGCAGGACCAGATTCAAGTGCTCTTAATGCTGAGAACATCAATCTTGTGTTTGTGGTCAGCCCAGATCTGGAGAACAACGGGAGTGGAGACGTTGATCCGACCACGGCAAATTTGACGAGTCAGGGCCTGCAGCGTTCCCTTCGAATGGCGTCGTTTTTGCGAAAGAATGTATTGGGGGATCACGACGCGACCGGCATCTATGCGCTCGAACCTATGACCCACTTGCAGACGGCCGACCTGTTTCCGGATATGGGGGCTCTTGAGGCTATTCAGCAGTTCGCGATGCTGAATGCAGACACTCTGCAGTTCAACCCGGTCGGTTCGAGTGTCTACACCGCCCACGGCGTCCACATCAATGTGGGCTATGTTATCGGCCAGACCATCAGCGGAGTGGCTCCGCCAATGTTCAATTGCCAGGGTTGCCAGGGGATCGATTACAGCAACCAGGAAGGCGACAACGACCTCCTGCTCCTGGGACTCATCAAGGCTAACGCGGCGGGGTATTACGTCTTCTCCGCGCCATGGGATACCACGCTGGCCATGATGACAGTTCTGAACCAGGCAAAGGGTTATAACCTGGCTCTGCCTTCCAGTTATCAAGGGCCCAACAATATCTACGCGATCACGGTGACGCCATCGGGCAATGCCAGCCTGGTGACCTATGACAGCAAGATAACCCCTTCGCAGGCGTATCCCGCGTTGACTCCTCAACCGTCTGTGACCACAGCCTGCCAGGCAACGCCGTTCAGTTACTCGGCAGCGCCGGCCGTGCCGCCGGTGACTAATAGAAACGAGATACTCTATCTGATCCGCCACGCCGAGGCGCATCCGGTGTCGTCGTGGGAAAACGGCAACTACGTCGCGCAAGGACAATGGCGTGCGCTGGCTCTGTCTTTCGCACTCGAGGGCAAGATCAGTCCTGACCAGGTCTATTCGATCGATCCCGCACAATCCACCCCGTCGGGCTATTTTGACTGGTCCTATGTCCGGCCATCCCTGACCGTCGAGCCCTACGCAATCGCCAACAACCTGCCCTATCATCTGGTCGCCAATTTCGAGTTGATCAACGAATCCTTCGTGAATCAAAATACCGTAAACTTCTTTTTCAACGATCCGCAATTTTCCAATCACAAGATATTGCTGGCCTGGGAACATGAGCACTTCCCACCCCTGGTGAGCTTCCTGCTCAAGAGTTACGGCAGCAGCCAAAAAGCGCCCGCATGGGCTGCGGGCGACTATGACTCGATTTGGACCGTGAGAATCGACTCAAGCGGCAACCTGACCGTGGATAACTCACTTTGCGAGGGTATCGACTCCGCCAGGCTGCCGGTCGCGGCGCCAGAATTCTGATCGTCTTCGAAGAGACGGTCGTCCATGATGCGGCAGAAGGAGAATCAACCAATGAACAACCTATCACGGCGCACTTTTCTTGAGTTGGCAGGCGCCAGCCTTGTCTGCGGGTGCAGCGCTTCCACGAGTCTTAGTGACGGTGTTGACTATCCCGTCCTGGCTTTCTCCGACCTGCATTTCAATCCCCTGTATGACTCTACAAATACCAAGCTGATTAACAACCTGGTTGCGGCCGACGTCAGCGAGTGGGCATCCCTCTTTCAGTCATCCCCGATCACAACCCTCTCGCCGGCGGGCGCGGATACGAATTATCCGTTGCTTGCTCTTACCCTCGCCGGCATCAAGCAACTCCGGGGCGCGAGTCCGATTCTTCTCTACACTGGCGACCTGCTGGGGCACCAGATTTCCACAAATCTCAGCCTATATGTCGGAATTACCGATCCCACGGTTATTCAGGATTTCTCGAATAAGGCGCTGACATTCGTTACCCGGCAGATTCGGTCGGCTGCGGATAATATTCCCGTGATGTTCGCGGTCGGTAACTGCGATTCCTACACTGGTTACGGACCGGACAGCACCTTCCTTGCCAGCACGGCGGCGTCATACTACGCGGAATTGCTGAATAGTTCGACCGATCGTCAGGAATTCCTCGCTTCCTTCACCGCGGGAGGCTACTACTCCGCGGAACCTGCAGGAACGAATCTGATGGTGATCGGCCTCAATACCATAGCGTTTTCCCCTTTGGTCCAAAACAAAGACGGCAGCGAGAACAATGCGGGTGCTGTGGATGCCCAGCTTGCCTGGTTCGATGCCAAGCTGGCCGCGGCCAAGGCGGCCGGCAAGAAAGTGTGGCTCCTGATGCATGCCCCTCCCGGGGCGGATGAAGGTACGACCGCCAAATCCGTCGACAGTTCCGGCCATCTTGCCAGTTCCACGATGATGTGGGAGCCGAATTACCAGGCAGCCTTCATGGGCGTCGTCTCGAAGTATCCGGAAGTGATCGCGATGACGCTTGCCGGTCACACGCACATGGATGAATACCGCATCATGTCCGCAGGAAATGTCGTGGAGATTGTTCCGGGAATAAGCCCTGTCTTTGGCAACGACCCGGCGTTCAAGATCTTCACGGTGAACCAGAATACTTTGGCGCCCACCGACTATAGCTCCTTCAACTGCGACCTCTCAAAACCGCAGTCCCAGTTCAACGCCTACTACAAATACTCTGAAAAGTATGCCCTGAGCGGGTCGCTGGGGAGTTCCCTGGAGCAGCTGAATCCGAAACTTGTAACGAGCAGCGCATTGCAGGCGCTTTACCGGGGGTACTATTACTCCGGAAACAACGCCGCGTGTCCGATCAATGACACGAACTGGCCGGTTTATTGGGGCGGGATCGGAAAGATGTGGGCTCAGGATCTGACCAATGCGGTGAACTCTTATAGATGAATGCAAACTAGGCAGGCTCTTGCCTGCACCCTCCGGCGCCGGGAGTGCTCTTCCGTCTCTGGAGTAAGGTCAAGGCGTCCCTCATTGTTCGACACGAGGAAGCGCGACGGTGGAATTCTGTTGGTTGCCGGTCACTCTCAGGTGATCGACGGTCTTGCCCCCGGGGCCTGAAACTGCACCACTCCATCTGCCCCGATTGCTTATTAAGCCAAATGGAATTGAATATCCGCTCCGGAGGCACACTTCAACATACCGGCTACTGCGCCGCTACGGGCGCCGTAGCCCCGGAGATCAAGTGCGCGATCGAGTCATGGAGCACCTGGTCCTCCAGGACATAGAACAGACCGCCCCGTCCGTTCTGGCTGATGCCGCATTGCGGACCGGAAAGCGTGCCTTGCTGATTCATGTCGCCGAAAATGGAGTCAGTCCCGGAAATAGAGACGCCGATCTTCGCATGGTTGAAGTCGCTACCGAGTCCTCCCTGTAAGCCGAGCGTCTTTTCATTCCACTTCCCGGTAGTAGCAATTTCGACCGCACCCGGCTTCTTGAGCGACGTGTCCCAGCAGCCAATGGGCGTGGATGCCGACGTGGAATCAATCGCCGAACTGGTCCACCAGGTTGCGGTCCGCAGAGCATGACCACCGAGAATGGAAGA
>Ga0157376_10003229_pt1 | contig 11214 bp, 10 predicted proteins | sample M45metaG_FD_121801 | JGI IMG/M metagenome (GOLD analysis project Ga0157376, IMG submission 121801) | Miscanthus rhizosphere microbial communities from Kellogg Biological Station, Michigan, USA - M4-5 metaG | ecosystem: Host-associated > Plants > Roots > Rhizosphere > Soil | place: USA: Michigan... | reverse complement strand
TCAAACTTAAAGATGAAAGTAAATGGCTGTTATTAAATGATACAGCTGGCGCACAAATACAGGTACGCTATCCAAATGGTGTTAAACGTTCTTACTTCTTTAATACAAGCGATACATTGAAATTCACCCCTCCGGGTAATGCACCGAACCCCGATAATACAGCTACGATCGACTTCCTGCCTTACTTCCCGCTTGATGGAGATTATGAATTGACCGTAACTGGTAAAGATAGGAGTGGCAACTCAGCAGGAAATATTGAATACAAGGTCGGATTCCAGGTGATCAACAAACCAATGATCTCAAACATGCTGAATTATCCAAATCCATTTACCACTTCAACTGCATTTGTATTTACAATTACAGGGGCCGAAGTACCACAGAATATCAGGATACAGATCATGACCATCACAGGCAAGATCGTAAGAGAAATAACCAAAGACGAATTGGGCCCATTGCATATTGGTAGAAATATTACCGAGTTTAAATGGGATGGAACGGATCAGTATGGTCAGAAACTTGCCAATGGTATTTATCTCTATCGTGTGATAACGAACCTGAATGGAAGATCGTTGGATAAATACAGAAGTACAGAAAAAGATAACGAGGATAATACTGATAAGTATTTTAATAAGGGTTATGGTAAAATGTATTTGATGAGATAAAACTAAAAGTGAAAATTAATAATTAAAAAGTTCCCGCCTTATTCGGGAACTTTTTTGTTTCGTACTTCGTAAGCGTATGAACCCTATACTTTGATACTTTTGACAACTACAGATTTTTTGACTTTAAAATTTTGACTTTATACAGATGGGTAAAATAGCAATCAATATAGCCACTGGCAGCTTACAACAACAGGAAATGATCGTAGGAATTGATCTTGGCACTACAAACAGTTTAGTGGCGATCATTCATCCTGAAAGCAGGAAGCCTGTTGTACTTAAAGAACATGATGGCAATGCTCTGGTGCCATCTATTGTACACTTTGATAATACAGGATTGGTAACAGTTGGCGATTACGCAAGAAATTATCTTATCACTGAACCACAGAATACTATTTTCTCGGTAAAGAGACTGATGGGTAAATCATACAATGACATTAAAGAGAGATCTTCTTTTTTTTCATATAAAGTAATTGATGATAACACCGAAAGCCTTGTAAAAATACAAGTGAGTGAAAAATTTTATTCACCCGTGGAATTATCATCTTATATACTTACTGAATTAAAGAAAAGAGCAGAACATATTTTAAAAACACCGGTTACAAAAGCGGTGATCACTGTGCCGGCTTATTTTAATGATGCGCAACGACAGGCTACAAGAGATGCAGGTAAATTGGCCGGACTTGACGTATTAAGAATAGTGAATGAACCAACAGCGGCAAGTCTTGCTTATGGGTTAGGAATGAGGATTGATGAAATGAAAACTGTTGCTGTTTACGACCTCGGTGGAGGGACTTTTGATATTTCTGTTTTGCGTATCAGCAATGGAATTTTTGAAGTGTTATCGACAAATGGTGATACTTATTTGGGAGGCGATGATTTTGATCATGTAATTGTAAAACATTGGATAGATCAGAAAGGAATAAATGAAGAAGAATTAAATACACATAAAAGTCTTGCACAGGAATTGAGATTAAAAGCAGAAGAAGCAAAGAAATATCTAAGCGACAATAAAAATTTTGAGGGCGAAGCGGGAGGTGAGACTCTTGAACTAAATATAGTTGAGTTTGAGAAATTGATCCGGTCATTTGTTGATAAAACAATTCAATGCTGTAAGAACGCATTGGCGGATGCCAATCTTACTTCAAATGATATTGATGAAGTGATTATGGTTGGTGGATCAACAAGAGTGCCGCTAGTAAAGGAATCAGTAAGTGAATTTTTTGGAAGAAAGGTTCACGATGAATTAAATCCAGATGAAGTTGTGGCACTTGGCGCTGCTGTGCAAGCTGATATTCTTGCGGGGAACAATAAAGATTTTTTATTACTGGATATTACACCTCTTTCATTGGGCATTGAGACAATGGGTGGATTGATGGATGTATTGATACCGCGTAACACAAAAATTCCTTCAAAAGCAGGCCGTCAATATACAACGCAAAAAGATGGGCAGAACGGGATGAGGATTTCTGTTTTCCAAGGGGAAAGAGATCTGGTAAAAGATAATCGAAAACTGGCTGAATTTAATTTATCAGGAATTCCCGCTATGCCTGCTGGACTTGCAAAAGTAGAAGTATCTTTTTTGGTCAATGCTGATGGGATTTTAAATGTAAAAGCAAAAGAACAAAGAAGCGGTGTAGAACAAAGCATTGAAGTGAAACCTCAATACGGGTTGACTAATGCTGAAGTTGAAAAAATGCTGATGGAATCTATTCAACATGCGAGTGAGGATATAAAAATAAGAGCATTGGTCGAGGCTAAAACTGAAGCGCAACAACTGATCGATACCACACAAAAATTTCTAAATAAGAATACTGAATTTCTATTACCTGAAGAAATTGCCAAAACTACAAAAGCAATTGATGATCTTAGGTCGACGCTTGATTCAGAAAATAAAGACTTGATGCATCAAAAGACAGAATTATTAAATGAGATATCACGGCCATATGCAGAAAGAGTGATGGATATGGCGATCAGCAAAGCGATGCGGGGAAAAAGTATTAAAGACTCTATTTAGCTCTGAAGCCATCTTCTACTTTGTTTCCCCTAGGCGAGAATTTTTCACATTCAAGATCAGTACAAGGAACAGGGATGATGCCAAAGTCTTTATTTGCCGCGGGGGAATTAATTTTTATTCCACCGCATTCGAAAGTTTTATACTCGGTTTTTTCAATTCCCAAAGGAGTAAATAATTGCTCTTTGCTGAAAAAATTTATAAATCTATATCCAGTGTATGCGAGTATCGATCCTGTAACAAGCATCAAAATGACGATCAATACATTTTTCCCGATGAAGATTTCTTTTTCTTTAAAAACCAAGTAAAAAACTACAGCAATAAATCCAAGTATTGATCCAAAACCAAATCTTGGATCAGGAGCATTTAGAAACCAGAAAATAAGCCCTGTTAGTAACGTTCCTAAAGCGAGTAGCAATATAAAACCTGATAAAAGTATTTTCTTTATTGACAATAACGCACTAATCAAAGATAGTGCAAGAAGAATCATGATGATCTTATCTGCAGTTGATCGGTTTTGCCACCAGGTTGGCAACCATTCCAAAGAGTTCATTTTATTTACTGCATTAATTTCATCCGGTATTACTCCGGGTTTCCTTGCATAAGCTGTTATATAGTTTTTTTCATTTACTGTAAGTTTCCGATCGTATTTCCAATCTACATTGGGTATATCGATAGATGTTGAAGGAAATACGATATAACCCGACGTGATAATATTTCTTGTAATAAAAGGGGAAAGTGTTACTATAGATATAAACAGTATCGTAAAAAACGGTTTAGTTTTTCTTTTAACTAAACCAAGCAAAGCAGGTGCAACAGCAACTAATAATATCGGGGTAGCCGAAAGTTTGATCGTAACAGCCACAAGACTTAAAAAAGCAACCAGCAACCATATAGATGCGTCGAGATGCTTTAAATTTTTTTCAAGTAGAAGATAAATGATGATCAAAATAAAAAGGGTAGCAATAAAATCAGGACTTGCAGAAGTGGCCGTTAACCTTACTTGAGTATAACTCCAGATGCTTATCACAAGTAAAGCCATCCAAAATAACCCGTAAAGTCTTTTAGCTTCTTTAAGAAGATTATAATTGATGCGGTTAATCAAAAAAATAAAAAACCAAAATAGTGCCGTTGAATTTAAAAAATTAATTCCTTCTTTGCCGGTAAAACTAAAGCCAAATAGCGCAGAATCAACAAACCAAAGTCCTTGGTAGCCAAAGCGAACATGCAAATGAACTAAACCAGGAACAACTTTATATCTCTCGATCCATTGAATTGTTTGTGCATGATAACCTAAAGTATCAGGATGAATGATCGTCCAACTGCTCATCACTAAGATCAATAGCAAGCAAGCTGATAATAGAATGATCGAAATGAAATGGAGATCTTGTAGTTCTTTTTTTAGTGCAGAAAAAAATAAAGGTGAATCTTTCTTAAAAAACAAAGCAAGGCAGGGAAAGATAAATAAAAATTGTACCCACCATTCACCCAATGGAATGAATAATGAAAGAATACTTGCAAAAACTGTAATGACAGAAAGACCGGTGATACAAATGATGCTGAAATGGGGAAGATGTAAATCGGTTTTTGCTACCCTGATCATTTTTAAAAAAAGAACGCCCCATGTCCAGCAAAGGAAAGTAATAAAGATCCATGCTAGCAGGGTGGTGAGCATCGTTTAGTTTTTTATTCCTGAAACAATTAATGAAAGACCAAAACTCCTTCCAAATAATTTATCAATTATTTTTGCAATTGGTACAATTTTGTTGAATGCAGACATTTCACCGCTGCTAAGCATTTTTTTATTCATGATCTTTCCAAAAAAGAACCAGCCGACAATGCCTGTAAAGTTGAAATAGTTACCAGATAAAAGACTCAAACCTTCTTTTTTCAATAATCCTTTTAAATGTTTTAAAGAATACCTTCTGAAATGGCCTAATTGTTTATCGAATGTACAATAGAGCCATGAATAGGCAGGAGCAAGCAAGATTAGATGTCCTCCCGATTTTAAAAGATAGTTACAATTTTTTACCGCCATTTCATCATCTTCAATGTGTTCTATCACATTCAGTAAGAAAACACTGTCAAACTTTTCTTTATATATAGAATATTTGTCTTCAAAATTTTGATCAAGCAGATCGATGCTGATCACTTCTCTTACGTTACTTAGTTGTGAGAATTTCCTTTTTAGATTTTCACAATATTCTTCATTGTAATCTGAAAGTGTGATAGTATGTCCTTCTTCAATAACCAACTGTGAAATATTGCCGATGCCACTGCCGATCTCAAGGATCTCACCTTTTAACTGGTGCTTGAATTGCCCATACATCCATTGGTTAAAGCGATCAGCCTTTGCGATTACCTCCAATGTATGCAGTCCAACCAGATCTTTTGCCGATGTGCTTTCACTCATTTCCGTGAAAAAATATTATATTTTAGTATGCACCAGATGGCATAAAGTCCATCAGTCCATTTTATTTTTTTTCCATCATCGTATGTTCTTCCATAGTAAGCAATACCGACTTCGTAAAATCTTATGCTTTTAATACGGCTCGTTTTGGCTGTAACTTCTGGTTCAAAACCGAACCTGTTTTCTTTGAGACGGATTTGTTTCAGCACATCAGCTTTGAACATTTTATACCCGGTTTCCATATCAGTAAGATTTAAACCTGTGAAAAGATTCGAAAGAAATGTCAGGAATTTATTACCGATCGTGTGAAAGAAAAATAAGACTCTGTGTGGTCCGCCTCCCATAAATCTTGAACCATATACTACGTCGGCGTGACCATTAATTATGGGATGTAACAATTTATTATAATCATTGGGATCGTATTCGAAATCTGCGTCTTGTATTATGATGATGTCACCATTTGCTTTTTGTAATGCGGCTCTTACCGCAGCGCCTTTGCCGGAATTTGTTTGTTGATGAATTGAGATCGCAGAAGGGTTTTTTTCGCAAAACTGATTTATTGTCTTTGCTGAGTTGTCAGTAGATCCATCATTTACAATTATTATCTGTTTTTCAAGGTCATGATCAAGCTTTATTTGCAAAATTTTTTCCAATACAGTTGAGATTAGGGTTTCTTCATTATAACAGGGTATGATGATACTCAGTTTTTTCACAGTCATTGAAATTATTGGTGAAGATAATCCAGCATCTTCATTTTTCTAAATGAAAACCATTACTAATCTTTTTTCCTCTCATCTTTAATCTTGGATCGATTTTGTATATACAAGGTAGCTGCGTGCCGTAACAACGGGCATTCCAGTTGTTATTTATTGATACAGGAATGCGAAATATTATTTCATCTATCACGACCTCTTGTACAGGTGGTTGTGGAAGTTTAGCCGATGATATCCAATTCCTGTATTCTTTTTGCTTCAATGGTTTTGAAACCAGATAATAACTCAACCCTATGACCATAAGAATTATTAAAGCTTTTAATGAAAACTTTATAGATATGGGATATTTTACAAAAGAAATAAAATAAAATGCCAATAGAAAAGTTCCAAAGAGCAAGACACCATAAACAAATCTGGGATCGGGAGAAACAATAAACCAACAAATAAGCCAGGCGATCATTAGACTCATAATAATTGATTTACTATAATTCTTTTTTTGAATAAGCAATTTTACACCAGTGAATAATATTCCGCTAATACCAGCCAGTACTAATATTTTATCAAAAAGAAAAAGATGTTGGAACCATGCAGGTATCCATGCAGAACCTAATGCTTTTGTTTGTTCGATATCAAGATAAGTTGTGCTGACACGATTAAAGTACTTAATATATAAAAGAAGTCTTTTGGTTATCTCGGGATCAGGTTTCCAATCAACATTGGTAAGATCGAAATAAGTTGCAGGATAAAATGGGTAACCGCCGATTATAATGTTTCGAATAAGAAAAGGAACAAAGAGTAAAAAACAATAAAATACTGGTATAAGAAGTTGCCTGGCTTGTTTTTGCTTTATAAATAATGTAAAAGCAAATAAGCTTAAAAGTAATAATGGGAAATTGATAAGTCGAACAGTTAGCAAATAAACTGGCCATATCATCCATTCTATTGTGGGAGATATCTTCTCACTAAAAAATACCTCTATAAACAATATTAAAACAATGGATGTGGTAATAAAATCATAATTGGTTGTAGCCGCATTTCCTCTAATCAATGGCCAAATTACCAGGGATACAATGAAAGTTGAGAGAATAGCAAAAGCGGCTTGCACATTATTCTCTTTTTGGAACTGATTGAATTTTCCAATAAACCAATAACATAGCCACAACGATAGGACACTGTTCATTACAGTAAATCCGCCCGTGGTTTTTGAAGAAAAATTAAATAGCGCTACACTACTAAACCAAGATGAATTAAACCCGAATCTTTCATGAAGATTTACAAGTCCGGGGACAGAACCATATTCCTGTATCCATTTTATTGATTGGATATGATAACTTTCCGTGTCATCCATCATTGTTGGTCCGGCATTGATAAGAAGTATTATAGTCCAAACAATAAAAAACAATATCAAGGAAGCAGAAACTTTAATCTTAGGGATAAAAAATTTTGTGTTCTTTCTTCTGAGGATGGATAATAAAATAAACAGGCCTAGTACCCCAAGCCTGGTGTAAATATTAATTGGAAAAAATAGGGCGATGATCTGCGTTAAAGTTGTAAGAAGAATCAAACCGCTTACTAAGTAGTAAACGATCGGTCTTGATTCATTTTTTTTTGGGAAGAATTTGTAAAAAAGAAATCCGCTCCAGAGACAGATCAGCGTAATAATGATTTGGTAAAATAAAAGGCTTAACATTTTCAGTATCTAAATTAAATTTACTTCTTCGATAAATGTGACCGGATGATTATGAAAAGGATCTGTTTCAATTTTGTTGTTACTTCAAAAGGTTCAAAAATATTTTTTTAATTTAAGGAAATGTTTTTCAAACAAGTGATAACTAAGAACGCTTATGACTATCGCTGTCATTGTACATAAAATACCAGTTCCTATTTGTTGCCAGATATTAGGTTTTATCAATGATTGCATAAGGTTGCTAAAAAACTGCGTCATCATTAAAGTTATTGGCCAATGAAAAATGTAAATACTATATGAGTATTTTCCAAGAGATGTTAATGCTGGATTTGTAAAAACGAGATTAATGAACTTATTTTCTTTCATCACAGCTTCATAGATGGCTAAAGCAAAAACAAATGAGAAAGTGGTAAATCCAGCGATTGCCCAAACTGGGAAATCCGGCTGCAGATTTTTTTTTAATAAATAAAACAAATAATTGCCAACAGTAAGAATTAATAAAAAAGTAGTGAAATATTTTCGTAAAAAGGAAGAGTTTATAAAGCATATTGCAGCGAGCATAGAACCTATCAAAATACCATCTACCCTTGTAAAGAGAAAAGCCCTTTCATATGCAGGAAAATCTTCAGCATTATTCCATATATAAACCCTTGCAGCTATCACCAAAACAAGCAAACTAAGGCAGAAGATGATAATGCCCTTTGGTTTCTTAATGAGTAAAACAATAAGGGGCCAAACCAGGTAATATTGTTCTTCAATAGCAAGAGACCAGTAGTGATTTAAAGCATTTGCGTTAACATCATCTCTAAAGATCAAAGGCCAATTTTGAAGGTAAGTCCAAAACAAAACCTGGTGGTCCTGATAATAACGCATGTCCAAAAGACGTGGATTAATAGCAGGTATTAAGTATAGAAAAAGAAGCAAAGAGAGATAGTAAAGAGGAAAAATTCGTAGAGTTCGCCTGAAATAAAAATTCTTAAAATAATCCGTTGAGTTGAGTGATCTTAAAAGAATATTAGTAATTAAAAACCCTGAGAGAACAAAGAAAAGGTCAACTCCAAGCCAGCCGTAGTTAAAATATTCTATAAAGTTGAAATTGTGATAGAGGAGTACAAGAATGATAGCAACTCCCCTCAGCCCATCCAGAGCAGGGTAATGAGTTTGGTCAGCAGTTGGCAGTTTAACAGGTATTGAATCAGGGTTAGTAATAACTGTTTATTTACTCAAAGATAATTTCCGGTTGATGTATTTCCCAAGCATATCAAATTCGATGTTCACTTTTTGTCCCGGTTTCACAAAGTTCATATTTGTATGCTCAAAAGTATAAGGAATTATAGCCACATCAAAAGTGGTCGCGGTTACATTAAAAATAGTGAGGCTTATACCATTAATGGCGATCGATCCTTTTTCAATGATCAAAGTAGCAAACTCAGGAAGAAATTGAAAACTGAATTCCCAACTGCCGTCTTTTTCCTTTTTATCAATGCAGATTGCGGATGCGTCAACATGTCCCAATACAAAATGACCATCAAGACGATCATTTATTTTTAAACACCTTTCAAGATTGATCGTGGTGCCTTTCTGCCAATCACCAAGTGTGGTTTTACTTAATGTTTCAGCGATGGCGGTAACTCTGTGCTGGCTACCTTTTACATCTTCAACTGTAAGGCACGCCCCATCATGGGCCACGCTCTGGTCGGCCTTTAATTTTGACGAAATCGAAGATTTGATCCAGAAGGTTCTATTGGTCCCTTTTTCAATCACTTTCTTGATTATTCCCTGTGTTTCAACTATTCCGGTAAACATATTGGCAAATCTAAGAAGTCCCCATGGACAAATCCCAATCCCGATAATGATCGGGACCAAATTCCTTTTATGAAAGCTTTTTCATTTGAATTTCTCCGCCTATCTTTGCTGCCCAATAAAAAAAATACCAAAGGAGGTATATTAACCATGTTGATCATCGATTCAAAAGATTGCGAAAACATAGACAAGGCGCTTAAAAAGTACAAAAAGAAGTTTGAGAAAAGTAAGATCCTTCTTCAGCTTCGTGAACGCCAATCATACACTAAGCCGTCAGTAAGACGTCGCGGTGCCGTATTGAAAGCTGTTTACAAGCAGAAAATAGCGAGCGGAAAAATCGAAAGTTAATATACCCGCTAAATAATTTCAAATAGCTATCCCGAAATATTGGGGTAGCTATTTGTTTTTGTAGTTTAGTGATGAAAATGAAAGACGCATTTTTGCCCGAGATCCAATCCTTTATTGATTACCTGAAATTTGAAAAAAGGTATTCTGCTCATACCATCCGTTCTTATCATGATGACCTCGTTCAATTTTTTGATTTTCTTGATACGCAATTCGGAAAACTTACTTTTAAAGAAATTTCTTCAAGCTTTGTTCGTAGTTGGCTTGCTTCATTGAAAGATGATGACGTAACTGCAAGAACTATCAATCGCAAAATTTCCACGCTGAAATCTTTTTTTAAATTTCAATTAAAGCAGGGTAATATTGAGAATACTCCGATGGGAAATATTATTTCTCCAAAAACCAGTAAACGGTTACCCGTTTTTATAAAAGAGAAAGATCTTGTTGATCTAACCAATGCTCTTAATACAAATACTGAAGATTGGGATAGCCTGAATACAAAGATGCTGATAACAATTTTTTATTCAACGGGTATGCGGTTAAGTGAATTGATAAACATTAAAGAAAAGCAAGTTGATTTTTCAAGAAAGCAATTAAAGATCTTGGGTAAAGGAAATAAAGAAAGAATTATACCGGCAGGGGTTGATCTGCTTGCTATAATAAAGAACTATATAAATGAGAAAAGAAAAACATTCGAAAAAGCTGATGATGTTTTGCTGGTAAGCCCGAAAGGAAAAAAGATATATCCGAAGTATGCATATAATCTGGTAAGAAGTATTTTACAGGAAGAAGTAAAAACGCTTGATAAAAAAAGCCCACACGTGTTGCGACATACTTTTGCCACACATTTAATGAATAATGGCGCCAACCTTGATGCGGTAAAAGAATTACTTGGACATGCTAGTCTTGCGAGCACCCAGGTTTATACACATAATACCATTGAAAAGCTCAAAAACGTGTATAAAAAAGCTCATCCTAAGGCCTGATTTTAACTTGATAGTTACAATAAATCTTGTCAATTTTTTTTTGGAAAAGGCTCATTTTAATTTTAACTTGTAGTGAACCAAAAAAACAAGCCTATGCTATAAAAAAAATCAATCGAAAGCTATTTAGTTCTTTATTTATTGTTTCACCTAAAAAATGCGATTCTATGAACGTGAAGATTCAAACTGTTCGATTCAATGCGGACGAAAAACTTGTGTTATACATTAATCAAAAGTTAGAAAAGCTAAAAATTTTTAATGACCGCATTGTAGAAGTAGATGTGTTTCTGAAACTCGATAACGTGATTCATACTATTAAAGACAAGATCGCAGAGATCAGAGTACACGTACCCAGACACTATTTTTTTGCAAAAACAACAACTAAATCATTCGAGGAGTCATTTGATGAAGCGTTTGACTCCTTGTTAAGTCAAATAAAAAAGAAAAAGAAAAAACAAGCAGCATAAATTTTTAATCCCGCCCCGGCGGGATTTTTCTTTCTCATTATCAGCACAAAAATTCGCTCCAAAGATTTTTCCAAATATCAAATTCCCTTACCTTTGCCTCCCCTAAGAATTAGGGGTAGCTCTTTATTACCAT
>Ga0157376_10003228_pt1 | contig 11214 bp, 8 predicted proteins | sample M45metaG_FD_121801 | JGI IMG/M metagenome (GOLD analysis project Ga0157376, IMG submission 121801) | Miscanthus rhizosphere microbial communities from Kellogg Biological Station, Michigan, USA - M4-5 metaG | ecosystem: Host-associated > Plants > Roots > Rhizosphere > Soil | place: USA: Michigan... | reverse complement strand
GAAACGGCCGCCTCCGTCCTGGGAAAGGACAGAGTCATGGTCGGCGTGGTCGGCGGCTTCGGCGCCTCGATGCGCGCGCCGGGTCACGCGCACCACAACGGCATGGAGCTCGTGCGCCTGGGCGAGTTCGGCGGCCCGATCACGCAGCGCCTCAAGAAGGTCGAAGACACCTGGGCAAGCGCCGGCTTCCGCGTCAAGGTGTTCGACGACATCGACCAGCTGGTGTGGGAGAAGCTGATCTGCAACTGTTCCGTGTCCGGGCCGTGCGCGGTCACCGGTCAGACGGTGGGCGAGGTCATGGCCGATCCGGACATGGCGAGCGTCTCCGCGGCATGCGCGACGGAGGCGTTCAGCGTCGCGCTCAAGAAAGGCGTGCGGCTGGGCTTCGACGACCCGGTCGCCTACACGCGCGAATTCGCCTCGAAAATCCCCGGCGCGCGGCCCTCGGTGCTGCTCGATCTGATGGCGAAGCGAAAGAGCGAGATCGACGTGATCAACGGCTCGATTCCTCGCGTCGGCCGCGGCATCGGCGTCGCCGCGCCGGTGAACGAGGCGATCACCGGCCTCGTCCACGCGCGCGAGCGCCAGCTCCAATGCTCGTCCTGACGAACGACGAGGTCGCGCGGCTCCTCAGCATCGAGGACTGCATGGCCGCGCTCGAGCCGATGTACCGCGACTACGCGAACGGGCAGGCGCTGCTCTCGCCGCGCGTGGACAACATCGCGCCGGCGACGCATCCCGGCGGCTACTACGGCTTCAAGCACATGGGCGGCACCTGGCCCGCGCGCAGCATCCAGGCGCTGCGCATCAACTCCGATGTGGTGACGCACCCGCTCGTCGCGGGCAAGCCGCGCCGCGTCAAGCAGCCGCTCGCCCCGGGACGTGACGGCAAGGGCCGCTGGGTCGGCCTGGTGCTCCTTTTCAGCACCGAGACCGGCGCGCTGCTCGCGATGTTCCCGGACGGCGTGATGCAGCGCCTGCGCGTGGGCGCCGCAAGCGGCCTCGCGCTCAAGCACCTGGCGCGCGGGGACGTCTCGACGCTCGCGCTCGTCGGCACCGGCTGGCAGGCCGGCGCCCAGCTCATGGCCGCACGCGCCGTGCGGCGTTTCAGGGAAGTCCGCGTCTTCAGCCCCCGGCCCGAAAGTCGCTCAGCGTTTGCCTCCCAGAACCAAGACGTGAAGATCGTCGACACCGTCGAGGCCTGTGTCGAGGGCGCCGACGTGATCCTCGCCGCGACCTCCTCCATGGTGCGCGTGATCGATCCGAAGTGGCTGCGGCCCGGCATGCACGTCGGCTGCATCAAGACGCAGGAGATTGACGGCGAGGTGCTCGACCGCTGCCAGCGCGTGTTCGTGCACACGCGGCAGCAGGCCAAGCAGATCAGCAACGTGCTTCCCGGCACGGCCAACGCGAGGAAAGAGAGCGACGGCGGCTGGTGGAAGGACCCGGCGCGCAGCTACCCCGACCTCGGCGATCTCCTCGCGGGCAAGGCGCCGGGACGGCGCGAAGCCGCAGAGATCACCTGCTTCGCCAGCAACGTCGGCACGGGCCTGCAGTTCGCCGCCGCCGGCGCCGCGGTGCTCGAGAAGGCGCGGCAGATGAAAATCGGCACCGAATTGCCGGACGACTGGTTCTCCGAAGATGTTCATCCCTGAAAAACTGCAAGACGAGATGAGCGAGTGGCGGCGCGACATCCACGCCCACCCGGAGCTCGGTTTCCAGGAGAAGCGCACGTCCGAGCTCGTCGCGGCGCGGCTCGAGTCGTTCGGCGTCGAAGTCCACCGCGGCATCGGAAAGACCGGCGTGGTCGGCGTGCTGAAAAGCGGAACCTCCGGAAGAAGCGTCGGCTTGCGCGCGGACATGGACGCGCTGCCGATCCAGGAGGCGAACACGTTCGGGCACCGCTCGCGCCACGACGGCGTGATGCACGCGTGCGGGCACGACGGCCACACCGCGATGCTGCTCGGCGCGGCGCAGCACCTCGCGCGCACGCGGCACTTCGACGGCACGGTGCATCTTATTTTCCAGCCGGCCGAAGAGGGCATCGGCGGCGCCAAGGCGATGGTCGACGACGGCCTGTTCCGCCGCTTCCCCTGCGAGTCGCTCTTCGGCATGCACAACCGCCCGGGCATGGCGCTCGGGCGCTTTGCCGTGCGCTCGGGCCCGATGATGGCGGGCGGCGCCTTCTTCGACATCGACGTCGCCGGCCGCGGCGCGCACGGCGCGCGCCCGGAATCGGGCATCGACCCGGTGCTCGCGGCGGCCCACATCGCGACCGCGATCCAGAGCATCGTTTCGAGAAACGTGCGTCCGGTCGAGACCGCGGTGGTCTCGGTGACCCAGATCCACGCCGGCGACGCCTACAACGTCATCCCGCAGAGCGCGCGCCTGTCGGGCACGGTCAGGGCGTTCTCGACCGAGATCATGGAGATGATCGGCCGCAATCTCGCGCGTATCGCGCAGGGCGTGGCCGCTGGCTTCGGCGCGAGCGCGAAGACCGATTTTCGCCCCATCTTTCCGCCGCTCGTGAACGACGCCCGGGAGGCCGAGGTCGCCGCCGCAGTCTGCGCCGAGCTCGTCGGCCCGGACAAGGTGCGGCGCGATCCGCCGCTCATCATGGCCTCCGAGGACTTCTCCTACATGCTCGCCGCGGTGCCGGGCTGCTACGTCAACATCGGCAACGGCGACGGCGAGGGCGCCTGCGAGGTCCACAACCCGGGATACGACTTCAACGACGCCGCGCTGCCCTACGGCGCCGCGTTCTTCGTGCGCCTGGTTGAAAAGAAACTGGGAAAAACCGGAGCCTGAAGCCCCGGTCTATCCTCCGTTTCAGAATCGATAACCCACTCCGAGGGAGTAGAGATCGGCGTGGCCCTTGCCCGTGGCGTCGTTGCCGACGTCATCGAAGTGGTCCCACCCCGCCTTGGCGTACACGTTGCGGTTGAAGTCGTACATCACGCCGGCGCCGGCGAGGAGCCCGTCCTTCGTGTCGGACGCACCGAGAGCCTTGGTTTCGGTGTGGGCGACGCCGGCCTTGCCGTAGAGCGAGAAGTTCGACTGCAGCGGCAGGATGCCGACCGCCGAAAGCGAGACCGCCGTCGGCTTCACGTCGCCGTCGCCCACGGCGGCCGAGCTGAAATGAAACTTGCCGAGGTCGGTATAGGCGCCCTCGACAGCGAAGTTGCGGTTGAGCCGGTAGCCGAGGTTGACGTCGAAGCCGGTGTCGCTCTTGTCGAACGAGTCGAGCCCGTCCGTGTTGATTCCGGAGAGGTGGCTGCCGCCGACGTCGAGCCCGCCGTACCAGCCGGCCTCCTGCGCGTACGCGCCCGACGCGCCGAGCGCGAGCGATGCTGCAATCATGAGCCTCTTGAGCATGATCATCCCTTTCGATAGTGAGCTGGATTGCCCGGCGGCAAGCTTGGACGGCGAGCGCGTAAAGCGCGGTCAGCCGGACGTAAAGTCGCGTAAGCCCTTCAATGCAGATGAAACAGAGCCAGCTTGTCGCGCTGCGCGGGGGTGAGAACCGCCGCCACCCGGCTCAGAGTTTCGGCGCGCATCACGGCCAGCTCGGAGAGCGCGTTGCCCGCGGCATCGGCGAGGCGGCGCGCCCGCGCGCGGTCGAAGCCCGGCGAGAGCGCGGCCTGGCGCAGCGCCTCGTGTGCGCGGTGCACGAGCTTCATCTGCTGGCGTGTCGCGTCAGCCTGCTCGTGGAAGATGCCGAAGATCCGGTCGCGCTGCGCCTCGGTGAGCTCGAGCTTGCGCAGCCGGCGCATGGCCCGCATCTCGTGCGCCCCGTCCGGAGCGCGCCCGAGCGGCTCGGCCTCGACGAAGGTGGGAATGCCGAAGGCGAGGCTGCTCGCCAGCAGGAAGGCCTTGATGTGCTCGCGCATGATTTGGTCCCCGGATCGACGGGCCGGCTCGCCCCCGCAGAGTTTCCGCCCGTGCGGCCCAAAGCTGCGTAAGCCTCCCGTAAAGCTGGGTAAAGAGGCGCTACGCGAAGTGACTGCTTAGTATCATCGCGCCGTGACTGCGGTCCTTCTGGCGGACGACGACATCGAGCTCTCGGGCATGCTCGCGGAGTACCTCGAGCGCGAGGGCTTTTCCGTGACGGCGGTGTACGACGGCGAGAGCGCGGCGCGTCTCGCGGCGGGCGGCGCATACCAGATCGTAGTGCTCGACGTCATGATGCCGCGCATCGACGGCGTCGAGGCGCTGCGCCGCATCCGGCAGGGGAGCCGGGTGCCGGTCATCATGCTCACCGCCCGCGGCGACGACGTGGACCGGATCATCGGACTCGAGCTCGGTGCCGACGACTACGTGGCCAAGCCCTGCACCCCGCGCGAGCTCGCGGCGCGGCTGCGAGCGATCCTGCGGCGCATGCAGCCGCAGGCGGAGGGCGCCGGGCCGCTCACGGTCAGCGGCCTGGCACTCTGGCCGGAGAAGCGGCGGGTCGAATGGCAAGGCCATCCAATCGAGCTCACCAGCATGGAGTTCAACCTGCTCGAGGTCTTGATGCGCAACGCGGGCCGCGTGGTGAGCAAGAAAGACCTCTCCGAGCAGGCGCTCGGCCGGCCGCTCGCGCGCTTCGAGCGCAGCGTGGACGTCCACCTGAGCAGCATCCGGCAGAAGCTCGGCGATGCGGCGACGCTCATCCGGACCGTGCGCGGCCAGGGCTATCACCTCGCCCGGGAATAGGCGATGGGGCGGCTCTTCTGGAAGATTTTCTTCGCGTTCTGGCTCACGGCGCTCGCGGCCGCGGCGGCGACCGGCACCGCGGTCTGGCTGCAGCACCACCCGCGCTCGGCGGCCGAGCCCGAGCTCGCGCAGGGGCCCGGAGCGATGCTCGCCGGCGAGCTCGCGTCCGCGACGCTGCGCCACGGCGGCGTCGAGGCGCTGCGCGAATGGCTGAAGGAGACGCACCGCACGCAGGGGCCTTCGCTCCTTGTTGTCGATACGCAGGGACGCGACCTCCTCGGCCGTCCCGTTCCCCTGAACGCCCTCGCCCGCGCGCGTGCGCTCGCCTCTTCGGAGGACAGCCCGCGCGCCGCACGCGAAGTCGCCGTGGCCGACGGCGAGCGCTACCTGCTGTTCACACCGCTCGAGGGCGCGGCGCGCAGGCCGCGGCGCCCGGCGCCCCCGCCCCCGCCCTGGGAGCTCGCCATCATCGTCGGCATCGCAAGCTTCGCGGTCAGCGGGCTGCTCGCGTGGTACCTGGCCAGGCCGATCCGCGCCTTGCGCTGGGCCTTCAGCGCCGCCGCCGAGGGACGCCTCGAGACCCGCGCGCGGCCGCTCATGCAAGGCCGCTGCGACGAGATCGCCGAGATCGGCGATCTCGGCGACGACTTCGACCGCATGGCGGTGCAGCTTCAGGGCCTCGTGGCGGCGCAGCGGCGCCTGCTGCACGACGTGTCCCACGAGCTGCGCTCGCCGCTCGCGCGGCTGCAGGCGGCGATCGGACTGGCGCGCCAGAACCCCGCCAGGCTCGAGGGCACGCTCGAGCGCATCGAGCGTGAAGTGACTCGCCTGGACGAGCTGGTCGGCGAGGCGCTCACGCTCGCCAGGCTGGAAAGCGGCGCGCCGGAGGCAGCGGTCGAAACGATCGACCTCGCCGACCTGGTGGCCGACGTCGCCGAGGACGCGCGCTTCGAGGCGCAGGCGGCCGGGCGGGGCCTGGCGCTCCAGTCGGTCGACAAGCTGCTGGTGCGCGGCCACAGCGAGCTTCTGCATCGCGCGGTCGAGAACGTGGTCCGCAACGCGGTGAAGTACACCGCCGATGGCACCGCGGTCGAGATCGACCTTTTCATGGCCGGCGCGTGCGCGGTGCTCGTGGTGTCGGATCGCGGGCCCGGCATTCCCCCGGGCGAGCTCGAGCGGGTGTTCGAGCCCTTCTACCGCATCAGCGGCGACACCGTGAAGGGATTCGGGCTGGGCCTCGCCATCGCGCGTCGCGCCGTCATGGCGCACGGCGGCCGCATCAGCGCGCGCAACCGGGAGGACGGCGGCCTGCGCGTGGAGATCGAATTGCCCCTGGCCTAGTTCTTGGTCTTACTTCTGGGGCGGCGTCGCCGGAACCTGGCGCCAGCCTTCCTTGCATTCGGTGACGTACGGGTAGTACGTCTTCGTTGAGTCGCAGTAGTACCAGTTCGCCGCCTGAGGCGCCGCGCCTTGAGGCGCGGCCGCCTGCAGGCCGGGTGTCGGGCCGGCCGCTTCTTCGGTCGGCGGATTCGCCACGACGTAGCCGCCTGCAGGCGCAGCGCTGTAATACACGTCGTTGGCGTAGTAGTAGGGGAAGCCTCCAACCCACACCGTCGTGTAGGCGGGCGGCAGGACCGGAACCACGATGCCGACCGGCGGCCTCACCACCACGTAGCTCGGACCCGCCTGCTGGTACCACACGCCCGAGTGGAACCAGAAGCGGCCGCCGCGAAAATTGACCCCCACGTTTCCCGGCGGCAGCACCGCGACGGAGTAGCCAAGCGCGGGATAGTAGTGGTTATGGTGAAAGCGATCGTCGTAGACCCAATGCTGGGTATGGAAGCGCTCGCGGGCAAATTCGCGGTGCTGGGCCTGCGCGCTCACCATGCCAACCATCAGAAGCACGAACAGGATTATTTTCATGGTGCAGCATGATCGGCCAGCGCGATTGCGCGACGCTGACCCGAAGCTTTCGGCTAACTTTCGTGCCAGCCGCCGCCGAGCGCCCGGATCAGCGCCACCACCGCGGCGAGGCGCCGCGACTGGATGCCCACGGCGTTGCGCTCCTCGTTGAGGAGCGCGGTCTGCGCGGTGACCACGTTGAGGAAGCTCACCGTGCCGGCCTTGTATTGGTTAAGCACGAGCGAAAGCGCGAGGCGCGCCGCTTCCACCGCTTCCTGTTCCGAGCGCGCCTCCTCCTCGAGAATGCGCAGCGCGGCGAGGTTGTCCTCGACCTCCTGGAACGCGGTCAGCGTGACCTGGCGGTAATTCGCCACCGTCGCGTCGTACGCCGCGATCGCCTGCTCGGTCTGCGAGCGGCGCAGGCCGGCGTCGAAGATCGACTGCGCGATCGACGGGCCGATCGACCATTGCCGGCTCGGCCCGGTGAAGAGAACCGAGACGTCGGGGCTGGTGAATCCGAAGAGGGCCGTGAGCGTGATCTGCGGGAAGTACGCCGCCTTCGCCACGCCGATCTGAGCGTTCGATGCGTGCACGCGCCGCTCGGCGGCAGCGACGTCGGGACGGCGCTCGAGAAGCGCCGAAGGCATGCCGGGCGGGACGGCCGGGACGACGGTCTCGAACGACGCCGAGCCGGCGATCGCGAGCGCCGAAGGCGGCACGCCGGTGAGCACGGCGATCGCGTGCTCGAGCTGCGCGCGCTGCACGCCGAGATCGATCGTCTGCACCAGAGTGCTCTTGAGCTGCGCATCGGCCTGCACCACGTCGGCCCTGGCCGCGACGCCCGCCTTGTAGCGGTTGTCGGTGAGCTCGAGCGACTTCCTGAGCGCCGCTACCGCGTCGTCGAGAAGCCGCGCCTGCGCATCGAGCGCGCGCAACTGGAAGTAGCTCGTCGCGAGCTGTGCCTGGAGCGAAAGGCGCGCCGCGGCGACGTCGCCGGCGCTCGCTCGCGCCGCGGCCTCGGCGGCCTCGACGCTGCGGCGCACCCGGCCCCAAAGGTCGACCTCCCACTGCGCCGTGAGCCTGGCGCCGTAGCTCGTAAGCGTGCGGCCGGCGGTCGTGCCGCCGAGCGTGCTGCCGGGAGAATGGCTGCGCACCACGGTGCCGTTCGCGTCCAGCGTCGGATAAAGCGCTGCGCGCGAGATGCCGAGGGCGGCGAGCGCCTGGCGGAACTGCGCCTCCGAAGCCGCGAGCGTCTGGTTGGAGACGTCGATCTTCTCGATCAGGCCGTTCAACTGCTCGTCGCCGAAGACCTCCCACCACTTGCCGCGCTCGAGGTCGTCGCGCGGCTGGGCTTCCTTCCATCCCGGCGGCGTTTCCCTGAATGCTTCCACGGCGGGCGTGTCCGGCCGGCGATAGTCGGGGCCGACCGTGCAGCCCGCGACGACGGCGAGAAGAACCGCCGGCCAGGCCTTCATGCCGGGCTCCGCGCCGCGCGCCTCCTGAGAATTCTCAGGCGCAGGCGGTCGAGATAGAGGTAGACCACGGGCGTGGTGTAGAGCGTGAGGAGCTGGGACAGGACCAGCCCGCCGATGATCGAGATGCCGAGCGGCTGGCGCAGCTCCGCGCCGTAGCCGAAGCCGATGGCGAGCGGCACTGCGCCGAGGAGCGCCGCCGAGGTGGTCATCATGATCGGCCGGAAGCGCAGCAGGCAGGCCTCGAAGATCGCCTCTTCCGGGGGCTTGCCCTGGCGGCGCTCGATGTCGAGCGCGAAGTCGATCATCATGATCGCGTTCTTCTTCACGATGCCGATGAGCAGGATCACGCCGATCAGGGCGATGATGCTGAAGTCCTTGCCGAAGGCCATCAGCGCGAGCAGCGCGCCGACGCCGGCCGAGGGCAGCGTGGAGAGGATCGTGACCGGGTGCACCACGCTCTCGTACAGGATGCCGAGGACGATGTAGACCGCGATCAGCGCGGCGAGGATCAGCCACGGCTGGCTCTCGAGCGACTGCTGGAACGCGCGCGCCGTGCCCTGGAAGCTGCCGTGGATGGTGGTGGGCATGCCGATCCGGACCATCGCCTGCTGCACGGCCTCGGTGGCTTGCGACAGCGACACGTTGGGCGGCAGGTTGAAGGACAGCGTGGTGGCGACGAACTGGCCCTGGTGGTTCACCGAGAGCGCGGTGGTCGTGGTCTCCCAGTGCGCAACCGAAGAAAGCGGAACCAGCCCCTTGGCGGGCGAGACGAGCCAGATCGCGTTCAGGCCGTCCGGGCTCTGCCAGTAGCGCGGCGCGGCCTCGAGCACCACGCGGTACTGGTTGAGCTCCGAGTAGATGGTCGAAACCAGCGACTGGCCGAAGGCGAGGTTGAGCGCGGAATCGATCTGGCTCGCGTTGATGCCCAGGCGCGCCGCGCTCTCGCGATCGAGCACCAGCGTGGTCTGCAGGCCGCGGGCCTCCTGGTCGGTGTTCACGTCGGCGAGCTCGGGCAGGCGCCGCACCTCAGCCTCGAGGCGCGGCGTCCAGCGGCGCAGGTCCGCGAGGTCGTCGGCCTGCAGCGTGAACTGGTAGGTGGCGTCGGAGAGCCGCCCGCCGACGCGGATGTCCTGCACCGGGTTGAGGAAGAGCTGCGCGCCGGGCTCCTGCGCGAGCTTGATGCGCAGCCGGGCGATCACCCGGTCCGCAGTCACCCCGCGCTCGGCGAGAGGCTTCAGCGCGATGAACATCGAGCCGCGGTTCCTCTGGCCGCCGCCGGTGAACGCGACCACGTTGTCGACCGCGGGATCGCTCTTCACGCTGTCGACGAATGCGGCGAGCTTGGCGCGCATCGCCTGGAACGAGATGCCCTGGTCGGCGCGGATGAAGCCCACCAGGCGGCCGGTGTCCTGCTGCGGGAAGAAGCCTTTCTGCACCTTCGCGTAGAGGTAGACGTTCAGCCCGATGGTCGCGAGCAGGATGAGGAGCACGAGCAGCGGGTTGCGCAGCGACCAGCCCAGGCTCGAGCGATAGCCGGAAAGCATCACGTCGAACCACCCGCTCCACCGGTCTGTCGCTGTTGACTGGGGATGGGAACGAGGCTTGAGTAGCCTGGCGCACATCATCGGCGTGGTGGTGAGGGAGATCACCAGCGATACCAGGATCGCCACCGCCAGGGTGACCGAGAACTCGCGGAACAGGCGCCCGACGATGCCGCCCATCAGCAGGATGGGAATGAACACCGCGATCAGGGAGAGGCTCATCGACAGCACGGTGAAGCCGACCTCGCGCGCTCCGCGCAGCGCCGCCTGCATCGGCGCCATGCCTTCCTCGATGTGGCGCGACACGTTCTCCAGCACCACCACCGCGTCGTCGACCACGAAGCCGGTGGCGATGGTGAGCGCCATCAGCGAGAGGTTGTTGATGCTGAACCCGGCGAGATACATGACGCCGAAGCTGGCGATCAGCGACACCGGCACGGCCACCGCCGGGATCAGCGTCGCGCGCAGGCTGCGCAGGAAGACGAGCACCACCAAGATGACCAGGCCGATGGCGATCGCGAGCGCGAGCCCCACTTCGCGCAGCGACGCCCGGATGGTCGTGGTGCGCTCCATCATCACCTCGAGGTTGATCGCCCCGGGGATCGAGGCGCGCAGGAGCGGCAGCAGCTCGCGCACCCGGTCGGTGGTGTCGATGATGTTGGCGCCGGGCTGGCGGTTGAGGATGACGAACACCGCCGGCCGGCCGTTGGCCGAGCCCGCCGTGCGCAGGTCCTGCACCGAGTCGACCACCTCGGCGATGTCCGAGAGGCGCACCGCGGCGCCGTTGCGGTAGCTCACGATGATGGGGGCGTAGTCGGCCGCGCGCTTGGCCTGGTCGTTCGAATAGATCTGCCAGTGGAGGTCGCTCGAGTCGAGCGCGCCCTTGGGGCGGTTCACGTTGGTGGCGTTGATCGCCGCGCGCACGTCGGAGAACGCGATGCCGTACTTGCTCACCGCCTCCGGATCGAGCTCCACGCGCACGGCGGGCAGCGCGCCGCCGCCGACCGTCACCTGGCCGATGCCGCTCACCTGCGAGAGCTTCTGCGCGATGATCGTCGAGGCGGCGTCGTACATCTGGCCCTGGGTGTAGGTGTCCGAGGTCAGCCCCAGGATCATGATCGGCGCGTCGGCCGGGTTCACTTTGCGGTAGGTCGGGTTGTCGGGCAGGCTGGTCGGCAGCGTGCCGCGGGCGGCGTTGATCGCCGCCTGCACGTCGCGCGCCGCGCCGTCGATGTCGCGCGAGAGCTCGAACTGCAGCGTCACGCGGGTGGAGCCGAGCGAGGACGACGAGGTGATCTCGGTCACGCCCGCGATGCGTCCGAGCGCGCGCTCGAGCGGCGTGGCGACGGTCGCCGCCATCACCTCCGGGCTCGCGCCCGGGAGGTTGGCGCTCACCGAGATGGTCGGGAAGTCGACCTGCGGCAGCGGCGAGACCGGCAGGCGGGTGAACGCCACGGCGCCGGCGAGCGTCAGGCCGAGCGGCTGGCGCAGCTCGGAGCCGACGCCGCCGCCGAGCATGAGCGGCAGCGCGCTGAAGAGCGCTGCGGCGGTGGTCATCAGGATCGGCCGGAACCGAAGCATGCAGGCCTGGAAGATCGCTT
>Ga0157376_10003227_pt1 | contig 11216 bp, 10 predicted proteins | sample M45metaG_FD_121801 | JGI IMG/M metagenome (GOLD analysis project Ga0157376, IMG submission 121801) | Miscanthus rhizosphere microbial communities from Kellogg Biological Station, Michigan, USA - M4-5 metaG | ecosystem: Host-associated > Plants > Roots > Rhizosphere > Soil | place: USA: Michigan... | reverse complement strand
GCCGGCGACTCGCGTACGTCATCCGTTCCGCCTTTGAATGCGAGACCGAGAACCGCCAACCTCTTGCCGCGCAAAGTCCAGAGCGCGCTTCGCACTTTTCGAACGAAGCGCTTGCGTTGCTCAGAATTGATCTTCATGACTTCCGTCAGCAAGCTGAAGTCGTACCCGCATTGAGTGGCGACGGCGTGAAAAGCTTGAACATCCTTCGGAAAACACGAACCGCCATAGCCGACTCCGGCATTCAGAAACTTCGGCCCGATGCGGCTATCGGAGCCAACTCCGGCACACACTTCGGTGATGTCGGCACCGACTGCTTCGGAGATATTGGCGACGGCGTTGATAAAGGAGATTTTCATCGCCAGGAACGCGTTAGAGGCGTGCTTGATTAGTTCCGCGCTCTTGGCGTTGGTCAGAATCAGTCGCGCGGCCGGTTTCGAATCGACTGGCCCTGGCACAACATTTTCACCGCGGTAATAGCTGCCGGAAGTCAGCGGCGCGTAAATTTCCTGAAGAACGGAACTGCTGAAAGTGTCGTCCGCTCCGGCGACGATACGATCGGGATAGAGAAAATCCAAGACGGCAGTACCTTCCCGAAGGAACTCAGGATTACTGGCGACGAAAAAAGAGTCCGGAAGCGCACCATTGAATAGCAAGGTTTGCCGAAGGGATTCGCAGGTTCGAACTGGGACCGTGCTTTTTTCTACGATTACTTTTCGACCGTCAATTGCCGAAGCAATCTGACTTGCTACAGCTTCGACGAACGAGAGATCGGCTTCTCCGGTTTCGGATTGTGGCGTACCAACGGTGATGAAGATGGCCTCGGAAGCTCGCACGGCATCGGCGATCACCGTCGAAAAATGCAACCGTTTCCGGTGATGGCGCTTGATAAGTTCCGCCAGGAAATGCTCATGAATCGGAACTTCTCCGCGTTGCAGGCACGCGATTTTATCGGCATCATTGTCCACCGAAATGACATCATGCCCAATTTCGGCGAAGCACGCAGCAGAAACCAGCCCCACATAGCCCGATCCAATAACAGCAATTCGCATCCTGCCTCCTAAGAAAAGGTTGTAACACCGAGTCAAATCAACGACGCTGCGACAACAAACAAAGCAGCCGAGGAACTGCTTCGCTTAGGCCGCTCCTGAGCCTTTGACCACAGCGGGAATGGTCATCGCCAAAATTTTTAGATCGAGCCACAGAGACCATTCATCCAAATATTTCAGGTCAAGTTCCATCCATTGCTCGAAGCCGATAGAACTGCGGCCTTGTACCTGCCACAGGCAGGTGATTCCAGGGCGGACGCTGAAACGCCGCCGTTGCCAGTCTTCGCTGAATCCATCGAAGTCCCGCACCGGAAGAGGCCTCGGCCCGACGAGACTCATATCACCCTTCAAAACATTGAAAAGCTGTGGCAATTCATCGATGCTGGTGCGGCGCAGAAACTTTCCGAGTCGGGTGATTCTCGGGTCGTCCTTGATCTTGAAGACCGGACCAGAAACTTCGTTTTGCGGTTCCAGTTGGGCCATCATCGATTCCGCATCCACAACCATGGTGCGGAATTTGCAAATAGAGAATCGGCGCTTGTTCGTGCCGATTCGTTCCTGGAGGAAAAAGACCGGACCGGGGGAGGTCAATTTTATCAGGCATGCGACAATGATCAGGACCGGCAACAGAACTACAAGCAGGACAAATGAACTGCAAATGTCGAAGAGACGTTTGAGGACGAGAGCCCAGCCATCGCGATTTTCGCGTGAATGTACAAAATACGGATCGGCATCAAAAGCTTCGGCCGGCGTTCGTCTCGATGTCAGCCCAAAGACATCGGAATCGTGGCGGACGGTAATTCCGTGCTGGGCACACAACGCGGCTGCAGCAGACGCCTGGGCGTGCAGGGAACGCAGCGGAAGATAGATCGCGACTTCATCCACGATGTTGGTTCTCAGGAATTCTGAAAAGTTGTCGAGATCACTCACCAGGGAGTGTCCGGAGCGGTAGAACTCTGCCAGCCCCCTCCATGGTGCGTCGACAAACCCAAGGTTGCGGTATCCCCATTCGGGTTTCGCGCCCAGGCGGCGTGCAAACTCCCGGGCGCGAGGATTCGTGCCTAGAATCACGGTGTAGCGAAGATTACGGCCCCTCTTGCGGACGCCTCCAAGGAATTGACGCAGGAGGGCACGGCTTGCCAGGAGAGCTAAGGAGTTGATGGCCCAAAAGAGAGTGAGAAAAGGAAGAGTTATCATCCTTATGTTGAACAGCGTTGCAATCACCAGCAAAGATGCGGCCACGAGCGCAGTGGCTTGCAGTTCCTCAAGCATTATTTCCCTGGCGGTGGATAGCCGCTTCGATTCGTAAAGATGGCAGAGCGAGTAGATGAGGTGCCAGGCAAGCAATGCCACACCAAAAACCAGAAAATTTGCCAACTTGATGCGCATGGACAGGAAGCCGGAGAAACTGGAACGGGCGCCGAAGTTCACAAGGAAGAAACTTGCGAGCCCGTAGGCAAGTGTGGCGAGAACCAAGTCCCCGACTTTTAGAGAAACCAACAGAATTTTGCGATGCAGTGCGTTCATACTGTCACTCGATCCGCTATTTTTCTGGCTGGACGAATGCTGGGAAAGGCTAGCCGTACACGACGGCCCGGACGGAAGTTGATTCTCGTACGGGTTCAAATTGGTATCCCGAGATGGTCATGGAGATAGATTTTTGGATCAATTCGACGGAGACGACCAAGCTTTGGTCACCTTTGATCGACTGCAGAATCCCTTCGAGTCCGTCCAAAGCTCCGCCGCGAACCCGAATACGCTGGCCCACACTTAGGTAAGGCAGCGACGATACGCGGGCGCCGGCTTCCAGAATTTGCCGAATGGAAAGAATTTCTTCTTCAGGGATTGGTGTTCCAATTCCACGCGCACCAACCAGGCCGACAACGCCATTGGTGCGGAGAAGCTTTATGCGCTCGGATGAGAGGGCCGCCAGCCGCACGAAGACGTAGCCGGCAAACAGCGGTTCAGCGATGCTGCATTGGCGATCGCTCCATTGCCGTAACGTGAATATGGTTGGCAAAAAACACTCAAGCTCTTTGGCTATCAGCTCTGCGGACACCTTTTTTTCATGGCGTGGTGAGGTCTGCACGGCATACCAGTGAGCATCCGGACGAACCGATCCAGTATCAATCGTCGGCTGATAATCTTGACGCACGTTTTCCATCATTAGATAGGGCTCCGCCATTCTGAGTCCCAAAGACAAACCCAGTCTCAACATTTTTGGGGTCTGGGCTAAACCTTGAGCCGTCCGACTCCGCTACAGGCGGCGATAAAGCGAATCTGGAATCGGAAACGTCCGCTTGTTCAGGACGGCTCCTAATACGTTGACCTGCGTCGCATGCAGACGCTCCGTAATCCTGGCGGTGGCGTCGCGACGGGTGGAGTTAGCCTCCAGTACCAGCACTAACCCGTCCGCAAACTGGCCAAGCGCCACACCTTCGGAGTAGTCATTCAGCGCAGGAGTGTCAATCAAGACGTAATCGAATTCCTGCCGCAGATCCGCGATGCGTTTCTTTACTAAATCCGAATGCAATAGCCCGACGGCCTGATCGACTCCGGAACCGCAAGGGATCAGCCACAAATTCTCCCCGTGCACCCTGCGTGCATATGCTTGAATTGGCGCTACGGTCCTTAGGGCATCTGACAAACCGTTATGATTTGTCGCTCCAAAGGCTCTCGCCAGCGATGGTTCTCGGAAGTTCGCATCTACTAGGCACACTGAGCCGGGCACGCTTTCCGCCAAGATCTGCGCTGCATGTGTGCAAACTCGACTGCAGCCGCTCTGTGAATCTACGGCGGCAAACACCACCACCCGTCCGCCTTCGCCCTCGCCGTGCAACAGAAAAACGCTCTGCACCAGGCGGAGCGTTTCTTCGCGGGCAGCTCGATCCAAATCCGCCGGCCGCAAAGAGGCAACGCGCACGCGGTCCTTGCCCTTTGCACGAGCCTTGATTCGCACACTCGGGTCGAAAGGTATTTCCGCGCCTCCCGATCCGCTCCCTGGAAGTCCGAGCCCTGCCTGCTGCAGTAGCTCAAAATTTCTGCTCATCTTTTTTCTCCAGAGTTGATTTTGGTGGCCGTAGTTTGGCGATTGCCTGCTAACGAAAGTTCCAGAGGAACACGAACAGGCTGTCCCGCCTGAAGCCGATTCGGGTTGTGCAGCCAGGGATTCAGGCGCTGAATCTCCCTGAGAGCTCCTGCATTGCACCCGGGCACATTTCGGCGGCACAACTGGTAGAGAGTTTCATCTTGAGTCGCCTTCACCAGCTTTACCCGCTCCTGCCGAGCAATTGGAGCATCTGGCTGTGGGGGAACCTGGGTTGGCACTACCGCCCGGACGTCCGTAGTTTGGACGCTCGATGATTCCGGCGTGGGCGGGGGAACAGCCTCCGGCTGCGCATCAGAATCAACCGACGAGTTTGGTGTTGGCTCTTCCGGTGCTGTCATTGCCGCTGGCGGTGCTGGTGCTGGCAAAGAAATGTTCGCGCGACTCGGCAAATGCAGGCGCTCATTGGCTAATATGCCTGCAACGCATAGCACCGCTGCGATTGAAAATGCAGCAGCGGCGAAGCGGAGTCCACGGCCAGACGATTGAGTCTTCGGAAGCAGCGTCGGTAACGGCGCAAGTGCAATTTGCGGTGCGACGCCGGCCGGTTGCCGAAGTAATCCTCGGGCGTCGCTCACAGTAGCATCCGCAAGATTCAAGTCTCGGAATACTTCTGCAATAATTTCGCGGTCGATGGTCGATTTCTTGAGAGCGAATCCCAGGGACATCGCGTTGAAGCAATAATTGTTTATGTTGCGCGGAATTCCACCGGAATATTCGGCGATCAACTCGCAGGCCGCCGGATTAAAAAGCGGGCGTGCAGATGGATAGCCCGCTATTCCCAAGCGGTGCTCGATGTATTGGCGGACCTCGGTCGCGTTCAGCGGCCGAAGCACTGCCATGATCGAAACGCGCTGCCTTAGTTGTTCAATCGCCGGCGAGAACAACAGTTCTGCAAGCTGCGGCTGACCGGATAAAATGATATGAATCAATTTGTCCTGGCTAGTCTCGAAATTCGAAAGCATGCGGAGCACTTCGAGAACGGGTGCGCAGAAGTTTTGTGCTTCGTCGACAACTACAACAATTCGCCTTCCGCGCTTGGCCTCCTGAAGAATCGCCTGATTCAACTTTTCCTGCATGCCGACAAAGCTTTCCCCCTCATCGGGAATTTCGAGTTCGGCAAGAATGTTTCGCAGCAAGCCTTCTGGAGTCGGCTGAAACTGAAACAGGAATATGGTGCGGGTGGTATCGCCGAATCGCTGCAGGAGATCAAATAATAACGTCGTCTTGCCCATGCCCGGGGGGGCGATCAATGCACTAAATCCGCGATTCTCCATGACGCCGTAAAGGATGCTGGCCATGGCTTCGCGGTGCGTAGGAGTCAGGAAAAGATAGCGCGGATTCGGAGTAACACCGAAAGGCTGTTCTGCCAATTTGTAATATTCAAGAAACACGATTTAGGCCGCCTGCCTCGGCAACGATGCTAATACGGGAACACGCAGCGTATCGGTAACTTCGCCGGGTGTACGGAACGACGGGTCGATTCTTTCTGCGATGAAACCAGCCGCAAGGCCAGCCAACAATGAAAGTAACAGCCCTCCCAAGCCAGCGAGCAGCGGATTAATCGCTGGCAACGCCGGTGGAACCGCAGGAACTGCAATCGCGACGTCCGCGATACTCCGCGCATCGAGAGCGTCTGCTGCGCGCTCTTGCTCTCGTTTATTCAAATAAAGCAAATAGTTTGCTTCATTTGCTTTTTGCTCCCGAATCAAAGCACCTTGTTTTAGTGTCTGCGCATCCAGAGAGACCAACTGTTCATGCATTTTGTTAATACTTGTCTTGGTCGCGGCCGCCGAGGCTTTCTGAGAAGCAAGATCAGCCTGAGTTTTGGCGAAGTCCTGGTGCAGAAACTCGAAGGTCGGGTTTTGATCGGTGGTCTGGTTCATATAGTTAAAAGATTTGGCATTCTCAATGGCTTTCTGAGTAGTAGCGATTTCTTCGTCGGTTTGCACCACCAGGGGATACGACGGATCGAATTTGGTCAGTAATTCCCTGCGCTTTACCTGTGCTGCCAACAAACTTGCTTGAAGTTGCTGTAACAATGTCATCGCAGAATTTGAGATCTGTTGAGTGGTGATCCGTTGGGGCGTGTTGCCCATCTGTTTTTGCAAATCCTTCAAACGATTTTCATCCGCGGCAATGGCTTGCTGCGTGTTGTACAACGCTGCCATCGCGACGGAAAGCTGCTGAGCGAGATCGCTCCTCAGCACGTCGGGAGCCGCCACTTGTTCATCGTGGCTGAATTGCGCGAGTCGTCCTTCTACATCGGCAAGCTGTTGGCCATACCTATCCGTCTGTTCCGCGAAAAACTGTGACGAACCTGGCGGCCGCTGAAGTTGAAGGCGCTTCTGTAGATACAGCTTTCCTAGGTTCTGCAGCGCGCAAGCGGGCGTCTGGGGATCGCCGACCATTCCGTAACGAACATCAATTACGTCGGAAACCTTCGCGGCTTCCACCTTGAGACCTTTTTCGAGTGATGTCGCCGCTTTTTCGAATCGCGCCGCCTTCAGCCGTTCTGGATCGCGCGGGAAAAACAGTTCAGCCAGGGAGAATCGTCCATCGGTGTTCGCGAGATTGCAGGTTTCCACAACCGACCTGAGCATATCCGAGCCGCGCAATATCGCCATTTCAGAGCTGATCTGGTCGGGCGAAACGCCGTGGCTGGTGTTCATGATCGCCCCGGTCTGTCCGGCGGAGATTGACGGATCTGACCGATGCTGTTGCACAACAATCTGCATCCGGGCGACGTAATATTTCGAAATGGTTGTCCAAACCACGTAAATCGACAGTGTGAGCACGGCTGTAAACACAAAAAGAACGATACCTTTGTGCCGAAAGACGGGAGTGAGCAGATCGCGAGCCGTCCACGCCGGTAACGCTTCGTTTAATCGAGACTTGTAGTTAGTCTTGTTCATCCATCGTTTCCTTACTCTCTGAAACTGACTTCGTTCAGTAGATAACTGGCACGCCAACGCTGTATGGAATGTATTTACGGATTTTAGTGATGGATTTTTCGGGAACGAAGATCATGTCGCCTGGCCGAATTTGGACGTCTTCAGCAATATTCTTTCCATGCAGAAAGTCTTTTAGTTTAAGCTCTCTCGCTTGCACCCAGCCTTCTGGGGCACGGTGGTAGAGATACACCTGAGTTTTCGCGGTGGGCATAAACCCACCCGCCAGGGCGATAGCCTCGGAAGCGGTAAGGTCATACCGCAGATCGTACTGGCCAGGCTTGGTTACTTGCCCAGTCACGATGAAATAAGCTTTCTGAAAATCCTTTAAATCGACGTCAATGATCGGCTCGTGAAGTACCCGGGCGTACGCCTTCTTGATGGCTTCGCTGGTTTCAGGCACGCTCAATCCCAGGATGCAAATGCTCCCGGCACCTTGTAATGTGATGTAACCGTCGGGCTGAACGGTCACGGTTTGATTAAATTCCGGCGATAGCGGGAAAGTGAGGTTCAGGACATCGCTTCGATTAATACGGTAACGCGGATTCCGTTGAGCCAGCTGAGGGCGATCGCGGTCGATCGCAGCCGACGTCACCATTGAAGTTTGATCTGGAGATTGCCCGCTGGAAGGCGTCTGTCTACCCGCTAGGGTCCCGGACAGTCCGTACGAAAACACGAACGACAACAAACAGAACTTTTTCACGCACGTTAAGGCCACTTCACTGTCTCCCGGGGCTGGGCCAGAACGGCGCTGACGTCTCGTGGGTACGACGCGTCAGTTCCAGAACATAGTAACCACATCCGGCGATGATCAGCAATGCAAAGTTCACTGTATTCGTATTTGTAATTCCGCACCGGTAGTACCGTCGTTCCAGTACGATTTTTTTCACTGTGTTGACCTACGCAGTTTCGGGGCTGGCGGCGAAATTCAAAATACATCTCATGAGCGAGGTCGCAGGTCTGGCGATTTCGAGCGTGATGGGTGTGGGCAACCAAGTTCGAGATGGCCGAAATGTGCCGGAGTCGAAAACGAACCTGCCGCTGATTCCACGTAAGTTGTTGATTCTTTGAAGACGCAGATAGCGCACAAGGCGCAAAATCAGGCATCGCCGCTACCTGCACCTAACACGGACGCGACGGCGCGATTCCACTGTTTAGACGAATCCGCGATACCATCCGCGCAATTTGCGGGAGGTGGATTGTGTTCCGATTTGTCGTTCTGGACAGTAGCTCTTCTTTTTGCTGTTTCGATGCAGCACGCTCAACGTCACATCTGATGGCAAGTCCGGTTCCTCGCTTGAGCCGATCAGATGCACACGACTTTCGCTGCTTAACGTGGCAGGTTTCCTATAGAAGAACCGTTACGAGATCGTTGCCTCACTGGGCTAAGTACCAGTTGACTGTAGACTTTTACGGGAATAGAACGGCTCAACAGATCGAGGCGGCACAGTTTGGCATCGTTCCGCGTACTTATCGTTGATGACTTTGAAGGCTTTCGCCATTTTGTCACTATGGCTTTGCAACAACGGATTGAGTGTCACGTCATCGGTGAAGCCGCCGACGGATTGGCAGCCGTAGAACAAGCTCAACAGTTACAGCCGGATTTGATTCTGCTCGACATTGGCTTGCCGAACTTGAGTGGGATAGAGGTAGCCAGGTGTGTGCGAAGGCTCGTTCCACAAGCAAAGATCCTGTTCCTCAGTGTGGACTTTTCCCCTACTTTGGTCCACGCGGCTCTTAGTGTGGGAGCACTTGCCTATGTTCATAAGCAACGCGCTGGGAGAGATCTGCTCCCGGCCATCGATGCAGTCCTTGCGGGCGAGCACTTCGTTAGCAGTGGCCTGGAGTCGATTGCGCCAGGATCCTCTTTTCGACGAGGACCTCCTAGATGGCCTTGCTGAATTTATAGCCGCAGCCCTAAGGTAATTCGTTCTCGTCCATGCTTCGTATAAGACTTCTGCTCACCCAGGGTCGAAAATCCCTTCGCCCATGCGTCTGTGGCTTTCGCCGGTGCGACCTTCTACACCGAAGGCTTCAGCAGCTACGTTGCCTCCGCCGCTGATTCAACCTTTTGTGATGGTAGGGAGGTATACGCAAAACTGTGTGCGTGTTGAAACCTTCGCTTGCGAGAAATGATTCCCCGGTTTTCGCTGACCCGCAGAAAGGTCAACTCTTTCAACAGCCCACTGACTGTCAATACTACAAGTTGTCAGTGGCTTCGCCGTGCTTTAAAAGAATTGCTCCATCACCGCTGAGGTTGCTGATAAGCGGTGCCCATATTCGGTGAAGGCTAGATCGGTGCAATTCAACGAAAACGAAACAGCATTTTGAAGGAGATATTAATCATGCCAGTTAAGAATCCAAAGGAACTGTTTGTGACAATACTGAGCCACGTGCGGCGCGGCACGGAACGTTCAGCGGCGGTCTACAAGGAGCTGGGCGAATTGGCGCAGAATCCGGAAATACAGGAGGCACTCGCCGCACGGGCTTTCGTGTCCCAGCAATCCCTAGCAAAGCTCGATGAGGCCTTCAGCCTGATCGGGGAGAAGCCGGTGAATGTCAACGAGCGGCTCCATGATGTCTTTGTCGAGGATTTCCGCAGGGAGTTTGCGGAGATCCAATCACCGGAGGCGAAACGGCTCTTCGTATTGGCAAAGGCCAATCACTTGAGCCACGTGCGCACGGCGGAGTACGTAACGCTGGTCGCGGCCGCCGATATTTCCGGTCACCATGGCGTTGGCGTGCTGCTTGAGAGCTGCCTCGCCGACCATTTGGCTTTCGTCGACCGGACGAAGCGCTTGATCGGTCGCGTGGTCGAAACGAAGATCGCGGCAAGGGCTGCGGGCTGAGCTGCTCAATTGGCAAGGGAAGTCAAAGAGAAGTCCGCATGGTCCTGTCTCCGAAAAGGGCACATGCGCGATGCCTCCCTTCTTCATTGCCGGTCTCCTTTATCTCGTCTGCCTAGAGGACGTCGATAGTCTGGGAGCCTACGGCATCCCGCCGGAGACAGGTCCTTTCAAAGGAGGGGACGCTCGATGAAAAAACTCAGCGAATTTGTCTTGGGGCGTCTGGTGGCGGGGGCGCTGGTGGTGGCGCCGACTTATCTGGCGGTGTTGTTGTTGCTGAAGGGCTTCAAGTCGTTGGCGGGTATTTTGAAGCCGTTCGCGAACTTGCTGCCGAAGTGGCTTCCGGCGGATCAGGTGCTGTCGTTGCTCGTGCTACTGGTGGGTTGCTTTCTAATTGGGGCGGCGTTGCGCACCCAGATTGGGCACCGGTTGTGGAATCGGTTGGAGAAATCGTTCTTTGACCGGATGCCGGGGTATGCACTGATTCGCAGCCTTACGCAGCGGCTGGCCGGAGAGGATCGGGAAGCGGCCTGGAAGCCGGCGCTTGCGGAGGTGGAGGAGGCGCTGGTGCCGGCGTTCATTATTGAAGAACTAGGAGACGGACGGTTCACGGTGTTCGTGCCGTCTATTCCGACGCCGCTGGCGGGAGCGGTGTACATTTTGAGTGCCGAGCGGGTGCATCCGCTGAATGTGCCGTTCACGCAGGCGATCAAAACGATCTCGCGCTGGGGATCGGGATCTAAGGACCTGGTAGCGGCAATGGAGGGGGGAGGAACTTTGGCCGCAGCGAATAAGGGTGGAAGGTAGGCACGGTGGGGAGTTGAACATGCCATCCGGGGAGCGCGGGCGACTCCATAATCAATGAATGTTATGGGAGCGAAAGCCGGCTTGGGCTGGTTGTAGCCGGTTGCCCTTTGAAATGCGGAAGAGGCGTTCAGAAAAACTTTCGTCTTGATTAAGAATGGCGAGACTGTGCAGCGTAAAAATCGGTAGGAAGGAATCTCGATATAGAGTTCTGCCCGGAACGACGAAGCAATAGGAACTGAAAACTGATTTCGGAACCTTTGTGTACGCGGTCAACAGGCGCGCAGAATGAACGAGTTAACAGCGCACGTTTGAAGGGTTTCCCAAACCTTTCGAAGTTGTCACCCGGCTGATGTGCCACGCTGATTCCAAATGTGACACTGGAGCACTACGCACTCATCGTCGGCGACGCCCAGAGACATGCAGCGGCTGTTTCTGTTTGGTAAGCTTAGCGGCCTGAACG